>Ga0307992_1000429_pt1 | contig 27192 bp, 15 predicted proteins | sample EllFjometagen133_FD_203162 | JGI IMG/M metagenome (GOLD analysis project Ga0307992, IMG submission 203162) | Marine microbial communities from Ellis Fjord, Antarctic Ocean - #133 | ecosystem: Environmental > Aquatic > Marine > Unclassified | place: Southern Ocean | collected 2014-10-08
TGACATTATTGAGCTCCTATACGCTTCGATAATCTAGATTATTTAGTTCTTCTCTTTGACCGGGAGTGAGTCGTGAGGGGTTATTGTAGCCTAGGAGAAAACAGTCCAGCCATTTTCTGGCAATTCTGTATTGCCCTTTTGGACCCTCACTCACACGCACGGTCTTTATTCGGCCCTGTTTTATCAGGCGTCGTAATTCTCTCTCAGAGAGGGACAAATACACTGAGGCATCCTGCAGCGTAAACCAGGTCTTCTGATTTTGCTGCAATATCTGCTCGAGTAATTGTTCAATCTGAGACATTATGCTACAATCGTTTCAACTTAGCGTTGCGAAAACGACCCTCTATGATCATGGTGAGCCCTAAGCAGAATTTCATCTTCTTCAGCGTGCATTTCTGACTCAAATATTTCCTGATAGCGCAAGTTGGCAATTATTTGCAACCCTGTTGCAATATCTTTTCCTGCTAATCCATCATCCTCAGCTATATGTGCTGCCACTCGCCTACTTATTGAAACAGTTGCGATTTGATCTCGCTGCATGTCTTTACTCCCTTCTGATGTAACCGCTTCGATTTCATCATTTATCAATTCATCCAATTCCCTAGAGGCTTCCTCTGCCCCGCACTGCTACAATTGAAAAACGATCAGGGGCATCAGTTTGCTCCTTCGTGAATTCCATCCATCTTTTCAACTGTGGAGAAATCGAGACTATTTCATCGATGGAAGAATACTTCAATTTCTCAAATTGGAATAAACGTTTAAACAATTTCAGATGTTCTCCATGTGGTAGGACTATTATGGATTCAATCATTTCATTCTGATCCATAACGCACATCTGTCTGCCAATAGCGAAGCGCGTTTTCTCTTCACCTGGCTAATTAATTTTAGATAATTTTGCTGCAGGATCTCGCATAAAGTGAAAAACGCTTCAGGTGTTATCTCCTTTTTTTCAAGTGAAATCTCAAGTTCCTCCTTTGCTGCATTATATATATGATCTATTCTGCGTATCATGAGTTCAGACTCTTCCACAATTTGCTCTGCATATGCATTTCTAAGCTTTATATCATTCACAAATCCTGAGGGAATAGTTTCGATATTACCCGTTGATCCAGTTTCGGAAATGACTGATTGACATAGGCTTACAGTAGATTTTTTTGTCTCTGAACTTTTACGATCTTTGAAGGTTTCAACAATCAGCTTTTTTAGATCTTCATCCTGGTTGATTAAATCTAGAATAGGGTTGTGTGTTGTTTTCATAACTCTTCCTTTCGTTTTGTCCAATATGAATTCAGCATTACAGACCAGCAACTATTTTACAGCATATTTCTGTTCTTTATTATATTTTGGATTATTTCTTGCGGTAATTATCTGTTTCTCATGGCACCAGCAGAGTTTCAGTCGAGAGCCTTTAGCTTGAATCGTGGTAGAATGAATTTGCACATGGTGCTCCCGTTCACCAATTCATGAGCACCTCAAGGGTTTGAAGTTTTATAGAAACTCAAAATATCCACCGCAAAATTAGGGTTTTTCTTCATAATTAATTTTTTCAGAGAGGGTCTATTCTATAATGCTATTGCCAATTTTACGGATTGAGAAATAATCTTGTCAAATCTTTTAGCTAATTTTTTATTTAGATAGAGGGAGGCCAGCAACCCAAGTTACAAAAATATATTTTAATAACTGGACTGGAAAGATGCGCTTACCGCCTGATCAACGACAAGACTTTTCCCCACTGGGTGTTTCTAATGTCGTTCATCAGATTCCCTTGTCGCAATAACCAAGGTTATACGCGTAAATGCACCATATCTCAGGGTTGTCAAAACCCTTGGCAATGAAAATAGTTTTGATGATATAGCCCATCTGCTGATGTTGACTCTAAACAATTTGAAAAGACGTAATTGTTTCAAATGTTTTCAAATCGCTTGCTACTTATAAGGGTCAATGATTAAATACAATTTGGGAGAAAACACAATTGATTGAAATACTACAGAGTGACGCTCTTTTCCAATGTATGCCGCCAATTCAAAGCAGAAGAATATTGCATTTGATAAATCGTGTAATGAATGGGGAGTTTAGACACAAAGACCTAACCAGAATGGCTGAAATTGATGCGGTAGCATTGTCAGCAAAATATATGTTATCTTGTTTCGTGGTGGCAACCGTGGTTACTACGTCAAGGTCAGGGATAATTTTTTTGATTGTGTCAATTCAAGTTATCACTTTCGTAAATCGGGTAAAGGCTGAACGATGAAGTATAAGGTGAAGGATTGGGTTAGAGATGCACACATGGAGCACCTTAAAAATCCTAAACCATTAGAGCTGACATATTTTAATGGCAAGAAGACTTCACTAATCACTTCTATTCCAGAGAATGCTGTATATGACTTGGACATAAATGGGAAACCTAAAGCTACCAACTTCTTCCTTCCACCGACACTAGAATTGAATATTGATAGTATAAATCAGACAATTAGAGCACTTGAGAATTTTCCTTCAACCAAACCAAGGCAAGCTGAAAAGGATATAAATCTAATCCACCTGTTCCAGTGGAAAAAGGCACTGAATAATACATTGGCTCCTAATAGAATAATTCAACTGTATAATGAAAGCGAGAATGGAAGACTAACTCCACCTAGCGGATTGAGTTTTCCGAACATCATCAATACACCAAGCAGGATTCGCAAGGTTCTGTTCTCTGATATGGACTATTATAGCTATGATTTGTCCAATGCCCATTTCTCAGTATTTAACACCCTTTGCAACAATTATGGAATGGAGTGTCCAAATCTTGAATTCTACCTGAAAGAGAAGGAAGGGTTGCGTGAAATCTGGAGTGATGATTACTCGGTGAGACCAAAAGTTTTGAAATTCTACCTTATCTCATGGCTCTATGGAAATAACAATAATGCAGTAATACAAAACTCATGCTACGAGGATGTTGGTGAATTGGGAATGAGAGCCATTAAAAAGGATAAAGTGCTATCAGGAATGTATAGGGAAATTGTTGCTGGGCGTAATCTTATAGTAAAAAAGACCAGAGAAAAGAAGCTCATTGCCAACATTCTTGGGAAGCAACGTCCAATTCAAGACCTTAGAAAAGATTTGTGTTTCCTGCTTTTTGGGTACGAAACTAAAATTATGGAAGTTGCCAACCAATATTTAGGTTCTGATATGCTGGTTTATATTTATGATGGATTCATCAGTAAAAAGATTGATGTCAAGGCTTTGCAAGAGGAAGTGAATAAAAAACTCAAGCTAAATATCGTTTTTGATGAAGAATTGGTAGAAGCTCCACCTCTAACAGCTCTATGTTAAAAAGTGTCCATATATATAGTCCGAACGTAGTAGGTGGTGGTGTTCATATACTTTTAGTAATCACTTTAGGCATCTTCAAAGTATACTTTCCGGAATGGTAAATCAGCTTTCCAGCCACCCGAATAAACCATGCTCGAAAGGAGGCCGGTTCGTCCCTCCATACTTTTCTGTCTGTTAAATATCTGATCCAAATTGCGAGATTATAAGCGAATACTGCCAGATCCACAACACACACGTGGTGGAATTTGTAGACACAAGGGACTTTAAATCCCTCGGCCCTTAAAGCTGTGCCGGTTCGATTCCGGCCCCGGGTACTACCTTAACACATTGATTATACTGCTATTATGCCTATCTTAAAAGAGTTGTATTTATTGTTCAGGCTAAACACAATTAAGACATTTCACGCCACCACATGCCATATTCATTGATAATATATTGATACACTTTTGATCTCAGCTTTGTTTTGTTGAAATGTATCCATGGGTTGGGTAGGGATACCAAAAGAAATTGAAATATCTTATTCCAAGATGCTGGTTTTGGACATTTGCGAATCATACCACTTTGGAGCCTTCCCTAGGCTGAGCATTCATTCGCTGTGTTCAGATACGGGGATCAATAAATATAGCTAAATACTCTGCAAAATGACGGTAGGGAGTTGGAAGCTTATCATTTTGTTCCGATACTGGGGCATATCGCATCGACGCAAATTATCGATGTTCCCTTCTGGACAAGTCAATCCCAACTACTGTGATTTCATCGATCCCAGGAAAATCCTTCGATATCTCTTCCCAATAGGACTCAAGCGATTTTATAAGATCGTTAAAATCAACACGACCACCAGGAATTTGCCATTTGCCTTTACCCCCCTGGTTTAGTAGCAAATAAATGCCGCGTAATGATCGAATATCGCGAAGATAGTCACCACAAAGCTGGTTCCTCATCCGCTCGTATAGTTTTGGACCAGACCACTTGTTAGCTAGCTTTAATTCTATGGGGACAGGATTATCGAAACCATTACCATGTATCCTAATATCAGGTTTTTTCCCATCCGCTAATTCTTCTTCTTGGGGTGCGACGTATCGTCCAAATGATTTCTCACGCAGCTCATGCCCTATGTACTTCCTTGCCTCTGTTTCTTCAGTCACACCTTTGATGAGACTAGCAATACTACTGTCTCCTTGTTCAAGATTATCCTTCAAATCTTGGAGTCGAAACACAATCAATTCAGCCAGCTGTGAATGATTTTCTGGTGTTCTCTCGAGTTTCTTATGAAAGTCAACAACCTGTGCGGGCAACCAAGGTGAAGCGTCTCCATCCTGTTCAGCTTTAGCTTTAGCCATTTTCCAAATCCAAGATCCCTCATCTATATCAGGATGCCGCTCTGAGATTTCCAATAGTGTATGATATGCATCTTTGCCAGGGATCTTATTGAGTATCGATAAAATATTTCCACGTGCCTCTTGGGCATGGTCACGCAATCCAGGAGTGTAAACACCTTCAGTGTGATGGTCTATATCCTCATCGCGACGGATATGGTTTAGCATTAATAAATAAAGTTCTTTAAGGTGCACAGGTGTTATGTAAGCATCTCGCACAGAAGATTCTTCCAGTCTGTTGGGACCTACTAATGATGTAATGAAGTTCATTGCAAATATGGTTTTCGCGTCTTCAGATTCGATTGCATTTATTTCTGATGTAAAAGCGCTTATTGCGTTCGAAGGATCAACACCTACCCATACAGCGTACCAATGCGATAAATGATTAAGTTTTTTAAGAGTCCGACATTTCCTTCTTGCGAGGGATGTAATATCAGCATCAGGAACCGTCGACCCCTGTACAATTTTTAACATTTTATCAAGCCTCGGTAAATATCTAGGCTCTTTCTTCAGGAGCTTATAAATCTTCGGAGCGATCAAATCCCAAGCCCACTCACCGGTCCAACTGAGATCGTCGAGGATATAATGTAGATCCTCCTCTGTTGGTCTAAAGGAGAGTTCAAAATTTATTTCCTGCAGAAGAAAATCGCTAACGATGGATGTGTGTTGATCGAACAATCTAGGGAACCAATTGGGGAACCCATTTAGCTCATAAGATGCATAGAAACACGCTAACCTTACATCTTCATCGGTTAAATTCTCAGGCCAGCCTTCGGCTTCGCGTGACTCAATTTCAAGTCCGGTAAGTCCGATAATGACTCCATAGGGAGTACGATTTAGTGCGGCTCCTTGAGATATCAATTTCGGTGTGTAGTTGCGCCAGAACGCAACCACAGCATCCTTATAGAATAAGGCGACATCCTCACTAAATTCAGGAATAAGTTCCTGCCATGAATAATCAGCCAATTTTGATGTCGCATAATCTTTATCTCTGGTCTTTTCAAATAAGTAACTCAGTGCATTTGAAATAATACCAGGATTAGTTACTTGCTGCTGCCGTAATTCGTTAATATGTGTCTGAAGATACTCCTTCTGCTCTGCGTGGAATTGACTTGTTTCTCTTTCGCGTGCTTGCCTCTCTCGCTTCCACTTAGCTTCTTGTTTTTGCCATTCAACCTCATCCCTACTTCTAGTTGGTGGACATAAGTAGGAGTATAGTTGCTCGTGAAGCTCCTCGCTGGATGAAGTAGAGGTTTCAAGTTCTTCAAGCCATTTTTGGGGCTTATCCTCAGCTCTGTACAGGTCGAACGCTACTGAAAGTGCAACTAATTGATTATCGATCTTGGGCTGCTGTTTAATTTGATCAAGGAAATACGGAAAATCAGATTCCGAAAACATCCACAGGTGACCGGAGAATGAAGACTGCCAGAAAGCAGTCAAACGTCCGGCCTGTTTACCCTGATGCAGCCTCCTCGCTCTATTTATACTATACCAGAACAGTCCGTGATTTAGCTTACCCCATCTTTGTACTAACCCTGACAGCATAGCTGACTCCTCTGATAAGTCAGTGTGCTGGTATCCACTCACTATAGTAAATTTATTGAGTGTTGATAAGGAAATATCAGAGAGTGCTTCTGGAAGATGTTCAAGAATTAATCGCTCAACTGCTTTTGATGCTGCCTTAATAACCCACTTATATTCCATTGATACTGCGCAATACCGTCTCTCAATAAGAGGAGGTCTGCCCATTAACTCCTCTAATCCAATCAATAGAGACGGGATGAGTTCAGTAGGAGTCTCCTCGACAAATTCGGCTAACCTATCTTCCAAATGATCAATGGTATGCTCATGCTTGGGATTGCATTTGTCCAAGCATGCGATTAACCATTTTATCGATTGAGCTGATGGTTCACACCCTTTGATAAGTGTTGACAACTGATCTCGATCAAGCTTATCCGATTCGGCATAAAATGCCTGGCGTACACGCTCCTGGTCTTCCTTTGGTCCGATGGCGTACAACGCCTTAAACGCTGTTTTGCGTACGTAATATTCACTATCAGGATTTGATGCTATCTCAACTACTTCAGGCAAAGCATCACATAGCTGTCCTATCCAGACCATTCGAAGTAGGAACACAATTACGTTATCGCTATCAGAGTACTGCTGCATCAATCCTCGAATATCATCCTTGATATCTTCTGCTGCGAAGCGCTGCGCCGCAGTGTAATCGTGGAAACTACTTGAAGTGCGGTTGTCTGCAATAAGCTCACAAACTTGATGCAAGATCTCCCTGCGTGTAGACACTGGCAGTCTACTAGGATCTCCCCCTTCAAAGATCAATTCAGGAGAGATTTCTCTGACACGCTCCAGTAGTCTGTCATTCCATAGGATTAACCATGGTAATATTGGACGCATGCTCGGGAGGATAATATCTTGCCCATACTGTTTACCGAAAAACAATGATTCAATTTTGCGTCTTGACGACTCTCTGTCGAGTAGATTCCTGACCCATTCAGCAGTGAGATATTCCCTGGCAGATCTATGATGAAAACCAACCGTACCATATAATGCCTCATCAAAAAGTGGCCGCATAAGTAATGCTGAATGCGATCTTGAATCCCAATCTGGGAGTATATCTTCGATAGGAATACCTTGAGAAGTCCCTGAACCTGCAGAGATTCTGACGTAAGGATTTTTAGTAAGAGTTCCTACAGCTGCTATCATCCTGGCGCCCTCATGGGCATCATCTACTGAAAGTGGTCTTTCCAGATCGCGCGATGGGTCACGTTCAATAAGTCTTCTATTGAGACTGTTCTTTATGAGCTCAAGCCTGTTGCCAATTCTCCCATTTTCGATCCAGAATCCCGTCAGCTCTTCTAAATCTTGCGGTCTGGTCGTAAATGACCATGCATCTGCTCTCTCAATGGCATCCAAGAACTCTTGCGTGTTAACAACTCCCTTGGCCTTACTAAATCGACTTACCTGCTCGGAGCTGAGGTCATTAAGAGTTACTATTTTAACCAACTGTAACTCTGATTCGTCAGTTTGCTCAACTTCCAAATCAATAGGGAATGGTTCTTCTGGTGATGATTCTACTACTCTGTTTCGGATATTGAACCCAAGATGATTTGTGCAATAAATGAGATCAGCACTTGGCCTCCAGGCAGTAGTTCGGCCGGTGATGATGATATGTGCTCGCTCTTTGATCTTAGATATTCTTCTACCAATCTGTTTAATCGCGAACTCAAAATCATTTGGACTATTTAACCGAGCCTCATCAATTGAATCTAAAAACAGCCATCCTTCTTCGGTTGAATTCAACCACTCCTCAAATTCTTCATAGGTACCGATTTCGAATGCATCCTCAAAACCTTTCGCAACAAACTCTAACCTCAGGAAAAATGAGGCCTTGCCCTCGGTTCTCACTGATTTGCACGCATTTCTAATTTCGAATGTTTTTCCAGAGCCAGCTTCAGCCAGGATGATCACGCGGTATTCCTCTAGCAAGCCGGACCACTTCAAATCCCTTCCAAAGTCGAAGTGCACACTTATCTGATTGTCATCTTTTTCTTTCTCAGTGAGAGGAAGTTCTTGGAATGTTCGATTCAAGTCTATGAACTCATTCTTGGAAGGAATAGCACTACTCAAACTTTGTATCATCCTTATTTCAATCTTGTCTATAATTCATCAAACTAAATGCTTTATTGGGTATCTAGAGACCCTACTCCTTTAGGCTGCCAGCGCATTCTGATTAATCTGATCAATGATTTTTCTTACCCTCACCACATCTGCATCATCAAACACACCCATCAAACCCTGATCATGGATATCCGTAAAGGGGGGCTCAAACAATAGAGGCATTCCAACAGTTCCATTGATAGTCAGGTGAGATATGATCTGCTTGATGAAGGTCATCTGGTCTGCTTTCAGATTCCCTCTTTGAATGAATACAGAGAAAGCCTCGTTCGCTGCTTTTACATCCAGACCAATCAAACTGCGGATGAAATATCCCAGGAGTTGCTCACCATACTCATGAATGAAATCTTCCTTAGTTCCGCATTCCTCTCCATCGAAGAGGATCTTCTCCAACTCCTGTAAATCTTTAGGAGTTATAGGGATATTGTTATTCAGTTTCTTGATAGTCTCATGGTGTTTATGCTTACGGATATAGGATTCTACCCGATCCCGATAACTCTGCAATTGCACGTGGGTATTAATCACATCATGTTCACGGATCTTATTCGCATCCAGCTCATCCTCAAAATGAGTGTAGACATTCTCCTGCTGGTCCCGATCCAGGAATTTGATCAATTCTCTCAGATTCTTGCGGATATCCTCCAAGCGTTTAACATTAACAGCCTTCCAGAACACTTCCGATTGGAGATCATTCAATAGCTTTAGGTGCGCTCCTACAGCAGGGATATTCTGTTTCTTCATTAAAGCTCTGGCTGTTGATGACACATTGAGGACATATTTTTCAAATGACTTGAAGCCACCTAGAAGTGCTAACTGGAAACTCAACATCAAGACATCAAAACGGCGAGCTAACTCATCATCTCCTCTGAGCGGAACATCCAGATGTGCCAGATGCTCATTGATATCAGCCCAATCTCCTTTTGAGATATTCTCCCAGCGGACCCGGTTATGATATTCTGTTACATAGCGCAGTTCTTTACGAACCACAAACCGGTCATGATCGAGATTCGCAATGATTTCATGCGAGTCATCAATATATTGCCTCTGAATCTCAAGATCATCTTCATTGGAATACTTTTCATCCCTAAGCAGCATGGCAACTTCCAGTTTGCCTTCAAAGATCTGCTGAGTCAAACTTTTGATAGAGCTGGCAACAACTCCGTCTGGGTTAGCATCGAAGAAGTCAAAGTTCTGACAATAATCAAAGATGAGGAAATGAGATTTATCCTCACCGGGGGCAAACAGATTTGGACAAAGGCGTGTCCCGCGACCAATCATCTGCCAGAATTTAGAAGGTGACCTCACTAGCTTGAAGAAAACGAGATTCACTACCCTGGGAGCATCCACACCGGTATCCATCATATCCACTGAAACTGCGATCTGGGGATCATGCTCTACGTGATGATCAACAAAGGTTTCCAATAGATCCTGGGCTTTTGTTTCGTAATTGTCTATCACTCTAAGGAATTTGCCATTATGCTCTGGATAATTCTTGTTGAAGCGTTCTTCAATAAAGATGGCATGCTTGTGATTCTTGGCAAAAATGATGGTTTTACCCAGCTTATCACCACCCTCAACCTTTACACCTGATGTCATCACATGATCCAGCACCTTATCCACCGTATCCGTATTGAACAGCCAACTATTCAAGGCAGACGCACCAATTTCATCAGGAGCTTCACCTATAGTCGGATCACCGAACTTCTCTTCATACTCCTGTTTCTCTTTATCAGAGAGCTGGTTGTATTTGATGCCCTCTCGCTGGAATTTCAAAGGAACGGAGATAGCTTTCGGTGGGACCAGATACTGTTCTTCCACCGCTTCATCTAACTCATACGCTGCTGTTGGATTATCATCTTCTATCTCAAATAGTGAATAGGTATTGTGATCAATATCTTTTTTAGGCGTAGCTGTGAGACCAATCAGGAGACAATCGAAGTAATCAAAGATGGCTTTGTATTTTTGATACACTGAGCGATGGGCTTCATCAATAATCACCAGGTCAAAGTGCCCCACTCCATAAAAGCGGACGTCCTTCTGCCGAATCCCATCAATTTTGTTCATGATGGTGGGATAGGTGGAGAACACCAACCGGGTTCCGTTATCTTCCTTTTCCCGGGTTAAATCTATGGATGAAAGGTTGGGTAGATGCTGGGTGAAGGCGTTCTTGGCCTGTGAGACTAGAGCATTGCGATCTGCCAAAAATAGAACTCGTTTAGCCCAGTTGCATTTGGTGAGCATATCCACAATGGCGATGGATACTCTGGTCTTCCCGGTCCCCGTGGCCATGACCAGCAGGCTCTTGCGGGTTTTACCGGACATCTGACCATCAGGTGTATCAATGATAAAGTTTTCAGCAACCCTTTGAATGGCTTCCAATTGATACTGACGTTCAACAATACTGGTATTTACTTTGAACTTGCGCAGATCCAATCTGGTGGTTCGCCGATTGATAAGGAGTTGCAATTCATCTTTGGTATAGAAGCCCTGGACTTCCCGCTCGATATAGAATTGATCATCCCAGATATAGGACTCAAAACCATTGGTGTAAAAGATGATGGGACGTTGACCATGCATTTGCTCCAGACAGTTGGCATAGAGTTCTGCCTGATGTCGACCTTTATGGGCATCCGCCATGGTCTTTTTGGCTTCGATGACGGCCAGAGGTAAACCATCATCCCCCCAGAGGACATAATCAGCATAGCCTTTTCCTGATGGGTTGGTACTCACAGGCATTCCAGTGACTTCATATTCCAGTTCACGTTCATCCCTGAGATTATCCCAACCACTTTCCTTGAGGGCTAGATCGATATACAGCTTACGGGTCTGGGCCTCTGAGATGAGAATGGGAATAACCGGCTGTGTTTGGGCAGCGTGTTTACGTTCTACTTTCCGCTTCTGATAAATCTGGCGTTCTTTATCCAGGGTATCCCGTAAGGTCTCGATCTGTTCGGCTTGTTTACTTAGTTCTAATGTTTTGAGCTTGGATTCTTCCTGTTTACGATCAAGCTCACTGGCTAAATGTTCTAAATCTGCTTTAGACTTTTCAACTGCTTTACCATCCGGGATGAGGGATTCATCGAAGGCTGGAATGGTAGGTACTTGACGGGCGTAATGGACTGCCACAAAACTCATGATTCGAAACAGGTTCTTTAGTGCAACCAGAGATTCATGTGGAGTGACCTGCTTCCCATGGGCAGCACTATTTCCAATTCGTCGAATAAGATCAAGCTCCCGGAACATGGTGGGGTCAATGAGTTGTCTGAAGGAGTGTTCATGAATTAGGGCATTCAGACTATTATCCCAGGGCGGTGTAAGATCAGGGTCATTTTCAAATAGCCAGCGGACTGTGACTTCCAGGGCGCTTCTGGAGAGAATACTTGAGGCTTTGGGTGAGATAAGGGCTAATGTTTCAGCTTCTACAGCATCCTGATAGAGTTCCGGGAATTCTTGCTGAATGAAACTGAAATTGGACATTTTCATTCAGGCTTTCTCACTAATTCAATTTGTTCAATCTCCTCATACAGGAAGAAAGGAGTACGATCACTATACACATCTTCGATATATTCAATTGATTCGAGTAAAAAGGATTTCATTTTATACGTCCATTCATTCCCGGCAAAACCAGTTCTTGGTCCTGTCCCGGGATGTAGCATATCACCTAGTCTTCCTTTAATCTGATTTACTCGATCAAGATCCAATGGTTTGTATTCACCCCATTTCATCACATCACCTGTTTCCTTGTTCCTCCAGATCAGATCATGAGCGTATTTTGAATTTTCATCTATTGATTGCATGGTTTTCAACTGCTTAACGGGATCAGAGTTTTTCTTGATTCTCATTGAGGTATCGTTTGCCAACCAGGTATCATGTTGAATCATCCGCTCAACAGCGAATCGAAGCTCTACTGCTGCATAGAGCAATTCAGCATTCAAGCCTCTTCTTAGTATTTTACGAGCTCTTTTCAGGTGTTCTTTAACATCGGCTGTCATATAAGAGGAATTATTAAACACTGCTGAATAGGATAGGCGCAACCCAAGAAATATTAACCTAGGTAAATGATAGCCGATAAGCATGAGAAGACCAATTATTGCTTTTGCTATATTTCTTAAGAATTTCATAGATTATGGCTTCTAGCTACCTTACTGCATCTTTCTGAAAGCAATTACTCAATTCGTAAGCTCTCCCTTGAAGGCTTTTTGGAGCAGGTTATTGAAAAGGGCTTCAGCTTTTTTTAGACTTCTCTGAGCAATCTCCTTTTGCTTTCTTAAACTCTCAAGGCGATCTGAGAATTCAGTTTGCAAGGCAATATCTGGTAAGATGAGTTTAAAGTTCTTCATAATTGAAGTATTCAGATTTGGCTGTGTTCCATCAGGGGCTGTTCTTCTGAAATGTAAGGTGATTGAATTCAGCGTTTTCAGAAGAAATAGCTTGTTCAAAACGTTCTCGTCAATCTCAGAAAACGCTAACCAGCCATCATGAATGCAACCTTCGAAAGTGATAATACGAGCAAAACCTAGGCTGACTCCACAATTGGCAAATATCAGACTACCTGATGGTAGCAATCGAGTTTTATTCAATCCTTCAGCAGTGATATGTTCTTTAGTATCCGTCAGATATATATCATTTCCCTTCGTACCATCCCCGATTTTGATCCAGGGATAGATCCCTCCAAGATACTTATTAATAGGTCTTGGAGAACCCCCACGAACTATTTTCATCAACCGCCCCATGGGTACCATTTTCCACCCTTTAGGATTAGAGATTGGATCTCCAAACATATCCAGGAAGAGGGATTGGGTGAGATCATCATATTTGGTGATGAGGGCTTTGTCCTTCTGGCGCAGTCCATCTGCAGCATCTAGGATGGCGGCAATCTTTGTCTGTTCTTCCAAGGGGGGAAGTGGGAGAAGTAATTCACCAAGTTTCTTCCTAGTTATTCTTTTCCTTGTTGTACCAGTACTTTGTCTAGAAATATCATGCCGGATAAAGGGGCTATTAATGGCATACTTGAGATATTTATTGTCAATATTTTCACCATTTCGAATGATACAAACATCGACTGCTGTCACGAATTTCTTCTCACCCTTCAGGGGAAATATACATGCGCGTCCAAGTGGATCTGGCATTCTTGCTATTAAGATATCACCAGTTTTTAGATATGTGCAATTCAAAGCGGTAGCAGTTTCTTGGTTCATAAACCTGGATGATTTGTCAACAAATTCTCCATCCCCGATATCTGCGAGTTGAATCAACCTAATTTTGCCTTCTGGGTCTTGATCTTTACTCTCAATCCAATCCCCATCTGTAAATAGGCATCCTTCAAGAATATTTCGAAGCTTTTGCATCATTTCAACAATTCTTCCAGCATCTTAAGTGCATCGGCCCGTTCAACATCAAGATGCTTTATATCTGCAATAATCTTGGCTGGTGGGTCGTATTCCACTTCCTCATAGACGATCTCTTTATAGCGATTGATACTCAGGTCCCAATCATTGGACTGAATCTCCTCTACCGGCACCAGAAAGCTTTGTTCGATCCTTTTACGATCTACTTCATCGGTCAGCTTACCAAAGCGCACCACAATGTCAGGAAGATCACTGCCTCCGATTTCTGCCCGCTTATCATCCAGAGAGAATCCATCATTCTGCATGTCATAGAACCAAACTTTATCCGTTCCCCCACTGTTGGTCTTGGTAAATAAAAGCACTGCCGTACTCACTCCAGCATAAGGTTTAAACACACCAGACGGCATAGAAATGACGGCTTCCAGTTTCTGATGGTCCACCAGCTCTTCCCGGATCTGTTTATGGGCATTGGATGATCCAAACAGCACGCCATCAGGGACAATCACAGCACAGCGTCCACCCGTTTTCAGCATCCGGAGCATCAGCCCAAGGAACAGGAGCTCGGTTTTCTTGGTCTTGACGGTTTGAAGGATTGAGGGATCGACACTGTCATAGTCTAGACTGCCCTTAAAAGGCGGATTCGCCAGAATCAATGTAAACTGATCCCGGATATCGGCATTGCTTTCAGAAAGAGAATCCTTCCCAATGAGTTGAGGTTTCTCTATCCCGTGTAATTGCAGGTTCATGGCACCAATTCTGAGCATGGTTGGATCAAATTCGATTCCCGTAAACATATCGGTATTAAAATGCTTCCTGAAATCCTTCTCGTGGAACCAATCAGGATGCTTTTCGTCGATGTAATTACGGGCACTTACCAGAAAACCAGCCGTTCCACACGCAGGATCACAAATTGTGTCATCCTTTTGGGGCTCTACCATATCCACCATCATTTTGATAATATGGCGGGGTGTTCGGAATTGTCCATTTCTACCTGCGGATGCTATTTTTGAAAGCAGATACTCATAGAGATCACCCTTGGTGTCACGATCATCCATTTTGATCTTGTCGATCATTTGCACCACCTGATCCAAAAGTCTTGGTGTTGGGATCATAAAGGTGGCACCACGCATGTATTTAGCAAAGACACCCGCTTTATCACCAATGCTTTTCATGTGCTCAAAGATGGTGAGATTGTCTGCATCTACCTGGGGGATCGTGAAAAGTCCAAACATGACTTCGGGATCGGCATTCTTGAAGGAATTCCAACGGAAGCGACTCTGTTCTGCGGTGTAGTAGGTCTCCCCTATTTCGATCCCTGCGATATTGGCTTTCTTTTCTTCCAGGAGCTGGCGTTCATCCAGTCTGCGAATGAATAGCAGGTATGTGAATTGCTCAATAACAGTGAGTGGGTTGGCAATACCACCAGTCCAGAAGGACTCCCATATTTTATCAACTTGACTGCGTAATTCTCCGGTGATCATTTTTATTCCTATATATTTCTAATGTGAATTAATAGCGTTCACAATCTAATTAATCGTCCATCCATTTACCTACCCAGTTAATGAGATCCAGGAGCAGGTGGGTTGCGCCTCTGACAGTGTGCGTAGTGCAATGGATTTCATCATCGTTGTCATGCCCCCCATAACTCCCTAATCCCCAGAGAGCGAAGCAGATATCATGTATATATTCAGGAAAGATTTTCTCTGCTGGTTGATGTTGAACATTTTGGAGATAGTATTTTTTTCCCGTAAGGTATTTTATTTTCTCACGCTCATACAAATTTGATGGGATCTCCACTTCATCCTCAATTTTGCCCATGAGAGCCTCGTAGATTTTACGAATCTGTCCGAGGTTTGACTCAATGGTTTCTGGGTCCTCTCTTTTCATGTTTTTCAGGAGCCCAACGAGGATGCCTTCCTTGGTGGAATCCCCAATCAATTTATTCAGTTTGTCGATTGACTCTGAATATTTCCTACGAACATATGTCCGTTCGAGCGCATCGATGCCTTCTTGGAGGGTTTCAAATAATTTGTGCGGTTCGTCCTTTTTATTGATTGGATAAGATTCTCCAAAAAACCTATCCGCATCCCCAGGAAATGCAGTATTGACAACAACAAAAATGTCTCGATCTCGACTGCTTTTCAATTCCTCAACTTGTATTGATGCATGATTCAAAAAGTTAAAGTTTTCTTTAGCCTCCCTGGAAACTTTGCACTCAGCGTCAAGGACGAGGCCGTTGATGGTAGGGTCACGCTTAAGCATATCCATACCATCCTCGAGATTGTCGAATGCAAAAACTTCAAAACCAGCAGAGTTTCCTAGTGCAAATATGTCAGATCTTACGGTTTCAGAATCATCAATGAGTACAATTTTGTACATGAGTGCCATAGGTCATACCTCTAAAGTTGGTAAAAGGATTTCCATCTCAACTTCACCAGATGCGAGATTCTTAAATTGTCGCATTAAACCCTTATGTTTTTTCAAGATAAATGTGATATGATTTCCACCAACCCCCTTGTTCGCATGATCACCTAAAGAACCACGGTATGATTCGAAAATCTCCCTCGTAAAACCTGGGGGCAGAGGGTTTCCATCATTTCGACAAACTACTTGAAAATATTTCTCACCATCGTGGATAATGTTTGGATTAGTCTCGAACCAAATGTTCAGAATACGATGCGCCTTCAAACCGTGGCGACAGGCATTGTCTACGATCATATTAAACATGCTTCTCAGCATTTTAGCGTCAGCAGCGATGTGCTGTTTGTTTCTATTAATATGAATTTGCACCCGCTCGGTCTCGTGTGCAGATTTCACTTCTCTAAGAAAATCGTATATCGGAATTAATGATAAATCGGGCTCATAATTTTCTAGTAGCTTTCTCTGGTTAATGATCTCCAACTCCTCCGTCATGTTGGAGGCTGCTCGTTCTAGTTTGGAGATGAGATTATCTAATGTAAACGTACTTATATCCACATCGCTCGACGTTTTATTTAGTAGTGTGCATTCCGATAATAGGTTTGGATGCTTTTGTTGTAAAAAGCCCCTTAGTCGAAGGCTATTAGATCTTATTGATGCGATGTGCTCCTTCAATTGATGCTGCATCAGCTCAAGCGTTTTGCTGAAGTCTTGACTCTTCTTATCGAGTAGTTGTTTGGAGACATCATCGCTGCCAAGTTTCTTCTTAAGATAGAAATCCTTAAACCTTCTAACACTGGCACTCTGTTCTTCAAGCGTGGGCACTTCTACCAATATTTTTAGGATATCAGATTGTCGAAGATAGGGAATAAATGCCCCTGTTCGTAGAAGCTTAACCTGCTCCTCTACGAAGCCTGAGGCAAATTCATTGGCTAAGTATTCCAACGAAAGGAGATCTTCGTTTACGAATAGTGCAAAAACACCATTAGCAATTACTATTGGACTTCCAGAATACTTAAAGATGGTTGGCTTGAGAAGGTTTCCCTTTGTGGCTATCAACAGGCAGTCTCTGTTAATAATGTGTTTTTCTTTAGGAGCAGCAATGCCCCTTTTTATAGTTCTTTCTTTATCACTAATAACAAAAGTATTTGATTTGACAATTAAAGTGTTGTTCAGAGGATCATTTGCCAACTCTGTGATTCTAACTAGTGGATACGCTCCGTCAGTTTGTGTGTCCGAACCCTTATATCCAATACCTCCCTGCGATGTGTTGATAATTTCACTACTCAGTCTTCTCGCGATGTCAGAGGACTCAATGGAAATGGTCGCGTCAAGAACAGCTTCATTATTCCACCTAGTAGGATCGAGGTTGTAATTATAATTAGCTATCCCTTCAGGTGTTGTTTTAGTTGGTCCACCATTGGGAAAGCCACTTATATCATTGGGACCGAGAATTTCCAACTCATCTATGTGGTCTACCGACTGCAATTCACCTAGAGAAATTCTAAGGTCTGTTTCACTTCTTGGAACTTCGCGTTTTCTCCCAAATATAATTGCAGTTTTTACTCGTGTGAAGTGGTGAATATCTTCAGGTAATCCCAATACCAAATCGACATAATCGCGCTTGAGGAGTTCTTTTCTAAATGCTTGGATTTTCCCACCACTGAACAATGCACCCGTTGGAAGAACAATAGCAAATCGTCCCTCACTTTTTAATTTGGCTAACATCACCTCTAAATAGGCAAATTCCCTGTCTGATGTTGGGAATCCCAAATAGTTAGGGAAATCCTCGGCCATCCGATGTACCTTTTTCCCAAAAACAGGTAGGCAAATTGCCACATCGTATTTATCACTTTCCCCTCCAACTTTCTGAAAAGGTGAGAACTGTGTAAGCTTCTCAGTGTCGTATCCGTTGAGTATCAGATTCATCTGAGCTAGGAGATATTGTTCCTCATTTGGCTCGTTCCCACCTACAATCCTTGGATAGTATGCCGTATCTAAGCTTCGATCAGTGCTGTTTAGCAGAAGAGAAGCTGTCCCAGCAGCGGGATCATAAATTGATTCCTGATCATTAATTTTTAGCACTTTCCCAATTAATTGCCCCAGCTCTTGGGAAGTGCTATATATACCAATTCGTTGGGAACTGGAATTTATCCAATTGTGGATAAACAGGCTAAATGCTTCTCCAAAAACAGGTACGCTGATATTGGATAATTTGAAACTGTATTTTAATCTATCCAATATATCCGTCACTTCTTCATACGAGTATTCAGTTACCTCATATACTATTGCTATGAGAAGTTCCTCAGAGCCTACTGACACTCCGCCAAAGCTTAAACCAGAGTAATTGATTTTCGGATGTGGTCTTCTTCCACTGTATTTTGTATGCCAGTTTAACTGGTAGGGAAAATTAATTGACTCGAAGGGAGAATTTTCACCCAATTCAGATGTTACATCCAGGATTCGTTTGAAATAAATAATCTTGGCAATACTCGATAGCTCAGTTCTTGGATGTCTCTGTGAAAGACGTGAAATATCTGCAATTTTCTTGAAATGGCGTTCTAATTCTTTTGGATCTTCAAAAGGGACATTTCGATACTTATCTAATTCTCTACGATGAATTCTTTCCTTTATCCCATCTACCATATCTCTTGCATCGAAATATTCAAACGATCCATCAGAGTGTTCAATCAATTCCAAGATGTCCAGAGCTTCGGTTAATGAGTCGCGTTCCTCAAGCATTTTTGCTAGTTCAAATAGTTCATCAGGCGCTTGTTGGGAGCAAAGGATTTTATCTTGATGGTACAAATTCAGAGCATAATTCACTCGATATGTTTTCGTTGCCAGCCTAATTAGGTCAGATAGCAAGGCGCTATCCCCTTTCAGTTTGTGGGCATGTTCAATATCCTGGAAGGCAGATTCATAATAATTCTGTGTTTCATAACAGATCGCTCTGTTCAGTGGATATTTGTAATCATTGGGTGCTAATTCCATGAGTACTGTCCACTCTTCTATTGCTTCTTCAATTGTTTCTGGGTTTTCTGATTTTATGTCTGCACGTAACCAGCGCATCAGAATATGGTCCGGATTTGCAGCTATTTTTTCATCCAGGATTGGTAAATATTTGTCTGGGTCTGCCTTACTATTATTAATGATGTCAAACAGTACTTTCGCATCTGCTTCTGACGCGACGACATCTTTGGGGGGGCTTTGGTTTTTCTTTTTCATGCTCACAATATGGACATTTTTATCTGCTCATGTAATAAACACAAGCTTGTTTATTGGAATCTTTACTAGTCCCTGAAATGTATGATGTCTGGATCGATTATTACACCAATCGAGACTTCTTTCCTATTCCCGGGCATAAGGTACACTTTTTTAGGAGCAATGTCTTCTCGTCGGAGTGGATGTAATTCACTATTACGCAGAGCAGACCCAAGTCTGGAAATCTCCTCATAAAGTGAAGGGATCAGGTCATAATCCGATGTGCCTTGCCGCTTTTCCTTCGTGCGCTGGTAATGCCCACCTGTTCCTGAGATAAGTGCATGTTCCATAAGAATCAGCGTTCTTGAATCAGCAAGAAGTGTGTTTTGATCAGCACAGCATTCAGTACAACCCGGACAATCGCTGGGACAGGAAGCATTCAAACGCCGTTTAAGAAAATATCTATAGTAGGAAGCCTCACGTGGTGTGATTTGGATCTCTTCCCCATCCACATGAATAATGTTCTTCTCGATGACAATTTCTTCGATAGGTCTGGATGCATATAATGACTCCTGTATCTCACGAACCATGTCTTCGGTTGATTGGTTGAGATTTCTTGAGAGATAGCGGCCAACGCGAAGCACTGGTACAGCTGAAACTGATAGGAATTGTGTGTGGTCGCTGGGGTCACTGGGGAAGAACCACTCCCAATCTGTCATCCTCTCCTCAGGCGCAATAATATGAATCAACTCATCTTGAGTACGACCATAGAGCTGAAATGTCAAAGCCATTATTGCGCTCTGCGTCTTTCTCCCACCAGCAACAGTAGCTGTCAGACGAAGATCGTCCATATCAGTATAGTATTTTATCCAATTTGACATTGTTTTCGATGCCGCTTCGTTTTCCTCAGATGTCAACAAATCCTGAATTTCTTCACCAGTTGTTTCATGTTCGATGACAATAATATCTGATTCTGTGAAAGGAATTGACCCAGGGTAAATTTCAAGCGCGGATTCCAACCGTTTTAAAACGCCTCCGTCTAAGATGGTTTTAACGAGTAAATCCCGTCCTTTTGAAGTCGTAATTACTTTGATCTCAGAGAATGAACGATTTTGCTTATAATAAGGCGAATAATAATAGTATAAGCATTCTGACAGAACAGCGGGTGAGGTACCGATTACGGCAACAAAGACTTCATTGTACTTTCTATCCATTGCAGATGATTTCATTCATGGCAATATCACAAATATTGTATGAATCCAAAACCATTAAAAGACCCCGGGGCCTCGAAGCTCCATCTTTGATTTCTTTATATTTATACCAGGTCCCCGTGTGCAAACTTAATATTTCATTCTCCCATACGGTTTTCACTCACCATTTCACTCAAAAACAGCCCAAATTGTATCACCAGCTGCACATGCTATGAATTGGATTACAGTAATTAACTGTGGGATAGCTTGTTACGGGATAACGCCGAGGGATACACTATCCCTTGTACAGATTTCGATGGAAAAAGAAAGCCCCAGAAATAGTCCAGGGCTTTCAATATAGTTTGATTTGCTACTGGTTATTTGAGGTATAGCATTTTAATCACCTTATTATAATCTCCAGCCACGATCCGTGCGAAGTATATGCCTGTACTGATCATTCTGCCATCATTGGTCTGGCCATTCCATACCACATTGTACCAGCCCGCTGACCTTCTGCCTGATTCGAGAGTCTGAACATTGTTGCCGAGCACATCGTAGATGACCAGAGAGATATTTGAATCTTCTGGTAATCCATAACGGATTGTTGTGCTCGGGTTGAATGGGTTGGGGTAATTCTGATTTATAGCAAATTCTGTAGGCAGCTCCAACCCTCTATCTATGGCAACGTATCCAACATCGAAGGTCCACAGATCTGAGGACGTTTCCAGGGAGTCTTCGTCCAAAGCGGTTACCTGCCAGTAGTAGCGAGTGTCGGCAATGAGATCAGCTGATAAAATGTGATCTTCTGATACAACCGTTTCCATATATACGACATCCAGCATGGTGGAGTCCGTGGCAACAACGACCTTGTATAGAACTTGATCGAAAGGATCTGGATCAAATGATTCCTGCCAGGTCAATTCCGGTCGGGTACTGTTGCCGGCACTTTCATCCACAGGTCCAAGAAGCGTAAAGGTTCCTGGAGGTTCAGGCAAGAAGTCTACCCAAAAACTCTTCTCCTCTGAATGTGCAATTCCACCATTGGCATCCATGGTGATCACATTCCAGAAGTACTGCTGATTATCATCAACTAATGGAACAACAGGACTTGCCTGTGTACCATTTGTCAATATTGAGTCCATAACAGTAATGTCTGTCCACCAGTGTACTTCATAACTAAGAGAATCATAGGGATCCAAATCTGTACTCGCAGTCCAATTAAAGACAGGCGTATCCGACAGAACTATCACTGAATCTGGTGAGATAAGTTCAGCCGTTGTAGGCGCATCATTAATTGTATTCACTACAAAACTCTGATAATCGCCTTCATTGATCGTCGTAGCCAAAGCCAGATCGATGGCTGTCACCTGCCAGTAATAGACGGTGTTATCTAGAAGTGGAAGTATAGGCTGATAATGTGTGCTATCGCCTTCGTACACTACTCCCATATCTTCAATGCTGCTTCCAAATACCAGTCGATAGGATGTATGATCTCCAGCATCTCCTGAGCTGGAACCCTCCCAACTGAACACAGGTTGCTGATCTGTGAGCACCGCATCTGCTTCAGGATAGCTAAGATTAAATGGATCCGGTGGATCATTATTTACATTGATGAGGAAGCCCCAGACTGGACTTGAGGATGTGCCTCCCAATCCATCCATGGCTTCTATCTGCCAGATATAGTATCCATCAGTTAGATCATGGAGCTGATAGTAGTTCACGTTTACGGTATCCATGGCTTCCATGTTCTCTTGTGTTTCACCAAAGAGAATACGGTAGGCTATTGCATCCCCCTCCAGATCTGTACTGGGGTTCCATACTAGCATCACATCTGCATTCGCTAGATAGCCTGCACTATCGGGTCCGACCAAGGTAAACTCAGCAGGCGTATCGTTCTCGCTATTCACAAAGAAGGAAGCGAACTCTGATGCGTAGATAGCTCCTGATAGATCCTCAGCAACCACTTGCCAGACATACTCGGTATTATCTGAGAGCAGCTCTTCAGGTGTGAAGACGGTATTCGTCTCAGTATTGAAACTGATCAGGCTGAAGACATCGGGACCATACTTCAAGGTATACCTGATCTCATCCTGGAGGTCTTCATCTTCTGATGCTGTCCAGCTAAAGCTGGGATACTCTGTCGTCTCAGAACCTGATAGGGGTGTGAGTAACTCAAAGGCTACCGGTGAGCTATTTACACTATTTGTCCAGAAGGAATAGACCTCTGAACTGAGAACTCCACCATCATCATCCACGGCTTCGATCTTCCAGTAATAGACAGCATTCTCAGAAAGATCCAATTCGGGCGTATAATTTGGAGTAATCACCTCTATTGTTGTGGTCTCCGTAAACTGGGGATCAGTATCCAGATAAACAGTATAGCCAGTGATGACTTGAACCTCATTCGAGGATCGATGATCAGCCAGTTTTATTGGTACTACTTCGCGCCTCCGAACCCCCGCATCGTCTGGATCTGATGATGGTTCCCAGATAAGTGTTGGTGTGAGATCATTAACCATTGATCCATCTTCCGGAGCAAGTAGATCAAATGCGTTTGGCAAATCATTTTCAGTATTTACTCTGAAACTTTGGTAACCACCTGTATTCTCTGTACTGGCTCCATTCAAATCGGATGCAATTATTTTCCAGGAATAGTCTGTATCGTCTTGGAGATCAGTGACGATCTGATAGGAAGTGTCTGTTCCAATATTAAACGTCTCAACTCCTGGGTCGGGTGTATCGAGATAGAGGACATAGCTTATCGTTTCTAACGGATCAGGATCAAATGCTGGTTCCCAACTCAAAAGAGGGAATAATGAGGTAACTTCAGCATCGTTAATGGGTGTGATGAGGGCAAACTCAAATGGTGGATCATTACTAGTATTTAAAAGGAAAGATTCGGCAGTCGAATAAGAACTATTTTCATATCCATCGAAAGCTCGTGCTCGCCACCAGTACTGCTGATTGTCATTCAGCGGTACTGTTATTTGCCAAAATGTAGAGTCTTGGGTTTCAACCACATTATAGGAACTATCAGAAATGATTTCAAACATTTCTCCTGTAGCAAGCTGAAAATCATATGTTAGATTATCTAATTCTGAATCTGAACTGTTCTGTATGGAAAGTAGAGGTATGCTTTCTGTGAGCATGAAATTTCCAATGGGTGAGAGCAATGTGGGGATACTGGCTACTGAGTTTAGTCTAAACATGAACTCTGAATAGTTACTAGGAATTCCACTCTCCGTCACAACCTGAATTCTAGCATAATATGGCGTGCCATCAATCAACTCATTACCATTGTAAAGAACACTTGTATCCGAACTTTGGATAATATAAGAATCCCACATATCTACAATTGAATAAGTAGAATCTGAACTCACCTGTAATTGGTATGAAGCCTGTGCAGAACCTAGTGGATCATGATAAGACCAGACGAAAGCAGGAATGTGATTCAATGCATGTGTGTTTTCAATTTCACCTGTAATTGTAAAATTGGAAAGAATAGGATGAGGTGTATTACCAACAATCACTGTAGTTTGCTGATTTGGATTCATTCTCGAAATGACCTTGAGTATTTGACCATCCTGCCCTTGTATGATATCACTGATATTGTTGGTGCTTTCAGCAGTATACACTACCCCTCTATAAAGGTCTGAAGTTTTAGATGATTCAATAATCGTAGTAGTTACTGTGTCCTGAGTCATGGTGTTTATTACCCAAATGACAACAAGTCCTTTCGATAAAGTGTCAGAATCTGCGCCTGTCAGTTCAATAAAAAGAGTATCACCAGGGTCTAAATTATTAGCAAGCATTGTTTGATAGGTTGAATCAGTTTTTAATGAAATTGAAGAAATAGAAGAAGGCGAGCCCACGTTATCATCATACGGGGCAAAAAGAAACGGAGTATATTCCACAGAACTAATACTTAAGTTTGGATCATCTGATAAATCATAAATAAGTTGATTTTCTATTGTAATTGGATCTTTTAGACCCCAATAGTTGTTCTCAAGGTTTAATATGGTATTTCCATATCCAGTATTATTAATGTACCTAGATGGAGATTCATTAAAAACGTTACCAGTGCCCTCATAATTACCATATATAACACATGCTTCAGGATTCTGTAGGCTCCCGTTTTCGGAGAAGTAATTCGAATCTAAGCTGGCTTGTCCCCCGTTGGACCCACCACCCATATATATTGCAGCACCATCCAAATCTGCTGTATTGGTCGAAAAGATATTTCTTGAGATTCCCATCTGATAGACACCTGTAACTATGGCACCGCCAGAACCAATTGCATGATTATTATGGAATACATTATCATAAATCGTATAACCAGAAAGGGCTCCACCATCGCCAAAAGAAACATTATTAATAAATACAGAATTAAATGTCTGAGAGGCTACACATGCGCCGCCACTGCCGCCATATGCGGTATCATACATGAAAAATGAATCATATATACTCCGACCTCCGAATACAGCACCACCTGATGATAGCGAGCTGCATTCAATAAAGGTAGAGCTGGAAATATCGAAACCACCATAAATTGCTCCACCGGGTGACGAATTTGTACATCGGAAAAATTCAGAATTGTGAACAGAATAATTGTTATGGTTGGTGCGAGAAGTCAATGCCTTAATTGATCCGCTCGTATTATTATTGAAAGTGCAAGCGGTAATTTCAATGGTCCCGAATGGAGCTGCAACCTCAATGGCCGGGGATGAGGCATTCGAGAAATCGCTATCTTCTATATATAGATTAAGTTCATTCCCATAATTCCCATCATCTTGATTTTTAAAAGCATACCTGACACTATCAAAAACAGAAAGTGTAATATATACATCCATTGGAAAAATATATCCTGAATACCATATTCCATAATCGCAACTTATAACTCTATTGTTATCAAAGACGAGCATGGAGTTGGATTGGCCGTCGACGCGAACCGCAGCACTACCAAGTTCTTGGAATGTTGAATTGAATATTTTGACCGGTTCATTCGCACGGCCACCATTGATGGCAGTTCGAATATTCTTAAACGACGTTCTATTCACTGTTATTTTTGCGTGTATGTTGAGTGCTGCTGCATCATTATGTATAGATGAAAAAGCACAATTGTTGATAAACAAATCAACTGGCGAGTCTATAGCAGGAGCATAATTCCCAAATCCGCGAAAGTTACAAAACGAAAAGTAGGAACCACTTTGATATATCGTATCGCTAACAACGAGAGAGGGGATTGCTTCGCTCTGAAATTCAATTCCACCTGGCCATGGTGTTCGATCTAACCAGATGAATGAAATACTATCTTCAATTGTTCCTTCAGAAATCAATTCTCCTCCAGTCATAATCTTCAACTGTAGATTATCATTAAACCTCACCTCAACTCCAGGATCTATTGTCAGAGTAGCATTTGTTATACCCACGATCCCAACGATAGTGTATGGACTCCCAGTCAAATCCCATGTTGTATTAGAATTTATCACTCCACTTATTTCCGTTTGAGCAAATACAGAAGAGACGAGTGCAATTAACAGTGATATCCGAAATATAAAGTTGAGACAATACATAATATCCTCCTGGTTGGTTATTCCGGAAAGTTTCGGACACTTTGGGGGGGTATGACCGGATTAATATTTTAAAGACCCTTGGCGGTCTAGGCTTGAGCGACTTCCTGGCATAGTCTCACTTTGCATCTCAACCTGCCCCAACTTTTGTCATATGCTCACCACACCGAGGACAAGGCTGCTTAGCATCCCATACTTGAACACTCATAGAATTGCAATCTGGACAGCGATTCAGAAAGCTTGGGACAACATCTGGGTCATCAGTAAACATCCCACCATGGAATTCTATTGGGACTTCGACCAGCGATTTGCAGCCCAAACATTGTCTGGTATCCACTGTAACGATGGGTGCTCTGTCTGGAGAATCCCAAACGTCTGCGGAATATCCACAGGAATGACATATATACTTTGATGTAATACTCAGAATCACCCCACATGATGAATTAAACTTGAGTGAATGTAGTGAATATGTGCTGTTTAGCAAATAAAAAGCCCCCGCTGAACGAAGATGCTCAACGAGGGCTTTGGGGGTAAGCAAATATAGCAGCCATATTTCATAATCCATGGAGAAATTCCTGCAAGTGATTTGTTTTCTTTCAGGACTTCTTGATCTGTTGAAAATCTAATCGCACCCCTCGTACTCTTTTAACGGGATTGAGCATATCAAGAAAACTTCCCAGTTTCTCAACAAGCTTTCCACCACATGAAGGGCAGATCCTGGGTCCGGGGCTTGTAAGCTTGAGATCGCCCTCCATCTTCACAGCACTCCAGCCACATTCTTTGCAGCTATAATTCATTGGTTTTATAATTGGCATTTGTAAATCCTCCAAAGTTATTGGTCTATGGCTCAGGGTAACAATGATCGTTGTATCATGTTGATCCCATCACCTTCCCGGCTATTATTTCAACAGCTGACTTAGTACCGACACAAACAGCAACAATCAGTGGGACGAAACCAGCCATGGTCAACAGGTATGAATTTCGTCCATGCCTGTATGTATCAACTGCTGCAGTTTTATTCTTATCATTTCTGATCGACCCACTCACCTGATTCCAGGCAGATTCTTCAACAGGT
>Ga0307992_1000432_pt1 | contig 27145 bp, 23 predicted proteins | sample EllFjometagen133_FD_203162 | JGI IMG/M metagenome (GOLD analysis project Ga0307992, IMG submission 203162) | Marine microbial communities from Ellis Fjord, Antarctic Ocean - #133 | ecosystem: Environmental > Aquatic > Marine > Unclassified | place: Southern Ocean | collected 2014-10-08
ACCAATTTATGACATTTGTTAGTTGTGATATTCTATCAACACTAAATGCTGTTAAAGGATTTTACACAGAATATAACGAATTTTCAGAGGTTTACAATACAGCAACTCGATATACAGTTTTAACTGAAACACAATTAGCGATTTCAGATACTAATATTGAAACAATTGTGCCTCAAGATACAAGAGTATACTTTATGTTTGATCAAGATTCAGATTTTTTATATGTAGAACAAAATCTAAAAGGATTAAATAGAGTTAGTCTCTATGAAGACGCTGAAGACTTATATGTTGAGTATTTAATAGTTGATGATGTTGTTACACCTACAATCCCTGCTGAAGAAGACAGGTATGATGGTAATACTGACGCTAATTTCTTGAATGACAACTTTAGTTATGAAGACATTCAAAACGAAAATAAAACCGGCGATCGTACTTATGAATTTGATGTTGTATTAACTCAAGCTGTTAATCTAGAAGCTATTGGTGATTTCATTGATGAGTTAAAAGTTTTTGATGACAGTTTAGAATCACTTAACGACGTAGTTGCACATCTTATAATCACGTTTGATTCTGTTGATTCAACAATTGATGTAAATGCAGTTGTAGATAATTATCAAATCGTATTTGATGATGAATCTACTGTTACATTCTCATTAACAAATCATACTGTTGTAAAAATCCCTGTAGACTTTGCATTCCCAGATATATTTTCTGCAGAATACCAAATGGTAGCTGTTGATAATATCGCTTTAGCAAGAAGAGCTTACATGCATGATGAAGTTGTAAACTATCCTGCAGTTTCAGGTGAAAATGGCTGGGTTAAATTAGACTTAGTACCTGGTATCTACGGATTTGAATCAGCTATGGCTAGTAAATTTACTGCTTTACTTTATGATGGTTATGATGAATCAAAAACTATGATTGAAATGACAATCGTTGATTTGTATATTGGTCAATTTACAATCGTTGAAGGTGGAACTTATTATCTATATATTAATCCAATTGCTGATTTCCAATCAGATATTACAATGGTATTAATAGAAGATCATTCACCAATTACAACAACAGTACCTGTTGTAACGACTGAAGCACCAACAACTGAAGCGCCTACTACTGAAGTACCAACAACCACAGTAGCCGCTTAACAATTAAATAAAATAAAAAATGATGGCCTATTTTAGGTCATCATATTTTTTTATGCAATTTCGATTTTGTAACAGAACTTCGTTTCAGTAGATTCAGATTCAACTTTATTAAAGCCCATCTTCATCAGGTATTTTTCATGTTTTTCGCTTTCGGTAAAAGTTATAAGATTGTTATAGCCTTTACTTAAAAATATATCTTTTTTATTTTTAAAAATATATTTACCGATTTGTGAATCCCGATAGGTCGGAATAACATAATCAAAATCAATTCTCAAGGTGTTTTCATTGTATTTATTAGCCACAAAAAATCCTGCAGGTACTACGTTTCTTAAAATATAGAAACTAATATCTGAGTTATCAACATCAATTTCATGTGTTGAAAAGAATTTTTCGATGTCATCTTTATAAAACTTCAAGAAATGTTTTAGATATACTGAATCTTTATCAATTGGAAGAGTTTTAAAGTAATCCTTTGTATTATACATCTTATATAAGTAGTAGATATTAATAAAGGTGGTAGCGATGTTTAATAACGCAACAGGGAGTGCACCTATTAAGAAACCGTAAACACCGAAAGTTAATGACCCCATTAAATTTATCCATCTTAGTTTTTTTGCGGAACTCATTAATAATGATACTAAAACTATAACAGAAGCGAGATATCCTAAATATTCTAACATTATAATCCTCCTTCTTAAAAATTACGTTGTTAGTATATCATATTTTTGTAATATTATCACTTAGGAAGTTTATGTAAATACTTTCATTAATTATTAGGTAATCATTGACACCGCTTACAATAAATGATAGAATTACTTTATAAATGATAGACGCACTATCAAAAAGCAACCGGTAAGTATGTCAAGGACTAAAAATATAAAAAATCACTAAAAAGTGATTAGAATCTTAATATCAGGACATACTTAAAAAAGGATTGATTGGGTTTTTAAAGAATTCGGATTTTACTTATAAAGTCTATTGGTACTCAACAAACCATAGATAAGACGAACAAGTTTTCTAGCAGTTAAGGCGAGTGCACGTTTGTGTTGATGCGTTGTAACTTCATTAAATTTTTTATGATAAAAGTCACGATATTCAGGAATATTGATTCTTGCCATATTGGCAGCTTCAAATATAAAGTAACGTAAATACTTATTACCTGTTTTAGTCATATAAGTTTCATCAGCGGTGTATTTGCCAGATTGATTTTTACGCCAAGTGATACCAGCATATTTAGTTAAAGCGGAGTGAGAATCAAATTGATTAATATCAGCAATTTCAGCTAAAATGCCGGCGGCATAAACTTTACCAATACCAGGTATAGAAGTTAAACCCAGGTAGTGATTATGATTAAAACCAGCAACTTGATTAATGATAGCTTTATCAATTGATTTCAGTTCATCTTGATAACATCTAATAACATTAATCGATGAAGCGAGCGAAATATTGATTGGATCATAAGCTGTTTTATTTAGTCTATAAGAAGCTCTAGCAGCTTTTTGGATTTTAGCAGCTATATCAAAAGAACTATCAAAACGATTTCTACTAGATTTAGCAAGAAAACCGGCTAAATCTTCTAAAGATGAATTAATAATATCATCTATAGATTTATACTCTAATAGAAGATCAACAGCAGTTACACCGAAGTTATTGGAGAACAAAGTTTCAAAGTTAGAAAACTTTAAAAACACGTTGTTTAGGGCATAAACCTTCTCGTTAGAAAGTTTTTCAGCGATATGGAGTCTATGTCTAGTGAGTCTTTCCAAAGCCAGCCTCTGGCTGCCTTTGAAGGGTGTGAGTTCATCACATCTACCGACTCTAGCTATATCAGCTAGGACATAAGCATCTTTAGGGTCAGTCTTGTCCATATCGGCAAAACTGTTTCGATAATTCTTAGATATTTTAGGATTGATGATATAGACTTTAATTTCAAAAAGAGTTAAGTATTTTGAAGTAGATAGATAAGTCGCAATGTGAGCAGAGTAGACACCAGTAGATTCTAAAATAACGATAACTTTAGTAAGATTGTGTTTTTCAAGTAACTTAAGTAAGTGTGTTTCAATTTGATTCGCACCATCTTGGGTGTTAGGGATATTGATTGATAATAACTTTTTACGATCTAAGTTAAGACAATAGACATGATTCGTAAGTTTAGCAACATCAATACCTACAAATAGAGTTTGATTCAAAGTAACACCTTCTTTCAAGGAAAATTAGATATAAGAGAAGCCCTAGCCTTGGAAGACAACTGCAGCCTCGCCAATAAGAAAACACCGTTAGCTATAAAGTCGAGTTAGATCTAACGGGTAACAACAACCGGTTAGCAGATAAGTCAATCAAGCAGGTTTGCACGCTTTAATAGCACCTAGAAGTGCAAGGAGAATAAGCAGATTCTTCTGGTTACATCTTGATTTAATTATAAACTAGTCCGTTTAAAAAACATTAAAAGAAAGAGATATAATATATATTGTGGGACTACACATATATATTAGGAGATTGACTATGAAATCGTTAAAACAAGCTAAGTATGATTTAGTGCTTGAAAACATCAAAAACATAATGCTCCGAAATGGGATTAACAATCTAACTATATCAGATATTGCTAAGGAACTTGAAATTGGAGAAGCGACTATATATCGGTATTTTGGGACTAAACTAAATTTAGTTATTCAAGTTGGTATATCACTTTGGAATGATATCCTTATTCAACTTCGTGCTAAACCAAGAAAAGAAACTGGCTATGATTCAGTTAAAGATTTCTTTAATTATTTTATTGAGGGGTTTAATTCACAAAAAAAAGCTTTTATATTTCTGAATCAATTTGATTCTTTAATGATCAAAGAGAAGATTTCAAAAGACAGTTTAGCTAATTATGATAAAACACTATATCAAATCAAACAAATTTTTGATAAATTGTTTTTACAAGGAATCAACGATTCATCAATTAAAGATAATATTGAAAGAGATACTTACTACTATACAACTACACATATGATTTTAGGTATCTGCAAAAGATTAGCTTCAGATGGAAATATACTCTCGTCTGATGATATTGTTGGGGACATAGCACAAATCAAGTTAGCCCTTGATATGTGTTTAAAATACATAAAACGAAAGTGAGATTACAATGAAAAAAGTTACTAAAGGGACGATGTGGATATTTGCAATAGGTCAACTAGGTTGGTCGATATTAAGTGGGATTATTGTTAACTGGTTAGTATATTTCTACCAACCAGCTGATGAAATTCTATCTGCGGGACATATTGTATATGTTTCACAGGGTAAAGTTATATTAGGTGTATTAACGCTTGTTGGAGCGATTGTGGCTTTAGGTAGAATCTTTGATGCCTTTACAGACCCAATAATTGCATCTAAGTCAGATAGATCAAAACATAAACTGGGTAGAAGAATTCCGTTTATGAGATATGCTGCACTACCATTTGCTTTATTTACAGTACTGATATTTGTTATGCCAAATAGCGGAGTATCTGCTTTAAATAATATCTGGTTAGTAGTTACAGTATTATTATTCTATTTGTTCATGACAATGTATTGTACTCCATACAATGCACTTATTCCTGAATTAGGAAAAACTCAAAATGATAAGATTAATATATCAACATATATATCAATTACTTTCATTTTAGGACAAGCATTAGCATTTTCTTCACCTTATATCTGGGGGATTTTCATTAATGGTGGTATGGACAGAATGTTAGCTATAAAATTAACATTTGGGATCCTTTCTGCATTGGCATTAATATTTATGTTAATACCTGCTTTCTTAATTAGAGAAAAAGACTATTCAGATACTAAGCCAAGTGACACTAAGACTTGGGATTCTTTGGTAAAAACATTTAAGAATAAAAACTTTAGAATATTTATTGCTTCTGATATATCATACTGGTTAGCTTTAACTATTTTCCAAACTGGATTATCATTCTTTGTTGTAGATCTTCTAAAACTTGAAGAAAGCATGATTTCGACATTGTTCTTAACAATGACATTTGTATCATTCTTATTCTATATGCCAGTTAATATTTTGGCTAAGAAATTCGGTAAGAAAAATTTAGTTATTGGAGCGTTCATATTATTTGCTCTTGTATTTGTATTTACAAGTTTCTCTGGCTTAATGAGCTTTTCAAATACTATTCAAGGATTTATTATTGCAGTAGGTGCAGCGGTTCCGATGGCTGTGTTAGGTATCTTACCACAAGCGATAGTCGCAGATATTGCTCAAGCTGAAAGTAAAACAACTGGTGAAAATCGTGAAGGTATGTTTTTTGCAGCTAGAACATTTTCATTTAAACTAGGACAATCAATTGCGATTTTAGTATTTACATCTTTAGCAACAATAGGTGCTGATACTGGTTCAGGATTAGGATATAGATTAGCTATATATGTAGCGGTAGGATTTACTATTTTAGGAGCTATATTACTTTCTAAATATGATGAAAAGAAAATAATTAACATTTTGGAAGTGAAGTAATAATATGGATAGAACAAGTGTAATATTTGGGAATAGAATCAGCGATAAAATAATTAAAAAGGCTGATAAATCAAAAGCTAAATTTTATAAAAAATTTGGTGATGATTCTGAAGCAATCTATCATATAGGATTAGAAACTATTAATACCCTAGATAATATAAATGTATCAAATCTAGTTCAAAGCGATAAACCATTAAAACCCATTGAGAAATCTATAGTTATTGGCAATATCAGAATGGGATTTGGTCACTACCGCATCGCTATTGCTTTAGCATCATGCGCCAATGCTCTAGGCTATAAACCTTTATGGTTTGATTTGAGTAGTTTTTCTAAATCAACTGGCTCAAAAGTTATAAAACATCAAAATGATTTATATAGTATGGGATCACGTTGGTCTCAAAAATACAAACTGTTTAACAAACTATATTGGGAACCATTAAATAGTGAGGGATTTAGAAAACTTGATTATAATGCAGTCGATCAAAGAAATGCTGAAATATTCAAACCTATCTACGCGGACTTTCCAAAGGATATTCCTTTTGTGGGAACCCATGCATGGCCTTCACAAGGAGCTGTTCAAGGAGGTTTGACTAATGTAGTTAATGCAATACCTGATAATTGGCCAATGGCCTTACATCTAGCAGAAGGTTGTATTCACACAGTTCAAACACCATTTGCGTATCTAGGTTACAAAAACCTAAATGGCATGGCTAAAAAGCAATTAAAACCAATGCCTGAAGGCAGTATTTGTGAAACAGGATATTATGTAGACCATGAATTAGTAAGTAATCTAAAAGCTGATACTGAAGCGAGATTATCAAGAATCAAAAATAATGAAGCTTTAAGAATACTATTACCGGTTGGTGGAGCTGGCGCGGGTAAAGAAATCTTTAAAGCTATGATTGAGTATCTTATGCCTTATATAAAAGAAAATAAAGTTCAGTTATTCTTAAACTTTGGAGATCATTTAAATGTTTGGGAATATTTAAAAACTAATATGGCAAGTCTAGATGATATGACAGAAAAAGTATTTGATTCTTTTTCTGAATATAAGAAACTAGTAGAAGATGTGGACAAACTAGATAAAGGCATCTATGCTTTCTATCATAAAGACATCTTTGAGGCTGTGTATTCAACAAATCTGATAATGAGATTTATGGATGTAATTGCGACCAAACCAAGTGAACTTTCATATTATCCGATTCCTAAATTCTTTATTAAGAGAGTCGGTGGGCATGAAGCCTATGGAGCTATTCATTCAAGTGAAATGGGTGATGGCACCTATGAGTGTGGTACAATTGCCAAAATAGAAGCCATGTTAAACTCACTGATAAACCAAAAGGATATATTGGTTTCAATGAACCATAACATTTTAAGACTAAATGAAATAAATAGATACAGTGGTGGTTACGAAGTAATCAAACTAGCAACTAAATAAATTGAAGCCTCCAAATAATTTGGGGGTTTTTTTTTGATGAAAGTATGAATTCGAACTAATTATGTTGACAAAGCAGTTAGAAGAGCATATAATATGTTTGAATTCGAACTAAAAGGAGGGATTTATGAAAGATTTTTTTGAAATACATTTATTTGAAAAATTTACAAGAGACATTCTAAAAGAGTTTAAACCAGAAACAGAAAAACGGTTTAATAGAAGTGAAGTAGAACTATTAACAGTATTGGCTAAAGAGAAGGGAAAACCATTTAGACACTATGGAAAACGCGTAAAACTAGAAAAAGGTTCTTTTACCTACTTAGTAGACCTGTTAGTAGAAAAAGGATTAGTGCTCAAAATAATTGATCAATTTGATAGACGTAAAAAAACACTAGATTTAACAGAAAAAGGTAATAAAATGGTTGAAGATGTAAATAGACAATTTGTTGAATATATTGAGAAAAAGTTTGAAGTATTTAATGAAGAAGATTTAAAAAGTTTGGACTTGGCTTTTAACATTATTGAGAGACTAGATAAAAAATATATGGAAAACGAAAAAAAGCCTAGACAAATTGATGATAAACCCTATGAATAGAGAATTAAACGCAACTACGAAAAAACAAAGTTGTTTAGAATATTCTAATTAAGTAGTATAAAATAGCAAATTAGTTTCGATAATGATATAATAACCTAAAAATATATGGTAAAGGAAATTATTATGAAGCTAAAAAAGAATCATCCTTATTTATTTCAATTTATAGCTCCTGTCTACGGTTGGTTTTTTAAATCGCAGCAGCAAAGGTATAAAAAAGATTTAGAATTGATTATGAAAAAAACCATTTTATCAAATTCTAAATCTATCATAGATATAGGTTGTGGTACTGGAGCTTTAGCTTCAGCTTTAACTGAATATGGATTTCAAACAACGGGTATGGACCCTGTATTAGGCATGCTCAGGATTGCCAAGAAGAAAACAAAAAATCAGAATATTAGTTTTATACAAGGCAATATCCTAAATAGTGTTAGTATTAATGATAATACTTTCGATGTTTCGGTTGCTTCCTACGTAGCTCATGGATTAAAACAACCAGATAGAATTATAATGTACAAAGAAATGAAAAGAATAACAAAACAAAAGGTTATCTTTTTTGAATACAATCAAAACCGAAATATTTTCTCTGATATCATAGAATTTATTGAGGGTGGAGACTATTTTAAATATATTAAAAACGTTGAGTCAGAACTTAAAGATAACTTTAGCAAACTCACAATATTACCTTTAAGTAAAAGAGGTTCCCTATATATTTGTGAAATATAGAAAATAAAACATTCAATTTTTTGAATGTTTTTTTAATGGGGATATTTAATCATTTGTTCAATAAGCGTATAATGAATAATTGAATAGGAGCTGATTACATGGAACATCTAATAACTAAGAAACAACCATTACTTAACGAAAAGGGATATTTGAATGAGCCTGGTTATTCTTTAAAACCAGTATTTGATTATGACAGAGACATGATAAAGTCAAGTAAATGGAGAATTAAAGAGTGGGATTATTATGCATGCATCAATGATGATTTCGCAGTTTCATTTACTGTGGCTGATTTAGGATATTTAGGCATGTTAACAGCTTCATTTCTAGATTTTAAAACTGGGGAAGAAACCAAGAAAGTAATAATGAAACCATTTGTATTTGGTAAATATAATCTACCAAATGGAGCTGATGTTGGTAATACTAGTTTTAGCAATAAAGATGCTAGTTTTGACTTCATAGTAAATGAAGACCATAGGTTATTGAGAGTTAAAGTCAAAAACTTTGTTAAAGGTAAAAACTTTAAAGCAGATTTAAAATTAGCAGATTATAAAGATGATAGAATGATAATAGCTACACCATGGAAGAATAAATTAGCTTTCTATTACAATCAAAAGATTAACTGTATGCCTACTAGCGGTAAGGTTTCTCTTGGTGAAACTGAATATGTGTTTGATGAGAAGAAGCATTTTTCAGTTTTAGATTGGGGTAGAGGTGTTTGGACATATAAGAATACTTGGTACTGGGGAAGTTTATCTGGTTTAGTAAATGGAAAACGCTTTGGTTTTAACATCGGCTATGGGTTTGGTGATACAAGTGCAGCCTCAGAAAATATGCTATTTTACGATGGAAAAGCGCATAAACTAGATAAAATCAACTTTGAGTTAAATCATGAAGATTTTATGAAATCGTGGAAGTTCACATCAAATGAAAATAGATTTGAATTAGTTATGACTCCAGTTCTTGATCGAGTTGATCATACTAATTTACTGATTATAAAGAACTTTGGACACCAAGTTTTTGGAAAGTTTAATGGCTATGTAGTATTAGATGATGGAACAAGATTAGAGATTAAAGATATGATTGGATTCGCAGAGAAAATCACAAATCATTATTAAGAAAAATACGTTGTGAGTTAAGGTGTGCTTAACTAAAATATTTCTCGGTTCATCGCGGTTAGTCCTAACAATACTAAAAGTTAAGTGATAACGGTTTGTATTTATTTCATTTTAGTTTTATAATGATTTCAAAGGGGGGGTAATATGCCAGAGATAATAGACAATATAGAAGTTGGTAAATTCATTAAGACTTTATTAAAGAGAAATAATATGACTCAAGACGCTTTAGCAAGTAAGTTAATGATATCTAAATCAGCTGTTTCACAAAATTTGAACGGTAAATCATCTTTTGATATACAAAATCTAATGACAATTGCCAAAATATTTAATATTTCTTTGGATGATATTCTGAATTGTAGATACAATGAGGAAGAAGATAATTACATTTCAGAATATGTTAAATTCGCAACCAAGGGTTTGAAAGAAATAGAAAAGCATAAAGCATCCGATTTACAAATACAGGATCCAGATATATATGGAAAAGTATTAGTTGATTACTTAATTGACCAAGATATAGAAGACGTTTTTGTTTATTTGCATCAAAATGAGGTTAATTTTGTTAGAGATTATTATCACAGAGCTGAGGAAATATATCTTAAAATTATTATCTATATGTTAAGAAAGAATATTGATAATGTTATAAGTTATATTAAAAAATACTCAGAAATACACAATTCCTTTGACATAACCCAAACATATAATGGGCTTGAGGTATGGAGCTTATTAAATAAGCTTGAGAACAAATCCATTATTATCGAAATAATGAATTTAGAGATCAGTCAACATTATACAGTAATGGGTATTAAAAGGAATAAAATGGTACAGGTTATGACCAAGGATTTATGGCTGGAGTGTATAGGCACATATAAACTTGATTATGTTTTAGATTGTTATCTGGAGAGTTACGCAAGCGAAGAGGACTTATTAATGTTTAATAAAGCTATGCTTCTCTATGAGTATTCTGATGGTGTTGAAAAATTTATTAACAAATTTTACAATGAAGAAATTAATAGCAATGCAAAATCTTATTATAATTTCCAAAAATCAATCTTACTTGTTGTTAAAAAAGGAGATATTAAATTATTTAAAAAATATATTGAAATGGGGATTTTTGAGAGCTTAACTGGGGTAATTGTAAACTCAATTAATGAAGATAAAAAATTGTTTTATGAGTACTGTCTTAACGGCAATGAACAAAAGATCTTAAATAATATAGATTATTCTAAAGTTGGAGTGGCGGCTGTTAAAAAATCTAATACCTATATTCTAAACTTAATTAAGCAGAATCTTAACAAAAGTAGCCTAGATTATTTATTAAGCGAGGTTTTAGCAGAAGATATTGAAATGCTTTACTATTTAGTTTCAAATGGTGCCAGATATGATTTTAAATATTATAATTCTAACACTATGAAAAATTCAAACGCTATAATAGATTTTTTATATAAAAAGGATGTGAATTAAGATGGTATTTATTGAAGAAAATTTTGAATATGTTGTAACTAGTTTATTAATATTCATTACTGTTTTAATTCTTATTATTTTTAGATATAATATATATTTAACAAAATTTTTCTCGAACAAGAAGTTTAGAGTTAATAGCAAGTATGAATTGGAACCATTAACTGGACAAAAATCCTTTACATTAAATATTTTCAATAATAATGTTAATGATAGTAGAATTATAGCTTTTGGGTATATATACAATAATCACAATATTGATTACTATAAAACATACCTAAAGAATAACAATCTAACTGAAACAACAAAAATAATTATTCCATCAAGAGACTGTGTTATAGGGAAAATTGATGCATTAAATTTAAAAACGATTATTTCTGATATGAATAAAGGAAGAAAGCGCGTTAAAAGGATTAAATCTTTCGTTTCAGATTCACAAGGTTTAACCTACAAATCAAAAGCATCGATGGTTTCAAAACAACTATCTTGTTTGCTTGATCAAGACTATCTTAAAGCGCAAGAAGAAAAGAAACAAATCAGATTAAAACTAAAGGCAGAGAAATTGGAATTAAAGAGAAAAATTAGTATTGACAGGAAACTTAAACGCAAAGAAAAAATAAATAAAATCAAATTAAAAATAAAAAGTTTTAGAAAAAATAAAAAATAATAATATATAAAAGTATAAAAGTGACTGCTTAAAAAGTAGCCACTTTTTTATTGCTTTCTCAAGATAAAAAGTTTTCAGAAATAACTCTTGCATTTTGTTTAAGACAGCGTTAAAATATAGGTGAATAAATATTCACATTTACTATACTAATTTGATGGTTTTATAAAACCACCTAGAATATACATTAGGAGATGAAACAATGGAGTTTGGATTTAGGAAGGAACACTTACTATTAAAACAAATGTTAGAAGAGTTTACGGTGAATGAAGTGTATCCTTTGGCAGGAGAAATTGATGAACTTGAAAGGTTCCCAACAGAGACTGTCAAGAAAATGAAAGAAGCCGGAATACTTGGTATACCTTTCCCCACAAAATATGGTGGTGAAGGTGGAGATACGATGGGTTATACCATTGCAGTAGAAGAAATCTCAAAAGCCTGTGCTACTACAGGAGTTATATTATCAGGTCATACATCATTATGTGCTCAACCTATATATGATTACGGCACCGAAGAACAAAAACAGAAGTATTTGGTTCCGCTAGCTAAAGGTGAAAAGCTAGGAGCTTTTGCTTTAACTGAACCAAATGCAGGTACTGACGCATCTAAACAAGAAACAATTGCGATTCCTGATGGGGATGATTACATTATTAACGGTTCAAAAATATTTATAACTAATGCTGGATATGCAGAAGTATACATTGTATTCGCTATGACTGATAAGTCTAAGGGTACTCGTGGTATTACAGCTTTTATTCTAGAAAAAGATATGCCTGGTTTTTCAGTAGGTCCAAAAGAAAAGAAATTAGGTATTAGAGGTTCATCAACATGTGAATTAATTTTTGACAATGTTAGAGTACCAAAGGGAAACATGTTAGGTAAAGTAGGTTACGGATTTAAAATCGCTATGAAGACTCTAGATGGTGGTCGTATCGGTATCGCTGCTCAAGCATGTGGTATTGCTCAAGGAGCTCTAAATGAAACGATTAAATATGTAAAGGAAAGAAAACAATTTAACCGTCCAATAGCAGCGTTCCAAAACACACAATTTGTTATAGCTGATTTAGCTACAAAAGTTGATGCGGCTAGAATGTTACTATACAGAGCGGCATATAAAAAAGATCTAAAAGTACCTTTCTCAAAAGAAGCAGCCATGGCGAAACTATTTGCTTCTGAAGTAGCTATGGAAGTTACTTCAAAAGCAGTACAATTGCATGGTGGTTATGGTTATTCAAGAGACTATCCGGTTGAAAGAATGATGCGCGATGCAAAAATAACGGAAATCTATGAAGGGACTTCAGAAGTTCAAAAAATGGTAATTTCTGCAAGCATATTGAGGTAATTATATGAAAATAGTTGTATGTGTAAAACAAGTGCCAGACACTTCAGAAGTTAGAATTGATCCTATCACAGGAACAATGATTCGTGAAGGTGTAAAATCAATCATAAATCCAGACGATTTAAGTGGTTTAGAAGCTGCCCTAAGAATCAAAGAACAAAACAATGCAGAAGTCATCGCGATTTCAATGGGACCTAAACAAGCAGACAACGCTTTAAGAGAATGTTTAGCTATGGGAGTCAACCAAGCAATACTACTAAATGATAGAGCATTTGCTGGTGCAGACACATGGGCAACAAGCCTTTCTCTTTCAAAAGCAATCGCTAAAGTTAACCCAGATTTAATTATCGCAGGTAGACAAGCCATTGATGGGGATACCGCTCAAGTTGGTCCACAAATCGCTGAACACCTAAACATTCCATCTGTTGCTTATGTAAATGAAATTAAAGTGTCGGGTAACGCTTTTGTAGTTAAGAGAATGTTTGAAGATGGGTATCAAAGTATCAGAGTAAAAACTCCATGTTTATTAACAGTACTTAAAGAAATAAATGATGTTAGATACATGCGAGTATCTAAAATATATAATGCTTACAAAGAAGGTTTAGTAGATGTTTGGGATGCAAAAATGTTAAACTTAGACCCTTCTGAATTAGGCTTGAAAGGTTCTCCAACCAAGGTTAAAAAATCTTATACAAAAGGTGTAAAAACCGCAGGTAAAATCTTCGAACCAGATACCAAAGAAGAAGCTGCTAAGATCATAATTAATCGGTTGAAAGAGAATTACATCCTTTAGGGGGCTATGATGGATAAATTAAATAATAAAGGTGTATTGATTTACATCGAACAAAGACATAAAGAGATTCAAACAGTTTCATTAGAATTATTAGGTATTGGTAAAATATTAGCTGAAAAACTTAACACAACTTTAGAAGCTTGTATTATAGGTAGTGGTGTAACCAGCCTAGCCAAAGAATTAACTTATTATGGTGCTAACAAAGTTTTTGTGGTTGATAACCCAATGTTAGAACATTATGTTAATGAACCATACACAAAATCTTTGGTTAGTGTAATCAATGAAGTTAAACCAGAAGTTGTATTGGTAGGTGCGACAAGTTTAGGTAGAGATTTAGCTCCTAGAGTATCTTCTAGAGTTCATACAGGACTAACGGCTGATTGTACTAAATTAGATATTGATGCAGAAACTAATAACCTAATTATGACTAGACCAGCGTTTGGTGGTAATCTAATGGCAGAAATTATCTGCCCAAATCATTACCCACAAATGTCAACGGTAAGACCAGGAGTTATGGTTCAATCAAGAAGAGATGAATCACTTATTGGCGAAGTTATTGAATTTGATGCTAAACTTACTGAAAAAGATATGAATGTTGAACTGTTAAAAACAGTTAAAGAAAAAGCTAAAAAGATTAGAATCGAAGATGCTAATGTTTTGGTATCTGCTGGACGTGGTGTAGGGTCTAAAGAAAACATGAAAAGCCTATATGAATTAGCTGATATAATCACCGGTGAAGTTTCTGGTACTAGAGCAGTAGTAGATAATGGTTGGTTAGATAAAGATAGACAAGTTGGTCAAACTGGAAAAACCGTTAGACCTGACTTATATATAGCTTGTGGTATATCAGGTGCTATTCAACATGTTAGTGGTATGGAAGATTCTAACTTGATTATCGCAATAAACAGAAATCCAAACGCTCATATATTTGAAGTATCTGATGTGGGTATAGTTGGAGACGCTACTAAGATTATTCCAGAAGTCATAAAAGAACTAAAATCACTAAATAAATAGAATCAAGAGTGATGCTTAAGCATTGCTCTTTTTAATTTAATATATATAAAAAAAGCACTTTTTTTGACTTTGGGAGTGTTTTTGTTATAAATATATTGATTTTATCATTAAAAATATTTATGACCTCTTTATTTATGCCAAATGGAGTGTTATAATTATTTAATATGCAGATTTAATTAGAGGGGTTACACATATGAAAAAACTCGTTTTAAACTTCTTAATGATTTTATTACTAATTAATATTGTTGCCTGTAGATCAGAAGATCCAGATGATCCTAGGTACACAAGACTTTCAGATTTTGATTATCTACTCGTAAGAGACACAAGTTTAAGATATGGATTTATTGATTCTGAATTTAATGAGGTTATTGAATGCCGATTTTCTAATGCAACATTTTTTGAAAACGGGTTATCAATAGTCAAAGATCCAAATACTAACAAGTATGGATTAATCGATATAAACGGCGATTACGTTGTTGAATCTCAGTATGAAAGCATTACGAGTATAAACGATAGTAACTATTTTATCGTTCAACATGAAGATTTATATGGTCTAATGAATATTCATGGAGTTGAACTAACAGAATTTTTGTACAGTGAAATTAAATACGGAGAATACGAACCTATCGTTGCGATTAAAGACCCGGAAACTGAAAAGTGGGGTTATTTGAGTTTAAGTGGTACTACTCTAACTGACTTTATCTATGATGAAGTATATGCTTTTAATGGTAGACAAATCACCGCTGTTAAAGTGGGGGACGAATGGGGAATAGTTAACTCAACTGGTAACTATCTGATTTCACCTAGATTTTCAAATGTATTTATGTCATCACCAAATAGTTTAATTAGTGTTAGACAAGATGGAGCTTGGGGACTTGTTAATTCATCAGGCACCCTAGTGCTACCGATAGAATATGACTTCTATTTCCGTTTTAATGAAAACGGCATATCAGCTATAAGACAAGATAAGATGTATGGCTTAGTTAATGAGTCTGGAGAAATAGTAGTAGATATGTTATATAAATCAAACGAATATATGTTTTTCCCAATGTTCCTAGAATTTCCAAATAGCGTTACATTTAATAAAGATCAGAAGTACTATATTTTTGATTATGATGGAGACATTATTTTTAGTTCAGTTAGGTATTCTCCTATTATGTATAATGAAAATCTAATTCTAGCCGAAGATATGATAAGGCATGAAGAAGTAGTTATTAATTACAATAGTAGAATCATCGGAGAAGCTGATGAGGATCTTACATATAAAGTTCTACCATACTTTGAAAATTTCTTTTTCGCTGAACATATTCTTACGAGAGATACTGGTTCTTTATTTGTAGCTGACGTGTATAACTTAAAAGGAGATTTACTAACACCTGATCCTACAAAATATGATCGCTATGTAACAAACTATTCACGAAAAGACTATATTCCTGTTGAATATCTAGATTTGGGAGCTTACGGACTAATCGATTCAAAGGGTAATGTAGTATTTGAACCAGAATATTTATGGATAAGAATATTTGATGATGACGTTGTTATGGCTAAAAAAGACAGACTAGTATGTATAATGGATTTAGAAGGTAATATAATTCTAGATTACAAATATGTAGATATAATATATGAGATTGATTGATAAACCAAAAAACAAAATATAATAAAACGCATCCACTAAATTTGGATGCGCTTTTTTTGTATTATTTAGTAAAAATATAGAGCATAAACAACAATAAAAAGTTAGGTTTTCAAACTACTTTACAGTAAACATATGTCTATATAAAGAAATATTAAATTAAATGACATAAAAAATCTGAATGTCATTTAATTTTGTAAACAGAAATGATATAATGAAAAAAGTAAGTTAGTTTTATATATTTAAATATATAAGTTTAATAAGACTATGTAGATAAATTATTATCCTATTTTTTTAATATTTTAATGAAGAATGTATTTGTATAACACATAAGGAGGACGAAAATATGAAAAAGATGTTTCTTGTAGCAACAATTATTGTGGTATGTTTCTTGATGGCTTGTGGAGGGACAGCAACTTCTGAGGATCAAACAACAAATGATGCAAATCCAACAACATTTGCAACAGTTACTACTGAGTCTATAGATACAACGACTATACCAGTTGTAGTAGATGAAGAAAGAGATGAGTTAGTCCAAGTAATTAACACATTTTTTGGCGAAGGTGATATGGATGATTTTAGTTATTCTATAAATAAAAATGTTGTAATTATTGGTGAAGAAGAAATGGCAGAAACCGGAAGTTACGGTTCAAGGTACTCATTAGTTTATGATTTAGATTCGACATTTCTAAGTGTATATAACGAAACTAAAACCCTAACTGGGTTTATAAATTGTGAAAAAAACGATTTTAAAACTGATGGGGAGTTTATTTTCAGATACAATATAAGAAATAATGAAAGAGAAGTTTATAAATCAGTAATAGGATACTATGAAGACAAAGACCTATTGTTTGATAAAACTAAAGCAGATTATTTAGAAAGAACAAGTTTCTACGTGCCTAGCTACTCGTCTGTTGAGCGTGGTAACGATGGTAATTATAATATGACCTACAGTCTAAAAGATTTTTTGACCTATGATCCAGAGTTAGCTGAAGAATTATTAGTTCCCGAAGAACTAATAACCAGTGATTATCAAATGCGAGTAAATATTATGTTTGATCTCGATAACACAATTGGGTTTAATTACAATAGTGACTATTTCTATACAGATGTAGACAGTGTTCAAAAACAAGTATACATAAATATATATGAAGGAATGGAGTTTCAAACTCCATTTGATCCTATAGTCTATGAAAGTAATTCAATTTTCACAGTCTTTAGCACTGCGGCTATGTTCCCTGAGTTTTGTATAACTACTCACGAAGGTACATATGAAACTTTCTCAACAATTTTCCAAGCCGAAGATACTGGCTACATTAAATTCTATTTTGAACCAGGGTTTTACGGTTTTTCATCCGCTGGAATTGCTACTTTATTTAGAGAAAACATTACTTGGCTAGATTCAGAATTAAATCCCCTATCATTTTTTGATGACCTAAGAATAACAGAAGCGGGATTTTACTATTTGTCAGTTCTTAATAATACAGATGAGCCTATTGAAACTGATGTTTTTTGGGGTAGATACTCTGAAACTGATTTGGGGTCTATTGAAAATCCAAATCTAGTTACCAATATAATAGATGATGTATTAGGAACTTGTGAAATTAATGTATATTTTTTAACGGATAATTCACCTATTAACGGTTATATTCAATTAACCATTGGAGAAGTAATAGATGATTTCAGAGTAATATCGAATCTAGGTATCATCGACGTTACAGGTAATCAAACAATTATTATACCTATTCAAGTAGGGGATGTGAGAACAACTGCAATATTAGGTGGTTCATATGAAAATCAAACATTGGATATCCAAATTGATTTTATTGCCTATGATTTACTAGAAACAGAATATAGCGAAATGCCAGAAATAGCTGTAGGTGAAAACACAGTCACTGCTAGCAATCCTGACTATGAAACAAATTATAAATTAGCAATAGACACAGCTGGTAACTACAATTTTACAGACTATATATATCATTTCAATTCAAGAAGTACAACTCAAATTACATTTGAGTTATACACAATTGATAATGTTTTAGTAGGTTCTGATTTAGAATTAGACAGCGTCTATCTAGATGCAGGGTCTTATTACTTGAAAATAGTATGTAACGACATTCAAACAGATGTAATCGTTGATTTTAATATTGTTAAAGAATAACTTATTTTATAAATGATTTGAAAGTGGGTATTATATGAAAAAACTATTTTTAATGATACTAATAATTCTTTTAACTTTTAGTTTAATATCTTGTAAAGGCGAAACTATTGATAAAGACCATTTCACTTGGAAATGGTTTTTAGCTATGAATCAAGAAGACAAATATGGTTTTCTTGATGAAACTGGTAAAGAAGTAATACCATTCATCTATGATGAGGCTGAACCATTCTATTATGGCCACGCAATTGTTAGGATTGATGATTTATACGGGGTTATTGATTTTGATGGAGAGTACATTCTAGAACCTAACTATAGATCAATAGATGACTTCAATGCACTTTTTACAGATAGACCTGAAACAGGAGAGTATTTTAAAGCAAGAGAAACTGATGGAACTTTATCAGTATTTAATACAAATGGAAAAAATATACTAAGCATAGACGGGGTTGTAAATTACGAATGGCTAGACTATGAGGACTTATTCAGGTTCACTGAAGATGGTTTGTATGGAATAGTTGATACTAGTGGCAAATATGTTTTAGATTGTATCTATGAAGGTATAAGTCCATTTAGTGAAGGCTTAGCTGTATTTAAGAAGGAAGATAAGTATGGTTATGTAAATGTAAGTGGTGAAATCATAATTGAAAACACCTATGATGATGCTACAGATTTTAAAAATGGCATTGCTTCAGTAAAAACAGATGAATTATGGAGCGCTATAAATCAAGAAGAGGAAGTCTTGTTTGATCAGCAGTTCCCAATCTACTTTAATTTTAACGAAGAAGGAAACTCTATAATCCAAGAAAAGGCTTTGTATGGGATTATTGACTCCGAAGGAAATATCGTTTTAGAACCAATAAATATATTGAGTTCTACTTTTGCATATTATGATTTAGATAAATACACTTTCTATGATGGAGAGCATACAAAGATTATGAATCCATCTGGTTTGATTAAATATCAAACAGATCAATATTCAATTACTAATTTTTCAGATGAAGTAATTTTAGTTAATGACTCTGGTAATGATTTCCAAAATATGGTTATTAACTATGAGGGAGAAGTAATAGTACCTTTATGTTATAACAAATTAGTAATTGTGCCGGATGTCTATGGAAATTCCTTGATTTATGAAGAAATAAGCTCACCAGATATTGATGGAACAGTTGTGGTTAATGTATACAATGTTCTAGGAGAGTTGGTTTGTAACTCACAAACCATATCTAGAAGAGAAATGTTTTATAACTATGAAAAAGAAGTAATACTTATTAAATCCTTAACAACCAGGAACTATGCATTAATTGATTATGATGGTGATATAAAAGTTGAACTAGATTTTGATACTGCGGTTCTATGTCCTGATTATATACATGTTAGTAATGAAGGTTTATATGGAATTTGTGATTATCAAGGAAATATAATTGTAGCACTTGAATATGAATCGATTTTTAGTTATGGCATATTATATGGATACGCGGGAATATTCAGTGGTACTGGAACAAGTAGCTAAACTTAACAAGTAGCTAAACTTAACAAGTAGCTAAACTTAACAAGTAGCTAAACTTAACAAGTAGCTAAACTTAACAAGTAGCTAAACTTAACAATCACCTAAAACTTAACAAGTTAATAAACATAAATATAGGGGGATCAGATGAAAAAAATACTAGGATTAATGGTGATGTTGTTACTGACGATGTTAGTATCATGCTCTAACAATAAGAATACTATCGGATACACAGATGATGTTGGGAATCTTTTTAGTGAAGGATTACTAGCAGTACAAACTGAAGATGATTTATGGGGATATATAAACCCAGAAAATGAAATGAAGATTTCAGCCACTTTTTCTCGCGCTTATTCTTTTTCTGCGAATGGATTTGCCAAGGTAGAAAAAACTGGTCATATTTTTAATTATATTGATAAAGAAGGAAATTACTTATTAGATAAAGACTATATATATTTAAGTGGTTTTGTTGGAGATATAAGTGTATTCAAAGAGAATGATAAATATGGAGTGTTGAATGAAAAAGGAGAGATCCTAGTTGAAACAACACATGATTTTTTAAGTTTAACTGAAAATCCAAATCTTATTAAATATAAAAATGATGAATTGTATGGTTTTATAAATAGTGAAGGTGATATTGTTTTAGAAGCCGTCTATGATAAAATTTATTATTTTGAAAAAGATTCTCAACTTATTTTGGTAAAACAGAATGGTAAAAATGGCTTAGTAAGTCCTGAAGGAGAAGTTGTATTAGATACAATTTATGACTCTATTTTAGTTAGTGATTCAAAAAACCTAGCTACAGTTAAACTAGATGATAAATGGGGTCTGGTTAATTCAGACGGTGAATTCCTATTAGATATTGAATATATCGCCCCAATCGACTTTGACCATTCAAAATATGCTACAAATATGGCAGCCATAATAACCAGTGAAAATAAACTAGGTTATGTCAATTTTGAGGGGAAAATAGTTATAGAACCAATATACTTTGTGAATTATGGTTACTATGATTATAAAACATTTTCAAGGGGTGTACAGGAAATTCCACTTAACGATGAATTGGCCCAAATAATAATTAATGAATCAGGCAAAGAGTTATATAGATCTAGTAATAATGACGTTATTATTGACTATGATGACGAGATTATCTGTCTGGTAAATATTGGTGAAAGCTATTACAAAGTAGTTGACTATCATGGCAATGTAATAATTGAAGATTTAGATTACACTGATTTTAATAAAAAGCCTGTAATTTTATCTTTAGATGATAGCGATGTAATTTTTGTAGAGAACTCAGATACTAGTTTTGCAATGTATGACTATGAAGGTAATTTATTGCTTGATAGTTTCTACAATTTTGGTTCTATGTTTATGCTTTTTACCAATGAAATAATGGCAATTAAAAACGAAACCGAAACCATGATTGGATATATAAATACAAAAGGGCAATCTATAACTGATATAATATTTGATTTTGATAAAATGTCATTCTATAATGGATTTATAGGTAACTTTAAGAATGATGGTTATTCAGTTGTAATTAAAGATGGATTATATGGAGTAATAAACTCCAATGGCGAATTAGTAATTGATTGTCAATATATAGATATCTTTATATATGTTTATTAGATTTTAAGTTTGAAGGATATACATTTGATTTATAGATACGCTACAGCTATTGTAGGCATATAGATAGAGACATAACTAAACATGAATAAGGACTTAACGATTTTTATGTGATGTTTTTGAGAAATATATAATTTCTTGTTGAAATAGATATCTAAAAGGGTTATAATGGTATCATATGATACCGGAAAGAGGCGGGTATGCATGAAGGATTAAGTGAATTTCTTAGTAAATTAAAAACATGCAAAATAATAATCTGTAATAATAATAAGAATCGCCAAACTAGACTGGCCGTCGGTATTACTACTGTTGAACAAGAAGAAATTATAAGGTCATTGACTGTCGCTGATTATCATTCTGGTCCAGAAGATGACTTAGACCCAAATAGCAGAGGAAAAGTGTGGGTCTTTAAAAAATGTATTTATAGAAAATATTTTTATATTAAAGCAAAAGAGATTCAAATTAAAGAAAACTATGAATATTCTTTTGTTTATAGTTGCCATATAGATAATATGATTTTTGTCGAAGATTGAAAAGAAGGGGAGAATGATGGAAAGACTATATTGTAATGCATGTATAGATATGAAAGAGATTATAATCAAAAAAGAAAAACATGTATTCGAAGTTAAAGGTGAGAAAATAGAAGCTGAAATCAAAGTTACTTATTGTAAAGAATGTGGAGAAGAAGTATATAACCGAAAACTTGAAATAGAAAATGATAAAATTGTATTTAATTACTATAAAAGAAAAATTGGTTTATTAACTTCTATAGAAGTTAAATCTATAAGAGATAAATATGGTTTGTCCCAAAAAACATTTGCTAAACTTCTAGGGTTTGGTGAAAAAACTATTACACGCTACGAAAGTGGCTCGATTCAAGACGAAACACATGATAGATTGATGAGGTTAATTGATGATGAGGAAAACTTCTTAAGAATTTGGAAGTTATTACCTAAAAAATTTACTCTACACGAAAATAAAAAAGTTAATCAATATTTAGATTCTGCTTTTAATACTTATACACAAAATGAATATAAAGTAGTACGTGATAGGGGTTATTCTTTTAAAACATGTTTGCCTTTAGGGGAGAAACATCATGACCACAGTTAACAGATTAAAACTTAATAAATACGTAGTTAATAAAATAGCTTATACTATAGATACTAAATTTGACTTCAAATCTAAAAAAGCGATAAATATCTGCCCACAATTTAAGAGGGTGGTTAAAAATATCAATAATAATACGTTTTCGTTGAAGATTTCTGTTAAGATATCTGATGAACTTCAAGAAAATGAAGTACCATTTTCAGCAGAAGTTGTAATTACTGGACTTTTTAACTTAACTGATTGGAAAAATACAAGTAACAGAAATTTTGGTATTGATGTAGGGACTACAGTTCTTTATCCATATTTAAGATCATTGTTATCAAACACTGTTAATAACGGAAATTTACCTCCTTATGTTTTACCAATCACTAATACTAAGATGTTATTTGAAAATATAGAAACAAAAAAAGTTTTAAAAACTTAATAAAATAGAGAATTCGTTAAATCGGATAAAGGTGTCTTCGTTTAGAATGCACCTTCTTTTTTTGTTTGTATATCGTTACGAATTGCTTATTTAATTACAATAAATTTTTAAAAAGTCCAACTATTTATCGAAATATTCATTAGAATATGTAAATTCTTACATTTTCTTATAAAATTTGAAATTCTCTTGAATTTTCAAGCATAATATGTAATAGTATAATTATCTTTTAAAATGTAAAAATCAAGGAGAAAAGAATATGAAGTTATCAAAAAGGATATTAGAGTTACAACATTCACCGATTAGAAAGTTTATCCCAATAGCTGATAAAGCTAAAAAAGCTAACAAAAAGGTGTATCATCTAAATATTGGACAACCTGATATAGAAACACCACCAGCATTTATGGATGCTATTAGAAATTACGATAGTAAAGTAATTAAATATTCGAATTCTCGTGGAGAACTATGTCTTATTCATGCTATACAAGATTTTTACAAAAGGGAAGATGTAATCTTTGAAGAAGACGAAATACTTATTACCAATGGTGCTTCAGAAGCTTTAATGTTCTGTTCTATAGCTATGTGTGATGCTGGTGATGAAATATTAGTCCCAGAGCCATTCTATACAAACTATAGTGGATTTACTGGTTCGGGTAGTGTAAATATTGTTCCCATAACCACAAAACCAGAAGATGGGTTCCATCTTCCATCAAAGGAAAAAATTGTTTCATTAATAACACCAAAAACAAAAGTTATTCTATTCTCTAATCCAGGGAATCCAACTGGCAAGATATTATCTATAGAAGAAATGGAAATGATCGCAGAAATCGCAATCGAACATGATCTATATATAATAAGTGATGAAGTTTATAGAGGTATTTCATTTGATGGACTCAAAGCTATATCAATGGCACATATAAAAGGTGTAGAAGATAGAGTAGTAGTGTTAGAAAGTGTATCTAAACGTTATAGCGCTTGTGGTGCTAGAATCGGGAGTATACAATCTAAGAATAAAGAGTTGATTCATCAAATATTAAAACTATGTCAAGCTAGACTATGTGTTGCGACCCTAGAACAAGTTGGAGCCGCAGAACTATATAAATGTGAAAACACTTATATAGAAAAAATAAAAGACGAATATGAAGCAAGGCGTAATATTGTCTTTGATACCCTAGAAAAGATGCCTGGAATCATCTGTAAAAAGCCTACAGGCGCTTTTTACATCATAGCCAAGTTACCAATAGAAGATGCGGAAAAATTCATTATCTGGCTATTAGAAGAGTTTGACCTTGATGGTGAAACTGTTATGGTAACACCAGCAGAAGCGTTTTACGCTACTAAAGGTTTAGGAAGAAATGAGATCAGGATTTCCTATGTATTAAAAACAAGAGATCTTCAAAGAGCGATGAAAATATTAAGGGTTGCTCTAGCAGAGTACATGAATAAATAAGATACATTAAAATAATACTCATATAATGGTAGGTCGTTGATCTACCATTATCTTATATTTTTATAATATGTTACTATATTAATAGATAATTTCAAGGAGAAAAATATGACTTCTAACATTAAAAAAACATTTTTTGCATTTATATGGCATGGTGTGTTTTATGCATTAACTGCAGCAATGCTAGATTTAAATACTGTATTTCCATCATTGATTACTGAACTAACAGAAAATAAAATAATACTAGCTGCAATGATAACGATTCTTTTCGGTACACCCCTAATATTCAATGTAATCTTCAGTCATTTTCTAAGAAGAGCCAAAAGTAAAAAGAAGTTTTTGTTGATAGGCATATACCTAAGAGGATTATCATTTCTAGGTATGGCTATATTTGTGTATTTCTTTGCGAAAGACACACCTTCAATTACGATTTATAGTTTATTCTTTTTTCTTTTAATTTATAGTGTTAGTGCGGGGTTTGCTGGAATAAGTTATTCAGACTTAATCGCAAAAACAATTACAGATTCAAAATTAAGAAATAAATTATTTACATACAAACAATTTCTATCTTCAATTTCAGGATTTCTAGGTGGATTAATTGTTACATATATATTTACTCAAAATATGTTATTTCCAATAAACTATACAATTAATCTTAGTATTGGTTTCATCGGACTGTTCATCGCTTCAATTGGATTCTATTTTATCAAAGAACCTCAAACTGAAGAAGTGCCTGATTCAAATGAATCTTTAAAAACGTTCTTTAAAAAGATACCTAAAATATTAAAGACTGATAATGAATTCCGTAGATTTATCATCATTGAAAACTTATCATCCTTTGGCATAATGGTCATGCCGTTTTATATTATATTTGCTAGAGAAGTTTTATTTATACAAGACAAGCATATTGGCATATACTTATTAATCCTGATTTCAGGAAAAATAACCTCAACTATTATATGGGGATTAATTGGTAAGAAATGGGATGCAAGGACTGTTGTGACAATCTGTATTGTAATTGGTGGGGTTATTCCGATACTAGCAATTCTTTTATCAACTTACTGGCCTTCACTATTTGGGATAGTATTCTTCTTGTTAGGATTTACAATATCAGGTAGACAAATCGGATTTTCACCATATCTTTTGGATATAGCACCAAAAGATAAACGGGTTGAATATTTAGGTATTAGAGGTTCAATGAATATATTTATTGTTGTACTTCCATTATTAGGTGCTATCATCATTAAATCATTTGGATATATACCTACATTTATATTAGTAAGTGTTATCTTGTTATTGACAGCTACTTATCATCGTTTTTCAAAAGTTAAAACAAATAAAATAATATAAATACTAAACGACTTATATCTCCTAACCAGAGATTAAGTCGTTTTTAAGTAATTAAACTTGAAACAAATTATCTACCTTCAATGTAATAAAAAGAGCGTTATAGTTGACAAATGTTCATAATAAGATAAAATATAAGTGGTTAAGAAAAGAGCAAAAGGAGACCTAAATGATAGTTGCATATGCTACAAATGATAAGGAAACCATAATTAAAGACCACTTTGGAGATGCAAAATATTTCAGTTTATATGAAGTTATCGAAGAAGAGGTTAAATTTATAAGGATTATTGAAAACTCCGCAAGATTAGAAGAAGGATCTCATGCTAAAAAAGCGATGAATATTTTAGATTTATTTAAGGTACACAATGTAGAGGTTTTAGTTAATAGATCTTTTGGTACAAATCTAAAAATAGTAGATAAATACTTATTGCCAGTCATTATTAGAAAAAGTTTAATTATCGAAGCCTTAAAAGTTCTTAAATCAAATTACACAAATATATTAGATATATGTACAAGTCAAAAGAATTGTTATGCTTTAATTAATGAAGAAAACGAGGTGAAAGTTGTTGAGACAAAATAGTCGAAGAAGTGGATTAGGTAGTGGTGGTTATTGTATTTGCCCAAAGTGTGGTAATGAAATTAGACATATTGATGGAAAACCATGTACGAACATGATATGCGACCTATGTAAAACAACTATGATAAGAAAAACTAGAAATGTAGATTCTCTTAGTCACAAGAGAATAGCTGTGATTGATAAGAATAAATGTACTGGGTGTGGACGTTGTGTTGAAGTTTGTCCGGTCAACGCTATTAGTTTAGTGAATGGGATAGCAGTAATTGATGAAACAATATGTTTAGGATGTATGAAATGTTCTCGTGTTTGTCCAGTGAATGCGATTAGTAGTTCTAATTAAATTTATACCTACCAAGAAAAGCAGAATTTATAATAAAACATATATAGCAGTAAATAAACTTAATTCCATAAAAATAATGGCATACCACTGATATGTCATTTTCTTATGAAAAATACATTATATATGAATTATAAGAAAAACAAATATTAATATCATTTGAAGGTGTAAGAGAATAGAGGGAGTAGGCTAACTTTTAAAAAAAATATAGA
>Ga0307992_1000433_pt1 | contig 27141 bp, 25 predicted proteins | sample EllFjometagen133_FD_203162 | JGI IMG/M metagenome (GOLD analysis project Ga0307992, IMG submission 203162) | Marine microbial communities from Ellis Fjord, Antarctic Ocean - #133 | ecosystem: Environmental > Aquatic > Marine > Unclassified | place: Southern Ocean | collected 2014-10-08
GTTGAAAGAATTTTAAATAATAGACCAAGAAAGAGACTAAACTATTATACTCCTAAAGAAGTGTTTTTTAGAAAAAATCTAAAAATTTCTAAATAATTAAATTAACATTTGGAATAGAATTTAACAAAATAATAGAAAAAAGTTTTCATAATGACTCCTCTTTATATCTGTCATTGGCAAATGCGAATCCCCTTATAATAATGGGAGAATAAAACAGGGTGCTTGACATTTTTTTTGAAAATAATAAAATGAAGGATGAATTTAGCAGACAAGGGTTGAGACTGCTAATTGCATAGATTAATTTTCAATGGGGATTTTTTATGTAAGTAATTAAATAATGAGTTAAAGCACAACACAGAAGTCGGACTAATGGATCTTCGTCTGCGCGAGGATGACAAGAAAAAAGAGAATGGAGAGTTAGTGCGTAATAGATTAGTAAGTAGCAAGTGTACGTATTTAAATAAATTAATTAACCCTATTAAATAATTTACTTCGTAAATTAAAAATCGAAAATTTTTATTTAACAGGGCGGGTAAAAAAATGGCAAAACAGATAAAATTCGATGAACAAGCTCGAAGAGAAATCATGAATGGTATTGATCAGGTAGCAGACACTGTAAAAGTAACGCTTGGTCCAAAAGGAAGAAACGTAATTTTGGATAAAGGATTTGGTGCTCCAACTATTACTAATGATGGAGTGACCATTGCGAAGGAGATTGAGTTAGAAGATAAGTATGAGAATATTGGAGCAGAGATGGTCAAAGAAGTTGCTAATAAAACAAATGATAATGCAGGAGATGGGACAACTACTGCAACAATTCTGACTCAAGCAATTGCTCAAGGAGGAGCAAAAATGATTTCAAAAGGGATTAATGTAATTGATCTGAAAGATGCACTTCTGAAATATACAAAACAAATTACAGAAAATTTGAAAGATGAAAAAGTTTCTAGGAAAGTTGAAGGAGAAGCAATTGCACAAGTTGCAACAATTTCTGCTCAAGATAGAGAAGTTGGGAAAATGATTGCAAAGGTAATTAATGAAGTTGGGAAGGATGGAGTAATTACAGTTGAAGAATCTCAAACTTTTGGGCTTGAAAGTGATATTGTTAAAGGAATGCAATTTGATAAAGGATATATTTCTCCTTATATGATTACCGACGCTGATTCAATGGAAGCGGAATTGAAAGATTCTCATATTTTGATTACAGATAAAAAGATTTCTGCAATGAGTGATATTTTGCCTTTACTTGAAAAAATTGCTCAAACTGGCAAGAAAGAACTTGTGATTTTAGCTGATGATGTTGAAGGAGAGGCTTTGGCGACATTAGTGGTTAATAAGTTGCGAGGAACTTTGAATGTTCTTGCGATTAAGGCTCCTGGATTTGGAGATAATCAAAAAGCGATGATGGAAGACATTGCAATTTTGACTGGCGGGCAAGTAATTTCTGAAGAAAAAGGAATGAAACTTGAAAGCGCAGAACTTTCTGATCTTGGACAAGCCACAAAAGTTGTTTCGACAAAAGATGCAACGACTGTGGTTGGTGGAAAAGGAACTAAAAATGAGTTAGATGCTCGAGTTGAGCATATTAAGGCTTTAATTGAAAAAACTGAGAGTGATTATGATAAAGATAAGTTGCGAGAAAGAATGGCAAAACTTGCTGGTGGAGTTGCAGTTTTGAAAGTTGGTGCTGCAACTGAAGTTGAGCAAAAAGAGAAGCAACATCGAGTTGAAGATGCCGTTGAAGCAACTAAGGCTGCAATTGAAGCAGGAATTGTTCCTGGAGGCGGAGTGGCACTTCTTAATGAATCAACAAAATTAATTCGATTCCGAGAGGAAAATGAAGGAAAACTCTCAGGTAATATTGAAGAATTAGCAGCTATCAATATTCTCATAGAGGCTTTGATGGCTCCAGTGAGTCAAATTGCTTCTAATGCCGGAGAATCTTCTGATTTAGTTATTAATGATATTCTTGAAGAACAAGATGCACGAGAAATGAAAACTTTAAAAGATGGAGCAAAGAAAGTTACAGTTAAGGCTAATGGAAATATTAATTTCAAGATTGGATATGATGTAGCAAATGGAAAATATGTTGATATGTTCAAAGCTGGAATTATTGATCCTGTGAAAGTTGTTTCATCTGCTTTACAAAATAGTGTTTCAACTGCGGCAATGATTTTGACAACTGAAGCAGTAATTACCGATATTCCAAAAAAAGATGATGATATGCCACCAACGTCTGGTGGAGGAGGAATGCCAGGAATGGGCGGAATGCCAATGATGTAGAAAATTTTTAAAAGAGACACGTCTCTGTTTGAGGCGTGTTTTTTATTTACAAAATTGTTTAAATGTTATATGATTATTATTCAGAAAATGATGTAATTTGAAATTTTAATATTTTAAAATGAAGGAGTGATAAAATGAGCATAAAAGCTTTTTCTTCTTATGATGCCTGGGTGTTGGGGTGTTTATTCAAAAACAAACTCTTCTTGGAAAACCATGGAAGAGATCTTGGTAAATTATTGTTACTATTTTTCAAGAAAAATGATCTTGAAATAGCAACACGGTTATTAAAAGTTGCTGAAGAGATTCCTGCTCTTCGAAAAGAGCTTTTTGACGTTGTATTTGAAATTGCAAAACAAAAACCTGATTGCAATAAAAAGCTTTTTTTGCATAAACTCATTGTAAGAAAAGTTTTAACTAAAGATGAGTCTTTGGTTATCGTGAGGATTGAGCCATATTCAAAACTTCTTCTTGATGGAGTTCGTGGACTTGATTTAAACAGAAAGGAAGAAATGGAAGTTTCTCAGTTGAATAAACCTTTTGAAAAGACAAAAGGATAGATAAAAAATTTAATAATAAACTGGGAGGTGGTATAATGAAAGAGGATTTGGCACATAGAGTGATTATTCAATCGATCAAACAAGCTATTTTGGAGCTTAAGCAAAAAAGAAGTTTTAGAAGAAAAGTTGAGTGTTTTCAAGATTACTGGGAAATTGGAGTATCTTCTGGTTGTATAATTAGTGGACTTGAAATATTAAAAAGTACAAAGCTTCTTGCTAAGCATCGGATTGAGGTTGTGAAAGCTTTGATTGAAATTGAAGATAGTTGTTCAGAGATGAATATCGATGCACTTTGTATTAAAGAATTTATCCTTTTTATTTCAAGGGAAAATAAGATTATCAATTTTTTTGTCTTGAATGGTGGTGATTTTTCATCAGAAGAAGGAATATCTCTTATCAAAAATTCAGATATTAATACTCTCAATGAGGCTTTATCAGTTTCTGAAGTAAGTGAAGCTATTGAAAAAGTAGTGGGGGATAATAATGATGTTAACTGGAATGAAGATTTGATTTCATTGCTATTCGTACAAGGAAATTTTTTTTAGTATTCTTAAGGGCAAAGTTTAATAAACATTGAATTTTGCCCTTTTTCTTTGCTATTTTTGTGAAATCGTGATATAACTTAATATTATATTTATCATCATAAATCCATGTTAACTCTGAATGAGTTAGTAAAATTAAGGAAAATTCCCTTTGATAAGAAACAAATTGAACGTGTTTCGAAGGCTTATTATTTTGCTAAAAAAGCTCATGAAGGGCAAAAAAGGAAAAATGGTAAAACTGATTACTTTGAGCATTGTGTTGAGACTGCCTCGATCCTTGTAAAAATGGGGCTAGGTTCAATTTCAACTGCGGCGGCTTTACTTCATGATGTGCCAGAAGATACAAAGTACACAACGGAAGATATTGAAAAGGAATTTGGCAAAGAAGTTGCTTTTGTTATTGATGGAGTTACTAAAGTTGGTAAAGTTAGGCTTCAGGAAGATATGCAAGAATATTTTCTTGAGAATTTGAGAAAAATGTTTTTAGCAATGGCGGCTGACATTCGAGTTGTTTTGATTAAAATAGCTGATCGTCTTCATAATATGAGAACGCTTGAATATTTACCGGAAAATAAAAGAAAGCGAATTGCGAAGGAAACAATGGAAATTTTTGTACCAATTGCTAATCGACTTGGAATTGGTGAAATTAAAGGTGAATTAGAGGATTTGGCTTTTAAATATCTTGATCCAGAGAATTATAAAAAAATTGTAAAGCTAGAAGAAGAAGCGTTTGAAGAAAGAAAGGTTTATGTGAATCGGGCAATAAAGGAACTTCATAATGAATTTAAAAAAGAGAATCTAAAAGTTATTGATATTCATGGTCGAGCAAAACATTATTATAGTCTCTTTGTGAAACTTCAGGATTATGATATGGATATTAGCAAGATACATGATCTTTCAGCTATTCGAATTGTTTTCCCGACAGTTGTTAATTGTTATGAAGCGCTTGGTATTGTTCATAAAAAATACAATCCATTAATTGGTAGAATAAAAGATTATATTTCATTGCCAAAACCAAATGGATATAAATCAATCCACACAACAGTTTTTGGTCCCGAGGGGAGAATATTAGAAATTCAAATTAGAACAGAGAGAATGCACAATGAGGCTGAATACGGAATTGCGGCTCACTGGATTTATTCGGAAAAAAAGTCATGGAAAGATTTCATTGTAGGTAATAAAAGAGAAGTTATTGTTCCAGAGGATGAGCTTCATTGGATAAGTCAGCTTCGAGATTGGCAAAGAGAGACGGGTGGTCAAACTGATGAGTTTTGGGCTTCATTGAAAATTGATTTTTTTAAGAATCATATTTTTGCATTTACTCCGAAAGGAGATGTTATTGAACTTCCAGAAAAAGCCACTCCTATTGATTTTGCTTATCGAATTCATTCAGAAGTTGGTGATAAAACAAAATCAGCGAGGATTAATGGAAAAATAGTATCTCTTAGTCATGAGATTCGCAATGGCGATGTAGTTGAAATTATGACATCAAAAGAAAGCAAAGTTCCAAGTCGTGATTGGTTAAAATTTGTGAAAACAGTTCAAGCAAAATCAAAAATAAAAAGTTCTTTAAGAAAAAGTGGAATAGAAATTGTTTAATATCATTAATGTTGACACAGTAAATGGTTTGTGAAATAATGTATTTTGTGTATGAAGTTTATCGCGGGGTGGAGCAGTGGTAGCTCGTCTGGCTCATAACCAGAAGGTTGCAGGTTCGAATCCTGCCCCCGCAACAGTTTTAAATTTCCAGTTCTCAATTTACAATTTTCAGTCAATTCGAAGGTAAGGTTGGAAATTGGAAATTTTTTTTAGATATTTTATTAAACGTTAACTGTTTAGAGTTAATTGTTAATGACGGCGACGTAGCTCAGTTGGTTAGAGCGCAGGACTCATAAGCCTGAGGTCAGTGGTTCAACTCCACTCGTCGCTACAATATGAAAATAGCAATAGATATTAGGCCAATTGGTCAACAAAGAACTGGTGACGAGGTTTACACTTTAAACCTTGTTCAGAATCTAATAAAAATTGATTCTGATAATTTTTATTTTCTTTTGACAAATACAAAAGATGAGAAGCGATTAGAAGATATAAAAATAAAAATATTTGGAATAAACTCTAATATTCCCAAGAACTTTAAAATTATTTCAATCATTCCTGCAAATAAATTGTTGTGGACCTTTTTCTTTCTTCCTCTGTGGATTTTGAAAAGTAAGGTTGATGTTCTACATGTTCAATATATAACACCATTATTTTTTCTCGGAAAAACTAAATTGATAACAACTATTCATGATGTTTCTTTTGATGCACATCCTGAATTTATAAAAAAAACAGACCTTTTATTTTTAAAAACATTGATTCCTTTGTCTTTAAGAAGAGTAGATAAAGTTATAGCTGTTTCAAATTTCACCAAAAAAGAAATTACTAAATATCATAAAATTTCATCAGGTAAAATTCATGTGATTTATAACGGAGATGCAGCAAGGAGTTTTTTTCAGGAATTCACGGAAGACCAAATAATAGATGTTTCTAGGAAATATAAGTTGAAAGATCCTTTCATTTTTCATATTGGAACACTTCAGCCAAGAAAAAACATTCCGTTTCTTTTAAAATCATTTCAATTATTTCAAAAAAAATATTCTCAAGAAAATTCTGATGTGTTGAAAACGTCACTTTATTTAACGGGAGATTTAGGTCGACATAATTCTGATCAAAGAATTAAGAAGACATTAAATCAAATCCAAGTAGAAAACCCTGAAATTTTTAGAAAAATTAAATTCATAGGATATGTTGAGGAAAAAGATTTGCCAATTATTTTCAAAATGGCCAAAGTTGCCGTTTCAACTTCTTTGTATGAAGGATTTGGTCTTCCAATGATTGAGGCGATGATAGCAGGAGTTCCGGTTGTTTCTAATAATGAATCTTGTCTTGGAGAGATAGCTGGAGATGCTGTAGAATTTTATCAACAAAATAATCAAAATGATTTGGCAAAAAAGATTTTTGAGGTTACAATAAATAGGAACCTGAGAGAAAGACTTATTCGACAAGGAGTAGAGAGAGCAAAATATTTCAAATGGGAGAAATGTGCTCAGGAAACACTTAGGTTGTATAAATCAATAAAAAAATAAAAATTATTTAAAAATGTAGTAATAGGCTGGTTGCTTAGAAGGGTTTTTGTGTAATTTTATTTTAGTAAAAAAATAATTAAACATTTTACAACAATGAGGAAAACGTCAAATTTGAATTTAAATCAGGGGAATAGAAAATTCTATAAAAAAGGTTGGTTTAAGATTACAATGATTATTCTTATTCTAATCTTGATTGGGGGAGGAGTTTTTGCTTATAAAACTGGTAGTATTTTAAATAAGATTTCTGACTCTGATACTTCTAGTATAAAAAGCTTATTAAATTTAGTGAGGAGTGGAAATGAAATTAAAATGGATGAAAATGGGAGAATAAACCTTGCATTATTTGGAATGCGAGGAGAAAATATCCCTGGAGGAGGATTACTTGCTGATACTATTATAATTATTTCTCTTAAGCCTGACGAAAGTAAGGCTGCTATTATTTCCGTTCCTCGAGATCTTTATGTGACAATGCCGGGGACTAGTCAGAAAATGAAAATTAACGCTGTTCATTATAATGGAGAACAAAAAGGTGATGGACAAGGATTGAAAGCAATGGAAGAAATTTTGTCTGAAGTTACGGGTCTGGATATTCAATATTCTGCTTCTTTGAATTTTGTTGGGTATAAACAATTAATCGATGCAGTTGATGGAATTGATGTTTACTTGGAATCTCCTTTCTATGAAACAAGTCAATTTCATGAAATGAAAGTTTGTAACGGAGATATCGGGGGTTCTTTTACTGTAGAAACAGGAGAATTTGAACATAAGAAAAATGAAAACGGAAAAATAGTGGCGTCATATCCCCTTTGCTATAATACCCAAGAGGAATGTGGCGGTGAATTTACTTTACCAGCGGGAAATAATCATTTAGATGGAGAAACAGCACTTTGTTATGCTAGGGCTCGAGAAAATACGTCTGACTTTGATAGAAGTAAGAGACAACAATTAATGTTAATGGCATTGAAGGATAAGTTAATATCAATGGGAACTCTTTCTGATTTTGGTAAAATCAATGGAATACTTAATGCAGTAGGAGATAATGTTAGAACTGACTTAGGCTCTAGTGAAATGAAAAAGTTTTTCGAAAAATATTCCTCAATGAAAGAGGCGGAACTTTATCGTCGTGTGTTGGAAAATTCAGTAGAGGGTTATTTAATGGTTCCACAAGATGCTCCTGAAGGAGCAGGATATATTTTAATTCCGAGAGCTGGTTGGGACAACTATTCAGAAATTCATCAAATGTCAGAAGAAATTTTCGTTCTTTCTCCACAAAGTGATATAAATCCAGTTAAGCAATATACTCGTCCGGCTTCAAAAAAAGTTGATAGTGATAAAAAAGATGAAAAGAAAAAAGATAAGGATGAAGAATAATGTAGCAAGAAAATATTGAAATAATTCAATGAAACCCGAAGTATCAATAATAGTAACATCTTATAAGAACCCGCAAATACTTGATCTTTGTTTGGGTTCTTTGCAAGAAAATGTTAAAAATCTTGATTATGAGATTATTGTTGCTGATGGAGAGACAGGAGAGAGGACGGCAGATTTAATGAGAAATAAATATTCTGATGTTCAATTTATTCCAAATATAAAAAATATTGGTTTTTTAGCTTTAGTTAACCAAGGACTTGATGTAGCAAAGGGTTCTTTTTATTTTATTATTAATGCTGATATCGTTATTAAAACGAATACAGTTGAAAAAATAATTGAATATATTAAAAATAATCCTGAAGTAGGAATTGTGAGTCCTAGGATGATTAATTTTGACAATTCTACTCAGCCTTCATGCTTTAGATTTTATACGCCATCTACGATTTTATACAGAAGAACTTTTTTGAAAAGATTTAATTTTGCAAAAAAGCATCTTTCCAAATTTCTCATGGAAGATGTCAATAAAACAAATGGTTCTATTGAAGTTGATTGGGTAATGGGTTCAACAATAGCGATGTCAAAAAAGAGTTTAGAGAAAATCGGAAGAATGGATGAAAGATTTTTTATGTATTTTGAGGATGTTGATTGGTGTTGGAGATGTTGGGAAAATAATTTGAAGGTTAAATATTATCCTGAGTTATCGGTTTATCATTATCATGGTGCTCAAAGTTCTAATAAAAATGCCTTGCGAGCTGTTTTGTTTAATAAATATTCAAGAATTCACATTGTCAGTGCTATTAAGTTTTTTATGAAATATTTTGGTAAAAAAAATCCACATAAAGAATATGATAAAAAATTCAAAAAAACGAACAATGAATAATCCTAACTTAGCGAATAATAATCAAGTTTCAAATAACAACCCTTCTCCAATTAATACGCCTGTTCAGAAAAAAGAGAAAGTGAATTATTTTTGGATTGTTGCTATTGCATTATTATTTTTTTATTTTGGAGCAGCTTGGAAAACTAGTCAGTTTTCAGAGAGTGATAAATCCGAAAATAAAAAATTAATTAGCAGTATTACTGACCCAGAAAGTGTGTTGAAAAACATTAATAGAAGTAAGCCTGAAAACGTTGATTTTGGAATATTCTGGGAAGCTTGGAATAAAATAGACAAATATTATGTTGATAAAGAAAAACTTGATCCTCAAAAACGAGTTTATGGGGCTATTGATGGAATGATTAAAGCTATTGACGATCCTTATTCAGGATTTATGGATCCAGAAACTTCTAAAGATTTTAATTCTGATATGGAAGGAAGTTTTGAGGGAATTGGAGCTGAACTTGGAATTAAAGATGAAATTTTGACAGTAATTTCTCCAATTGATGATATGCCAGCTCAATCAGCAGGAATTCTAGCTGGAGATAAAATTATTAAAATTGATGGTAAAATGACTGCGGATATATCAATTGATGAAGCTGTTAAAAGAATTCGTGGACCAAAAGGAACCGACGTTACACTTACAATTTTTAGAATTAATAAAGAGAACGAAGCCAAGGATATTACAATTACTCGAGATACTATTGAATTGAAAAGTGTTATTTATGAAAAAAAAGAAGATAATATTGGCTATATAAGGATAAATAAGTTTGTTGAAGACACTTCAAGGGAGTTTAATCGTGAAATAACTAAAGCAATTGCAGATGATAGTAAAGGGCTTGTTCTTGATGTTAGAAATAATCCTGGTGGTTATCTTAATGTATCAATAGAAATGGCATCAAAATTTATCTCAAAAGGCGAGGTGGTAGTTTGGGAAGAGGAGAAAAATGGAGAAAGAAAAGCTTTTAATGCTATTGGTGGCGCGAGTCTTTCGGAGGTGCCAGTTGTCATTCTTATTAATGAGGGAAGCGCTAGCGCTTCTGAAATTATTGCTGGAGCACTTAGAGATAATAATGGTAGCAAACTTATCGGAACTCAGAGTTTTGGAAAAGGATCTGTTCAACAACTTGAAACACTTGAGGATGACTCTAGTCTCCGAATTACAGTTGCAAAGTGGCTTACTCCTTCTGGAGAATCAATTCATGAGACAGGTCTTGTGCCAGATATAATAGTAGAACTTTCTGATGAGGACATTGAAAATGAAAACGATACTCAATTGCAATGTGCGATTGAGGAGCTAAAAAATTCTATCAATTGATCCTATGATGTATTTCATTGATTTTGATGATACAATCTTCAATACTGGAAAATTTGCAAAAGATTTTAAGAATATTTTTGCTAAATATAATATTAGTGAAATAGAATTTAATGAATCATACGTTCCTTGTCGTGAAGGAAATCATAATAAGGCATTTAAGGATTATGATCTTGAGAAGCAACTTATTGACATTGAAAGTCGTCATGGGAAAATGCCAATCCTAAGAAAAGAATTAAACAGCTTCGTTAAATCTTCTAGTAAATATATTTTTGATGATTTTTATGAGTTTGTAAAAAAAGTTCCTAAAAATAATATTTTTCTAGTTTCATATGGAAGTAGTTCTTTTCAGAAATTAAAAATTGAAAATTCTAGTGTTTTGAATTACGTTCATGATTACGTCTTAACTAAAACTAATAAAGCTGATTGTATTGATAAAATTTTTTCTAGAAATAAACAAGGAGAGAGACGATTAACTTTTATTGATGACCGACCAGATCAACTTGAAAAAGTACAAAGGAAATATCCCAATATGCTTATTTATAGAATGAAACGACTAGAGGGTCGATATGGAGAAATTCCAATGCCAAAAAATATTCCGGAAATAAAAAAACTAACCACCATATTAAAATAGCCATTGACCAATTATTTTTTATGAGTTATGATTATTTTTGTTGATTTTAAGGTTTTTACCAACAATAAGCGTGCATAGCTCAGTTTCCGATAGAGACGGATAAAGTCCGAGCAGGGTAACAAGAATTGAGAAGTGTTATTGGTAATTCATTAATAAGCGTGCATAGCTCAGTTGGTAGAGCAGTGGCCTCTTAAGCCAATGGTCGGGGGTTCAAATCCCTCTGCGCGCACTGTTAAATGTAAATTGTCAAATTGTTAATAGTTGAAATAGGACGCTTAGCTCAGTTGGTTTAGAGCATTTGATTTACACTCAAAGGGTCACAGGTTCGAATCCTGTAGCGTCCACATTCGCTTAGAATTAATTTTAAGCGCCCGTAGCTCAATTGGATAGAGTGTCTGGCTTCGGACCAGAAGGTTGCAGGTTCGAGTCCTGCCGGGCGTACGATGATAAAAAAGGCTTATTTAAAGCCTTTTTTTGATTGGGCCTGAAGAGTGAAATTTCAGGATTTAGTTGATTGAGGCTTTAGGTAAAGTAAAATTTAGATGTTCGAAGATTTGGATAAAAAGTCTGTTAAAGATTAGATGGTTTTTGTGTAAAAAAATAAGGTCGATGACATTTAGCCAACGACCTTAAATTATTTTAGTAAATTTTTATTAAAAAATAAAAAATGCTTTTAAAAGCCCTGGAAGAATGCTTTTTTAAGCCCAAACGGACATTTTTCATACCGCTTTTCTAATTTATCAAGGGACTCCACAGAATTAAGAAGTTCGGCATAACGTGCTTCGATGGATGGTTCAAATTCCTCAGAACACTTTTCATACATCACTTCCAGTTCATCAAGGGACTCCACAGAATTAAGAAGTTCGGCATAACGTGCTTCGATGGATGGTTCAAATTCCTCAGAAGGATTGTCATACATCACTTCCAGTTCATTAAAAGACTCCACGGATTTAAGAAGTTCGGCGTAACGTGCTTCAATGAATGGTTCGAATTCATCAGAAAACTCTCCACGCATCACTTTCAATTCATCAAAAGACTCCACGGATTTAAGAAGTTCGGCATAACGTGCCTCAATGAATGGTTCGAATTCCTCGGGACACTTTTTATACATCTCTTCCAGTTCAAATAAAGAATTTATTGACTTAATTTCTTCGGGCATATGTTTTTCCCGAAACTTCTTTAATAACTTACTCATTGGCATCTCCTTCCTTGATAATTGCGTTTTTATTAAAAAATAAAGAACTCTATTGTTAAGTTAATTTACAATAATTATTGTGCAAATTTAAAAAATAACAAGAATAAATATTAACACAATAACACCTTTTGTCAACAAAAACAGCTTGCATTCTGATCCCAATCTTAATCTAGAAAAAAATAATGTTATTTCATCAAAACTCCAATCCTCTCAAAAACCATTTCCATTTTATCCCAATTTTCTACTAATCCGGTTCGAAGAGCGTCCCACCGGGCGTACAAATTGCAAAAATCCCTTATTTCAAGGGATTTTTTGGGTTCAGGGGTTGACAAATTAGTTAATTAGGTGTATATTAAAATGTTTTGGATGAACATTTGAAAACTAACACTAATCTCAGTCAAAAGGAGGCCATATGTCAGCTCACTATCAACTTTTGGATCAACAGGAAAATGTGAAAGTGAAGGTTCCCCGGAAAAGCCAATATATGGAATTTGTTTCTGCTCATAAATTTGAGACTGGAAACGGAAAAACGGTTTCTGTTGAGGATCATTGGAGGAGCAGTTCCAATATCAATGGACAGATTGTTCAGCGGAATTTCTTCGGGATTACCGGCGAGCAGTTGGGCAAGAATGTCATCGGACGGGTAGAGGCACAGGTGAAAACCACTTCGTTTGGTAAAAAGTCCTTCTTATTGATTTCTGGCCAGATATCGAGAAACAACGGGCAGAATATAAGACGGGATTTAAAAACGGTGAAAACGGAAATCTTCAGTTGTGTTTTTATGAAATTAACCAACCGGCCAAATCCGTCGCCGCATAGTTTTTTCTTTGTTCTTTAATTCTCAACCAGTCGCATAGCATTAACAGTGTTATGCGGCTGTTTTATTTTTAAAATATTTTCAGCAATTTTTCATCAAAACTCCAAATTTCAAGGAATTTTGATTCACTGGTTAATTTTAGAAATGGATATTTAAATATATATTTAAATGGTTATTTTTAAAAACAAATAAGAATGATACTTAAGGCTCTTTAACTTTTATCTTATTTTAATTTTATGTTATAATTCAGAGTGATTTGAATAAAAAATAAAAATAAATGCAACAAAAAGATTGGCACAGTATTTCTGTGAGAAAAGCGATAAAAGAATTAAAAGTTAATCCTCAAAAAGGACTAACAATGAAAGAGGTTCGGCAAAAACAAAAGGAAAATGGTTTTAATAGAATTTCTAAGGAAAAAAAGTTTTCTAAATTCAAAATATTTCTAAATCAATTTAGGAGTCCCTTGGTTTACATTCTTATTATTGCAGTAATCATTACGTTCTTGCTTGGTGAGTATACTGATTCATTTGTGATATTTTTAGCAACATTTTTTAATGCACTTTTCGGGTTCTGGGAAGAAGTGAAGGTTTCGAAAGTTTTAGAGAAACTTCAAAATGTACTCAAAACAAAAGCGACTGTTTTGCGAAATGGAAAAAAGAGAGAAATTTTTGATGAAGACTTAGTTGTTGGTGATGTTATTTTTTTAAGTGCAGGAGATAAAGTTCCAGCTGATGCAAAAATTATTGAAGTACAGCACCTTGAAATATCAGAAGCAATTCTCACTGGAGAATCAGTTCCTTCAGCTAAGATAAATGAAAAATTACCAAAGAAAACTGCTTTAATTAGCAGAGAAAATATGGCTTATATGGGATGTTTGGTTGAAGGAGGGAGGGGGAAGGCAGTTGTTATTTCCATCGGAAATGATACTGAGGCCGGAAAAATTGCAACACTTCTTAATAAAACCAAGGAAAATAAAACTGTTCTTCAGCAAAAAATTGCTCGTCTTGGAAAATTCATTGGAATATCCATAAGTACAATTTGTGTCTTTCTCTTTATTGGAGGAATTATTCGTGGAGATAATCTTCTTGAAACATTCGAAGCCTCAGTTGCTATTGTTGTCGGAGGAATTCCTGAATCATTACCAATTGTTCTGACAGTTGTTCTAGTAATTGGGATGGAGCGTCTTTTAAGGAAGAGAGGGTTAACTAGAAAGCTTGGATCAGTAGAAACACTTGGCTCAACTTCCGTAATCTGTTTTGATAAAACCAAAACGCTTACAAAAGGAGAGATGGAGGTATCTGAAATTGAGTCATTTGATATTGAAAAGACCTTAAAGATTGCGGCACTTTGCAACGAAGCATATGTTGAAAATCCACAAGATGCAATAAAAAAATGGAAAGTAAAAGGGTCTCCAACGGACAAAGCACTACTTTCCTCTGGGATTTCAAAGGGAATTACCAAGAAAAATCTTTCGAAAAAAGTGATTGAACATTTTAAAATGCCTTTTGAACCAACATTAAGACTTCAAGCAGTATCACTAGAGTGGAAAGCGAAAAGTTTATCACACAGGTATTTTATTTATGCAACAGGAGCTCCAGAGGAATTAATTAAAAAATCAAAGCAATCAAGGCAATGGGAGGATAAAGTAATCGAAATGACAAAGCAAGGATTAAGAGTTATTGCTGTTGCAGAAAAAAAAGTTGATGGTGATGTTAAAAAAAGAGAAGATTTAATTGATAACCTTTCGGATCTTGAAATCATTGGATTAATTGGTCTTAAAGATCCTATTAGAAAAGGTATTAAGAAAACAATTAAGATTGCTTCTCAAGCAGGACTGAAACCAATTATAATTACTGGTGATCACCCAGAAACTGCACGTGCTATTGCAAAGGAGGCAGGACTTCATGTAAAAAGGAGTGAAATTCTTGAGGGAGATAAGCTGGAAAATATAAACGACGGAGAATTAAAAAAGCTTGTTAAAAAGATAAAAATATTTGCTCGAACTGAACCAAAACACAAGATTCGAATTGTTTCAGCTTGGCAAAAAAATAAGAAGGTGGTTGCTATGGTGGGAGATGGAGTTAATGACGCGCCTGCTCTCAAAAAAGCTGATATTGGAATTGCTCTTGGGTCAGGAACCGATATTGCTAGGGAGGTTTCAGATCTTGTTCTCTTAAACGACAGTTTCTCGATCATCATAGAAGCAATTGCCGAAGGAAGAACAATTATCGACAATCTTCGAAAATCAATTTCGTATATTCTTGCAGATTCGTTTACGTCAGTGGTCGTTGTTGGTGTTTCAAAAATTGTTTTTGGCTGGCCACTGCCGATTCTTCCAGTCCAAATTCTTTGGAATAATTTTATTGAAGATACGCTTCCAAATATTGCCTATGCATTTGAGCCAAGAGAAAAAGGTGTTATGAAAAGAAAACCGATGCCGATTGAGGCACCGCTTCTTACAAAAGAAATGAAAATTTTAATTTTCTTTACTGGTTTAATTGATGAATTTCTTACACTTCTTCTTTTTTGGATTCTTTGGAGGAAATTAGGAATGGATCTAGATTATGTTCGAACATTAGTTTTTGGAGCAATTGCGATCGACACTGCCTTTGTGGTCTATTCCTATAAAAATCTTAGAAAAAATATTTGGCAAATTAATCCTTTTTCAAATAAATGGCTTAATTTTGGAATAGTTTTTGTGGTCATTGCTTTCTGTGTTGCAGTTTATGTTCCATTTTTTCAAAAGATTCTTCACACAGTATCAATCGGATTTACAGATTGGCTCATCTTAATTGCTATTGGAATAATCAGTATGACATTAATTGAAGTAACTAAGTGGTTTTTTATTTCAAGACATAAAACAGAAGAATAAGGGGTAATTCTCAATTTTCAGTAAATTGCTTTTTTTAAAATAAAATTTTATTTCTTTTTAACTATTAATGCTCGAGATTTTCCTTCGAGTATTTTTTCTTTTTTACCAGGAAAGTCGTGGATGCTTTTCAAGAGAGTCGCATAAGAATAATGAAATCCTGCTCCTCTTTTTGTTCCTGGGTCATTAGTAATGAATTCTCGTGTTAATTCATCATAACCAATCACAACCAAAGCATGATAGAGCGGTCCTGGAGGAGTGAAAAATGGATTTCCAAGTTCTTGTCCAGCGGCTGGAATAATTATTATGTTTCCATTAGCAAGAACTTTTTTAAAAGACTGCTCGCTAATTTCTTCTGAAAGTTCAAGATTGTCTTTATAAAACTCAAGTGCCATATTTTGAATTTCTTCTAATTTCAAGTCTTTATGTTTTCCGTATTTTTCAATCTGCCAATCGACTAGGGCTAAAATTTCTTTATTAGCTTTTTCGTTTGAAATTTCTTTAACATCATTTAGGAATCCATTAGCAATAATTATTACAGCTTCTTCACAAGCTTCATCATGAAGTTTGTCCCAAACACCAAAAGGTGCTTGAGAAATGAATGGTGCCTGGTTTTCAATGAAGCTAGCTATTTTTATTTCAGATTTTTCGGTTTTAAAGGTGTTTCCTTGGGTTTCACTGATTGACTCATCTTGTTGCGAAACATCGCTTATAGGTTCATTTTTTGCATTTTCCGGGGTGTTTTTTGTTGTTTCTTGAATTACTTCAATCTTATTAACAGGAATATTGTGTCTTGAACTGTTTTTATCTAAAAAGAACCATAAAAAAACAGAAGAAGTTATTATTCCTATTAAAATTATCCCCAGAGCTATTATTGTGTATTTTTTCATAAATTCATAATAACATTTTAAAAAATGGTTGCAAATATGAATATGTGTTATAATAAAGTTGTAATAAGTAATTGTTAAAAAACAAAAAATGCAGACAAAAAATAAATTAGTAACTGGAATTGTTGCAGGAATTATTCTTTTGGTTTTTGTTGGTGGAGCGAGTGCTGTGATGACAGTGGAAGATCTTGAGGCCAAGAAGGTAGAAAGAGATACTAAAAAAGAAGAAATTCAAGCTGATAGAAAAGTGAAAAAGGAGGAGCTTGATGCGAAAAAAGAAGAAAAAAAAGTAGAGATTCAAGAAAAGCGTTGTGAGCAAATTAGAGAACGGGTTCAATCTAGAACTCAAAAATTTGAAAGTAATAATAAATATCATCAAAAGAATTTCAATGGTATAAATAAAAACATTGAAGAGCTTAGTGTTTTTTTTGAAGTGGAAGGATTAGACACGTCTGATATTGAAAGTTATTTGGCAATTCTTAAAACTAAGCTAGAGAATCTTTATGTAGATCACAATTCTTTCATTGCTTCACTTGAGGCTTCGGTGGATGTGGATTGTGTTGATATTGAAGAAGGAATTAGAAATAAGCTTCAATTAGCAAGACAAGAAGGGAATTCAATCAGGGAAGACATTTTGGATATCAAGGATTACTATAAGGAAACAATAAGACCAGAGCTTCTTGAGTTAAGGAAAGAATATCTTGGATCAGCGGGGAATGACCTAGATAAAAAGGAAGAAGAATAAAGATAAAAATTAATAAACAAAAAAATGAATAAATTAATTGCGACATCAACAATTTTATTTTTCGGAGTTATTTTTCTTGCGGGATGCACAGCTGATCAACAAAAACTTGAAGAAGTAAAACAAGATATGATTGAAAAGAAAGATGTTGCTGAAGAAAATATTCAGAAAGTTTTACCTGAAGAAATAATTGATTTTGAACATCCTGGAAATGATGAAGTGGGGAAAAAGGTTGAACAAATTGATTCTTTAATAAATTCAACTTCAGCAAGTGGATATGAAGATGATTTATCAGGAGACGTTTTAGCGGAACAAGAATAATTTTTTTATTATTTCAATAAAAGCGTTTCATTATTTTATGGGGCGCTTTTTGTATCGTTAAACCCTTGAAATTTTTTTAGATATGTATTAGTATGTCTAGGTAGTTATTTACATACATGGCGGCTATAGTTCAATGGTAGAACTCTGGTTTGTGGAACCAGCCACGAGGGTTCAATTCCCTCTAGTCGCCCAAACAGTTAACAAAACAAAAATAGTAAAATGAGAAGGGTTCTTGGCTAGAGGCCGACCAGTCTCTGGCTGGAATTTTTTTTAATTGCTTAGATTCAAAAAAAAACAGACTTGAGTCTGTTTTTCTTAAATCAATTATTTTTTTGTATGAAAACCTTGCTTACCAAGTTAATTCAAAAGAATGGCGATCATCTCCTTTGAATATACATTTTGTTTCTTTAACTTTTATATGCTTGCTTCCAGTGGTTATTTCAAGAATTCTAGTTATAACACCACTTAGATAAATACATAAAATAGGGTGAGTTTTAAAGTTTTTTATTTCTATAATTGCTTTTTTCTTATTCTTATTGAAGTTAGTAAGTTTAGCGTTTCCTTCTGAGTAATAATTATTCCAATCATCCACTATTCTTTGAATGGTTTTTTTTGTTGAGGTAAAATATTTAATAAACATCTTAAGGGTTTTGGAATAAGTAATTGCATTTTTACCTATTTCATAAATATCTTCTCTCTTCCAATCAAAGAATCTAACAGTGGCAACTAAGAAGATATGCGGAATAACTTCGGAAATCCACTCTACGTCTGTAATTTTTTCAAGATCAGGTAAGAAGAAATCATAATGTTCGGCTAATTCTATCTTTAATTCTTTTAAACCATTTTCTCCTTCTTTTTCCTTAACGTACTCAACGAGATATTTAATATCAGCACCTCGCTCTTTACCTTGGAGTTTTTCCAAGGCTAAAATTTCCTGATCTAATAATTTTTTATTTTCCTTCTTCATTTGTTTACAATAAAGATTATAAAGTTTGAGAGTTTAATTGTTCTATGATATTACCATATTTTGCATAATATTCATCCCATTGTTTTCCGGACCAATCTTTTGGTTTATTACGAATAATTTCGTTTGGGTTAGGGTAATTATCATGATTATTGTAAAAACTCTTGAAAATATCTTCACGAATTTCTTTGCCATCTGCATTCTTAATAATCTGATAAAGAATAGTTTGAATTCCCCCCTCAGGAGTTCTTTTTATTATTGTTGGGCCACTAAGTTCAACTTGACGACCATCAGATGTTCCATAAAAGTCAAAAAATAATTTAGTTCCTTCGATTCTTGTTTGAATTAAAATGTGATTTCCAGTATTATTAATAAATTTTAAATCAGGCGCTGGGATATAAACGGTTGCATCTAATCCTGGAGGGTTATAGTAACTAACTGGATAGGCATGATTATGACGTTCTGTTATTTCAAGTCCTGCATTAAGCGCTACTCGAAAAGCTGTTGTTGAAATCTGACAGATTCCTCCTCCAAATTCAGGAACTGTGGTATTTTTCTTAATAACCAATTCTTTTTTATATCCATGATCCCCATCTACTTCACCAAGATTCTCAATAAACGAAAATTCTTCTTCTGGCTTAATTATTAATCCATGAAAACGAGAAGCGGCGACTTTAATATTATGTATTCTATTTTTTGTTGAACCACGAAAATTTGATTCTCCTGTTGCAATTTTTTCTTTTATTCCAAGCTTACCAATTCCATCTTCTGATAACTCTGGCTCAATTTTGTTTGTGGCAAGAGGGATATAGAAATCTTCATTTTCGTTTTTTAGTACATTAATGATTTCACTGTAGCTTTTTTCTACATCAAGCTTGTATCCTACTTCTCCTGCATTTATGAAATAAATCTCTTCATTTTCATTGATACCAATTTTTCCATTTTTTGGTTCAGAATCAACTCTTTCTGAAAGAGAATTGAGATAGTCTTTTATTTTATTTTTATTTATAAAAACTTGTGTAATTTTTTTGTTGTGAACTCTTTTATTAAAAGGCTTGGTGATGTCACAGAGCGTGGAATTTCCATTTTCCAAGGAGCATAAAAAAGGATTTTCAATTTCTGAAATATGATCAGGATCTTCTATGATGGAATAATGCCAGGTTATGTAATCTCGAGCGTAGAAGGGGATAACTGTGTCTCTATTAATATGGTAGAGATAATAAGGCTTCTGTATTATTTCTTGTAGTTTTCCGTTTTCGAAAAATCCAATATTTTCTTGATCATTTGCATTTGCTTTACTGAAAAATCCAATCAAAACAAAAACAGCCATTAAAAACAGAATTTTCCTACTTACTTTATTCAAATTATCTTTATTCATTTTTCTAAGTTTCAAAAACCAGCTTGAAAATGCTGGTTTTTGACTTATTAAAACATTTTCAATTCTTCCTAGTATCCTCTAACTTGAATTTTTCGAGTTTTAGTTACATCAGCTTTTGGTAGCCTTAGAGTTAAAATTCCATTTTTCATGGCAGCTTCTGCTTTTTCAGAGATAATTTCAACTGGTAAAATAACGCTTCTGGAAAATGGTCCCCAATAACATTCTTGATAATAGTAATCTTCTGGATCAATCTCTTCGTTTTGAACTCGTTCTCCACGAATAGTGACCATGTCATTATTAATATTAACGTCCAAGTCTTCTGGTTTTACCCCAGCGATGGTTGATTTAATCACGATATCATCTTCTGTCTGATAAACATCAATTGTTAATTGTCCTTCTGAGTCAACTCTTGAATTAGATGATTTTTTCTGAGAAATAGGTGTGGTTTTTTGTGGAGAAGAACTTGAAATATTGTAGGTCTCTTGTTCGTAAACAACATTTTGTTTATCGTCAGGATATTCATATTCGTCTTGGTCATTGTCTCGAATTTGATTTATAGGAGTCTTTTCTTCAGGAGGGGTTTCATCTTCAATATCGATTAAATCATCATCATCATCTTCAATTTTTTTTATTCCTGTAATTTTTTCAAGAAATGATTTTTTCTGTTTCACCATTTTATTTTTTAATTTTACTTTTTAATTAAGGTAATTATATCATTTATAGAAATTCAAGGCAAATAGATTATATGCAATGTGAATTCCAATGGCGATTACTAAGAAAATAAAAGAAATAAGCCATCTTTTATTTAATTGCCAAAAAATAGTTGCTATTCCTAACATAAAAGAAGAGAGACTGTGAACTCCTAAAATTAAAAGTATTCCAAATGTTTCTGTTATTCCACTTGAGAGAATTATAAGAATTATTTCGAAAAAGCCAAATCCAAGCCCAATTAAAATAGAATAAAAAAGTCCCAAAGTCCAGTCCTTTTTTTCTGAAACTAAAAGGTTCAATACAAAAAATATAAACAGAAACTTAATTAATTCTTCGCCAATTTCATTTATGAAAAAAACAGAAATCAACCCTTCGGCTTCAAATAAGGTAAATGCGAATTGAACAGCGCTAAGAGTTAAAAGCGCAACTAAGCCAGAGACAATTCCGACTATAAATGAAAATAGTAAACGACTAAAGGTATCGAGCATTTTTTTTAATGGACTCTTAATTTTTGTAAAAAATCTGAAAGTTTTTCTTTTTGGCTCTTTATTAATACAAGTTTGTCTTTTTCTTTTTGTATTATTTCTGCCGGTGCATTTTCTGCAAATTTTTTATTAGAAAGTTTTTTATTAATAATATCAATCAATTTTTCTTTTTGTTCAATTTCTTGAATTATTCGCTCTTTTTCTTTTTCAAAATCAACAATGCCTTCAAGGTGAACATAAATTTCAATATTTCCAATAGTTTCATAATAAGCATTTTTAATCTTTTCACCCTTATCTTTAATAGTAAGCGTATTGATTCTGGTTTGCAGACTTTCTATTATGGAACTATTTTCTTTTAAAAATTCTGATTTTTCTCCAGCAAAAATTGTTATATCAATCTTTTTTGCAGGACTCATATTATATTGAGCTCGAGCACTTCGAATAACAGTAATAACTTTTTTAATTAAAGAAAAATCTTTTGAGTCTAAGTCTTTGATATTGTTAATTATTTTTTCATACTTTTTCGGTTTTGGCCAATTTGAAATCATCAAAAAAGAAGAGTCGTCAATATTGCTCCAAATTTTTTCTGTGACAAATGGGACGTATGGATGCCAAAGTTTTAATAAGTCAGATAAAATTAACTGTAAGATTTCTTTTTTTTCAGAATTTTTTTCAATTTTTGAAATTTCAAGATACCAATCTGCAAAATCATCCCAAGTAAAAATTCTTAATTTTTCACCAGCTTGAGAAAATTTATAATTTTCGATATCTTTTGTTATTTCAGCAATAAGAGTCTTGAATTTTTCTAAAATCCATAAATCAGCTAAAGTGTGGCTGGAATCTTTTTGATTTTTTAGTTTGTTCGAATCAATTTGTTGAAAAACAAATCTTGAAATATTCCAAAGTTTATTTACGAATTTTTTGTATCCTTCAATTTTTTCTTCTGACATTCGGAGATCGTTCCCTGGAGTATTTCCAATTAATAGAGAAAGTCGAACTGCATCTGTTCCATATTTATTAATCATTTCGACTGGGTCAATTCCATTCCCTTTAGACTTGCTCATTTTCTTTCCATGTTTATCAAGAACTAGTCCATGTAAATAAACATTTTTAAAAGGCACTTCTTTAAGAGCAAAAAGTGACATAATGATCATTCGAGAAACCCAAAGAGTGAGAATATCATAACCTGTTTCAAGAACTTGTGTTGGATGGAATTTTTTTAAGTCTCCATTGGAATCATCTGGCCATCCCAATGTTGAAAAAGTCCACATTCCAGAAGAAAACCATGTATCAAGGGTGTCAGGATCTTGTTTCCATCCATTACCATCAGGAATATTTTCACCAACGTGAATATCTTCACCCTTATACCAGGCTGGAATTTCATGACCAAACCAAATCTGTCTAGAAATACACCAATTATGTAAGTTTTCCATCCAGTGAAAATAACGTTTTGTGAATCTGTCTGGAATGAACTTTATTTCTTTTGATTCTGCTATTTCGATTGCTCTTTCCTTTAAAGATTTTCCTTTAAGTCTATCTAGTTTTTTATCAACGTCAATAAACCATTGTTTTGATGGAATTGGCTCAATAACTGAACCACAACGATAACATTGAGCTGTATTATGAATGTAGTTTTCATCAATATGATCAATTAATCCCATTTTTACCATATCTTCAACGATTGCTTTTCGAGCTTCCAAGGTTGTCATTCCAGCATACTTTCCACAATTTTTCATCATCTTTCCATCTTCATCTATAATCTTTTTCATTGGCAAATTATGTCTTTGCGCAATTTCATTATCTACAAAACTGTGAGCTGGGGTTACCTTAATTGCGCCAGATCCAAATTTAGGATCAACGGATTTATCGGCAACAACCTTAACTTTAAAGTCCCCTAAAACACCTGGAATATCATATTCTTTGTTAATCATTTCTTTATATCGATCATCATCTGGATGAACTGCTACTGCAGTGTCTCCCAATTTTGTTTCTGGTCGAGAAGTTGCAATAATAAAAGGTCCATATTTAATCCAATAAAGTCTTGCTTTTTTTTCTTCATGCTCAATTTCATCATCTGCAAGAGTTGAATGACATCTTGGACACCAATTTACAACTCTTTCTCCACGATAAATTGCTCCAGCTTCATACATATCTATAAACATTTTCTTAACGGCTTTTTTTCGTTCATCATCAAGAGTGAATGCTTCTCGAGACCAATCAAGAGATGCTCCCATTTTTCGAGTTTGCATCAAAATTGTCGCTTGAGTTTCTCTTAAGAATTCCCAAACTTTTTTCAAAAACTTCTCTTTTCCAAGATCATGACGACTTTTATTTTCTTCTTTTAAAAGCTTTTTTTCCACAGCATTTTGAGTTGCAATTGACGCATGATCAGTTCCTGGTACCCATAAAGTTTTAAATCCATTCATCCGATGAAATCGAATCAATAAATCTTCAATAGCAAGCATAGAGGAATGACCAAGATGAAGTTTGTCAGTGATATTTGGAGGAGGAAGTACAATGGTGTAACTTGGAGCATCTTCTGGTAAATCAAGATTATCAGGATTAAAGTATCCCGAATCTTCCCATTTTTTATATATCAAATCTTCAAATTTTTGCGACTCCCAAGTTTTTGCTAATTCTTTTTTGTTTTCATCCATAAATATTATTAGAAGTTATCAAATTCTAAATCCTTATTTTCTATATTACAAGAGGCAGTAAAAAATGCAAGACAGCCCCAAAACAAAAGCTGTCCTTGAAAGGTAGATGCAAAAAAATGATCAAAAATTCCCAGAAAAAGAAAAGTCAAAAAGAGTATTCCAAATAAACGTTTAAAGGGAATACGTTTAATATTAAAAATAATAAAATAAACAAGAATAATTAATCCAATAATTCCGATTTCGCTAGCAACTAGAAAATAAAGACTATGCACTGGTTGTCTTTCCCATTCCTGAAGATGTTTAACGGCATAATCTTCCATTTCTATAACAAAATTACCAGGTCCAACTCCAAGAATTGGATTATTTCTAATAACATTTATTGCTGTTTCAGTGTATTCTTTTCTAATTTGATATGAATCATTTCCATAACCACAATCACGAATACACAATCTATCAGCGATAAGAGGAGAAAGAAAAACTAAAAGAATAATCACATATAAAGATCCTAAAAATACCGTATCTCTAAAAAGCAGTTTTTGTTCACGAGAAACTGAAATTTTTTCCTTTGAATTATTTCTTTTAAAAAATGCTCGGTTTAAGGTAGGAAGGCGATGACGATTAACAATAACGCCTTTCGCAATGGCAAAAATAATAACTATTCCTGTTCCAAACCAAGCAAGTCTTGAGAAAGTGATAATAATTCCAGACGTTATTAATAAAGTCCCGAGAATGATATGAAAAATTCTCATTAAACTTGCGTCCCACTTTAAAAAGCTAATTCTTTTTTTAATAAACAAAAGAACATTAGATTTCCATTCTCGATTGAGCAATGGTTGTCCTTTCCCGCTCATTAAAAGAAAAATTCCGCAAACAAGAGCGGTTAGAAGAAATACTCCTAGTATATTAGGATGTGGACATGTTCCATATCCTCTGATAAATTTCTCTCCTTCATGTTCAATTTTAGCAACACCTAAAATGTGTGGCGCAATATGACTTTCGCCGATAATGAAAAGACCAATTGATTTTTGAAAAATGAATTGAAAAAGTGCAATAACTGATTGAATAACGCCTGCAATAAAAACAATATAAACACTTTGAAGAAAGATTCGCTTATTTTGAGAAAGAATTTTCTTTGCAATAAAGAAGAAAACAATAGCTTCAACTGTCCGAATAGTATTATAAATTGCAACCGATTGATTATCTGAAAAAATTGAAGCTATTATTAAAACAAGGATTAAAATAACAGAAGATATATATAAATTAGTACTGGCAAAAAGTTTCGATTTAATTTTTACCCATTTTTCCCAGATCAAAGTTGTTAAGATTAAAAGTATTCCAATATCAAAAGGGCATAAAAAGAATGTTAAATTCTCTCGAAAACATTCAATCTCTTTAATCACCTCATAGTTAAAAATATGCCTCGTATTAAAGGGCAATATAAACAGTAGTATAAAGAAAATAATTTTTCTGTAATATCTAAGATTGTTCATATTACAATTTTAATCTAATTTAAATTCCTTGTTAACCATTTTTAATTGGTTTATAATCTTAGCATAACTACTACTAAAAGTCTAGCATATGAACATATTTAAAAATATACTAAAGGCTAGTAATACACTGTATTATCCTGGTTGTCTTACAAAATTTGCACTTGAAGATATTCAAAAGAGGTACGAAGTGATTCTTATGAAGGAAGGAATCGATTTCATTGTCCTCAAAGATGATGAATTGTGTTGTGGGTCACCCGTTAAAAATGCTGGAGAGCCAAGAGCGTTTAAAGAACTTGCTGAAAAAAATTTTAAAGTCTTCAAAAACCATGGGGTTGGAAAAATTATCACTAATTGTCCAGCCTGTGCTGTTGTTTTTAAGAAAGATTATGCTGAAATACTTGGAGAAAAATGGGATATCGAAGTGCAACACATAACGGAAATTATTACGCCTAAAAAAGAAATTACGAATAAAGAATCAAAAAAAGTCACCTATCACGATCCGTGTCATCTTGGAAGATCGATGGGAATTTATGATCAACCTCGAGAAATCATTTCGGGACAAGGACTTGAGTTGAAAGAAATGGAACTTTGTCGGAATAAAAGTTATTGTTGTGGAGGTGGTGGGGGAGTTAAATCAAATTTTTCAGATCTCTCAAATGCGATTGCCAAGGATCGAGTCAATCAAGCCAAAAAAACTGAAGCAGAAATTCTTATTACATCTTGCCCAATGTGTTTCGCCAATCTCAAAGAAAACAGCGACGATATGGAAGTAAAAGAACTAAGCGAGATTCTGACGAAAGAAGATTGATTTAGAAGAATGTAACAACTGAGATGCAGATAACATACTTTCTCCCAAAATCCCATCGGAATGGCCTGACACTCGAAAGTATATTATCTGCATCTCAGTTGTTTGTCGTAATAATTTGAAATAATATATTTTCTCTTAAAACGTTATCGGAATGGTTTGACATTTGAAAATATGTTGTCTGAAATTTAACTTCACTGTGCTTAGAGACAATTATTATCTTAGATTTATTCACGTAAGGACGTACGTCCTTACGTATAAAAGTATTTTCTGGAATTGCTAGAGAGGATAATTATTTTTTCACTGAATTTATTATATTCTAAATTCTGATATTCCCATTCCATATTCTAACTTCAAGATTTTAACTCTCATTAACATGTCCAGAAAATTCCAAAGAAAAACAGAAGACTTTACCTGCGAAAATTGCGGGGCAGAAGTGAGAGGCGATGGATACACTAATCATTGTCCTAAGTGTCTTTGGTCAAAACACGTTGACAACAATCCTGGAGATCGAGAAAACAATTGTCAGGGCCTCATGGAGCCAATAAGAGCCTACTTTGAAGCAGGAGAATGGATTATTATTCAAAAATGTAAAAAATGCGGAGAAGAAAGAAAGATTAAGTCTGTGGAAAAAGATGACCTGGATGAAATATTAAAAATATCTATCAAAAACATAAAATAAAGACTGTAAATTCTATTCCAAATGTTAATTTAATAACTAGTGATAAAAAATCTTGGATCGTATGACCAGATTTCAGTCACCTCAACCACCAAATTCAAAGGAGGTTCGTATGACCACTTTGGAACTGACCGGCTCAAACATATTTAGAGCCATTTCAACCCTTGAGAATTCAGATCAAGTTTTCGCAGCCATCAGAAAAGGCTGCAAAAATATCGACTTTCAAGGTTTTAATGAACAGTTTGGGCAAAAGTTTGCTCAAACTAAACGAAATTTTTTCCAAATTCAAGAGGAGAGGCCGAAGAAAATTCTAATAAACAAAAAACCACCCGCGATGATCTGTACCCCAAAAAGTGGACACGGTAAAAAACCGTCGTCCACTTTTTTGTTTTAGTGTAAGATATAATTAATTAACAAAAACTAAATGAGTAAAAAAT
>Ga0307992_1000434_pt1 | contig 27068 bp, 32 predicted proteins | sample EllFjometagen133_FD_203162 | JGI IMG/M metagenome (GOLD analysis project Ga0307992, IMG submission 203162) | Marine microbial communities from Ellis Fjord, Antarctic Ocean - #133 | ecosystem: Environmental > Aquatic > Marine > Unclassified | place: Southern Ocean | collected 2014-10-08
AAGTTCAGGTCCAAAAGAAGGGAAATCCACAATCCAGACAAATTTGGCTACCGCATTAGCTCAAATGGATGCTAAAGTAATTTTAGTTGATTTGGATCTTAGACGCCCAATGGTTCACACAATCATAGGCTTTGATAAAGAAATAGGTATTAGTGATTTTCTTATGGATAAATCTATGAAAATAGAAAGTATAATCAAAAAATCTAATATTGAGAATCTTGATGTCATAACCAGTGGTCTCATCCCACCTAATCCATCGGAGCTACTTGCTTCAAAACGAATGGATGAAACCATTGAAAAACTTAAAGAAAAATATGATTATATTCTGTTCGATTCACCGCCAGTTATTGCTGTTACAGATTCAATGATAATGGCAAATAAAGTGGATTTGTTAATTCTTGTTATTCGCATTGATCAAGCCGATAAGAATGTTGTTATAAGAACGAAAGAACTTCTTGATAATATAAAAGTAGATATCACTGGAATTGTAATAAACGGTATTCAGCCACAAAAATATTATAGTAGTTACGAATATAATTATTATTACTATTACTATGGAAAAAGTAAAAAAAATAAATCTAAGAATAAATTCTTCGGCAAAAATAAATCTATTTCTTGATGTTCTATCAAAACATCCTGATGGATATCATCAGATAAGAACAATTTTCTCTGAAATTGAGCTCGCCGATATTATAAATTTTGCTTTGACAAAAAAAGGCACTGTTAAAATTTTGTCAGATATAGACTTTGTAAGTGCAAAAGAAAATATAATTTACAAAGTTGCGATCTTTATAAAAGAAAAATATAATGTGAAATTTGGTGTAGAAATAGAATTACAAAAAAACATACCCATTTCAGCAGGAATGGGTGGCGGAAGCAGTAATGCAGCAAGTACGATCATTGCACTTTCAGAGTTATGGAATCTCAAACTTTCCAAAGAGAAAATGAATAAGATAGCAGAGAACTTTGGAAGTGATATCAATTTTTTCCTTGAAGGTGGTTGTGCCTTAGGTGAAAACCGTGGAGAGAAAATATCATCTCTTAAGCCAATAGATTTAGATAATATCTTCTTAGTAAATCCTGGTTTCGGAATCTCTAGTAAAGAAGCTTATGATGCTGTTCTGTTAGATAATTTTGAAAATAACAATTGGAATGAATTAATAGAACACGAAAATATTAAGTTGTGCTTTAACAAACTCCAAGAAGGAGTTTGCAAAAAATACCCTGAAATCCAAAACATAATCAATCATCTCTTGGAAAACGGAGCTGAGCAAGCAATGCTTTCTGGCAGTGGAGCCACAATAATTGGATTCTGCTCAGACAGAGAAACAGCAGAAAAATTTTCAATATACTATTCTGATATGGATTATTGGAATTATATTACTAAAACTAAAAGGAGTACAAAATGAACATTACAGATGTTAAAGTTTTTCTTAGAGAAAGTAATCAACTTAAAGCATTCGTCAATATGGTTATAGACGATGCATTCATCATTAGAAACATAAAGGTTATCGAAGGTGATAATGGTCTTTTTGTTGCAATGCCAAGTCGTAGAGTAAGCTCTGGAGAATATCGTGACATTGCTCATCCGATTAATACCGAAACAAGGAATATGATAGAACGTATTATTATTGAAAAGTATAAAGAAGTACTTCAGGAAGCGTTATTATCAGCTAATGAAGGTTCAGACAAAAAGGTTGAAAAACCAGTTGAAGAACCCAAAGAAAAACCAGTTGAAGAACCCAAAGAGAAGCCAGTAGAAGAACCAGCTGCAGAATAAATATTAAATGTATTCAAGGTTAAAAATTTTTACAGGAAATTCTAATATTGAGCTGGTGAATGAGGTTTCAAAATTTTCAGGTATTCCGTTAGGAGATGCTGAAGTTTTTAAATTTTCAAACGATAATTCATTTGTTAAAATCAATGAGAATGTAAGAGGAGCTGATACATTCATAATACAGTCAACCTGTTATCCTGTAAATGATAACGTGATGGAATTATTCATCATGATCGATGCACTTAAGCGTGCATCAGCAGCAAGAATAAATTGTGTAATTCCAATATTTGGTTATGCTCGTTCAGATAAAAAAGATCAACCTGGAGTTGCAATTACTGCAAAATTAATTGCTGATCTTCTTACAAAAGCAGGTGCTAACAGAATTATAGCAATGGATCTTCATTCAGATCAGATACAGGGTTTCTTTGATATCCCTGTTGATCATCTTTATTCAACTCCTATATTTGCTAGATATTTTAAGGCAAATCTTGATCTATCAAATGCTGTTGTTGTTTCTCCCGACACAGGTGGAACTGCAAGAGCCAGATTTTTGGCTGAACGACTTAATTGTTCTTTAGCAATTGGAGATAAACGTAGAATCGGGAATAATGATAAGGCAGAAATATTAAATATTATTGGTGATGTTGAAGGAAAAATAGCTATTCTTTTTGATGATATTATTGATACCGGTGGTAGTTTATGCAAAATGTCACAAGCACTTATAAATCAAGGTGCAAAGAAAGTTTATGCTGCTTGTGCTCATGGAATCCTTTCGGGGAATGCCATCAGTAATTTAGAAAAATCACCAATAGAAAAGTTATTCATTACAAATTCAGCTCCTTTAAACAAGGAGAAAGCAAAGTGCAAGAAAATCGTACAGCTTTCTATTGCCGAATTATTAGCTAATGCAATAAAGAAAATTCACATTGAAGAATCTTTAAATATCTTATTTAGATAAAACATAAAATCCACATGGTGGGATTTCAACGGAGGAAGGAATGAACATAAAAATTAATGCAGAAAAAAGAGAATTGGGGAAAAGAACGAATCTTACAAAGTTAAGAAAAAAAGGTTTTATCCCCGGTATAATTTATGGAGCAGGACAGGAAGGAATTAAGATTTCTTTTAACGCACGTGATTATACTCGCGAATATAAAAAATCTATCGGAGCAGTTGCATTCTTCGATATTACTGTTGATGGAAAAACATACAAAGCTTTCATTAAGGAAAAACAGATCCATCCATTAACAAGAGAAATCGTTCATATCGATTTCTTAGAACTTCATAAAGGTAAATCTATTACAATTGAAATTCCAATTAATTTTACTGGTGAAGCACTTGGGATAAAAGAAGGTGGAGTCTTTGAGATTATTCACAGAACGATCCAGGTTACATGCCTTCCAAAAGATATTCCTGAAGAAATTAGTTTTGATATTTCCAATATGAATATTGGTGATTCTATTCACCTTAGCGATCTTACTATTTCTGAGGATATTGCTACAGAACTTTCTGATGAAATAACAATTGCTGTCTTAAGTGTTCCTAAAGTTATAGAAGAAGTTGTTGAAGAAGTTGAAGGTGAAGGTGTTGAAGGCGAAGAAGGTGATGAAACTGCCGAAGAAGAGAGTTCTGAAAAAGATTCCGAATAATGAGATTAGTTGTCGGGCTTGGTAATCCAGGGAAAAAATATAAATCTAATCGGCATAATATTGGTTTTGCCTTTTTGGATTCCTACCTGAAAAAACTAAATCTTAAATTTAAAAGAAGAATTAAATATGATTATCTGATTTCAGATGATTTGATCTTTATAAAACCTAAAACTTATATGAACAGAAGCGGAGATGCTGTTACTTCTGTTTTAACAAAATATAGGATAGATGAAATTCTTGTCATTGTTGATGATATTCATCTTCCTATTGGAGAAATTAGAATACGAAAAAGTGGTGGTAATGGTGGTCATAACGGACTTGGCTCCATTGTCAATTCTATCGGCTCTGATGAGTTTGGAAGAATCCGAATTGGAGTTGGGTCTCCCAAGGGAATAGACCTTTCCAACTATGTTCTTTCTGATTTCTCGAAACAAGAAATTTCAACATTAAACGTTGTTTTTGATCTTTTAAATATTCTACTGGAAAGTTATCAGAATTCTAATTTTGATCAAATGATAAATGAGTACAGTAAATATAGAAAATCCTATTCTGAGAAAATATTAGAATCTCAGGATCAATAGATAGTAAAATATTATTACTATCTTAAAATGACCAAAGGAGGAAAAATGCTAAATAAGTATGAAAGCATGGTCGTGATCACTCCAACTCTTAGCGAAGAAAACGCAAAAAAAGAGAACGAGTCGATAAAAAATTTCATCAAAGAAAATGGCGGTGAAATCCTTAATTCTGACGAGTGGGGAAAAAAACGCCTTGCTTATCAAATCAACAAATTCAAAGAAGGATACTATTTCATCAATTATTTCACTCTCGATGCATCTAAAGTAACCAAGTTAGACCGATTCTACAAGCTTCATGAATATGTTATTCGTAATAATATTTTAACCAAATAGGGAGATGTTATGTCAAAAGAACTAAGGTTTCCTAATATTAATTCGATGATCATTAGTGGAAGATTAACCAGAGATGTTGAGTTACGCTATCTTCAAAGTGGTACTCCTGTTGCAAAGCTTTCTCTCGCTTTCAACAGAAATTATCAGAAGAATGGTGAATGGCAACAAGAAACAGGTTACATTGATGTTGTTGTTTGGAACAAGCGTGGTGAGCAGTGCGCTGAATATTTGCATAAAGGAAGTCCCGTGCTTGTAGAAGGTTATTTACGTACTCATTCTTATGTTGATAAGAATGAACAAAACAGAAAAGTAACAGAAATTATCAGCAGTAAGGTTTCTTTCCTGGAGAAAGAGAGCTACGGCTCTACTTCAAATGAAGAGTTCCAACCTTCTGGTAATGATAATAATAAGAATACAAGTCAACCTGTTGCAGAAGTAACAGATGACGATGTACCGTTCTAGATAATTGAAGGAGAAAATAATGGCAGAAAAAATAGAAAAAACTAAAATAGAAGCTACTGTAGCTAAGCCAGCTGCGGCGAAAACTGAAGAAATCAAAGTAGAAACTACTATAGCAAAACCAGCTGCGGCGAAAACTGAAGAAATCAAAGTAGAAACTACTATAGCAAAGCCAGCTGCGGCGAAAACTGAAGAAACCAAAGTAGAAACTACTACAACAAAGCCAGCTGGGGTAAGAACCGAGAGAACTTATTCAAGACCATCAAGACCACCTCAAGATAGAAATAACCGAAGAAGAACTTTTAAGCCGAGAGGCAAATTTCTTTTTAAAAAGAAAGTATGCTTCTTCTGTAAGAATAAAAATGCTGTAATTGACTACAAAGATGTTGGTTTATTAAAAAGGTTCATTGCTGAAAGCGGCAAGATAACACCAAGACGTTTTACTGGTGCTTGCACTAAACATCAAAGAAAAATTGCTGTTGAAATTAAAAAAGCACGTCAGATGGCTCTTCTTCAATATACTGATAAGCATAAATATTAAGCAGTGATTCTCTTAGCTGTAATATCCGTTGTAATTGCAACGTTATCTCCATTTTGGGGATTGATCTTTATAATCGCATTTAGTGGCAAATACCAGGAAAAAAGAAATCTGTTCTATTCAGTGTATTTTGGTTTTGTTGTTGTACTTTTTCTTTTCAAAGTAATTGATATTATTTCTTTTATTGATCTGTCAATTGGAGTAGGTTTAACCTCTGCCCTATATTTATGGAGTTTACGCCGTACTTTGAATTTCATTAACGCAATGATCTCAGTTTTCTTTCTGAATATAATCTATGCAATACTGCGTTTGATTATTCTAGGGAGATATCATACTGAAATAATCATAGAAGTTATAGATAAATATAAAGAACTTGTTATGCAATCATTCCAGAATAATGATGAACAGTTAACTTTTGCATTAAAATTCACAGATACATTTCAAGAGCTATTTACAAAATACTATGCTGGAATTTGGGTTTTTACAATTGTTTTTGCAATCTACATTGGGTCATTATTCCTTTCCAAAAAGGGAAATTTAAAATGGGAACACAGAAAAATAAGAATGCCCTTTTACCTGATATACATCTTAATAGCAGCTTTAGCTGGATTTCTACTGCCAACCATAAATGCTTCTGGTATTAATGCACTTATCATGATCGCACCATTGTTTTTGATACAGGGAATTTCAATTCTGGATTTTTACTGGGGAGATTTCTTAAAAAAATCTAAATTTCTGCTTTATTTATTGATCTTTTCAATGGTGTTCAATTATTTTATATTAATATTAGTTGCTCTTATCGGGCTTGCTGATATTTGGTTTAATTTTAGGAAAATAGAAATGGAGGAAATAGATGGAAATAATATTAACTAAAGATATAAAGGCTTTAGGCGAAGCTGGAATACTTGTAAAAGTAAAAGCTGGTTATGCCAGAAATTACTTATTGCCAAATGGATTTGCAATACCAGCAAATCAAAAGAATCTCTTAAAAATTGAAGAGATAAAAAAACAAGCTACTGATGAGAAAATTGCTTTATATGGCAAGTATAAAGAAATTATCAACAAGATTAAAAATGTTGAACTTACATTTATAAGAAGAGCTGATGAAAGTAATCACTTGTTCGGTTCTGTTTCAGAGAATGATATTGTAACTTCGCTTGCTGAAAAAGAAATTGATATCCATAAAGCAAACGTTATCTTAGAAAAACACCTTAAGGAAGTTGGTACTTTTGATGTTGAAATCAATTTTACTGCTGAATTAAAAACTTCTATCAAAGTAAAAATTGGCGTTGAAAATGTTGATATTAAAGAGATAGCCGATAACATTGAAGTTAAAATCAGTGAAAACATAGAAACTGAAAAAGAAGAGAAAAAAGAAGAAAATACTGAAAATGAGTAAAAATTTATAAAATAGGGAGGAAAACTTGAAAAAGATAATTAGTATTATTGGGTGGGTAGTTCTACTGCTTACATTTGCATCTTTAGGACTTTCTTCAGATGATCCTACATTTGGATTTTTCTTTTATCTAGCATTTTTTACCGTTACTTTTGCGTTTGTTTATCTTTATATTAAAAAACATCAAAGAAGAACCGAGATAGATCCAAAAAAAATAACTCTCGTTCATAAGATATCCGGTATTGTTTTGCTTTTAGTTGGACTTTTCAGCCCAATTATTGCATTGAGAAAAATTGATCTTCCTCTTCTACCAAATGTGTTGATGTTTCTGGCAACAGCAGTATTGATTGGATTAGGTGTATTGGCAATTACTTTGATAAATGGCATCAAGCATAAAAAGATATTGGGATATATTATTCTGATCCTCATTGCAACCATACCGGCAATATTTGCAATAACATTCCTACCAGAGTATTTCCCAAATGCATATAATGCTCTTGGGACTTCATACTGGGCAATTGTGTCAGTTTCTATTTTTACTTGGTGGGGATTTTCTCTTTATTTTAAGAAGGATTAAATTCCTTTGTTATAGCAGTTGATAATTTTCAATGAGATTTTTTAAAACCGGTAATGCAGTTAAAGACTTGGTCTTTAGTATTGCCGGTGAAGAAAACCATGATCTTGTAGCTGTTGCATTTGGTTGGAAAATAATAGTTGGTAATTTGCTGGCAGAGCGTGCTTCTATAATTAAATTAGAAAATGGTGTGCTTTTCATTGCTGTTACCAACAATGTATGGATGCAGGAACTTGTTCTTAGAAGATCTCAACTTATCAGCGATATCAATAGGATATTAGACGTGAAATTATCTAATATTGTTTTCTTCATAAAACAGAACAAAAAAAGATAAACGCAGGTAAACAATGATAAAAATAGCTCCATCTCTTCTTTCAGCAAATTTTGTTCGCTTAGAAGAAGAGATAAATAATATTCAAAAAGCAGGTGCAGATATTCTTCATCTAGATGTTATGGATGGTCATTTTGTTCCTAACCTGACTTTTGGCTTACCAATAATTAAGCAAATCAAAGATATTGCTCAAATTCCGGTTGATGTTCATCTCATGGTTAACAATCCTGAAGTTTATCTTGAAACACTGGGAGAATGGAATATTGAGTATGTCTCATTTCATCAGGAAGTTGAAAATCACATTCACCGGCAATTGAAAGTTCTCCAAAAACATGGTGTAAAAGCCGGTATTGCATTAAATCCTGCAACTCCGATAGAAACGATTTTTCCTGTAATTACAGATCTTGATTTTGTACTTATTATGAGCGTTAATCCTGGTTTTGGAGGACAGAGTTTTATCCCGTTTGTGTATGATAAAATCGAAAAACTTCGTAAATTGGCTGATCAAGTAAATCCTGAACTGGAAATTGAAATTGATGGTGGCGTGAACAATATTAATGCTCCAGAACTTATCCGTAATGGTACTGATATTCTAGTTGCAGGCTCATATATTTTTGGTTCTGATGATTATAAGAAACAGATACGAAGTTTAAGAAATAAATAATTATGTTTAATAGTCTAACTGAACGTTTTGATTCCATTTTCCGTAAACTTAAGGGTCATGGAAAACTCAATGAACAAAACATAAAAGAATCAATGCGTGAAGTTCGTCGCGCCTTATTAGAAGCTGACGTGAACTTTAAAATAGTTAAAACTTTCATCAATGAAGTAAGTGTAAAAGCAGTAGGAACTGAAGTGATGAAGAGCCTTACTCCTGGTCATCAAGTTGTTAAGATCGTGCATAATCAACTTATAGATTTGATGGGAAGTAAGAATTTTAAAATCAAATTACATGATAATAAACTTAATAAGATCATGATGGTTGGTTTGCAGGGATCTGGTAAAACCACATCCTGTGCCAAGCTTGCCAGCAATTTCCGCAAACAACAATCTATAAACTCAAAACTCGTTGCCTGTGATGTTTACCGTCCAGCTGCTATTCAGCAATTAAGGGTTCTTGGGAAACAGTTATCTATTCCTGTTTATGCAGACGAAAAGCAGAAGAATGTAATTAAGATAGCAAAAAAAGCTATGAAGGAATCTGAGAATTCCGATACAAACCTTTTGATATTTGATACTGCCGGAAGATTGCATATTGATGAGAAAATGATGAAGGAGTTGAAAGATCTTAAGAAGCTCCTACAGCCAGATTACATTTTCTTCGTTGCTGATGCAATGACAGGTCAGGATGCTGTTAATGTTGCAAAAGAATTTAATGATCAGCTCGAGTTTGATGGTGTGATCCTCACAAAAATGGATAGTGATGCACGCGGTGGTGCAGCACTTTCTATAAAAGCAATTACAAATAAACCTATAGTATTTGTAGGAACCGGTGAGAAAATATCTAATCTGGAAGAATTCCATCCCGATAGAATGGCAAACAGAATTCTAGGTATGGGTGATATGCTAAGCTTCATCGAAAAAGCAGAAGCTAATATCGATATAGAAGAGGCTAAAAAACTTGCTAAAAAACTTCAGAAAAATCAATTTACTTTTACTGATTTCCTTTCCCAACTTCAACAAATTCAAAAGATGGGACCTATGGATCAACTTTTGGGAATGATTCCTGGTATGAACGGAAAGGCGATGAAAGAAATGAAAGTTGATGAAAAAGAAATCAAACATATTGAAGCTATCATATTCTCAATGACACCTATGGAAAGAGAGAAACCTTTAACTATTAATGGAAGCCGCAGACACCGTATTGCTAAAGGAAGCGGAACTTCCATTCAACACGTTAACAGACTTCTCAAACAATTTGAGCAGATGAAGAAAATGATGAAACAATTTAGTAATCCAAAGTTTATGAACAAAAGCATGTTACCGTTCTAAATCTTGGGAAAATGGTGTAATAAGAATTAAGTGGCAAAACTGTTTTATAACTTTTTGCATTTCAATAAGTTAAAACAGTAATTGGGGCATCTAAAAAATGCTTGACGATAAATGGCTAAAAAAAAGTTAATCTTTTTTGGTAATTAAAAAAAGTCTAATAAGAAATAAGGAGTCGACATGGTTAAGCTAAGGCTTAAAAGAATGGGTAAAATTGATACACCTTTTTACAGAATTGTTGTATTAGATTCACGAAAAAAAAGAGATGGTGCTTATATTGAATCTCTAGGATACTACGATCCAAAAACTGATCCACTTACATTAAAAGTTGATACAGATAAAGCTATTCAATGGTTACAAAAAGGAGCACAACCTTCTGATACTGTAAGATCTTTACTTCGTAAAGCCGGAGTTTTAGAGAAATGGCATAATTTGAAGATGGAAGTAAACGGGGGGAAAGAAAAAGAAAAAGAAGCTGATAAGACTGCAGAAAAGAAAACAGAGGAAAAAGATACTGAGTCTGTAGTAACAGCTGAAAAAATTGAAGAACAACCTGTTGTAGAAGCAGAAGAAAAAGAAACTAAACCAGTAACTGAAGAGATACCTACTGTAGAAACTGAGAAAGAAGAAACACCTGAAGAAAAGGATATTGAAGAGAAATAAAGATGAAAGAACTTATTGAATTCATCGTCAAAGCTTTAGTAGATGATCCAGGTGCTATCGAGGTTGAAGAAGTGGAAGCTGAAAAATCTACTACTTACAAACTTCGTTCTGCTAAAAGTGACATTGGAAAAGTTATTGGCAAACGAGGCCGTACAGCAAGTGCAATTCGCACAATAATGACAGCTGTATCTGCAAGACAAGGGAAGAAAGCTGTTTTAGAAATCTTAGAATAGATGCTAATTTCTGACCTGGTTACAATAGGTAAACTGGGAAAACTTATTGATGAAAATGGGTTCATCCCTTTCAAAGCCGGTAAGAATTTCCATCCGGATCTTTTGGAAAATATTTTTTTGGTCTTTAGAAATAATAGTGTGAGATATGTGACGGTAGAAGAAGTAACAAAAAACTACCGGATAAAACTTGATGACAGTGAAACCGCAAAACTTGCAGCAGATGAAGGTAATGTGAAAGTAATGCTTCCAAAGATTGAAATTGAGACTCTTAATAAAGATCTTGATATTGATGACCATGTTGGAAAAGAAATTATCTTTAAATCTGAAGTGATCGGTAAAGTTATTGAAATATTAAACAATTCAATTTATGATCTTTTAATTTGTGAATTGAATAATAAGCAAGAATTGATGATTCCATTATTGGATAAATTCATTCTTGAGATCAATGCTGAAAGCATAACAGTTCAATGTATCGAGGGATTATTGAAAATATGAAAATCGATGTATTAACTCTTTTCCCGCAGATGTTCGAGAATTTCCTTAAGGAAAGTATGGTCGGCATAGCAATAAAACAAAATGCGCTGTCTGTTAAATTAACAGATATTCGCGATTTTGCTTTTAATAAACACCACAAAGTGGATGATTACCCATACGGTGGTGGATCGGGAATGGTAATGAAACCGGAACCGCTTTATGAAGTTATCACAAAGATCAAAGGTGATCGAAATATACCGGTTATCTACTTCACTCCACAGGGGAAGTTACTGAATCAATCTACTGTAAACAAATTCAGCCAGATTGATGAGATGATTATAGTTTGCGGACATTATAAAGAGATCGATCAACGTATTCGTGATACTCTAATTACAGACGAATTTTCAATTGGAGATTATGTGCTGTCCGGTGGTGAAATACCAGCGATGGTAATGATCGATGCTGTAGCTCGTTTGCAGGATGATGTACTCGGGGCTATAGATTCAGCACTTTCCGATTCGCATCAGGATGGTTTTTTGGGTTGTCCTCATTATACACGTCCGTCGGAATTTATGGGACACAAAGTTCCAGATATTCTTTTATCCGGGAATCACAAAAATATTGAAAAATGGCGTGAACAAAAATCATTAGAAATAACAAAGAAAAACCGTCCGGACTTACTGGAAGATTAATGCAGCCGAATATTTATCTTGGGCTTGTTCATCATCCGGTATACAATAAATTTGGTGATGTGATAACAACTTCTATTACCAATCTGGATATTCATGATATTGCCCGAAGCTGCAAAACATTCGGCTTAAAAAAGTTCTTTGTTATCACTCCATTAAATACGCAGGAACTTCTTCTAAACAGAATTTTAAAATTCTGGAAAAGCGATATTGCAAAAGAGTATAATGACGATAGAGTTCAAGCTCTATCCCTCATTGAATATGCAGTTGATATTAAAACTGCAGTAAAACAGATAAGTTTACAAGAAGACGACTGTCTTGTAGTATCCACAACAGCAACAAGGTTAAAACAGCAGATCAGTTTTAATGATCTCAGAAAATTTAGTAAACCTGTTCTGCTCCTTTTTGGTACCGGTAACGGACTTACCAAAGAGATTCACGAGCAGGCAGATCATGTTTTAAAACCTATTGAAGGAAAGGGAAATTATAATCATCTTTCCGTTAGAAGCGCAGTTGCTATTGTGTTAGACAGACTATCTTCCGAAAAATAAAGGAGGAAAGATGGACATTCTAAACGAAGTTGGAAAAGAACAGGTTAGGACAGACCTTCCGGAATTCAGAGTTGGTGATACAGTTAAAGTTCACTATAAGATCAAGGAAGGATCAAAAGTAAGAATACAGGTTTTTCAGGGAATCGTGATCCAGAGAAGAGGAGCACTTATTTCTAAGACATTCACTGTAAGAAAAATAAGTAATGGAGTTGGTGTTGAGCGTATTTTCCCGCTTAACTCACCCAATATCGACAAGATCGATGTTGTAAGATTTGGTCGTGTGCGTAGAGCAAAACTATTCTATCTTAGAGAAGCTAAAGGTAAAGCTGCACGTGTAAAAGAAAAAAGAAGATACTAATATCTTTAAAACAATAATAATGGGGAGTTCGATATTTCGAACTCCCTTTTTTTGTGCTTAACCTTGAAAGGATTTCCTTCATTTTTTTCTTATGGATTAATCCTTTAAAGGTTTCTTTCAACATTTTCCTAACCTTAAGATTACTAACTACAAGAAATTTTGTGAGAAGCGATCTCAAGGTTTATGTATTCTTGTTACTATTTTAAAGTGTCATTGCGAGGAGCCTAACTTAGTAATTCTTCCGAAGTAATCTTTTACCCTTTAACTTAAAATTAAAAACTTTACATAAATCAAATTTTTATTAAAATTGCAAATGTGTATTTATTAGTATTGAGAATTTAAATGGGATATTCATGACATTATATCCAATATTAGATTATTCTAAAAATGTAAAAAAATAATTATAAAAACGTCTAACGGTTTGCGCATTAGCCGCGCTCCAGTAACTTGACACACCAACGACCTAATCGTAAACCAACTGACGAATTTAGCGTCAGTTACATGCGCTTGTTAGGTTGCAAATATAAAAAATATTAAACTAATTTGGTTTAATTATTCTATCTGCTTTTGACATTATTAAAACAGTTTGATCCATGCTGCCAATTTCACCTACTAAAAGATCTTCTCGTTTATTATAAAAATCAAGACATGTACCACAAGTTGCTATTCTTGCTCCTTTTTGTTCCAATTCTCTTAGACTTGTTATTGCTTCACTACCTTCTGTTGTAAGATTAATTCCCGAATTAACACAGCCAATTACATTTATCATTATGTCTGATTTGGCTAATTCACGTAAGAAGGATACCATTAACTTTTTACCTAATTTTGGTTCCCCCTCGCCCATCTTATCTGAGTTTAAATATAAAAAAATCATAATTTACTCCAATTAATGCCTGATCAAACTTAACTAAAAAATCGTATAAAATGCTACAGCAACCTAACATTTGCTTAACTTGCAAAGCGTACATGGTGGTACAGCGATAGCACATAACCGTGACATAGCTTTGTCAAGTTGAAGCCGTTGTTAGACGAAATCTATTTTAATACATTTCCTATGTAATCTATTAGTGATATTGATTTACACCCAAACAAATGCGTTCCATAATCTATCGATTCACCATGCAAAACCATATGACGGTTTAATTCAGTAAATGTTGGTCCTCTATCCTTCTCCGATTTCATAATTGGCAATATTTCTGTTAATGGCGCCAGTAATGATCTTTGAAAACCACCAATTGCCAATGATTCAACGTATTGTGCCGTTTCTGGTTTTTTGTCCTTTTTAAGAAATATGTAGTAGTCGATTTTTTCCTTGCTTATACCATCAGCTTGAGCCAAAAAAACTGGTATTGATAATTCAAAATCTTTGTTTCGATGCGCAGAAAATGCCTTTGAAATTATTTTAGCTCTATTGGGATATAAAGTACATATATTCTTTTCGATTTCATCAATATTCTCTTCATAGTATTTGATTAAGAAATCATCCACAGCGCTAATATTATTTGACATTAATTCTTTTTCTATTGCATGCAATTGTGATAATTCCATATCCAAATTTAAATACCAACCATTTTTGCCCAATAAGATAAGCGCAGCTTTTGTTTCTGCTGGTAATTCGGAAATGCGTTTTGATAAAGACTTAAAGTCTGGTATTTTGATAGTTTTAAATGAATTACTTAAATCTTCTGCAATTCTTGATATTTGTGTAATATAACTCTCTGGCAACTCTATTTTAGGAAACGAAATAAATGTTTTTGTTATTTTGTTAGCTAATTCAGTTTGCTGTTCGATAAACGGTTTCATCGAATCAATAATACTTTTATGAGAACTTGTTATGACCTCACAAGCTTTCGCAATTTGGTTATGAAATGATGTATTTTTTGTTATAGTATTAATCAACTCTTTTTGCATATTTATCATCTGGTTGAATGGTGATCTTTCATAATTTGTTATCATTTTAACTTCTCCTGCGCGAAGCGTCCGTCTAACTTAGTGCTATTTCGCCAACAGGTGTGATAACACCCTTTTATATACATGCTTCATAACACTCTAATTTCTATTTTTTTCTTAAAACTATACGTACTAAAAATTTAATTGAAAAAATAATGTCAATTTTAAAAAAAATTCTACCAAAATTAAAAAAGAATAATTTTACACAATAATATCAACATACAATCGTGGAAAAGAATATATTGCATCACCATTAACCTCTTCACTTTTTTCTGATCGAAACAGTTCCTGAGTGATATTTTTTCAAATAGTAACTGCACTTAGGATCAAGAGAACAGGTGATCTTCTTAATTAATTTTGCATGATGGATCTGTACTCTAAAAACTTTATTAGATATTTCAAAACCAAGATAGATATTCGCAATATTTTGGGCTGCTACCGCCAAACACTCTTGAATAATTAAATAAGAATTTTCCCACCTATCCGGTTTCACTTTTCCTTTTCTTAAGTAATAATTATTTATCAATTCATCATAATATTCATTAATGTGATAGATTTGTTCCGTAAAATATTCAAGCGGATTTGTTATCTTGTGTCGTCTTCCAAGATCTAGAGTAAAATCATCAAGATGCTTCCGTGTATCAGCTTCCATAATTTGGTGTACGGTATCCTCATCAGGAAATCTATCGGAGCCATCAGTATGAAATGGTTGGTGCAGGTCAGCAATATAATGAGAAACTACACCCAACTCAAAGATAAATGCCTTAAGTGGAGTATCTAAAATTGCAGCAAGGAATGGTGCAATGCCTGGATGAAGTATTATCGTATCAGGAGCAGAAATCATTGTATTTAGAAGCTGAATCTCAGTATTTATCTTCTTAATCACACTTCCAAAATGATAACCATATTTATTAGGTGTGCAATTATAATAATGATTTGTAAAATCTTTGAATATCCTGTCTGGAGCTTGAATACCGAGAATGAATAATTCCTGATGGATCTTTAACATATTAGCAAAAGGTGGATAACACTTTTTTAATGCTTTTGCTACAATAAATTGATGAGTTCGGCTATCCCAAATCCACATTTCATAAATTCCTTTTTCTAATTAGGAAATAAATATTTAATCTTTAAAACTAAATATTCAATTTCGAATAATGAATGTCCAATTCCCAAGTATTATTAAAAGAAGCTGTTTAATTCTTCTCCTTCATCATTGATCATTCTGTATTGAGTGTTAGATATTGGATATTCTCTTTTTCTTTTTCATTCCTATTTTATAATTCATAATTCATCATTATTTCAAGTTCCGCTGCATATCACGCATGACATCTTTTTTCTTAATATCTTCACGTTTATCGTATTGCCTTTTACCTTTTGCCAGTGCAATTTTTATTTTTGCTAATCCTTTATCATTTATGTAAATTTCTACAGGGATCAGAGTCATCCCTTTTTCATCCATTTGGTTTCTTATTTTTTTTATCTCACGTCTGTTAAGTAGTAATTTTCGTTTTCGTTCAGGTTCAGGTGCAAAAATACTATCGTATTTATATGGACTGATATGAAAACTGTAAAGCCAAACTTCGCCAGCTTCTATACCGGCGTAGCTATCTTTATAACTTATTTTCCCTGCCCGAATAGATTTGATCTCAGAACCTTTAAGCACAATACCAGCTTCCAATTCCTGAATAAAGAAATAATTATGACTTGCCTTCCTATTTTTAAAAACTCTCATTTAATATCCTCGCTTGTAAAAAATTGCTTATCTATTTACCTGTCAATTTGTTAATTTATCCATATGGTTCAATTTAACGATACTCCAAAAAATGAGCAACAGAAAGGATTTGACAAAAATCTATATACTGCATTATGTACAGTGATTCATAAGTACTTACGCAATAATAATTAATGAGGTGATATGAATATTATTTATATATGTTTGAGTGTGATTACCCTTTCTTTTCTTTCCGTATTCAGCATCACACCTTACATAATAAAACTTGCCAATAAAATAAATTTTCTGGATAATCCCAATGCACGCAAAATTCATAAAAAAGCTACTCCACTTTTAGGAGGATTAGCCGTTTTTACTGGCTTCTTAATAATCACCATCTATATTGTAATAATGAATTTACATTCTTTTAACTACCCAATTATAGGTTATTTGTTGGGAGCTTTTATTATTATTATTGTTGGCATCATTGATGATAAATTTGGTATGAGCCCGGCAATTAAATTGATTGGTCAGGCACTTTCGTGCTGTGTATTTTTGTATTTTAACAACCTATTTGAACTCTTTGGTCCATTTTACATAACGGTTCCGATACTATTCCTATGGATGGTCGGACTCATGAATGCCTTAAATTTTCTGGATAACATGGACGGGATCATTACGGGTATGTCAGGTATTCTTGCTCTTGGTTTTTACGCTTTCAGCTTTATCAGCAAAACTCATTCTGTTGCTGTTCAAGCAAATTTTATGATGCTTCTATCCTTAATATTTGCAGGTTCAGTTTTTGGTTTTCTACCATATAATTTTAATCCTGCAAAGATATTTCTTGGTGACGCGGGAAGCATGTTTATTGGCTACTTCCTTTCCACAATGGGAATTTTGGCAGGGAGATTAGCCGTAACAAGAATGAACAACCAAGTATTCTATCTGTTGCCGGTACTTTTACTTAGTTATGCTATTTTTGATATTTCTCTTGTGAGCTTCATTAGAAAACGGGATGGTAGAAAGATAAGCCAAGGTGGCAAAGATCACTCAACTCATCGCATACATAATGCCATGCAATCCCCTAAGGTTACAGCAATCTTTGTATATCTTATAAACGCGATCATTGTTTTGATAACTATTTTAGTATTCAAGATGGAATCAGAAAAATTACTGATTATTTCAACAGTTTTATTTGCAATTATATTCTTTTTTTTTGGTAAAAAATTAGATCAAATCCCTGTTGTAATACCAGAAAACCAATTGAATAATAAATAAATTCATATCTTAGAATTATTGACAAGAATGGACTAACTGAAGAAATTAGAATTCTTGAAAATGGAAGAATAAATATATGAAAATTAAAATAATCATGGTCATATTGATATTGCTTACTGTTGTATCCAGCCATTGTTGGGTAAACAACAAATTTAATATCGCTCATCAATTATATAAAAAAAGCAATTATGTAATGGCCATTAAAAACTATGATGATTTCTTAGAAACTTCAATTAATGGAGCATTATCAACACAGGCAGAATTAGAACGTTCCGATTGTTATTATCAACTTGGTTATAAGGCTTATTCTAAAGAAAACTGGCTCTTAGCTTCACGTCTTTTCTTTTTGTCAAATTCAGAAATTGCTGATTCAAAACTTGATGATTGTTATTTTCAATTAGCACAGCAACAGCTTTTAGAAAATGCTCCCACATCTGCTTTAGAATATTACCAAAAAGTTGTTTTATATTTAAAAGATTCTGAACATATCCCCGAGATTTTATTCAATAGGATTTTAATATATATCGAAATGGGAAACAAACTCTCTGCTTTTAGTGATTATAATTTTCTTTGGGAAAATCATCCGGATAATTCTTATACAATCGAAATACAACCGTACATAGATGATCTGATACCAATATTTATTAATGAATCTCTTGTTTTTAAAGATTCATTGAAATATGATATTGCAATTAATATGTTATCTATGTTAGGTCAGTATCCATCAAAATTTCAAAATGATATCTTTACACACATCAGTGATCTATATCTACTTAAAGCTGATGAAGCGCTAACATTGGGAGAGTACGAGCTTATTAAAGAATTTCTTGATTTGAGTGTTGAAAACGATGAAACAAAAAAAGAAATTGTTGGCGAAACAACTAAAAATATTTGTTCGCAAATTATTCAAGATGGAGATAAACTAGCTTCTAATTTCCAATTTGATGAAGCAATTGAAATATATAATAATTGCTTTGTGCTGATCCCTGATTATTCAATTTGCACGAATATTATTAATAAAACAAATAACAAAAAACAAAATTATTATTCTGCTTTGGAGAATGAAAATATTGCAATCCAATTTGAAGCTGAAAAAGAATTTGCATCTGCTTATTCTTATTATAACAAATCCTACAAACTCTTCCAAACTGATAGAGTTAGAAAAAAAATATCTTTAATGAGCAATATAATTCAATCGGAAAAAGACCCAAAAGCTTTTGCAGAAACAATCATAAAGGAATATAAAAAAGGTATTATTCCAGCTGGTGTTAGTGCAACAGAATCATTATTAATTGCTCAATACGGCGATCGAGTTGATTCTTCCGGCTGGAAAGTATATTATTCAATAGGTGAATTCAAATATGAAGTAAGATTTGATCTGCTTTCACCAGAGAAAAATTATTATTATGCATGGCGCGTAAACATTAAAACCCGTGAAATCACTTCACTAAATAAAATTTCTGATGATATGATGAAAAGGTAAAGATTATGAATAGATATTTAATTATTTTTGTACTTCTTTTTGCGACTTTGTTAACTGCAGAGGAATTTAATATTAAAAAATTTTCTAATCCTTCAAAATATAATTGGAAAAACATGGAAGATAGATCTAAAGCTAGAGAAGATTTCGACAACAGAGAAAAATTACTTCAAATATATGAATTAAATAAACAACAGGTTCTTGGCAACATGATAAAATCCGCCCTTGCTCCTGGTTGGGGACATTATACATCTCATGACTATATAAAAGGACACACTTTTTTAGCCTCTGAAATTATTTTATTTGGTACTAGTTTATATTTTTATATACAAGCTATGGATGATTATCATAATTATGAAGATTCGAATTATATAGGTGATATCGAACAATTTTACCTTGATGCAAACAGCAATTACAAGAATGCACAACTCTTTCTTAGCCTAGGTGCTATAGTTTGGCTATATACGATCTATGATTCCATAAATGCTACACAAGAATATAATCAGAGTTATTGGAATGAACTCTCTAAGAAGAGCCACTCACAAAAGGTTGTTATTACTCCAACAAGTATAACATTGAGGTTCTAATGAAATATATTATACTAATTATTTTAGTCCTGTTAATCTTATCATGTTCTCTTAAACGTACAAATCCACTTGATCCATTAGTGAGCGGAACTGAAGATCCCAACAGAGTAACAAATATTGAAGTTGTTACTGCTGGAAATAATACAATTAACATAACATGGGATACAATGATAAATATAGACGGATATTATATTTACCGATCTTATGGTTCTAATAATTTATATGAACTTATAAAAGATGAAGGAGATATATCAGTACATGAATATTTTGATAATGATGTAGAAGATATTTCCAATGTTTGGTATATAATGTCTGCTTATATCGTGGTTGACAGTGAAAAACTGGAGGGATACAGATCAGAACCAACAACTTGGACTCAATGAGCTTTCTGGATGATCTGAATCCACCGCAGCGAAAGGTAGCAACCACAACCGAAGGACCTATTCTTGTCTTGGCTGGAGCAGGGAGCGGAAAAACTCGTTCTATTATCTACCGTATAGCATATTTCATAAACGTTAAACACATCAACCCATATAATATTCTGGCTGTAACTTTTACCAATAAGGCTGCCAGAGTGCTAAAAGATAGATTACAAAGATCATTTAATATTTCTACAAACTCATTATGGATCGGTACATTTCATTCAATTTGTACGCGTATTCTGCGAATTGAACAGGATTTTTTGCCATTTACTTCTGATTTTTCAATTTTTGATGAGGTAGATCAAAAATCAATTTTTAAGAAGATCTACAAAAAATTAGAAATTGATTCTAAAGATTTTCCACAACGAAAAGTAGCTTCATTAATTAGTAATCAGAAAAATTCACTTGTCCTTCCAAAGGATTTCTTTGATTTCAATGAAGAAAATTATTTCACGGAAATTACTTACAAAATATACAAAGAATATCAAAATTTCCTGCTTGAAAATAATGCACTCGATTTTGATGATCTATTAATGTACACAGCAATTTTACTTCATGATAATAAAGCTGTAAGAAAAAAATATGTCGATAAATTCAAATATGTGATGATAGATGAATATCAGGATACAAATTATGCGCAATTTAAAATAGTGAACCTAATTGCCAAAGAACATCAGAATCTTTGTGTTGTAGGTGATGATGATCAAGCTATCTACAGCTGGCGCGGTGCAAATATCAGTAATATTTTAAATTTCGAGAAAGATTATAATAACGTACTTACGGTAAAACTAGAACAAAATTACCGTTCTCCAAAATCTATTTTAGATGCTGCCAACGACTTGATAAAGAATAACTCAGAACGGCATCCAAAAGAGTTATGGACTGATATAATTTCCAAAGAAAAACCAAAACTACTTAAACTTGAAAATGAGAGAGAAGAAGCTGAATTTGTTGCAGAAATGGTAGCACAACTTATCTCATCTGGTAAAAGTTTAAATGACTGTTTAGTACTTTATCGAACCAATGCTCAGTCACGTATTTTTGAGAATGCCTTTTACCAGCATAAGTTAAAATATCAGATTGTTGGTGGAGTTAATTATTATCAGCGTAAAGAGATCAAAGATATTGTGGCTTATCTGCGAATACTGGTTAATCCTCAGGATTCAAATAGTTTTTTTAGAATTATTAATTTCCCTCCTCGTAAAATTGGAAAGGTTTCAACAGAGAGGATTGAAAGATTCGCCCAAGATAATGAAATGACTTTGTTTGATGCTGTTCAAAATGAGATATCAACTCTTAATGGAAAAACTACTAAAACTGTTTTGGAATTTGGAAAACTCTTGAAAAAATGGAAAACGTTATCGCTGGAAATTCCCGTAACTTCATTAGTTAAAAATATAATTGAAGAGCTTGAACTTATTGAAATTTATGATAGTAGTAATGATCCAAAAGATATTGCACGTGCAGAAAATTTGAAAGAATTTGTTACTGCAGCTCAAGAATTTTCTGATAATTTTGAAAATGACACAGAAAAAGTTCCAATGCTTACCGATTTTCTTCAAAGTATTTCATTACAAACTGATATGGATAATCTGGATGAAAATATTGAAACAGTAAAACTCATGACAATGCATAATGCTAAAGGATTAGAATTTGATCATGTATTCATTGTCGGCATGGAAGATGGGCTTATTCCCCATTCGCGTTCTATTGATGATGTCCAAAAATTGGAAGAAGAGCGTCGCCTTTTATATGTAGCTATTACACGTGCAAAAAAATCTGTTCATCTTACTTACACCCGAATGCGTTCTATTTTTGGCTCAATTTCTATGGCTGTTCCCAGTCGCTTTTTAATTGAGATCGATGATAATCTTATAGACACTGAAAATAACCGTTATTATGATTTAATGGCACCACGCCCAAAAAGGAGATATAAAAACAAAAAACCCGTTATTACCGAAAATCAGAAATATTTTAAGATTGGACAAAAAATTTACCATAACAAATTTGGTAAAGGTGTTGTTCTAAACGTTGATGGCTCAGGAAGAAATGCAAAATTATCAATTTCTTTTTCCAGTGGTCAACTCAAGAAAATAGTTGGTACATTTGTAACAATGGGGGAATTATGAGAACGTTAAAGATTCTAATGATAATAATGATATTATTTGTGGCACTGGAACTATCTGCTACAAAATATGCAGGCGAGATATTCCAAATTGGTGCAGGAGTAAGCAATTTTGCTTTAGGAAATTGTGGAGTAACTGATATAAATTCTTCCAGCCTTGCCTATTGGAATTCCGCTTTACTTACACTTGTTAATAAAAATAGATTCGAACTGATGCATGCTGAAGAATACTCAGGGCTTCTCTCTTACGATACAGTTTCTGCGATATGGGGAAAAACTAATAAATTCTCAGTAGTTCTTACCAGAATTGGAGTTGATAATATACCATTAACTGAATTAGAGAATCCAGATGAACCAATATCGGGAAGTAACCGACCTTACAAATATGGTTCTGTAAATAACTCTGACTTCGTTGTCTATTTTGGTTTTGCCAGAAAACTAAGTAACTATAATATAGGTTTTACACCAAAACTTGCTTACCGAAATCTTGCTGATGAAAATGGAGTTGGATTTGGAGCAGACATTTCTACATTTTTTATGTTATCAGAAAAAACAGTACTAGCCGTTAAATTAAGAGATTTTTTTTCTACTCAGATTCTTTGGGGAAATGGAACTCATGAGATCGTAAATCCATCTTTAGATTCAGAAATAAATCATAGTTTTATTCTTCCTGTTTTAAATAAGAATTCCACCGCTTACCTCCGTACAGAAATATTCGCAGAAGGAAGAAGCACATCTTCTTCTGTTGCAATCGGACCATTAAGTTTAGATTATCATCTGGGCTACGAGGTTAATCTTCATTCTGCTGTTGATCTTTACATGGGTTATGATCTAACTAACATTACTTCCGGATTAAAACTCAAAATAAAAAACTGGGATATTAACTATTCTTTTGAGTATGATAATGAACTTGAAAATTCTCATAGGGTTTCTGTTGGATTAAATCTGTAATATGAAAAAAATTGCAGTTCTTGGTATCACTGGTTCAATTGGAATCTCTACCATTGAGGTTGTTCGACAGCACCCACAAGATTTTGAAATAGTTCTAGCTTCATCAAATAATAATCATTACAAATTATTTGAGTTAGCAGAAGAATTTAATATCCCAGAACTTGTTATAACTAATTCCGCACTGAAACAAAAAATTACAGATATTCCAAGAAATTCTGACCTTACTTTTGGTGAGGATGAGTTACAAAGAAAAATTGAATCAGTAGAATGTGACATTATTTTGAACGCAATTTCCGGCTCTGCCGGATTACGTTCTTCTATAACAACAATTTCTAAAGGTACAGATCTTGCACTGGCAAATAAAGAATCACTAATTATGGCTGGACATAAGATCATGAAAATGGTGAAAAATTCCAAAACAAATCTTTTACCTGTAGACAGTGAGCACAGTGCCATTCTGCAAGCAATTGGGAGTTCCACACCGGATGAAATACGTTCCATTATTATTACTGCTTCCGGTGGCCCATTTAGAGATCTGTCTTTAAATGAATTTGAAAATATCACACTGGAAGATGCGCTTAAACATCCAACCTGGAATATGGGTGCAAAGATAACAATTGATTCTGCCACAATGATGAATAAGGGATTGGAAATAATCGAAGCACACTGGTTATTTGATAAGTCTTATGAAAATATAAAAGCTGTAATTCATCCGCAATCAATTTTACATTCTTTTGTAGAATTTATTGATGGCTCTATTGTTGCACAACTAAGCTTCCCAACTATGAAAATTCCGATTCTCTACGCTCTTTCTCATCCCAAACATATTAAATCAACAATCCAGAAAACAAACATTCTTGATCTTCCTAATTTGACTTTTAGTGAGCTGTCAATTGAGAGATACCCGCTTTATAACATTGCCATTAATGCAGGCACGGAAGGTGGAATTTTACCTACCGTTTTAAACGCTTCCAACGAAGCTGCGATAGATCTATTCTTGAATAAGAAAATACGTTTTAATTATATAAGCAGAATCGTTGAGAAGCAGATCAATAAATTTCATAATTTTCAGGATCCAAGTATTGAAGAGATAATTAAAATAAATAAAGACGTATATATTCAAACTAAACAGAATTACAAAAACCTGATCTAATCAGTTCATTTTATTCGTAAACACAGTTTCTCACTAGTTTAAATTCATTTTTATAAAACCTGATTCGTACATAAATGTAATTATAGGATAAAAATATGCAAAAAAATCAAACTCTGATTATTCCTGCATTTCTTTGGATTCTAGGTATAATTATCGCCAGTTATACTGTTTTGCCGATTTTATTTCTATTGATTGTAATTCCAATTCTGCTACTTTTTTCTTTCATCAAAAAAATCCGGTTTATAAGTTTTTGTTTTGCTGTGCTCTTTTTGGGAATTCTCCGATACGATATTCAGTTAGAAATCCCTCAAAATAATATTAAAGTAATATTAGAGAAAAATCCTACTATTATTCAACCCATTGAGGGCAGAATAACCTCAGAAGTAAAAAGTAAAGATGGAAACTTCAATTTCATCTTGGAACTTCATCAGATAAGAAAAAGTAAAGTAACCGGAAAAATTAAATTCTATACAAGAACTGACAGCTTAAATTACGGAGATATTATTTCTGTGGTAGCCACAATTAACAAACTTCCAGGTTCTACCAACCCTGCATCATTCGATTATAAAGAATTCCTCGAGGCAAAAAAAATTTTTGGTTCCGGATGGTCAATATCACCTGTTAAAAAGATTGGGAATAAAACTGAGATATTCCAAAATACAGTTATCATTATCAGAAAATATTTACGATGTAGAATAGAGAATAGATTTGGAGAATATGCCGGTTTCGTAAAGGCGATAGTTATCGCTGAAAAAGATGAAATTGATGATGAACGAAACATAATGTGTAAAGCAGGATTAAGCCATTTGCTTGCAGTGAGTGGATTACACGTTGGGCTTCTTTCACTTATTATACTGTCAGTGCTGAATATTTTCATACCAAAGAGAAACATCAGCCGGATAATTACAATGTGTCTCCTACTCATTTATGCAGCGATCTGCTTATGGGCACCATCCGTTACCAGAGCTGCTATAATGATAATACTATTCCTTCTGGCAAAAATTATACAACGTAAACCGATTGCCAACAATATCCTCTTTGCCAGCCTGCTTATAATAACTGCTATTAATCCCAATCAACTTTTTTCTGTCGGACTTCAAATGTCTTATTTGGCAGTTTTTATTCTATTAAATGTATTACCCAGATTCCAGTTTATAAAAGTAAAAAAAGAAGAGCTCGAATTGCTGGGTAGAGGAAAACACATTTTAAATGGAATATTAATACTCATCTGCACATCATTTATTCTGAATATTTTTCTCGCACCGCTCACAGCCTACAATTTTCATCAATTCGGATTTAATGGAATTGCCGGTAACCTTTTGGGAATCCCGCTCATTGGAATGATCCTGCCCTTAAGCCTGATCATAATTTTTCTTCCTGAATTTTTCATCCCACTGTTTCAAAATAGTTTCCGGTTATTAATGTTGATATTTGAAAAATGGACTCATATCTCTGCTGATTTTCCTCTCCATTTCGATTTCATTTTTATCTCAATTATTCATTTGTTTCTATTATATTTTATACTTTTTGCTTTAGTCTTAGCAATTAAAAGTACAAGCAAACAAAGAAAATGGATATTCATTGCTGTTATATTTCTTTCTAGTATTTTTATCTCATTAGGAAAACAAAGCTCCAATAAACTTATTATTACCTTCTTTGATTGCGGACTTGGTGATCTTGCACTGATCCAAACTCCACAGAATGAAACCATATTTATTGATACAGGTCCCCCTGAAAAGACGGTAAATTCTTTCCTTCGTTCTGCTCTTCCCTATTTACAGAAAAATGGAATAAAAAGTATCAATCATGTTCTTATAACTCATGCTCATAATGATCATTATGGTGGTGTATTTAGTGTATTTGAAAATGTTGAAGTAAAGAACTTAATTACAACTGACGAATTTCAGAATAGAAAAATTTGGGATAGCATTGCAGGAATAGTAGAAACCGAAAGATGTTCAGTTTTAACAATATTAGATACAACTCACATAAATTTTGATAAGATCAATTTTAAAATCATTCATCCTGACAGATCGTACAAAGATAATAATATCAATAACCTTTCTATTGTTGTACGGTTAGATTATGGAGAACTTTCTGTACTCTTTACCGGTGATCTGGAACATGAAGGGGAAGAATATCTACTAGATAATTATCCAGAATTCCTGGATTGTGATGTACTTAAAATTGGACATCATGGCAGTAAAACTGCCAGTTCTCCTGACTTTATCAAAGCAGTTGATCCTCAATATGCAATAATTTCTACAGCAAAAAAAAACAGATTCAATTTTCCTCATCAAATAACTTTGGAAAAATATGAATTTTTAGAACAGAATTTAATGATAACTGGTTATGATGGCGCTTGCCAAATTGTATCAGATGGTAATAGTGCAAAAATCACAACTTTTGTATCACAGAAAAATATTATTGATAGCGATTTGAAATAAAAGATATTAATTACTTGGAGAAAAGTAAAGCGAGCTGATAGCTCGCTTTAACGACCAAGATGGTCGTTCTACAATATTTTTTGAAAACAAAAAGCCCCGGCAAGCCGGGGCTAATTTATCCAGTGAAGGTTTACTTCATTAAAAGTAAGAAGTTGCCTGACCACTTACAAGTGGTCAGGCGTAATTCCCTTACTTCATAAGGAAGAAAAGTTGCCCCAACTTAAAAAAAAGTCGGGGCTAAATTCTCTTATTTCATAAGAAGGAGAAGTTGCCCCAACTTAAAAAAAAGTCGGGGCTAAATTCTCTTATTTCATAAGAATCATTTTCTTAGTGCTGTTATAATTTTGTGTTTTCATTTTATAGAAATAA
>Ga0307992_1000436_pt1 | contig 27016 bp, 26 predicted proteins | sample EllFjometagen133_FD_203162 | JGI IMG/M metagenome (GOLD analysis project Ga0307992, IMG submission 203162) | Marine microbial communities from Ellis Fjord, Antarctic Ocean - #133 | ecosystem: Environmental > Aquatic > Marine > Unclassified | place: Southern Ocean | collected 2014-10-08
CCACACGGAGAGATAGACACACCCGTTTTCATGCCCGTTGGAACCCAGGGAACGGTAAAGGGACTCACGCCGGAAAGAGTAAGTGATCTGGGAGCACAGATAATACTCGGTAACACCTACCACCTCTATCTGAGGCCGGGGCACGAACTGATCAGAGAGCTCGGCGGTCTTCACAAATTCATGAACTGGCAGCACCCTATCCTGACTGACAGTGGTGGATTTCAGATATACAGCCTGGGGGCGTTAAGAAAAGTAACAGAGGAGGGAGCATCGTTCCAGTCTCATATAGATGGTTCACGCCACTTTATAAGTCCTGAAATATGCATGGAAATTCAGGAGGCCCTGGGATCCGATATAATGATGTGCCTTGACGAATGTGTTTCATATCCCGCGAACTTCGACTACGCGGAGAAATCGCTTGATATGACACTCCGTTGGGCAAAAAGATGCAGTGTCGCTAAAAAAAATGATCACCAAGCCCTCTTCGGAATATCCCAAGGAGGAGAATACAATACACTGCGCAGAAGAGGTATAGAAGAACTGATCGATATCGGATTCGATGGTTATGCCCTGGGGGGATTGAGTGTCGGAGAACCCAAGGAGGTTATGCGTGAGATAACCGCCGAGTTCACCCCTCTTTTGCCTGAAGAAAAACCCCGATATCTTATGGGTGTCGGCCTTCCGGAAGATATTGTAGAATCCGTTCACCACGGAATAGACATGTTTGACTGCGTGATGCCCACACGAAACGCGAGAAATGGAATGCTGTTTACAAGTAATGGAAAAGTTGTTATAAGGAACGCTCGCTATAGGGAGGATGGTTCGCCTGTTGACAGTGAATGTGATTGCTACACCTGTAGAAACTACTCACGGGCATACCTCAGGCATCTGTTTATCGCCGGAGAAATCCTGGGGCTTGTTTTGAATACCATTCACAACATCAGATATTTTATGAACCTGATGGAAAATATCAGGGATGCGATAAGAAATGACAATTACAGGGCTTTCAGAGAAGATTTCATGTCACGGTTGTCATAAGCGGGACCTTGTAACAATTAAAAACCTCAAGGAGGAACGGATAAGATGACAGGCATAGCATATGCGATGGGAGCAGGTGGAACAGGCGGAGGGGGAGCCCCTGGTGGGGATATGAGTTTTATTGTTGTAATGGTCGGCATTTTCGCCATCTTTTATTTTCTTCTCATAAGGCCGCAGCAGAAGAAACAGAAAGAGACAAAGGCAATGATTAGCAATCTCGCTCATGAAGACATGGTAATCACAGCAGGCGGAATATACGGAAAGGTCGTAGCTATTACCGAACAGGTTATAACCCTGGAAGTGGCCGACAAGGTGAAGATCAAGGTTTCAAGAGGCCATATTTCGGCTGTCACACAGAAAGCTACTCCATAAGCAACAGCGAAAGGAATTCAAATGTCCGACAAAAATATCAAGTTGAGAGGAATTATAACGCTTGTCATCGTCGCAACCGCTTTATTCTTTCTCATTCCTTCTATAACACAGAAGATTCCTTCCGTCTGGAAGGACTATACAGATAAGATCCACTTGGGTCTCGATCTTCAGGGAGGAATGCACCTGGTCTTGGAGGTGGAAACCGAAAAGGCAGTCGAGAGCGCTATGGAAAGGATTTCGAATGAGTTGAAAGATACCCTCATGGAAAAAAGGGTGCGGTTTAAACATCTGGATCGGGAAGGCGGGGCGGTCACCACCCTTGAATTGCCCAATAAGGAAACAAGCGCACAGTTCGCAAAGATACTGAAGAACGATTTCCCTAACCTCGATATCAAATCTTCAGAAATAACAGATGGAAAAGAAAAGGTTTATCTGAAGATAAAGGATAAGCAAATTGAATCTATAGAAAAGTTCGCCCTCGAACAGAGTCTTGAGACGATACGGAACAGGGTGGATGAGTTCGGTGTTTCTGAACCTGAAATAATCCCTCAGGGCAAAGATCGCATACTTATACAACTACCAGGAATTAAGGACCCACAGAGAGCTATCAACCTGATCGGGAAAACGGCCCTTCTGGAATTCAAGCTGTTGGATGAAAGCCACAGCCTGGAAGACGCGCTCAGGGGAAATGTGCCCACCGGAGATGTTGTAGCTTACGGGTACAGGGTAGAAAGTGAGACTGGACGAAGAACGAAAACACCGTACCTGCTCAAGAGAAAGACTCTACTTACAGGGGAATCTCTCGAGGATGCCAGAGTATCAATCAGCGACAGATTTGGCGAGGCATATGTCTCACTGACGTTTGATTCGCAGGGGGCAAGAGATTTTGACAGAATAACGGCAGCAAATGTCAAGAAACGCCTGGCAATTGTCCTAGATGGAGTAGTCCACTCGGCACCTGTAATACAGGAAAGAATCTCAGGCGGCAACGCCCAGATTACCGGAAGTTTTACCACGGATGAAGCACACGATCTGGCCATCGTCCTCCGTGCCGGCGCGCTACCGGCCCCTGTCAGGATATTGGAGCAGAGAACAGTGGGACCCTCCCTCGGCCAGGATTCCATAGATAAGGGAATACTGTCCATAATGGTGGGCAGCATACTGGTTCTACTATTCATGGTAATGTACTATAACTTGTCAGGGATCGTCGCCGATATCGCACTCTTCCTGAACATAATACTGATTCTGGGTGCGCTTGCCGCATTCAAGGCAACTCTCACTCTTCCCGGTATCGCCGGTATCGTGCTGACCATAGGCATGGCCGTAGATGCGAATGTCCTCATATTCGAGAGGATCAGGGAAGAACTGAGGCTGGGTAAGTCTCCCCGGGCTGCCATAGCGGGAGGATTCTCAAAAGCCCTGCTCACCATCGTGGATGCAAATGTTACCACTCTTATCGCCGCCCTGGTGCTTTTCCAGTTCGGGACAGGACCAATCAAGGGATTCGCCGTCACACTCAGCATAGGCATAATATGTAGTATGTTCACCGCCATCTTTGTGACGAGAATCATTTACGATTATTTCATATGGGACCGAAATATCAAAAGAGTAAGCATATAACAAAATTTAAAGAATCCAGACTGGAACGGAGACGTTGATGGAAATTATAAAGCCCGGAATAAATATTGATCTTGTCGGAAAGATGAAGATTGCTTTTGTGTTTTCGCTGTCTGCGATAATCATAAGCATACTATCCCTGATATTGCACGGCGGACCCAATCTGGGTATAGATTTCGCCGGAGGGACGCTGGTACAGATAAAATTTTCTCAGGAAACGAGTGCGGACAGAATAAGGGATTCCCTAAAGACCATCGATCTCGGAAACAGTGTTATCCAGCGTTTCGGATATCAGGATAACAACGAGTTCCTTATCAAGACAGAGAAATCCAGCTCCGCTATCAAAGGACTGTCGAACAAAATTGAAGAGGCCCTGAACTCTTCCTACAACAAGGGAGATTTTGAGATAAGAAGGGTTGAAGTCGTAGGACCAAAGGTGGGCAGAGACCTGAGAGAAAAAGGAATGCTTGCCATGCTTTACGCGGTAATAGGAATACTGATCTATGTTACCTGGAGATTTGAACTGCGCTATGCTGTCGGAGCAGTCATAGCTCTACTCCATGATGTCCTTATCACCGTCGGGATTTTTTCCCTCTTGGGCAAGGAATTCACGCTCCCCATAATCGCGGCGCTGTTGACAATTATAGGTTATTCGCTCAATGACACTATCGTCGTATATGACAGGATAAGGGAAAATATAAAGGGTATAAGAAAACAATCACTCAAAAATATCGTAAACTCAAGTATAAACCAGGTACTGAGCAGGACAGTCCTTACATCAGTTACGACCCTGCTTGTTGTGCTTGCCCTCTTTATTTTTGGTGGAGCAGTCATCCATGATTTCGCTTTTGCTCTTCTGATAGGAATACTAATAGGAACCTATTCTTCAATATTTATTGCCAGTCCAACTGTCCTGGTCTGGGAATCCATCAGTCCTTCAAAGGAAAAGAGGAAAAAATAGCTTGCCTCTCTTTGAAGCAGCCATATTAACAATATTTGTTGTTATATTGTTTGTTGGGCTCTTCTCCATTATATTCGGTCTCCCGGGGACCTTTCTTATCCTTGGAGATGTTATTATCTACTCTTGGATAACAGGATTCGAGAAGATCGGTTTTAAGGTAATTATCGCGCTTGTCTTTATCTCACTGCTGGCAGAAACTATAGATTTTCTCCTGGGGATCGCGGGAGCCAGGAGATATGGTTCATCAAAGACAAGTGTGGCATTGTCCATCATTGGAGGAATCATCGGGGCAATCCTGATGACCCCGATCCTGCTCGGGTTAGGCGCTATAATCGGCGTCTTCCTTGGAGGATTTGCCGGAGCGTTCTTAGGGGAATATCTGGAACAGAGGAAGTTAAAACAGGCTCTCAGAGCAGGATACGGCTCGCTGATAGGAAGAATTGCCGGGATATTGGCCAAAGGATCTCTCGCCATTGTGATGGTGGTGATAGCAATGTCTGCGATATATTCATGAGGAGTAAGGAAGCAATCCCTTAATCCATTATTGTAAATACAAATTAAAAACTGTCGGGAACATTATCATGAGCAAAAACAGAAAAACCGCGATCAGGGAATGGTCAGAAGCAATAATAATAGCTATACTCATAGCCCTCTTTATCAGAACTTTTGTCGTTCAGGCATTCAAGATACCTTCCGGTTCGATGAAACCAACTCTCCAGATAGGAGATCACCTGCTCGTCAATAAATTCACCTATGGCATAAAGATACCTTTCACAAGAAAAACCCTGATACCCATGAATGCCCCCAAAAGGAAAGACATAGTTGTCTTTATATATCCGATTGAAAGAACAAAGGATTTTATAAAGAGAGTGGTAGGTATAGCAGGAGATACTATCGAAATAAAAAACAAGAAGATATATCTGAATGGTTCTCCCTACAACGATGGTCACGGAGTTTATACCGACAGAATACTCTTCCCGGCCTCGATACAACCGCGGGATAACTTCGGACCGGTCACCGTTCCCGCCGGGCATATATTCGTTATGGGGGACAACCGAGATCAGAGCTATGACAGCAGGTTCTGGGGATTTGTAGATCTGAAGGACGTCCTGGGCAGGGCATTCATCATATACTGGTCATGGGACAAAACCAATAACGACGTAAGGTGGAGCAGGATGGGCAGCATACTTCATTAGTCCGTCCATATGTGAAAAAGGGCCGTTTCTGGATGGACACCCAATAACATCTTGACACAAAGATTAAACGCTGGTATCTGTACCCAGATTTATTGATAAGGAAAAGGGGTTTCCGATGCTTCTCGAATGCTTCGCCGAAAAAGGGTATTAAAAAGCCTTCTCACTTTGTGGGAAGGCTTTTTTTTGAGACAAATTTCGGAAGTGGCATTCTCTCCAGATAACAAATCAAGGAATAATAAAGATGAAAAATAAAAAAGTGGTTATGGATGCGGGGGAAATCGAAAGGTCCCTTACAAGAATTGCCTACGAAATATTAGAGAGGAATAAGGGTACGGACAACCTTATAATCATCGGTATAAGAAAAGGTGGGATATTCCTGGCGGAGAGACTCCGCGAAAAGATATCCGCCATTGAGGGGGCCGAGATCCTGTCCGGAATGCTTGATATAACACTCTACCGGGATGATGTGCTGACAACTGGCAAAAGACCGGAGGTTGAAAGAACGTATATACCCTTCCCCCTTGATCACAAGAAAGTTATCCTTGTAGATGATGTCCTCTTTACAGGCAGGACTATAAGGGCTGCCATGGACGCGCTTATGGACTTCGGAAGGCCCGAACTGATACAGCTCGCCGTCCTCATAGACAGAGGGCACAGAGAACTTCCCATCAGGGCCGATTTCATAGGTGAAACCCTCCCTTCATCGCTATGGGAAAATATCAGTGTTAATCTTACAGACGAGAGGAATACAGACGAAGTTGTGATCGAAGAGAGTTAATATAAGGCAGCAGATATCCGCATTGGTGTGTCCCGATCAAGATTGGGAGAGGTTGAAAAACATTATGAAATTATCAAGAAAAGATATGCTGGGTATAGTAGATCTTCCAAGAGAGGAGATCGACCTTATACTCGATACGGCTGAATCCTTTAAGGAAATATCGACCAGAAAGATCAAAAAGGTTCCAACCCTCAGAGGGAAAACGGTCATTACCCTCTTCTTCGAGGCAAGCACCAGAACAAGAACATCCTTTGAGATCGCGGCAAAGAGACTGAGCGCGGACACTATAAATATCTCGGCATCTACAAGCAGCGTGGTGAAGGGGGAGACGCTCATTGATACTGCGAGGAATCTGGAATCCATGAATCCGGATATCATAATAATCCGCCACAGTGCCGCCGGTGCGGCACACATCCTCGCCGGTCTGCTGGAACAATCCATCATCAACGCGGGGGACGGGGCACACGAACACCCCACTCAGGCCCTTCTCGACATGCTCACGATAAGAGAGAAAAAAGGCACTATGGAAGGTCTCAAAATTGCCATAGTCGGCGACATAACGCACAGCAGGGTGGCGCGTTCCAATATATACGGTTTCACGAAAATGGGTGCGGATGTAGCGATATGCGGACCGGCAATGATGATACCGAGGGATATAGATCGGATGGGTGTCTCGGTTTATTACAACATGGAAGATGCCATAAAAGGTGCGGATGTTGTTATGATGCTCCGCATGCAGCTTGAGAGACAGGAAAAAAACCCCTTCCCATCTCTCCGCGAATACGCAAACCATTTTTCTCTGAACCGGGACAATATTAATCTGGCAAAGGATGACGTACTCGTCATGCACCCGGGGCCGATAAACAGAGGTGTCGAAATCACTCCAGAAATAGCCGACGGCCCCTATTCCGTTATCCTTGAGCAGGTTACAAATGGTGTCGCCGTAAGGATGGCTCTTCTATATCTTTTGTCAGGAGGCAGAAAATGAAGCTATTACTCAAGAGCGGAAGGGTTATAGATCCTTCGCAAGATATAGACATGGTCATGGATATCCTGATAGAAGATGGAAAAATATCCAGAATGGAAAAGGATATTTCCATCTCTGAGACAGATTCCAAAGATAGTATGAAGATATTCGATCTGAAAGATAAAATTGTCACGCCCGGCCTTATAGATATGCACACTCACCTGCGCGAGCCGGGTTTTGAATACAAGGAGACCATCCGGACGGGAAGCGAAGCCGCGGTGGCCGGGGGGTTTACTTCCATCGCCTGCATGGCAAATACCGATCCTGTCAATGACAATCGCTCGGTGACGGAATTCATCCACAAACAGGCCCGCCTCGCAGCAATGGCAAATGTATATCCGATCGCGGCGGTCAGCAAAGGACAAAGGGGAAAGGTCCTTGCTGAATTCGGAGATCTTAAGAACGCAGGCGCAGTGGCTTTTTCCGATGATGGAAATCCGGTAACGGACAGCGGGTTGATGAGGCACGCCCTTGAATACGCTTATTCCTTCGATATGCCCGTGATCTCACACTGCGAAGACACGGGTCTATCTTCGGGCGGCATGATGAATGAAGGGTTTGTATCGACCCAGCTGGGCCTTCCGGGAATTCCGACCATCGCGGAAGATATAATGGTTATAAGAGATATAAACCTTGCGGGCTTCACAAAGACCCGCGTACATATCGCCCACGTGAGCACAGCCGGTTCAGTGCAGGCCGTCAGAGAAGCCCGTTCCGCGGGAATCAACGTAACGGCTGAGACCGCTCCCCACTATTTTACCCTTACAGATGAGGCGTTGAAGGGATTCTCGACAAGCTTCAAGATGTATCCTCCCTTGAGAGATTCGGATGATGTCGAAGCTGTGAAAGAGGGGCTGCGGGACGGCACCATTGACGCTATTGCCAGCGATCACGCGCCGCATTCATCAGTTGAAAAAGATGTAGAATTTGAATATGCCGCTAACGGCATCATAGGATTGGAGACCTCCCTCTCCCTCTGCCTGAAACTGGTAGATGAAGGCATCCTCACCATAGGCCAGTTGATAGAAAAGTTGAGCGTAAATCCCGCCGACATATTGAAGATACCCAAAGGTTCATTGAAAACAGGCTCCGATGCCGATATCACAGTTATAGACATGAATAAAATATGGACAGTTGACACAAACAAGTTTCGTTCGAAGGGACACAATTGCCCCTTTAATGGCTGGGAACTCAAGGGAAAAGCCGTCATGACAATAGTTGGCGGAGACATCCGGTACGCGGACTTCAAGCTTTAATTACAAACCTCAAATTTGCAGATACTCTCTTTCCCCATACTATCGTTAATAAGGAGCAGGGCTCTATTTCGATCTTGCCATGATTTCTAAGACGTGGTAATGAATACCTTTTTATCCTGTTTAACTGGTGCTTATCATGAAAGAACAAAGAGAAGAAGAGATAAAACATCTCGGCCAATTAAGGGATTTGATTCGTTTGAACAAGGAGTTCGATATCCTCGACCTGTTTTTAAGTCTCCACCCAGCCGATATTGCCGACCTTATTGACAACCTAAAGGAACAGGAAAAAATCCACCTATTTTCCCTCCTTGATGTGGAGAAGGCGTCCGATGTCATCACTGAACTCAGCGACATCTCGAGGGAACAGATACTCGAGGATATATCGGATAAAAAACTAGCCGAGATCATAGACGAGATGGAATCAGATGACGCGGCGGACGTCATAGCCGAACTGCCTGAAGATCAGGCAAGGGCCGTTCTTGAGGAAATAGAGCCTGAAGAATCTGAAGACCTCAAGGAACTTTTGAAATATGAAGAGGACACGGCCGGTGGTATCATGCAGTCAGAACTGGTATCTGTCCACGCGGAAGCCACCATCAATAATGCCCTGCACGCCGTGGTAGAGGCATCGGATGAAATTGAAAAGCTATACAATGTATTTGTTGTGGATAGTTACGAAAAACTCGTTGGCGCAATTCCACTCCAGAAGCTGATCACATCCAGGCGAAACAGCCCTGCCATAGAAGCTATTGACAAGACAATACCGAGTGTTCAGACAAGTGTTGACCAAGAAGAGGTCGCAAGAATGTTTGAAAAGTACGACCTTGTCTCTCTCCCCGTTGTAAATAATGAAAACCACCTGTTGGGCAGAATTACCATAGACGATATAGTGGATGTCATGGAGGAGGAAACTTCGGAGGATATCTACCGCATAGCCGGGTTAGACGAAGATGACAGCATTTTCAACGAACCGATGGAATCCGTTAAGAAGAGACTCCCCTGGCTGTACCTCAATCTCCTTACAGCCCTCGCATCGGCGCTTGTTATAGGTTTCTTTGAAAACACTATACAGATGGTAATCGCGCTTGCCGTTTTCATGCCGGTAGTGGCAGCCGTAGGCGGCAATGCCGGCAGCCAGACGCTTACCCTGATCGTAAGGGGGATGGCACTGGGTGAAGTCACTTTCGAAAATTCAAAGAAGGCGCTCTACAAACAGATCACCGTGGGAATTTTCAATGGTCTGGCAGTAGGTTTTGTCATAGGTATCATAGCATATCTCTGGAAGGGAATGCCTGTACTGGGTCTGGTACTTGGTCTCGCCATGATAATCAATGTGTTCGTGGGCACACTAATGGGAACATTGGTTCCTTTGAGCCTGAAGTGGCTGAAGGCTGACCCCGCCCTTGGTTCTCATATCTTTGTAACCGCCTTTACAGACGCATTCGGGTTCTTTTCCTTCCTGGGTCTTGCAACTATATTCCTGAAATTGCTGGTATGAAAAGGCCGTCCTTAAAGACAGAGGCCTTTGTCCTTCGTTTTCTCAACTATGGAGAATCTGACCGTATTGTTACGTTCTTTACCAAGAGATTCGGCAAACTAAAGGGGATTGCTAAAGGGGCCAGACGGAGCAGAAAAAGATTTTCAAACGCCATCGAACCATTCTCTCATTCCATACTGCTCTTCTCCCGAAGGGGTGAAGGTGGTCTGACTATCATAGAAAACTGTGATGTAATCAACCATTTCCCTGGAATCAGATCTGATCTGGAAAAAACCATGACCGCTTCATACATGATCGATCTCGTAGATCATTTCACTGCGGAAGGCAAAAAAAACGCCGGCATTTTTCAACTCTTGGACAATTTTCTGGAGCTTCTGGAGACGGGAAACAGCGTGGAAGAGACGACAAGATTTTTCGAGTTGCGCCTGCTCCGACTTTCAGGATATGAACCTGTGCTGGAAAGATGTGTAATCTGCAATACGCCACTCGATAAAATAAACGCCGCATTCTTCGACGCGACAAGGGGCGGTATAAGGTGTTCGCTGTGCGGCCGAGGCGATCAGAACTGCATACCGGTGTCCGCCGGGACTATCAAGACACTCCTCATGGGAAAACAAACAGAAACAGACCGGATACACAGGCTGGTATTGTCAGAGACTGCCCTTAAGGAAAGCAGGGATATCTTCAGACATTTCATACGCCACATCCTCGGGAGAGAACCAAAGTCTCTGCAGGTGCTAGATGAAATCAGGAAAATGATTTAGCCTGATGTTGCCGAAGACACGAATCAATATCTCTTCTCTATACCTTTGCTACTTTGTTTCTTGACAGTCCTACCCCCTTAATGATAGTTTTCCCCCGCATTTAAGCATAGCTACAACAAAGTCCAAGGAGGTAAAGGTGACCTTTCAGGAATTGATATTCGCCCTGGAAAAATACTGGGCCAACCAGGGATGCATCGTACAGCAACCCTATGATATAGAAGTTGGAGCCGGCACATTTAACCCGGCAACCTTTCTAAGAACGCTCGGTCCGGAACCATGGAATGTCGCATATGTGGAACCGTCACGCAGGCCCACGGACGGCAGGTATGGGGAAAACCCGAACAGGCTTCAGCATTATTACCAGTATCAGGTAATAATGAAACCATCCCCGCTCAATATTCAGGATCTTTATCTTGACTCTTTGAAGAGTTTCGGCATAGATCCGCTCGAACACGATATAAGATTCGTGGAAGATGACTGGGAATCCCCAACTCTCGGCGCCTGGGGGCTGGGCTGGGAGGTCTGGCTCGATGGAATGGAGATTACACAGTTTACATACTTCCAGCAGGTAGGCGGAATAGACCTGCACCCAATATCTGTCGAGATAACATACGGCATAGAGCGAATCGCTATGTATCTTCAAAAAATCGATAATGTATACGACCTTGAATGGGGGCATGGGATAAAATATGGAGACGTCCACCACAAGAGCGAAGTCGAATTCTCCACTTACCAGTTCGAAGAGGCTGACACCGACATGCTAAGAAAGCTTTTCGATATGTATGAGACGGAATCTATAAAAACCGCGGAGAAAGACCTGGTCCTTCCCACATACGATTATTGCCTGAAGTGTTCGCATGTATTCAACATACTGGACGCACGGGGCGCCATAAGCGTAAATGAGCGTACAAGTTATATCGGAAAAGTGCGAAATCTCGCACGTCTCAGCGCCGAAGGATACTGCAGGCAGAGAGAAGAGATGGGATATCCCCTCACTGGAAAGTTCAACAGGAGTTAACGCAGGAGTTATTTTTCTCATGGCCAAAGAATTATTGCTGGAAATAGGAACAGAAGAAATCCCAGCTGCTTTCCTTCCGAAAGCGCTGAAGGATATGGAGAGAATCATCTCAAGGGAATTTTCCGAAAACCGCATCGGTCACGGTCGCATAAAGACAATGGGTACACCGAGAAGGCTTCTCCTGTCAGTGAAAGATGTAGACGAAAGACAAGAGGACCAGCTCCTGGAAAAAGTAGGGCCTTCGACGAAAGTGGCATTCGACAAAGGTGGCAAACCTACGAAAGCGGCCATTGGATTCGCCAGAGGACAGGGAATAGATGTCTCCGAGCTGGAAATAATAAGAACGCCCAAGGGAGAGCAGATCTGCTCGCGAAAGAAAATCACCGGTGAAAACACAAAGACGATTCTGTCGGATCTCCTGCCACGATTTATCCTCTCCATTCCCTTCCGAAAATCGATGCGCTGGATGGATATGGATGTGCGCTTTGCACGACCGGTCCACTGGATACTGGCGCTCTTCGGAGATGAAATTGTCCCATTCAGGATAGAGAACATAACCAGTGGGAATACAAGCCGCGGACATAGGTTTATGGCCCCGGAGCTATTCGAGGTCAACGGATTTGAAGACTATCTTGGGAAGATAAAAAAACGCTTCGTCGTGGTGGACCCTGGAGAAAGGAAAAACATCATACTGAATGAATCAGCAAAGGCAGCCAAAGATATCGATGGCTTTGTCCTCGAAAACGAGGATCTCCTGGAAGAAATAAGTTTTCTCGTCGAATATCCTTCCGTGGTACGCGGAAGTTTCGACAGGGAGTATCTTGCGCTTCCGAAAGAAGTACTGACCACTACCATGATGAAACACCAGAAATACTTCCCCATTGTCGACACACATGGCGACCTGCTTCCATATTTCATCACTATAAACAATACACTGGCCAGAGATCCTTCGGTGGTGACACGCGGCAATGAAAAGGTTATAAGGGCGCGGCTCGCCGATGCCCGGTTTTTCTTTGAGGAGGACCAGAAAACCCCTCTCGAAAACCATCTGGAAGATCTAAAAGATGTCATATTCCACACTCTTCTGGGCACATCCTATGAGAAGGTCATGCGGTTCAGGGACCTCGCGTCATACATCGCTAAAAAGATAAATCCACAAATCCTGCAGTCGGTCGACCGCGTGGCACTTCTTTCTAAAGCGGACCTTGAAACGCAGATGGTATGTGAATTTGCTGAACTCCAAGGGATAATGGGAAGAGAATATGCCTTGATACAGGGTGAAGATCCCATCGTCGCAAAGGCAATCCATGAACATTATCTGCCTGTATCCGCCGGAGGCGACCTCCCGGAAACAGACGAAGGTTCCATCGTCAGCATAGCCGACAAAATAGACACCATCGCGGGCTGCTTCGGCGTGGGCCTGATCCCTACGGGAACTGCCGATCCTTACGCACTGAGGCGGCAAGCCCTCGGTATTATCAATATCATCATAGACAGAATCTATCGTCTTGATCTTAACGAACTGGTGGATAAAAGCATTTCGATTCTTACCGAAAAGCTGAAGAAGAAACCGGAAGAGACAAAATCGGATGTCATAAATTTCCTGAAGGGAAGGTTTGAAAACCAGTTGATATCACAGGGATATTCATATGATGTGGTTGACTCCGTGCTTTCAGAGGGTATATCCGACATCGTTCAGTCTCTGAAAAAAATAGAAGCTATGGAGGTATTCAAGAAACATCCCGATTTCGAGCCGCTGGCAATTGCATTCAAACGAGTCATGAATATTCTCAAGGATTTTGAAGGTGGTTTCATCGATCCGTCTATCTTTGACTCAAGCGCTGAAAACAACCTATATCAAGCATTTATCGATATAAGTGAGGCGGCAAATAGACATATAGACGAGGGTAAATACAGCGATGCTCTGTCCAAAATGGCAAGCCTCCGGAAGCCGGTCGATGCTTTTTTTGATGAAGTAATGGTCATGGCAGAGGATAAAAAGATAAAATTTAACAGGCTGTCTCTCCTGGAAGAAATATCAAAGCTCTTTCACAGAATCGCCGATTTCTCCAGGATCGTGACCAGCGCTTAACTGACAAGTTTTATGCCAGAATCTTAGCAGAGAGAAACATTCCTAAAGAATACGTGGATAGAAAACTCCATGGGTCATCCAAAAAGTTATTAAAAAGAGGGCAGTGTAGTTCTCCATACAATGCCCTCTTTTATTTGTTTAAACGCTACTTAATTGTAATTAACTCCACCCGGCGATTCTTGGCTCTGCCGGCAGATGTTTCATTGCTGGCAATCGGCCTTATATAGCCGTAACCAACCGTGGAAAGGCGATCAGCGCTGATGCCCTTTTCGATAAAGTAATTTATGACAGCCTTTGCCCGGTTTTCAGAGAGTTTCTGATTGTAAGCTTTGCTGCCAATATTATCTGTATGCCCTTCAAAAAGAACATCCACGGAGGGATTATTCTTCAGGGTTTTCACTGACTCGTCAAGAGTGGAGTAGAAATAAGGCCTGATAGAGAAACTGTCGAACTCGAATTTAACACCGCCTAAAACCCAATTTGTCGGGCTTACTGGACTTACCAAGCTTGTTGTACTTGCCAGACTTGTTGGTCTTGTCACGCCTCCAAAAAATACCTTCCTGGAAAAATCAGCCATATCCCGAGCACCGAAAATGCTGTCTGCATTAGTAGCGAATCCGCATGAGCCTATTCCAGAGATTTCCCTCATAAGTTTTTCACCGGCCTCATCATCTCCAATCAGCACGGTGTAAATACAAATTCGGTCAGCAAAGGCTTCCTTTATCTTTTGTGCCGAGTCTATCACCAGAGCTTTATCAAGTTCTTTTGCGTCACTTAAAATGATCAAGGCACTGGTACCGGATACCGATTGAAGGTCATTCCCTGCACCATTAATAGCAGCATCAAGCGGACTGTTACCATCAGCATAAGAAGCCTTGTCAAGCCCTTCTTTAAAACCAGAAACCGTATAATCCTTAAGCCCGTAGAGTAGAGTTGTGTCTTTGCCTTGTCCGAACGCTCTCAGTGCTCCTTTTATATCAAGGCCTGCAATTGTTTGATTCATACGGTTTACCACTTCTTTTTCCTGGTTGAACTTACTGACACCGTTATAGCGTTCATTCATTGACGCCGAAGTGTCCAGGATCACCAGAAAGTTATCCACTTTCAAGTTATAATCTTCCTGCTCCAGTGAGACAGGTGTGAACTGGGACATATCCGTCCTTACCTGCTGTCCGGTACAACCGGCAAACAGCAAAACAACAAATGTAACCAATATTGATTTAAATTTGGTCCTTTTCATAGACACCTCCTCATAAAAAAATAAGTTTTTGACACTCCCCTTTTTAAGTGACACCTCCCCTTTCTACAAAAACTAACTGTAAAAATAAAGCTGTTGGATTTCAAGAAAAGAACCAGAAAATATCGTGTATATGCCGAGTGATGATTAGAGAAACGATCAAAGAGATGCTCTGAGCATCGAAAGTTTGAGGTCTTCAAAACTCCCGTCTATTTCTCTCAACAGTGAGGTCCCTGTAGAATTCCGGCCTCCTGTCGGCAAAGAGATCATTGTATTCGTTAACTTTCTTGCTACGAGCCTCGTTGACGTCAATTTCCACAATACCGACCTCCTCGGTTGCTTCACCGGCACGGCAGAGAACTCTGCCATCAGGTCCTGTTACCTGACTCCCACCGGTAAAATGGAGTGATTTTTCTCCCCTGCTTTCAGTTCCAATTCTGTTCGACGTTATTGCAAAAACATGGTTCTCAAGGCACCTCGTCTTCATTGCATCCTGACAGAATGGCATCACAAGATTCGAGGGATGACAGATTATATCGGCACCCATAAGTGACAGCACACGCATTGACTCAGGGAAAAACCAGTCGAAGCATATCATCATTCCCAATTTGCACACGCCCGTGTCATAAACCCTGAATCCCTCATCCCCGGGATTAAACCAGAGCTTCTCCTCAAGGAAGAGGTGCATTTTCCTGTATCTTCCGATATAACCATCAGGAGAAACAAGAACAGCCGAATTGAATATCCTGTCTCCACTCTTCTCGGCGAGACCACCCGCAATGAAGATGCCTTTTTCTTTCGCCGTATCACATAGCATCTGCGTCGTCCTACCCTGAGGTATTTGTTCTGAAAGGGAATTCGCCTCATCCTTTGATGTGAACAGATACCCGGTATTGAACAGCTCCGGAAGGACCAGGAGATCTGCATCAGATTTCATGATCAGATTTCCGGCCAGTTCCAGGTTTCTGTCAACCTTCCCAAACAGCGGTTCAAACTGGACGGCACCAATCTTCATCATCATCACTCCATTTTAATTTTTGTTTATTTCCCCCACTGCTCATACCACATTCGTGGGATAGGGTTCAAATATCAAGAGCCTTCAGACTAATAAACTGTGCAGTTATCATTGTAAAGCAAAAAAGCCATGGTCACAAGTACCATGGCTTTTTCAGATTGAATAAAATTTTTGCGCCTACAGCATTTCGTATATGCCGGCAGCTCCCATACCGCCACCTATACACATGGAGACAATTCCCCTCTTTACTTTACGTCTCTTCATCTCGTGCATCAACTGGCATGACAGCTTCGCTCCGGTGCACCCCAAGGGATGGCCTATGGCAATGGCGCCTCCGTTAGAGTTGACCTCGCCCTTCCAATAACGTTTCTCTATGCCAAGCTCCCTGCAGCAATAAATGGCCTGCGATGCAAAAGCCTCGTTGATCTCAAAGAGATCTATATCTTTCATCTTGAGTCCGGCAAGTTTGAGAACCTTCGGTATAGCGTAACGGGGACCGACACCCATTTCTTCCGGGTTATTGCCCTCTACAGCATAGTGAGTCAGCTTAGCAATAGGCTTCAGCCCGAGTTCATCCGCTTTCTCCGCGGACATGATCATCGTAAAGGCCGCGCCATCCGTCATTTGCGACGAATTCGCCGCCGTCACCGAACCACCCTGTTTGAAGGGCGGTTTCAGTTTTGCCATATTTTCCATTGTTGATGGCCATCTCACTCCATCATCCATATCAAATGTCTTTGTTGTCCGGACCCACTGTCCGTTTTTATCCTTGCCATACTTCCATGCCTCGATAGGTATAATCTGATCTTTCCACAGACCCTTTTGAATCGCCTCATGCGCCCTTCGGTTGCTTTCGACTCCCATTTTGTCCTGATCTTCACGTGTAATTCCATAATCAGCAGCCACGTTTTCCGCGGTAACTCCCATCGATACATAGGTCATCGGAAGGTCGCCCCAGTCCGGATGAGGACGGAATATCCAGCCACCCATCGGTATATGAGACATGCTTTCCGCGCCACCGGCTATGATTATATCAGACCATCCTGCTCTGATCTTAGCCGTGGCATCCGCAATTGACTGCAAACCGGAAGAGCAGAAACGGTTGACGGTCATTCCAGAGGTAGTTACTGGAAATCCCGCGCCAAGTGCTATAACCCTGCCGAGATTCATGCCTTGTTCGGCTTCGGGAAACGAGCAGCCGCAGATTATATCATCAACCTCTTCGAACTTGACCTCTGGAACCTTCTCCATCAATCCCTCCACAACCTGAATTCCTATCTCGTCCGCTCTGGTCTGGGCAAGGCCTCCCCTCTTGTAACGCCCTCCCGGGCTCCTTACTGTTTCAACAATAACAGCTTCACGCATGATAATCCTCCTTATTGTCTGATGCCGTACAGGCTCACAACGGCTAGTCCTGCACGGCTAAGCATGTTAATTAATTACGAAGCGGCTTGCCCTTTGTAAGCATATGCATGATACGATCCTGTGTCTTCTGCTCACCGGACAGACTAAGAAAAGCCTCTCTCTCTCGATCAAGTATCGCATCCTCCGTAACAAAGGTACCCTCCATACACTGACCCCCGGAAAGTACCCATGCGAGCTTCATCGTGACATGCTCGTCATAATCGGACATGTAATTTCCATGTTTCATATTGTACAGAACAGCATGCGCGAGACCCATCAGACTTTCACCCATAACCGGGATCATGTCAGGCTTTTTCTTCTTGTGTGTTTTTGCCATTGCAAGAACAAGTTCCTTGGCATCCCAAATCTGGTGATCGCGGTTGAGACTCACATTCTCCGTCTTTCTGATGTAACCCAGTTCCATTGCCTCCACCGCGCTGGTAGCCACCTTGGCCTGCCCTATATTCATCAAAACCTTTTCATAAATGGGCTGCATATTCAGAACTTCACCGATGCCTTCCGGGAGACCCTCCGTGCAGCGCACCATCAGCTCCTTGCACCCGCCACCGGCAGGGATTACACCAACTCCTACTTCAACAAGCCCCATATATGTCTCGCCTGCGGGCTGGCATCTCTGCCCATGCATGGATATCTCGCAACCACCACCCAGAGCCATACCCGCCGGAGCGGTGACGACCGGTTTTTCCAGGTATTTCATTCTCATGTTGGCGTACTGAAGTTCATGAATCAGGTTGTCAAGCAGATCCCATTCGGCATTCTGAACCGCCATAAGCACCTGGAAAATGTTGGCGCCCACAGAGAAGTTTGTGCCATGGTTCGCAACCACCATACCCGCGAAATCCTTTTCCACGATATCACAGCTGTCATACATCATGCTTATGACATCACCGTCGATCGCGTTCATCCTGGTATGAAACTCAAGACACGCCACACCGTCACCTATATCTACGAGGGAAGCGCCGGCATTTTCTTTAATTACCTTGTTCTTCGCTTTAAGGTCCGGCAGGAGGATAATCTTGGGATTATCTTCCATTTTCACATAGTCCTTCTTTTCGAAGTCATAGTAATATTCACCGTCTGCCTTTCTTGTGTAGAAGGTCTCGCAACCTTTCTTCAGCATTTCGGTGATCTTCTTGGGAACCTTCAGCTTCAGCTTTTTTATTACCTCTACTGATTCCTTAACACCGACGGCATCCCATGTCTCAAAGGGACCTTTCTGATGGTTGTAACCCCACTTCATGGTGTTGTCTACCTGATACACTGTGTCGCATATCTCAGGGATACGATTGGCCGAATATATAAAGTTCCTGCAGAGATATTCCCTTGCCACCTCGCCGGCTATGTCCTTCTCGGAATAGAAGAGCGCTTTCAGTTTGTCATCAAAACCGCCCCCTTTCTTGCTTGCCTCTTTGACCGATTCGTATTTGGGTTTCTTGAAGGGAACATATTCCATCTTCTTATAGTCGAGCGCCAGTTTGACTCTTTTACCCTTTTCGTCCTTCGTCTTCTTGTAGAAACCACCTTTGGTCTTGTTGCCGAGCCATTTATTCTTCACCATCTTGTCCATGAACTCAGGTGGTTTAAAGGTGTTTATCATCTCATCATCCGGCACCGCCTCGACGAGATTCTTCATGACATGATACCCGGTATCTATACCGACCAGGTCTATCGTTCCGCAGATCGCTGAACCGGGCCTGCCGAGAATCTTGGCAATAATGGCATCCAGTTCCGGTATCGTCAGTCCCTTATCAATCATGGTTTTAACCGCGTTTGATATATCAAAGACACCGATGCGATTTGCTATAAAGTTGGGAACGTCTTTACAGATAACAACACCCTTCCCAACGACATTTTCGAGAAAATACGTCATGTAATCAACGATTTCCTTCTTTGTCGTTTCATCAGGTATAAGCTCAACGAGTTTCATGTACCGGGGTGGATTAAAAAAGTGGACACCGAGAAAACGTTCTTTGTCTTTTCCACTCATATTTGACGAGATCTCTTTAATCGGAATGCCGGAGGTATTGGTGGCAATGATACAGTCTGGTTTTGTGGTCTTTAACACTTTAGCGAAAAGATCCTGCTTGATCTTCAGATTTTCGACAACTACTTCGAGAAGAAAATCAACATCTTTCAAAAGATCAATATCATCCTCAAGATTACCGATTGTGATCATCGACGCGAACTTTTTGGAATAGAAGCTCGCCGGTCTGGATTTTACTGCACCGTTCAATCCATTTGTCGCGAAACTGTTCCGCCACGCCTTGCTCTCTTTTGTTAGACCCTTTTTCAGATCCGCTTCACTCGGATCAAAGGGAGGCACGATATCAAGCATCACGCTCTCAATCCCCGCATTTGCGAGGTGAGCCGCTATCGTAGCGCCCATGACCCCTGCTCCTATGACGGCAGCTTTCTTAATTTCATACGACATATCAATCCTCCTTACTGCGGCACCACAACTCAAATGCCTTGTTTTGTTTATCCTTATTAAACTGCAAAAGAATCCTCCAGCATCTCGATGGGGGTCTTATCCGCCAGTGTAATGCATTTGCACCTTCCCTCAATCGTGGGAAGTACGTTGCATGCAAAGTACTTCGCCGATGCAATCTTTCCCTGATAGAACGCGGCATCCGCATCCTTACGTGCAAGGGCCCGCTGCTTTGCCAGAGAACTTTCCGCGCCAACTTCGGCATACATGGTGTCTAGTTTTTCGGAAGCGATAACCGCCGCCTGGATAAGCTGCCATCCAACAAAAAGATCACCCATAATCATAAGGTAAGGTCTCGCATTCATGATGGGGAGCAATACACTGGAGCTTTTGCCCCACTCGGCAAACTGCATTGCTATCCCTACAGCGGCATTGTAGGCGTCCTCAAGATGTATTGCATATCCTTTTAAGTCATCGTTCTCCTTGGCCTTCTTAATGTCGGCATCAACCAGCCCGAACAGGTTCATAAGATTCATGCCCCTGTTCTGGCCCATCTTTCTTCCGACAAAATCAAGTGCCTGGATATAGTTTGTCCCCTCATAGAGTGTGGAAATCTTAGCGTCTCGCAGGTACTGTTCCATCGGATATTCCTGGATGTAACCGTAACCGCCATATACATCGATTCCAAGCGAGCAGATCTCGCAGGCCTTGTCGGAGCAGTATGCTTTGATGACAGGTGTCAGGATTTCAACGAAACCTTTACATTTGTTCTTTTCAGCCTCGTCAGTTGCAGTCTCCGCCTTATCTATGCAGTAACCAGCGAAGTAGTTCATTGCCCTCATACCTTCTACATGAGATTTCATCCAGAGAAGAGATCGTCTGATATCGGGATGCTGGATAATGGGTACCGCCTTCGCATCGGGAAGCGTCATTTCCATAATATGCCTGCTCTGAATCCTCTCTTTCGAATACTGAACGGCATGTTCCAGAGATGCGGATGCGTGTCCTAGACCCTGCATTCCTACTTCCAGTCGGGCTTCGTTCATCATGTCGAACATTATCTTCATGCCGACACGTTCCTTACCCAGGAGGTAACCGACACATTTCCCGTTCTCACCAAAGTTCAGAGTGGCGGTTGCGGATGCCTTGATTCCCATCTTGTGCTCGATACCGCCCGTGATGACATCATTGGATTCACCCACGCTTCCATCCTCATTCACCTTGAACTTGGGAATTATAAAGATAGAAATCCCGCCTGTTCCTGGAGGGTCTCCTTCGATCCTGGCAAGTACCGGATGGATGATGTTGGTGTACAGATCATTGTCACCGGAAGAGATAAAGGACTTCGTACCCTCGATACTGAAGGTGCCATCAGGCAGTCTTTTCGCGATCGCCCTCGTGGCCCCCACATCACTACCCGCGCCCGGCTCTGTCAGGCACATGGTGCCACCCCATTCGCCGGAAAACATCTTGTACATATAGATATTCTTCTGTTCTTCCGTACCATACTTTGCAATCAAGGTGGCTGCCCCCCCTGTCAACCCCGGATACATCATAAATGCGAAATTTGCCGCGCCAAACAGTTCCTGACAGGCGCTCCACACACAGAGCGGAAGATTTTGTCCTCCAACTTCCGGGTCCGCAGGCGCACAGTTCCAGCCCGCCTCGTTAAACTTCTTGAGAGCATCGTGGATACAGGAGGGAACGGTAACTTTCCCGTCTGCAAAAACGACCCCTTCCCTGTCGCCGACATCGTAAGTAGGAAGAATAACATCCACAGCCATCTTCTCCGCCTCGTTCAGCATCATCTCAACCACTTCCTGCGAGTAGTCCTCATACTTCTCGGCATCGAAAAGATCCTCAATACCCAGCTGCTCAAACAAAATGAACCTCTGATCCCTCTTGTTAACCAATGTATTCCCCATAACACTGCTCCCTCCTTATCCAGTTTTTTTTAGACCCTCTATGAAAATGCTCAAAGACTTATTAACGTTGGAGCGTATCCTATCTTCTCTGGTTGACTCCCTGCCTATAAAAAGATGAAGTGAGATTATCCCGTTAAGCAGCCCCCAGAAAGCATTCCTCATGGTCCTTACATCTTCTCTTCTGAGAATAAATTCCCCTCTGTCAATCCCGTATTGAAATATATTCTCAGTAACAGAGACTGCCTTGTTTGTTTCCTTGATAATCCTCTTATTTGTATCATCTGGCAGGTTCATATTATTGGCATGCAGCATGAAATTCATCACCATCCTGAACAGTTCCCGGTCTTTCAGGAAAAAATCCACATACATGTGGGCAAATCCGATAAATATTTCTGATGCGTCTGCCCCTGTATCGAATATTGGAAGCACCTCGCCGTGGAATCTCTCAACATCATCCAGCAGTACCTGAGCGCATATCTCTTCTTTACTGCTGAAATAGATATAGATCGCACCTTTGCTCAATTCAACCTTTTTCGCGATATCTGAAACAGTGACTGGATTGTACCCCCGCTTAAAAAACAATTTTCTGGCAGCTCTGAGAATGAGCCGCCTTCTCTGCTCCTTTTCTCTCTTTCTACGTTCCCCAGGCACCACTTTTATACTCCCGTTTCCACTTTTATTTTAACTGGTTTCATATTTACCGCCAGTTGTGATATCTAAACAAAGGTCAGAGTATGACCAAGAGTCACCTTCCCCTTAATCAATACAATCTGAATTGTCAAGGAAAAAACATGAAATTTGATACTGTAATATTTTTTTACTTGACATGGATTTATTCGTTTGTTATGAGCTTGTGAAAGGATGAACAAGGTGAAAAAGTTATCACAGCATACAATCTGCACCAAAAAAAAGTGCTTTTCTGCAGAAACAATTAGAAGGCTTAGTCTCTACCTTAGAAACTTAAGAAAATTTAAGGAAAGTAACTTAGCGGTTATCTCGTCAGGTGAAATGTCAAAATTCTCAAATGTTTCTCCCGAACAATTCAGAAGAGACCTTTCCTATTTTGGTGAATTTGGTAAACGTGGGGTAGGGTATGAAATTGAGAGGTTAATAAGTGAGTTAGAATCTATTCTAGGTATAGATAAGAGATGGAGAGTAGCTTTAGTCGGAGTGGGAAGTTTGGGGAGCGTTCTTTTAGCATTTGAAGGCTTTTCCAACTTTAATCTTAAGATTGCCTGTGCTTTCGATATTGACAGCAATAAGATCGGTAAAAAGATTTACGGGGTCAAAATTCACAGCGTAGAAAATCTGGCTGAGGTTATTAGTAAAGACAACATAGAAATCGCAATAATTGCAACGCTCCCTGATGTAGCTCAACATGTAGCAGACAAACTTATGAATGCAGGCATAAAAGGAATCTTGAATTTTGCACCGGTCGCTTTAAGAACAAAAGATGATGTTTTTATCTCCGACGTTGATATGGCCTGTGAATTAGAGAGCTTAATATTTTTTGTTGACCGTAGAAGAATAGACAAAAAAGGAGAGCTGGGTCTTGAAAGATAGAGCTGATATTTAGTGTCCATAAGGGAATAAGGGTAAATATTAAGTTCTGCTTCCTTGCTTATGTCATATTAAGCAGAAACATATTATATGAACGATCAGGGGACCCGTTTTCTTCTCTTTACAGGAAAGGTAAGACGGAATGACTCTTAGCGAGATAGCGTATTTATTGGATGCCAAGGTCTTGACGGGCGAAAGATACTTAGACACAGAAGTAAAAACCGCATTCAGTGCGGACCTGATGAGCGATGTCTTAGCCTTTGCAAAACCGGGTAGCATAATGATTACCGGACTTACGAATCCACAAATTGTAAGGATCGCGAGCATCGTGGATAATTCGGCAATTCTTATAGTCAGGGGGAAGATTCCCCCTGATGAAACGATAGCACTGGCCGAAGAACTGGACATACCAATTCTTTCAACAAAATACATCCTCTTTGAAACATCGGGAAGGCTATACGCAAATGGGGTAGTAGGTTGTATCAAAAAAATCGAAGGTCCTGAAAGCGTTGTTCCGTTATGAGCCAGAAATATGAATTTTCTTTCCCCGTAGAGGGTGAAAATTTTGATGATGCCGGCAAGGTCTCCGTCGAAATAAAAAGGTTACTAAAGGGGCTTGGCATAACGAGCGATATCTTGAGAAGAACCGCCATTGCAACCTATGAATCGGAGGTAAACATAATATCATATGCACGACAGGGGAATATTAATATCCGCGTAACAGATGACAACATATTGATCAATATACAGGACAGCGGGCCCGGCATAACCGATATTGAACAGGCCATGCGGCAGGGATATTCCACTGCCGATGATCGTATAAGAGAGATGGGATTCGGAGCCGGCATGGGTCTTTTTAATATAAAGAACTGTTCCGACAGTTTCGAGATATTGTCCGAGGTAAACAAAGGGACCCTGCTTAAAATACTAATCAACAGGTGATTTGCAAATGAACTTGACTCTATTGGCAGAAAAACTGAACCTCATGGTAAGGTGCAACGGGAACAGACTGGGCAGGGAGGTGTCAGGCGGGTATGTGGGTGATCTTCTGAGCGACGTCATGACGAACAGCAGAAAGGATGACGTATGGATTACATGCCAGTCACACCAGAATATAGTGGCGGTAAGCGTGCTGAAAGAGCATGCGGGAATTATCCTTGTTCTCGGAAAAGAACCTGATAAGGACACCCTTGAAAAGGCCTCCCGGGAGGGAATACCTCTTCTGGTAACCAAACTCTCCGGATTTGAGGCAGCGGGCAGGATATATAATTTGATAAACGCTTAGCGAGCCTGGCACCATCCTCGGCATGTAGGAAGATAAAATCGGGCCCCAGTGTTTATCCGTTTCTGGGTGTATATTTGGGTGCATATTCATGTTAAAGGGGTTTAGGTGCGATCTTCACATACATACCTGTCTTTCTCCCTGCGCCGATCTGGACATGTACCCCTCTGCCCTGGTCAAAAAATCGCTCGACAGCGGGCTTGATGTTATCGGAATATGCGATCATAATGCGTCTGAGAATGTACGGTATGTAATCGAGGCATCCATGGGAAAGCCGGTTCATGTCTTTCCCGGAATGGAGATAACAAGCAAGGAAGAGGTTCACGTTATCGCGCTCTTTGAAAACATCGATAATCTGCTACAGCTTCAGAATATCGTATATGGCTCCCTTCCCGGCACCAACAGGGAAGATATATTCGGGTGTCAGGCAATCGTAAACGAATCGGATGAGGTGGAGGGATTCAATGACAGGCTGCTGATAGGTTCCACCGGGATTTCTCTTCAAAAAACAGTCGAAACTGTTCACAGCTTTGGCGGAATAGCCATTGCCGCCCATATTGACCGGGAGAGTTTCAGCGTCCTGGGCCAGTTGGGTTTTATCCCCCCTGATATCCGTTTTGACGCCCTTGAAATATCCCGCAGGATAGGATTGAAAGAAGCACGCAGGAAATATCACGACCTGCGTGACTATACATTCATCGAATCATCCGACGCCCATCGCATAAGGGATATAGGAAAAGGATTCTCAAAGATTTTTATGGAAGAACCCTCACTTTCCGAGTTGAAAATGGCGATTGGAAGATGTGAGGGGCGATATGTTGAGGAGTAATCCATGCTGGAACTTTCCATGAATATTCTCGATATCGTTGAGAATTCCACAAGGGCTGGCGCAAGTCTCATAAAGATCAGTATTACTGAAAACAGGAGAAATGACGTCCTGCGCATAGAGATTATCGATGATGGCGAGGGCATGGAACCGGATATAACTGAAAAAGCACTTGATCCCTTTTACACATCCAAGGATGTGCGCAGTGTCGGTCTGGGGCTTCCCTTCCTATCCCATGCCGCAAAAATCACTGGCGGAACGTTCTCGATCGAGTCGGAGAAGAGAAAGGGAACCAGAGTGGTGGCGGATTTCGGATACAGCCACATCGACCGCCAGCCCCTGGGTGATATACCAGGAACCATGGCAACTATAATAGCGGGGAATCCGCAGGTGAATTTTATATACACGCATCTGAGTGACGGCAAACGCTATACGCTGGACACGAGAAAGGTAAAGAATGAACTTGAGGATGTTCCGATAGATCATTCAAAAGTTATTCAATTTATAAAAGAAAATATAAGGGATGGCCTGAAAGAGATCGGGGCCGGCCGTTAGTCCGCGTCTCTATATTAAGACCTTCCGGGAAGGAGGAATAAATGGATTTGGAGTACAATGAACTTTTGGAGGAATTCACACCGGAGCAGATCAAGAAACTGGATGGAATCATTGAGGAACACAGGTGTCAGCCCGGAGGGTTGATCCCTGCGCTGGAAAGAGCACAGAAACTTCTTGGATTTCTACCAATTCCCGTACAGAAGAGGGTCGGGAGGGAGCTTGGCATACCGTTCAGCCACGTCTATGGTGTTGTTACTTTTTACTCTTTCTTTACCATGCAGCCACGCGGCAAACACACCGTAAGGGTATGTATGGGAACCGCCTGCTATGTAAGGGGAGGCAAAAAGATCGCTAAAAACGTGGAAAAACTGTTAGGCATAAAAGAGGGCGAAACAACTCCGGATCGTATGTTTACCTACGAGACCGTCAGATGCCTCGGGGCGTGCGGACTGGGGCCGGTAGTAGTCGTGGATGACGATATCCACGGGAGGGTTAAGCCCGACAAGATTAAAGACATCTTACAACAATATAGCTAAGCACAACAGGGGAACAGAACATGGCAAAATTGAAGATAGAGGATCTGAAAAAGATCAAGGAACGCGTGCAGGGTGAAACCGCTCTGAGGGCAGGAGAACGCAGGGTCAAGGTAACCGTACACATGGGAACCTGCGGCATAGCCGCCGGAGCAAGAGAAGTTATGAATTCCCTTATGAACGAAATTGAAGAATCGGGAGTCTCCGATGTTGTCGTGACCACATCAGGATGTATGGGCCTGTGCAGCAGGGAACCCGAGGTAACCGTTGAGATCCTGGACCAAGACCCCATAATATACGAGTTTATGAATTCCAACAAGATGAGACAAGTTTTTAAGAGACACATCTTGGAGGGCGAAATTCAGACATCCTTTGTCTTGGCCAAGGTCACGGAACAAGGCAAATAGACACTATCAATCAACACTGAAGGAGGGAAAATACCCGATGAAAGTTTTTCGGTCTCACATACTGATCTGCGGGGGCACTGCATGTCGTGCCTCGGGAAGCCTGAAGGTAAAACAGGCTCTTGCGACAGAGATAAACAAGCAGGGCCTTGCCGATGAAATAAGAATAGTCGAAACGGGATGCAATGGGTTCTGCGCCATGGGGCCTA
>Ga0307992_1000437_pt1 | contig 26922 bp, 41 predicted proteins | sample EllFjometagen133_FD_203162 | JGI IMG/M metagenome (GOLD analysis project Ga0307992, IMG submission 203162) | Marine microbial communities from Ellis Fjord, Antarctic Ocean - #133 | ecosystem: Environmental > Aquatic > Marine > Unclassified | place: Southern Ocean | collected 2014-10-08
AATTCCCTTATAAGCAAAATACCCTCCTAAAATGATAATGATGATACTAGAAATGATGATAGTTTTCTTTTTCATAATTTTTTTAACGAATTGCTTTTAGAAATGGCCCGACAACACCATTAACAAATTCTAAACAACTTTCTCGGTCTGTATAAAACCATACAATAAAACCGAGAATTAAAACTAAAATTAATATTCCTAAAAAAGAACGACTAATAAAAAGCCTAAAAAATTTACTAATCCAAATCTTCTTTTCAGATCTTTCTTTTTGAGCTAATTTCTTTTCTAAAGAAAAATCATAGTATTTATAAAATTCTATCCTATCAATTAAAAATCTTTTTAAATTATTTTGATAAAAATTACTATCTGGTTTTTGTTCTAATAGTAATAAAAGTCCTGAAAATTTAATAGAATCTGAATTGTCAATATTTTTAAAAATTCCTTTCATTTGAGAAACCCAAGTGAACCATTCTGTTTTATCCCCTTTTAAAGAACTCAAAAGACCTATTCTATCGTCTTTATTAAGAAATTTATTAGAAAGTTTTCCTAACTCTTTAACTATTTTTTTCTTAGAAGTCATTATAAATATAATATCACGAATATATTTTACAAACAACCAATAATTACTAATAAACCAAATATTAAAACAAAATATCCAAAATTGATTTTCTTAGCGAAATGTAATAACAAATTTATTGTTAATAAGCCGAAAATGAAAGAAAATACTAAGCCACAAAGTAATTCAATTGAAAATACAAAATATTTTAAATTAAGAATAATATTTCCTCCTAAAACTATTGGCAAACTCATTAAAAAGCTTAATTTTAACGCATCTTTACTATTAAACTTTCTTAAAAGTAAAGCTGAAACAGTTAATCCAGAGCGAGATAATCCTGGCAAAACAGCTAATCCTTGCATTAGGCCAAGTAGAATACTATCTTTATTATTCAAATCATGTGTATCTTTATTCCCTTTATTTGTCGCCTTAAGCTGTAATATCCCAGTGAATATTAATAAGAAACCAATTATCAAAGTAAGTATTTTAGATGACAATAACAATTCTGATTCTAGTCCTATAAAAATTTTCAATAAAGCAAATCCTAATAATCCACTAATTAAAGTGACAATAATTAAAAACTTAAAAATCTTTTTTGTTTCTAAACTAGCTGATTTATAATCAAATAATGTTTTTATTAAAGACCAAACATCTTTTCTAAAATAAACAAAGGCCGCTAAAAGCGTACCAAAATGTAAAAACAAAACTTGTTTTATTGTTTCTTCTAATCCTTGTTTAGAAAAAAAATTTGTTTTTATTAAAACTAAAATTCCTTCAGAACTGATCGGTAACCATTCAGTAATTCCTTGAATAGTTCCTAAAATGATTTGCTCTATCATATTATCTTATTATTCTATCTTTATATAACTCAGGATCAATTGTTCTTTCAAAACAAGTTCTTTCTGCTTCATGTCTCCAATTTTGTTTAAATGAATCATAAACTGAAACTGGTTTTATTCTTTCAGAAGTAATACCAAAATCATCACCTGATGTTTTAAATATTGCGCACAATTCAAATGAAAGAGAATCTATAACATTATATTCATACAAAGATTTAACTTCAGGGTCTTTGGGAACAGCAAATCCAGAAATACTGTCTTCTAATTCATTAAGATTTTGAGGAAGAGATTCTTTTTGTATCCAATAATCAATAATTTGACTCTGTATCATTTGAAGATTTTCTATTCTTCTTTCATCGTTCTTTCTGTCTCTCTGATCTGCTGGTGTGCCAATAATAAAAAAACTAAGAATAATGCTCGCTAATACTACAATAGAAAAAGTCCATGCAAGTATTTTTGGAATTTTAGATTTTAAATCTTTTCTTTTTAAATCCCAAATATAATATCCAAATACAGAAGCAGCTACTAATAATACAATAAATATTTTTAAAAAGAATTGTATTGTTAATCCACCGCCTAAAAAATTATAAATAAGAATCATAAGATCAATAGCAATAGTAATGGCAGATATAAAAAGGGTAAAATAAATTAAAACTTTTCTTGATTTTAATTCTCTTTTTCTTGGAGTAATAGCTAAATCCTTTGATATTAACCATGAAGTAAGAATATATCCAGGAACTGCTATGAAAAGCACTGATGTTGACCAACGAACTAAATCAGTTATTCCTGTAAAATAAAATTCAAGAGGATCAGGGAAAAGAATATTAATATATTGAATATAAAGAATAATAAATCCAATAACGCTTATATAAAAAGCAAATATATTAAAAAGATTTAAAAACACATCTTTTGGTTGAATTTTAATTACATTATTATTCTCCATAATTTTATTATATCATATAATAACAAAAAAGACATAATAAACTAATCTACTTTTTTCGTTTTTTTTCTTTCAGTTAAATGATCTTTTCTTAACCTAATGCTTTTGGGAGTAATTTCTAAAAATTCATCTTCTTTCATAATTTCTAATCCTCTTTCTAGGGTTATTTCTATTGGAGGAGTTAAAAGAATAGAATCATCAGAACCAGAAGCTCTAATATTGGTTAAATGCTTTCCTTTGATTGGATTTACCCACATATCATTTCCTTTTGACACGTCTCCTATAACCATTCCTTTGTAAACATCAATATTTGGATGGATGTAAATCCTACCCCTTTCTTCCAAATTCCACAAAGCATAAGCTAATGCTTTCCCATTCTCCATAGACACCATAGACCCAAATTCATGCTTATCAATATCACCAGCATATTCCTTGAATCCAATTACACGACTTGTAAAGATTCCTTCGCCATGTGTATCAATAATGAAGTCTCCACGATAACCTAGAATTCCACGAGTTGGAATTTCAAAAAATAATCTTTGATAATTTCGTTCTGGCTTCATATCTATCATTCTACCTTTTCTCTTAGATAATTTTTCAATTACTACGCCAGCCATTTCTTGTGGTACATCGATAATAACTTCTTCATATGGTTCTTGTTTTACTCCATTTTTATTCTTAATAATTACTTTTGGTTGAGAAACTTGCATTTCAAAATTTTCTCTTCTCATATTTTCTAAAAGAATAGCAATATGTAATTCTCCCCTGCCATAAATTTTATAATGTCCACTTGCAGTATTAAAATCAATTTTTAAACCAACATTAACTTCTAATTCTTTTTCTAATCTTTCTTTAATCTTACTACTAGTTACATATTTTCCTTCTTTGCCAGCAAAAGGAGAATTATTTAACATTAATTCAAGAGAAATTGTTGGTTCGTCAATTTTAATAGCCGGCAATATTTCTTGATTCTCATCTTCACAAATTGTCTCTCCAATATATATATCTGGTAATCCAGCTACCATTACAATATCACCAGAAACTACTTCATCAACTTCTTCTCTGTTTAATCCATAAAAAGTATATAGATTACTTATCTTACCAGTTCTATTTTTATTTTTACTTTCTTTTATAATAACTGTCATTCCTCTTTTGATTTTACCTTCATATATTCTTCCAATAGCCATCCTTCCCACATAACTATCATAGGCCAAATTGAATGGTTGCATTCTTAATTGTTTTTGATTTGCCTCATCACTTGAAGCTGGACTTACTTTTTCCAATATCAAATCAAGAAGTGGAGATAAATCATCGTCTTTATCATCTAATTTTCTTTTTGCAATTCCTTGTTTAGATACAGCATAAATTGTCTCAAAATCAAGTTGTTCATTACTTGCTCCTAATTCCATAAATAACTCAAGAATCATATCTTGTACTTCTTTTGGTCTTGCCGCTGATTTGTCTATCTTATTAATTACTACAATTGGTTTCAAATTTAGTTCCAATGATTTTTTTAAAACAAATTTTGTTTGAGGCATTGGACCTTCTTGTGCATCTACTAAAAGCAAAACAGAATCAATAGATCTTAAAATTCTCTCTACTTCTGAGCTAAAATCAGCATGACCAGGAGTATCAACGATATTTATTTTTGTATCTTTATAAATTAAAGAAGTATTTTTTGAATAAATTGTAATCCCTCTCTCTTTTTCAAGGGTATCTGAATCCATACTGACATTTTCATCAGACATGTTTGTTTGACGCATTAAAGCGTCAGTCAGAGTTGTTTTCCCATGATCTACATGAGCAATAATTGCGATATTTCTTATTTCCATAAAATTTTAGATTTAATAAAAAAAATTACATGCCAAAGCATGATCAAATATAATAATCTTGTAATTATATTACTACTCTTCAACCTTAACAGCAGTACCATATGCAAGCATTTCAGAAGCGCCTTTCATAACCACTGAAGTTGTAAATCTAGCTCCAATAATCGCATCAGCTTTTAAATCCAAAGCTTCATTAACCATTCTATTATATGCCTCATCTCTCGCATCTTTTGTCATCTCTGTGTATGTTTCTATCTCTCCTCCTACTATACTTTTAAATCCTGCTCCGATATCTCTTCCAATATTTCTTGCCCTGACCGTGTTTCCTCTGACAACCCCTAGAATTTCAGTAATTTTTTTTCCAGGAATTTTATTCCCAGTTGTAATAATTATATCTAACATTTTATTTTTTTAATTTTTTTAATTTTTACTACTTTTAATTTTTTCAATATTATCTTCTTTTTTATTAAATAAAATATAAATTCCAATAATAAAAATTGGTATTCCGTAAATTAATATCCAAAAGTTTTCTAAAATACTAACCCTAATCAAAAATAATCCTAAAAGAATTGAAAAAATGCCAGTTATTGTTCTACTTATAGTATTCATATTTAGCGACTTTCTATTTATTTAACTTTTATTTTTACTTTTTTTACCGATGAAGAAGTTAACCATAAAATAAATGGTCTTCGAAGTTTATCAATAGACCAATCATCATCCTTAAAAAGAGCTGGCTTATCTTTTTTAAAACACGTAAGTATCATCAAAGTTGCTTGTAGATTCAATGGAGATAATTCATTGTGTTCTAATAAAAATTGTTGTTTTTTAGTCACTCCTATATAATACACTAATTCGTCTAAAAAATCAACTAAAAACACTATCTGGCTCCGCCCGAAATTAACAAAATTAAAACTTAGTATTTTTAATTATCCTCAAATACTTCTTTTATGCGGAAAATTATAAAGTAAAGTAAACTAATAACAAGTATAACTATGAATACGATCATCCATCCTTTAAGAAATTCTCCGAAATAAAAACCCAAAAGAATTCCAAGGGTGAATAGGGCTAATTTTAGAATTCCAACTTCCCACCATTTGAAAGTCCAATCTCTAAATAATTTCATATATTTAATCCTTGTTTAATTGATATTGACCTCTTTATATTCTACCGCTAAAAAATACTAGTATCTAGAGTGAATAGGATTTTTACTCGCCCTAGTTTTTTCCACCACCACCACGACCTCCTCCTCTACCATCTCTAGGTCCTTTGCCGAATCCACTTCCTCTGCCTGCTCCCATTCCTCTTCCACTAGATGGCTTGGGTTGGTAAGAAGGTAAGGGTTGAGGGGTTGGCTGAGATAAAATTTCTGTTTCAGATTTTCTTTCTTTGTTTATCCTTTCTATTGCTCCAATTGGACAAATATTTTCTCCGCCACACTGTTCAAGTTTTTCTTGATTAACAATTTCTGCCTTTCCATCAGCTCCTATTTTAATTGCCCCAAGACAATTTGCAATACAAACTTGGCAACCTGTACATTTTGATTTATTTATTTTATAAAGCATAATTTTTTTCAACTTCTTTATTAAATACTCTTGTTATAAGATTTATTATTTTAATTATTTTAAAACGATACCACTTCTCTTCTCTTTATCGTATTCTTCAACTATTTCATTAATGTTTTCTTTAATTATCTCTATTGCTTTCTTAATCTTCGGTTCTCTAATTACAGTGCAAACAAACTTATCTTTCAATCTAATAATATTTGGGCCAAACATTTTTCCCACTAGAACGTCAATGCCTTCCAAAACAGACGTTGTTGATTTGGCTTTATCAGAATCTCCATGAATCCTTTCCCCATCTTCTTTGTATTTAACATTTTCTCTTTTTTCTTTAAAATCTAAATTTCCATTTGAATATTTCCATATTTGAAAATACTTAGATATTCCTACATGATCATTTTGCTTTATAAGTTGATCTTGATCTGTCCCAATAGCAAATAGTAAATCTTGTTTAATTTCTTTTATTGCCCTTTGAGGACAAACTATTATGGCATCCATTAGACAATTCTCATCCTTATTTTTTATTCTTGCTATCCCATCTAGCATCTCTATCCCTTTTGAACATACATTTATACAAATTCCACAACCAATACATTTATTTTTAGATATATTTATCATTTTAAATTAATGAATTGAATTTTTTATTATGGTAAACTTCATTTTCCTTTTCATGTCAAATTTTTTCATTATTACTTTTTCATCTTCAATTTTTTGGATAGCGTCAAAAGGACAAATTTCTTCACATTTACCACACATTTGGCATTTTTCTTCATCTATGATCGCTTTGCCGTCTTTTCCAATTTTAATTGCGCCATAGGGACAAATATTAACACAAGCTCCGCACCCAGCGCATTTTGATTTATCGATTTTTAAATTAGTCATATTCTTGTTAAAGTTACTTTATTAATAGATCAACGAGAAGGAATAGTTTTAATAAATGGACATTGTTCTTTTTTCGCATTCCCATCTAAAACTTCTCTAATAAATTCATTACAGGATTTAAAGCCACATTTTCCACAATTTAGATTAGGAACTAAATTTTTTAATTTCTTTCCAGCCAAGTATCTTTCTTGCACTTTTTTTTCATCAATTATTCTGTTTCCATAGCAATAACCGCAAATTGCGGAAGGCATAGAATGCTTTAAAGTAAGTTTCTTGCTTTTAATTTCAGATGATAATTTTATATATTCAGCAATATCAATTGCGCCTTCTCCAGTAAGTCCGTTAGTTTCAACTATTTTTGCTTTAGCATTAACTTTTAAAATTTTTGCTCTAAAAATTTCTCTTTCAGCTTGAGAGATTAAATCGCCTTTACTGACAGAAACAATGTCCGCGTCAGTTAAAATAGGACCATAACGAGAAGGGTCTCCTGATGTAATATCTAAAATATTAATTCCTAATCCTTCTTTAATATACGGGGAACAACGAAGACATAAACCAGCAGTTTCTAAAATAATAATATCTTTATCTTGATTTTCTTCAATTATTTTCGGAATTTCTAAGGCCGTGTAATGGTCAGGACAAAGCTCTCCAGCTAACTTTTTAGCAGCTGGAATTTTATATTTTTTTGCAATACGTTTATCATCTAATGTTCGTAAACAATCAAATTTAACATAAAATAACTTAAAATTATCTTTTAATTCTTGAATTACATATTTAATTATACTTGTTTTTCCTGAACCTGGTGTTCCAGCAAAAATTATAAATTTCATAGTATTTATTATCCTTATTTATTGTTCTTCATTTTAATTGGTTCGCAATATATTTCTACATTTTTAATTTCTTCTCCTTGTCTTACTCTTTTTCTTATTCCCAAATTATACCCTTCTATCCAATTAAGATAATGCGCAATACCTTTTTCTCTCAAAGTAGTTTTCAAAATTTTAACAATACCTCCATTTTTAATAATAATTCTTTTATTGGCATTTAATGCCAAGCTAGGATCATGAGTAACAATTAAAATAATTTTTCCTTCTTTTACTAAAGTTTTGATTGCTTCTTCTTTTTTTATACCAGCATTTTCTATCTCGTCAATCAAAATAATAGGAGAGATACTAATATTTGCAACATCTGAAACCATTAATGCTCTGCTCTGTCCGCCAGACAAATTTAATAGATTCATTTTAGGGGAAATTGGTTCACCAGTAATTCTATTAGCTTCTTCTATTACTTCTTCAAGTAGTCCTTGTCTTGACTTTTTACCACGAGATTCTAAATGCAAATTTAAAAAATTTTTAACAGATATATCTGTTAAAAAATTCATGCTTTGGGCTAATGAAGCAATTAGTTTTCTTTTTGGGTTAAATCTTAATTCCTTGTCTGGAATTTTATTATTAACTAAAATTCTTCGTTTACTTTTGGTATCTTTCTGAGCCAATCTTTCGATATCATAAAGGAGCTGACTCTTGCCTGATCCAGTGTTCCCGACAATAGCTATTATTTCTCCTTCTTTTATGTTAATTTTTTTAAAATTCTCTTTTTTACCAAATTTATTTATTCCTGGTAAGATTGTAATTTTCTCAATTTTTTTACTCATTTTTATCTTTCTTCAAATTTTTTAATATTTTTATTCCCTTCCACTATCTTTATAGCTTTTCCCTCAATTAAAGCATTGGTGATTTTTTTATAAGCTAAAGTCAAAATTCTTTGGAAAGTGCTTCGAGAAGTTTTCATCATTTTAGCCGCCTCGGTTTGATCTAAATCTTCTTTATTCTTCAACCTTAATGCTTCTATTTCTTCAGTGGTTAGTTCAACCATATTCAAAAATCTCATTGGTACTCCCTGTGGCTTAAAATAGGTTATATTTGGATTAAATCTTATTTTTCTACAAAGTCTAGGTCTTGCCATATTATTCTCTTTTTAGATTTATATTGCAAATCGGACATTTTAAAGATGAGCAAGGGGTTCCTTCTTGATGTGGTGTTTTATAATTACATTTTTCACAAATACAATAACCGCTTGGTCCTTTTCCAGATGCTTCTTCAATTTTATCTTTGAATCTTCCTTTCTTTTGCCAGCCAAATCCTTGGCCAAAATTAGGTTTATAAAATCCAGTTTCTATTTCATGACTAACAATTTGAATAGCAACATATTCAAGATTTTCTATTGATTCTATAAGACTTTCTCTCAATTTGTTAGAAATATTAGTTGCTTCTTCTACGTTTAAGTTATTCGGTAGTTTCATCTCTAAATTGGCAGTTATAGTAGAACCCTTTTTTTGCGTTTTTAAATCATCTATTTCAATATTTTGCTCTTTAGCAATTAATTTTATTTTTTCTTCTATTTCTTCTCCAGCTGAAACATCAAGCAAAGAGTCAATTGCTTCTTTGCCCAATGAAAAAGATTCTTTAATAATATACAAACCAATCAGTAAAGCTAAAACTGAATCAACATAAATCCAGTATTCAGTAAAAAATAATCCTATCAAAACCATTAATGAAGCATAAACATCAACTCTAGAATGAATTCCGTCAGATAATAGGGCAACTGAATTTTCTTTTTTGCCATAATAAATTTTTAATCTTGCCATTATTTCATTAATCACAGCTGAAATCAACATCACTCCTAGGGCCAAATATCCAATAGTCACAGGAGAAGGATTTTTAAATCCACTGATTGACTCGATTAAAATAAACAATCCTGTTAAAAACAAAATTATAGTTATTATCAATCCAGCTAAAACTTCAAATTTATAATGTCCATAGGGATGTTTTTTGTCTACTGGCTTTTTAGCTATTTTGATACCGATAAAACTAATAGCTGATGAAAATATATCCATGCCTGAATGCAAACCATCAGCAAAAACAGCGCTAGATCCAGATATAAATCCAACTATTAATTTACCTCCGGCTAAAAATACATTAGCCAATATTGAGATTATTGCTACTTTTTCTTTCATAATTTTAATATTGCATTTTGAGCAGCTGAAATAAGAGGATAAGCAGTTGGAGAAGATGTTAAAAGAGGATGAGTTGCTATTTGCCAAGTACTAAAATCAAAAAGCGAAGCTTTTTGCTGAATAGCCATGGCTAATATATTTAACATTTCACTAGCGCTTTTTGGTCCAATAATTTCTCCACCTAAAAGTAGATTTTCAGAAGATTTAGCAAAAATTAATTTTACTTTTATTAATTCTGTATTTGCTAATTTTGCTGGATGATGATTGGGTGCTTGCCCTTCTCCAATAATATAATCAAATCCTCTTTCTTTAGCTTTCGTTTCTGTTAGACCAACCGTTCCAAAAACCAAACCATTAATACAAGTCGAAAAAGCACCAACAGTCCCCTTATTCTCTCTAATAATTTTTAATTGATATAAATTGCTAGCAACGATTCTGGCTTCACTAGTTGCAACAGAAGCAAGCATTACTGATATATCCTCACCAGTAATAAAATCTTTAGTTTGAGCACAATCACCTACGGCAAAGATATCTAATACATTTGTTTTTAAATATTCATCAACCCATATTCCACCTTTTTCTTCTATTTTAATACTGGCTTCCTTAGCCAAATCAATATTAGGGCAAGCTCCAATTGATAAGATTACTAAATCAGCAGATAATTTTTCCCCATTATCCAGTTCTACATATTCTACTTTTTTATCACCGCCTACTTCTTTTATCTTACTACCAGAATATATCTTGATTCCCATATCTTTTATTTTTTCTTCAGCCACTACTGCAAATTCTTTATCAAAATTAGTTATAAGACAGTTATCAAGCATTTCAACAATACTGACATCTAAGCCTTTGATGCTACCCAATTCTTCGGCAAACTCAATGCCAATGAAACCACCACCAATAATGACTATTTTCTTACTTTTTAAAACTGCTTCTCTAAATTTATTTAAATACTCATAATCCTTTTTTACCAACCAGACTCCTTCTTTTTCTATGCCAGGAATAGGAATTAATTGTGATTTTGAGCCAAGTGCTAAAATTAACTTATCATAGCTATAAACATCTTCATTCTCAAGAATCACTTCTTTTTCTTTTGACTTTATCTTTAGTACCTCTCCTATAATCAAATCAACGTCATTATCTAATAAAGATTTATCAGGCATTAAATTTTCGTCAACCGAATTTAAACGATTAAAAACATAGGGAATACCGCAAGGAATGATGCTTTTTTGTTCCTTTCTAATTAAAGTTATCTTTTTTGATGGATAATTTTTTTTGGCAGTTACGGCCGCTACTACTCCAGCAGGACCGCCACCAATAATTAAAATATCTGTTTTCTTCATTTTTTTGTTGAATTTATTTTATTAATTATTTCTTGAAATGTTTTTTGATAAATTGGATTAATTTCAACCACTGGTTTCATTTCTACTGTTGAGTTAACGAAATCTTTTTTATAGGGAATTTTTCCAATAATTGCAATATTCTTTTCTTTGGCAAATTTCTCTATTTTTAAACAAAATTTTTCTGATAGATTGTGTTTGTTAATAACTATCCCATGTTTAATTTGAAAATGATCAGCTAAATATAATACTCGTTTTAAATCATTCAGGGCAGATGGAGTAGGCTCGGTAACAGCTACAATATAATCAGTGCCAACTAGCGAAGCTATAACAGGACAACCAATACCAGCTGCTGAATCTATTAAAACAATTTCTATTTTTAATTTTTCATTAATCTCTTCAGAACGTTTTCTAACTTCAGCAACTACTTCTCCAGAAGCTAATTCACCTAATTTAAGTTCGCCTGAAATTAAATTCACATTGTGGTTTTTCCCTGTATAAATTGTACCAATTACTTTTTTGCTTTCTGAAATAGCATTTTCAGGACAAGAGATAATACAGGCCTTACAACCAATACAAATATCTTTTACAAAAGCCGGATATCTATTTTTTACAAAAACAATTGCATTCTGTTTACAGACAGAAGCACATTTTCCGCATTTTGTACATTTATTAAAATCCCATTTAGGTATGGACTGATAAATTTTGCTATATTCTTTTTTTTTGATGGAAAGTAAGAGATGATCGTTAGGGCATTCTACATCAACATCTAATAAGGCAGTTTTATTATTTTTAGCAAATTCAATTGCTAAAGAAGTAGCCATCATTGATTTGCCAGTACCTCCTTTTCCACCTGTAATCGCAATTTTCATGTTTTATGTTCTTCGCAAGCATCTTCTTCGCCTGCTTTTTTAAGTTTATTATTTTGCCATAAATTAAAAATTTCTTTTACTGTATTTGCTTGATATACATATACATCAATTTCTAATTCTTTACATAGATTAATCGCTCTTGGACCGATTCCTTTGCACAGTAAGACATCTGCTCCATGTTCTTTCATCAATTTAGGAGGTAAACCAATACCACCTGAATGCTCACTAATATTGTCTATAATTTCAATAACTTCTCCCTTTTCATTGAGGAAGGTATAAGTCAAACAACGACCAAAGTGTTCAGCTATTTGATCGTCTAATCCTTTCTTGCTATCTGTCGGAATAACTATTTTCATGTTAATCAACTTTTTTAAGTTTTCCATCTATAAATTCCTGCAAAACATCTTTTATGATACCCTCTCCAGAATAAATTTCAATATTGAATTGGTTTAAAACATCTAAGGCTCTTGGTCCTACGCTTCCTGTTATTATAGACTGAATATTTTTCTCTGCCATTAATTTAGCAGTCAAAACACCAACGCCACTCATTTGATCAGCATCTGTATTCTCTATTACTTCTGTACTGATTATTTTACTATCTTTGATTTCAGCAATAACAAAATATGGACATCTGCCAAAAACATCAGAAACATTACTTTCAATATTTTTGCCTGTTGAACTTATTGCTATTTTCATATTATTCTCCTATTTAATTTTATTTTTGACCTTTAAGTTCGGTTAAACGAGACTTAAGAGCTTTTAATTCTTCTTCTAAAATCCCTGTTTCTTCTGAAAGCATTTCTGCTTCTTCTTTTTTAGAAGGGACTGAATTAGAATAATATCCCCCAAATCTTCTCCAACCAAATCCCTGTCCACGACCATCTCCTCTACGGCCATAAGCTGCACCACCACCACAGGGACCTAGCCCTTGACCACTTCCAGGACCATAACCTGAAGGACCTGTTCCATTAAATCTTGGCATATATTTTTATTTAAATTAATTATGTTATTTACGATAGCCCGACTTTTTATATTGACTATCTATTATAAGCATATACCCATAACTATATCGTGTCAATAGGAAATATAGTCTTTATACAATTCTACCATATAAACAAAAAACCGCCTAAATAAATAGGCGGGAAATCGGGTATTCCCCGATGGGACCTGCCTACCGGTAGGCAGGCGATTTTCGAACTTTTTGCTTGGCTAGACAATATTAGAACTTATCGGTAATGATTATTTTGACGATGCCCCCGAGATGTTCTCTGCTGTCTTCGCGGGAAGGGCTGTCTTCCTCTCCGAAATTGAGGTTGTTCCCTATGAGGCTGTTTTGCTCTTTCTGGAGGAAGTGTTGGCAGAGACAAAATTGGGATAGACTGACGAATTAATTGTTCAATTTTTCTAATACCCGCTTTTTCAGAAGAAGTAACAAAAGAGATAGCTTTTCCATAACAACCAACTCGCCCCGTTCTTCCAATGCGATGAACATAATCTTCCGAACAGTGAGGAAAATCAAAGTTAATCACTAATGAAATATCCTTCACGTCAATCCCGCGAGAAGCAATGTCTGTCGCAACCAAAACGCGAAACCTCTCATCTATAAATCCATCAAGCGCCACTTTCCTCTGAGATTGAGAACGATTAGAATGAATTTCTGTCGCTGTATGGCCCATATTTCGAATGTCGCGAGCAATGCGCTTTGCTCCATATTTAGTTCGCGAAAAAATGAGCGTTTTATCTTTTTGATACTTCTGCAATATAGAATCCAATAAACGCATCTTATCGTTCTTCGCGACAATAAAAACCTCTTGCTCTACTGTTTCTGATAATGTCCCTTGCGGAGCAATTTCAATTCTTATCGGAATTTTCATAAACGCGCCAGCCAAAGATGAAATAGATTTCGGCATCGTCGCGGAGAACAGCATTGTTTGCCGTTCCTTTCGCGCGGATTGTAAAACCCTTTTAATCTGAGGCAAAAATCCGGCATCAAGCATACGATCAGCCTCATCAATAACAATAGTACCAACTCGATCAGGTATATAAACTTTTTGATTCATCAGATCAACAAGGCGTCCCGGTGTAGCGACAATAATATGAGGATTGCTTCTTAAAGCGTTGACTTGCGCACGTTGAGAGGCACCTCCAATAACCGCTACGCAACGCAATCTTAAAGAAGCGCCAATTTGTTTGAATACTTGTTCGACTTGAAGCGCGAGTTCGCGTGTGGGAACTAAAATTAATCCCTGTCCTTCGTGTAAAAAAACGCGTTGGATTATCGGAATGACAAATGCCAATGTCTTCCCTGTCCCAGTCTGAGCGATACCAACAATGTCTTTCCCTTCCAAAGCGCCTGGGATAACCTGATATTGGATTGGCGTAGGAATATCAAATCCCTGTTTTGCGAGAATCACGATAATCTTTTCACTGATTTCAAGATCGCTAAAACGACCACTACATAATTTTGATTGTGTCATAAAAAAAACGTGACCCAATATCCCTTGGGGTCACAATGACACAAAAAGAGTCGAGTCAATTAAAGTAATTTAACTAAGTTGTAGTATAACAAAAAAAATATATTTTGTCAAAAGAATATTAGCTAAATACTCTTACTTGCTTCTATTCCTGCAATATAACCAGTTGTCCAACAAATTTGAAGATTAAAACCACCGGTTGGTCCATCTAAATCAATAATTTCACCAGTAAAATATAAATTTTCAATAATTTTTGATTTCATTGTCTTAGAATCAATTTCTTTTAAATCTATACCACCGCTAGTTATTATAGCTGAATTAAAACCAGCTAAACCTCTAATATTTAAGATAAGACTTTTTAATGTTTCAATAATTTTTTTACGTTCATCTTTAGTAATAACATTTAATTTTTTGTCCTTATCTATCCCAGTCAGACGAAGTATTAAATCACCCATTCTTTTAGGCATAAGACTAGGTAAATAATTCTTAAAATCTTTATTACTCTTAAAATCACGCTGTAATCTTTTATCTAAAGTTTCAATACTTAAAGCTGGTTTTAAATCAATTTTTAAAATTACTTCTCCCGTATTTAATAACTCGCCTATTCTTTTACTTAAATCAATAACAATCGGACCACTAATTCCAAAATGCGTAAAAAGCATTTCTCCGAATCGTGAATCCTGCTTTTTATTGTTTTGAAAAACAGATACACTTACATTTTTTAAACTTAATCCTTGTAAATCGCTAGGCCAATTTTCTTTAGTTTTTACAGGTGTTAATGCTGGTTTAGGGTCTATAATATTATGACCTATTTTCTGAGCCCATTGATAGCTTTTGCCATCTGAACCAGTTCTAGGATAAGATTTTCCACCAGTAGCTAAGATATATGAATGAGCAATTATTTCTTGATCTTTCAATCTTATGCTTTTTATTTTTTGACCATTCATCTCAAAACCATTTACTCTTTGACTTAATAATATCTCTACTTTATTTTTATTTAGATATTTTAATAAAATATTTAAAACATCATATGATTTATCCGAAACAGGAAAAACTCGCTGACCTCTTTCTATTTTAGTTTTTAATCCTATTTTTTCAAAAAATTCAATAGTTTCTTTTGGTCCAAAAACTGAAAGAGCTGATAATAAGAATTTTCCTTTTTTACCTAATTTATCAGCAAAAATTCTATCTTTAAACTCAGCCTGCAAGATATTACAACGACCACCACCTGTAATTAACAATTTTTTACCTAAACTCTCATTTTTTTCAATTAAAATAACCTTAGCTCCTAATTTAGCTGCTTGTCCAGCAGCCATCATACCAGCCGGTCCTCCACCAATTATTGCTATATCAAAATATTGTTCTCTCATAAAGATTAAGAAAATCAATTCTTCCTTTCCAAAATTCTAAATCCAATTAAGATAGCATCAGAAATAAGTTCTTCTAATTGTTTGTGTTCATCTTTCAATTGACTTGTTCTTAAATATCTATAATACAAACTCTTCCTTTTTTGTTTAATAACAGCTGGAGCTATTTCCTCTTTTAACAACATAGCGTGAATTAAAATACGTCCAATTCTACCATTGCCATCAGAAAATGGATGAATTTGTTCAAATTTACCATGTACTTGAGATGCATGTTTTATATTATCTCTCTTTGTTCTATTAATATCTTTTACTAATTCCTTCATTAATATAGGCACTTTTAAAAAATTAGCCGTAGGAACATTTGCTCCAATAATACGAACTGCATGATTCCTATATTTACCTGCATCTTCTAGGATTCCCCTTGCCAATATTTCGTGTAATTTTAATATAAAATCTTCGTTAATTTTAAATTTGTAATCTATATTATCAAATAAATGCTTTAAAGCTAATTGATGATTTTTAGCCTCTAGATGTTCTTTTAGATTTTTATTGGGCAATGTTAAATTTTCAAACAAAATATTTGCTGTTTCTGCTTTAGTTAAAGTACTGCCTTCAATACTATTTGAATTATATGTTAAGGCTAAAATAAACTCATCATAAATATCAGGATTTTCGTTTATGAATTTAATGATATTATTAATCTTTTTTGATTTATCTTTGATTATATTTTTTTTAGCCAATAAAACATCTTTAATAATTAATTTTTGTCCCGTGTATTTATAATAGAATTCGTTAATTTTATCTTGATGTCTTTTATGAGGTAATGACCTCTCGTTAATCCAACTATTTAAAGTTGCAAAAGAAACACCTATTTGACGTGCTAATTTCTCTTGAGTTAAACTAGATAGATCTTTTATTATTTGTAATCTCTGTGATATCTTCATATATAAATATATTACAAAACTTTATATAGTTTGTCAATGTCTATACGTTTATAAAGTTTTGTAATTAAAAAAGAAGACCAAGGTCTTCTCTGAATATAAAATTCGCACTATCTAAAATGGCTCCCCCGCTGAGACGATTTTCGAATTTTTAATCAGAAGTTTTTTTCTTTTTCTTTATCAAACCTACGATGCCGATAATAACAACGAATACTCCTATTAGTTGTCCTCCTGGGCTATCATCAACTCCAGCATATATAAACATGAGTACACCGATTAATATTGCAAGAATAGAATATAATATTCTACTTTTAGTCATATAAATAAACCTTACCACACAAATGAAAAACCACCTATTTTAATAGATGGTCTTTATTATTTTTCTTTTTTCTTTTTTCTTTTTTTCCAAATTATTGAAAATATAGTCAGCATTATAAAAATTAATGCAGTGCTAGTATAAGCAAGAAAATTTATTTCTGGCTCTGGAAAAAAGAATAGAATTGCAATCCCAATAAGAATAATCAGGAGAGTTAAATAATTAAATTTCATAATATATAATAAGACTTATATTAAGTATACCAAAAAATCGCTTAAAAAGCGATTTTTAGTTCTAACTCCACAATGAAGTAGCTAAATTTTACAACTAAAATTTGTCAGCTCTTTACACTAAACTATGTCAGAACCTATTTAATTAAAAAACCGGCACTTAGATAAGCACCGGTTCTTATTCGTTTATATTTTGAATTGATTTTCTTATCCCACCGATACAGGATCTTTATCTATCATTCCGTTAATAAAGTCGCGAATGGTACCGTCAAATTTTTTCTCGGCACAATTATTACAGATTTTGGATCCATCACCGACAAGACGATGTCCGTCTTCGTATCTATAAATTTCAACACTGAAAGCGCTATGAAACGCCCCTGCATCTTTGTTACACATTTCCCGTTTACAAATAGCACATCTGCTGAGATATTGAGTTTCTTCTCCGCAAAAATCACAGTATTTCACCTCAACTTCACGATTTTCCATTTTTTTCATGATACATCCTCCTTTTATGATGTAATTTTTCTTATTTTGAGACTAAACTCATTGTTAAATGACTGATTGAATAATAACACCTTGACTTAATTCTGTCAAATATTTAGACGAACACGAAATGTCCTTTTCTCGCTCAAGACCAACAAAAATCGCAAAAGGTTATTTTATTGCGACTGTGATTGGCTTATTCCCGGTCTTAATTGAATTGATTGAGCATTAATACTCCAATCTTCATTTATTTTTCCATTGATTGTAACCGACTTGAGAATCTCAAGATTGTCCTAAATCCCACTCATAAATTTACCAATTTCAGTACTATCTGAATAAAAAATAATCTTTGAGCCGCTGGTATCAAGTTTAAGTGTTAAGCTATTGTCATCTATACCGATAATCTCTCCTCTCAAACGGACTGCACTTTGATCGACGTTAACTGATGTATTACCCCTCATCCCATTAGCCGTTCTTTCTTCCATTTTTTTTCTTATTTCCTCCCGTTCCTCGTCTACTCTACCACTAACATTTTCTTTGCTTATCTCTCTGGATCCCATATCCCCGCCCATTTGAGCAAATTCTGTTTCGCTATCACCAATAATAATCCGATCGGCAATAACACTCCCGTCAAAATTTTCAGTTCCCATAACTAATATTTTTTGATTGATTTCTAAATCATCTAGACCTGCCTCTATAAAACCATCCTCCCACTCCGGTCTTTCTAGCTTATTATTTGTCTGATTCTCTAAAATAGCGACGGACTGATTATTATTTACTTCATCTTTACTTAAAAAACAAACAAATTATCCCCTAATAAACAAGGATTAATTGTTTGTAAATAAATTTGTCTACTCCCCCGCTAGAAAGATTTTAGAACCTATTTTATGAATTTCTAAAGCCTTTAATTAATAATTAGTATTGAAAAATTTAGCAGAGAGGCAAAACTAACCCAAAGGATATATGGCAGTAAAAGATAAGCAGCGATTTTAGAAATTTTATAAAAACTGATGATGGTTAATAAAATCGCCAACCAGAGGATAAATATTTCAATAAAAGCATAAAGCGGAGATTGCAAGTCGAAAAAAAGAAAAGACCAAAAGATATTTAATGCTAACTGAACACCAAAGATAAAAACTGCTATTTTTATTTTTTTATCTTCCCAGCCTTTACTCCATACAAAATAAAGAGAGATACCCATTAGTAAAAACAAAATTGTCCAAACGGGAGCAAAAATCCAGTTTGGCGGATTAAAACTCGGTTTTTGGATTGTAGTATACCAATTTGAAATCGCAGGCGAAGTAAATAATGCCCCGATAGCTCCTGCTCCCTGACAAATTAAAATAAAAACTATTAGTTTAAAAATTTTAATTCCCTTACTCATATGATTATTATATCAAAAAATCGTCTAACTGAATATAGGTAAAAATATTTGCTCCCCAAATGGGACGATTTTCGAACTTATTTCAATAAAAACAAATTAATATATCTATAGTCAATCCCAGAACCTCGAGATTATTCCTCTTTAACACCACGAAGATATAATTTCTCAACTTTTTCACGAGCCCAAGGAGTCTTACGTAGAAATATTAAACTAGATTTAATGCTTGGATTATCATTAAAGCAATTTATTCGTATTATATCACCAAGATCTTCCCAACCATACTTTTTAATCAAAATTTCAAGGATTGTCTTAAGGGTAATGCCGTGTAAGGGGTTGTTTGGCTGTATGGTTATATTTTTATTCATATTTTTTCATTGAAGATTTTCATTAATTTATTATATCAAAAAACAACAGGTTTGAACATAAAGAAAAGTCCTGTAGGGGGTAAGAAAAAATATCGCTTAATAAAGCGATATTTTTGGTGGCTTCCCCGATAGGACAATTTTCGAACTTATTTCAATAAAAACAAATCAATACACCTAAAATTAATCCCAACAAACCAATAATAACTGTTTCGTGATTATTTATATCTTCCCATTGAAACCATTTATTAATAGTAGATTTTTTTTCATCAAAACGATGAATATAATAATGATGCAATAAGAGAATAAAAATAAAGAATAAAGGAATTAAGGTTATTATAACTTTTTTATCCATAATAATATTATACCAAATTTATATGAAAAGTTCTAACATCCTATTTGTGGTAAAAATAACCGTATCAATAAACGGTTATTTTTATGCTTTACTATGTCATACTATGCTTTATTATACAATTCTATGGCTCCGAGAGTGGAACAAAGTTAGAACTTGGTATTTTGATAAATCCCCTAATCTATTGACTAGACGATTTCCAAACCCATTTTAGAAAAATTAAGACATCTTAGTCACATTCTTAATTAAACCATTAGAGATAGAGAATGTTTTTCCATCATCATTACGCAACACAGTAGAACGCATCGTAATTCTTATGACCCGTCCCTCAAAACCGCCTATTTCTACTTTATCTCCGATTCCGTATTGATTTTCAACTAGAATAAATAATCCAGAGACAAAATCCTTAACTAAAGATTGAGCGCCAAAGCCAATAGCAAGTCCTATCACACCTGCCCCAGCCAAAATTGGCCTTATATCTATTCCAAATAAGCCTAAGACCATAAGTAAAGTGAAGATGTAAATAACAATATTGCCAGTAGTGATAACAATATTTCCTAGGGTTTTTGCTCTCTGTTCTTTTTGTGAGACATGTTTATCATCTCCGTCATCAACTATTTGAATAAGCCGTTTAACTATAATTTTTAAAACTATCCTGCCAAAAAAGAACAGAATAATTATCAAAATAATGTCTGTTCCGTTTTGTTTAATAATATTGAGTATAAATTCTTGAATAGTATTCATATGGTTATATTACTACAAAGTGAAAAAAAATTACAGCTCCGCATGCTGAACGATGTTAGAATCTATTTGTTGAAAGTTCAGCGAGCAGTAAAAATGGGGTCAGGAAAAATGGGGTCAGTAGCCTTTTTTAGGTATTCCAGGATTTCTTAATGTTGATTTTAGATCAACTTGTATTAAAAATCTGCATTCGCGCGTTAGCACGACCCCATTCTCCTTGCCATTTCCTGGCTCAATATTTTTTTGAGTAGAATATTTAATATAATTGTTAATATTTTATATAATATGATAAACTATATACATAATTATTTTATTTAAAAATATGGATTATTTTAAAAAATCATTAGAGTTACATAAAAGATTAAAAGGCAAATTGTCTATTACTTCTAAAATACCTATTGATAGTAAAGACTCTTTGTCATTAGCCTATACTCCTGGTGTAGCAGAAGTTTGTCGTTTAATCGTCAAAGATAAGTCCGCTATTTTTACTCATACTTTGAAAGCTAACTCTGTAGCAGTAGTTTCTGACGGATCATCTGTTTTGGGATTAGGTAATATTGGTGCAGCAGCATCTTTGCCAGTTATGGAAGGTAAGGCGGTGTTGTTCAAAGAATATGCTAATGTAGATGCTTATCCAATTTGTTTAGACACTCAGGATACTGAAGAGATTATAAAAACAGTTAAATTAATATCAGTTGGTTTTGGTGGTATTAATTTGGAGGACATCTCTGCTCCTAGATGTTTTGAAATAGAGAAAAGGCTAAAAAAAGAATTAGATATTCCAGTTATGCATGATGACCAACATGGTACAGCTATTGTAGTTTTAGCTGGTATTATTAATTCTTTGAAATTAGTAAAAAAGAATATTGCAGATATTAAGGTGGTAATCAATGGAGCAGGTTCAGCTGCTGTAGCTGTTTATAAACTATTAGTAAAATATGGTTTAGACGCTAAAAAGGTTGTGATACTGGATAGTAAAGGAATATTAAGTAGAGACAGAGAAGATGATATGTATTCATACAAAAAAGAAATAGTAGAACAAACTAATGAACAAAATTTAAACGGCGGATTAAAAAAAGCTTTAGTGAATTCTGATATTTTCATTGGCGTTTCTGTAGCTGATATCCTTGAGTCTGAGTGGGTAAATACAATGGCTAATGATTCAATAGTTTTTGCTATGGCCAATCCTAATCCAGAAATATCTATAGAGAAAGTACGGCAAACAAAGATAAGAATATTTGGTACAGGTAGGTCTGATTATCCTAATCAAATTAACAATGTTTTAGCTTTCCCAGGAATTTTTCGTGGAGCTTTAGATATTAGAGCTAAGGAAATTACTGATGATATGAAATTGGCAGCAGCTAAAGCAATTGCTGGTTTAATTCCTGAAGATAAACTAAAAGAAAATTGTATTATTCCTAGCCCTCTTAACAAAGAAGTAGCTATTGTTGTGGCTAAAGCTGTGAAAAGTGCTGTTTAGTATATCCTTGTATAAAAACTTTAGCTTGAAACAAATTTTACAGCAAGGTCAAGTGAGTTTGAGTTTTAATAAACCCTTTGAAACATTGGTAAATTTTATGCGTAGCTTTAACGGAAATTACTCTAAAAACGTTATGTGTACTGAGATATTTCGCGGGTGGAACAAAGTTAGAACTTGGTATAAAGCCACAAACATTAACTCGTGGTGCAGAACTTACAAATTTATATCAATTTCTCGCTTGTTCTTATCGAGTAAATCAATTGCAATCTTGGCTTGACATTGTTCAATAAGTAGCTTGGTCAATTCATCTCTTGCTTCTTCAATAAGAGATTGAGAAATTGAACTAATACCGTCAATATTAATGACAATCTTTTTTGTATCTTCAGTAATTTTTGTAAAATCTCCATTTCGCCAGTTCCATCTCCGGCACATTACATTTGATGTTTTATCATCAAAATAAATCACTTCCCCAGGTTCAGGATTTTCTCTGTCTTCACTGCCTAAAGGGATAAATGATTCATTACCTTTGGCAAAATCAAGACGTAGGTTCCCTTTTATTTTATCAATATCATCACCGCCACAAGGGATAAGATACTTTATTGAAATATAGTTAAATAATGCAACAACTGAATTAATGAATGGAAGCCCACCACCTTTCTCAATTCTTTTCAGAAGTGATTTTATGGAAGGAGGAAATTTATTTGGATTAGAGCCAAATTTTAAATGAACATCATCCCAAGCTTTGACAAACTCGTACTCGATAAAATCTTCCCCTTTTTTTCCTTCAATTTCTCTATTTAAAAGTTTTTTTATTCTTTTATTACCGAGAGTATTCTCTATATTACTAACAATGATGATCCCCCTTTTAAAGTCTGGGAATTTATCAAAAATTTCTTGATCAATAATAATTTTTCTCATATAACCTATTCTACCAAAAAACCGCTTTTTTGTCGATTCTTTCGAGCTTTATTTCTCTAACATAGATTTTGCTAATAAACCAGAAATATGGGCAAGACCATTAAGAGCGTGTAAAAAAATAAATAACAGAAATACTCCAAAAATTCCTACAATAATTGATGTGAAATAGCTATTTATAAAACAAATACCACTTGAGGTAATACAGAATGCTCTATGAAGTATTCCTATTTCGATAAGATGATACAAAATAGGTGTAGCAATTAGACCTAAAGCAACAGAAAGTAATGTAACCAAAACAACAAAAGAGATTATTCCCAATGGGAATTTAATAAAAAGATAGACTAAGCTTTTCCACGTAAATGAATCATTAAGATATGCTTTAACTTTTTCCCAGATACCTTCTGATTCTTTTATCGAAACAAAAGGAATATCAATGCCTAATATACTTATTGTTAACTGACGTTCAAAACCTGCCAATACACGCCATAATAGAAGTGTCCCAAATAAAATTGGAATTCCAATTAAAGTAATTATAAGTCCAAGTCCAAGTGATAATCCGGTAACAAGAAAAACGAAATAAAATATGCCTAAAACGAACGAAAGCAATAAATAGAAAATGTTCAGATAAGTTTGGCTTTGTATAATTACTTTAAAAAAATTAGATAATTTTGTATTCATATTTTTTAGTTTGTTATTGATTATTTTCATTATATCAAAAAACCTCTAAAAAAGCGATTTTTTACTAGATCCACATCGTGGACGACGTCAGGACCTATTTTGGGTTATAGCATTTTAATTCTCGTGCTCAATAATTTCTTTAGCTTTTTTATAGTCTTTATCTAGAACATACAAATCAGCTCCAAAAGAATCACCTAATGCTCCCTGAAATTCTATTCCACCCTCAACTTTAATAATGCTCTCAATCCCGTGTTCTTTTAAGAGATTTCTTGCAGATTCTGCTAACATATTTGAGTTGAAATTTTTAACTTTTACATCTTTGTTGCTCATTATATAATTTTACCATACAAACAAAAAACCGCCTAAATATGGCGACTTATGTTGGTTTCGCGTCGTGGACGCTATTAGAACCTATTTTGTTTATCCTAGTGTTAGCACAAGCGGAAATATAACTAGTAAAACTATATCTGTTATGAAGTGAGCTATAATGGCCGCTTCAAGTCCCTTCTTCCAATATAGCCAGCCAAAAATAACACCACCAATTCCGTTTAGTAATACTGCACGCAGAATTATGAGAGGTGTGATTGTGATAAGTACTGCTGTCGCGGGTAAATGGCCAAGGCCAAAAATTATTGCAGCAGAAACTATCGCAACCCAAATAGTTGTAGTGGAGGGTTTAATATCGGTAGATCTTGAAAATCTCCACATAATCCAAACAAGCAAAGTTACAAAAAACAATCTTAATAGTATTTCTTCACCAATACCTCCATAGAATGCTGCGAGAAAACCCTGCCAAAGCGGTGTACTGGCAGCAGATATAGGCTCTATGAAGAAATTAAATAAATAATCAAAACCTATAATCAACAATCCACTCAACACTCCGAACTTGATTGATACTATTGCAACGGACTTAGTTTTTTTGCTAATAGATTCACCTGCTAACCAGGAAGAAATGATCGGTGTAGCAAATCCAACTTTTTTGTTTAAGAATAATCCTATAAATGTTGCAATACCAATAAATATGGCACTTTGTATTGTGCTAATCAGTATAACTACAGGTAACGGAATAGAAAGTTCTTTCAAAACATCTCCTTGTGTTGTTAGTAGAAAAGGCGTTATGGTAATTATTCCAAATAATCCAGCTCCAAATAGCAACAAAAATAATTTCCAATTAATCAGATTTTTTATTTTCATAATATAAGACCATTCTATCTAGATACCAAAGTTTAAACACGCTTGATAATATGGTTGAAAAAATTGTTACTTCTAGTAAATTACTGTATGCCCCATAGACAAGTATAAAAAAGAAAAGTCCATTAAATAGATTTAGTACAGTCGGAAAGTCTTTTTGCAATACACCCTCTTTGGTCCACAGCTCTTCTCCTAATATAGATTTACTCATCCAATTATTCTTACTTTTTGGTTCTGGGAAGAGAATCGGATTAACCGCAAAAAAAGCTAGCAAAACTAACAATAAATACCAGTCTTGAGTCCAAATTGGGAAAGGTATTAGGAAGAAGGCAATTATACGAGTCCATCCACTAAGTGGGTTTGTGTGCCTTCTCCAGATTTTTTCATTGAAGATTTTCATTAATTTATTATATCAAAAAATAACAGGTTTGGACATAATAAAAAGTTCTGTTGGGAGTAAAAAAAATATCGCTTAATAAGGCGATATTTTTCGTGGCTCCGTTGGCTGGACGATGTTAGAACCTATTTTGCTACAACATATTGTAATTCTACAACCCCATTACTATAGTCTTTCGTACCTTGTAGAGTAAGCTTGGGAATAGTTTTAATGTTTTGAAATAATGCTATGCCATCTCCTAGCAAAGTTGGCATTACGAATATTTTCATTTCATCGATCTGATTCTCATTCAAAAAGTTTGTAATAAGTGTAGCGCCTCCTACAAGCCAAATATTCTTATGTGTGTTTTTATCTAAACCATCTATAAAATCTACAATACGTCCCTTAACAAAAGTAACGCCTTCTTCTGAACGGGTATCTGCTTTTTTAGAAAAGACATAGCAGTTCTTTCCAGGATACTTACTCTTAAATTGTTCATAAGTAGTATTGCCTTGAACCACAGTATCCATTTCTTCTATAAACTTTTCTGTTTTAAATTCATCGCTAAAATAATTATCCAACCAGGCAACACCACCATCTTTTGTGGCTATGTAACCATCTAAACTTTGAGCGATGTATAAGATTACTTTTTTCATATATTCTACCCTAATAACTAGTGTAAAAGTTCTGGACTGCACAAGTTCTCACTATTGTTAGCTGTCCTACCACAACATTTATAAATGTATTTGGGACTAGATGTTAATTCCTTAACATTTTCTAAATCAAAATTATGTGCATTTTTTGTTAATTGACACATTCTGTGCTTGGGTATATTTCCTCCACATTTACAATCTTGTTCACAACATTTTTTATTATCTATATTTTCCATAATTCCATCTTATCACACAATTTAAAAACCGCACATATACTAACTCCCCAGGTGGGACGATTTTCGAACTTTTTTTACAGAAAATCAGGTGCTCGTTTACGGTTAAGACCCCGCCCACGGAGTCCCGAAGATGCCAACGGCAAGTTCTGCCCAAATAAGAAAAAGAGCTACCATAATCATAACACCTACAACAACTCGGTATGCAATAGTGTCACTTTTTCTTATAAAGAACTCATATGTGAGACCAGCACCGAGGAGGAGGACACCAGCGATAATAAAGTCAGCCAGATTCCAATTCACTTGATTGGTGAACCGCATCGCCAACAAGGGCATCAGTAATATAAGAATTACCATTAATACAATACAAATGATATTTTTCTTCATATGCCCCAATCCTACCACACAAACAAAAAACCGCCCATAGAATGACGGTTTTATAAGCTCCCCCGATGTGACAATTTTCAAACCTGTTTTAGGAAATTAAGCAGTTAAACAAGGATAGTGAATTTTACTTAGCTACTTTTTCAACAACAAGAACAGAATTCACTTTTGAGCCAAAATATAAGAATAATGGAGTAACGTTTGGAATTATTGAAACAACTTCCCCTTCTAAGTTGTTGAGGAATTGCTCTAATCTGTCTTGCTCTTTGGCGATCTTAATATCTAATTTGTGAACCTTATATTTTTTATTCATATACAATTATTATACAAAAATACTCTAGAAATCACAAGTTAACAAACCCCACTAAAAACAAATATTGTAAAATAAGGCTTAAAATTTGGCTCTGCGGGTAGGACTCGAACCTACAACCTAGTGATTAACAGTCACTTGCTCTACCATTGAGCTACCGCAGAATATATTTAATTGTATCAATATTATACTCTATCACTTATCAAAACGTCAAGG
>Ga0307992_1000440_pt1 | contig 26852 bp, 23 predicted proteins | sample EllFjometagen133_FD_203162 | JGI IMG/M metagenome (GOLD analysis project Ga0307992, IMG submission 203162) | Marine microbial communities from Ellis Fjord, Antarctic Ocean - #133 | ecosystem: Environmental > Aquatic > Marine > Unclassified | place: Southern Ocean | collected 2014-10-08
CTATCTATTACCCAAAATGGATAATGACCTCTTACATTTTTCCCTTTTCTTTTCATATGTGGAATCCAGTTTAACTTTGTGTAATATCTTAGTCGGTTATAAGGCTGGCCTTTACCGAAATCAACGCTCGCCTTTTTAGCCAATTTAATAATTTTATTCAGATTTAATAATTCGTTTCTTTTCATATAAGAATATTATAACATTCTAGTTTAACTGGAATCTTGGTACTTGGAAGGTTTCTGCGTTAGTAGTAGGGTAGTGACAATGCAAGTAGTTGATTTGAATTCCTCAAGATATCCAGACTTACTGAAAGTTACAAAGAACCCTCCAAAGAAACTTTACATAAAGGGTAAATATACTCCCCAGATTTTTGAGAACTGCCTTTCGGTAGTTGGAAGCAGAAAAATGACCCCCTATGGGCAAAGAGTTACACAAAGATTTGTCAGGGAGGTAGCTTCCCGCGGAATAACTATAGTTTCAGGTTTTATGTATGGCGTTGATGCCGAGGCCCACGACGCGGCCTTATCCGTTGGAGGCAAAACGGTAGCAGTAATGGCTTGCGGTATAGATGCTGTATGTCCTTCGTTTCAAAAGGATCTGTACAACTCTATCTTAGAACTCGGCAGTTTAGCTGTCTCCGAATACCCGGGAAGTACGCAGGCCAGAAAATGGACCTTTCCTCAGAGGAACAGGATAGTCGCCGGTCTTTCACAGGCTTTATTGGTTGTAGAGGCGGGTTATAAGAGCGGTACTTTAATTACTGCAAAGCATGCCCGAGATTGCGGCAGACAGGTTTTTGTAGCTCCCGGAGATGTATTCTCAAGTAATTACAAAGGTATTTGCCAACTTATAACTAAAGGGGCTAAAGTTGTCACTTCCGGCCTTGATATAGCTAAATATTATGATGCAGACTTTAAGGCCAATTTTGGTGCAGGAGAATCCCAAGGTAGGTTAGGGATTTTTGGGAACGAAAATAGAAAGAGGGAACGCCCTGTAAAAAGGAACTTAGACCCTGCTGAGGAAAAAATATATTCTCTTTTAAAAAGTTCGTCCCTAAATTTGGATGATTTGGTCACCACTTTAGGAGTTTCGCCTTCATCGGTAAGTGCCAAAATTACATCTTTAAGTTTAAAAGGTTTAATTGATGAAAGAGGAGGTATTTTTTATGTTAATTAAGGTTCTCTCGGCAGCCTCCATTGGTTTGGAAAGCTTGAAGATTACGGTAGAAGTTGACGTTGCAAAAAGGGGATTGCCAACCTTTGAAATCGTAGGCCTTCCTGATAAGGCTACAACGGAAAGTAAGCACAGGATAAAAGCCGCTATTCTGAATTTAGGACTTGATTTTCCCACGAGCAAGAAGATCACAGTAAATCTTGCCCCCGCGGACGTGCCGAAGCAAGGATCTCTCTATGATTTGCCCATTGCTGTAGGTTTAATCTGCCTTATCTACGATATTAATTTACCGGAAAACCTCCTGTTTTTTGGTGAACTATCTTTGGATGGTACTTTGCGCCATACGAAAGGAGCATTCCTTTTAGCTTTGTTCGCAAAAGAATCCGGATACCTTAAGATCTTCGTTCCGAAGCAGAATCTTCGGGAAGTAGCTTCAATCCCCGGTCTACAGGTTTTTCCTGTGGAAAATTTGATGGATTTGTTTAGTTACTTAAAGGATAAAAGTAAATTAGAACCTGTTATTACTGAGGAGTTTTCCTTAGATTTGGAGGGTGGTTCTTCTAAACCGGTGGAGGAGTTCGGCGGATTAGACATGGAGGATATAATCGGCCAGGCACAGGTAAAGCGAGCTCTAGAAATATCCGCGGCCGGAGGGCACAATTTCCTGATGATAGGACCTCCCGGTTCCGGAAAGACCTTACTCGCTAAGACTTTCCCTTCTATTTTACCTTCCCTAACATTGAAGGAGTCGCTGGAAGTTACAAAAATCTATTCTGCTGCGGGACTTATATCCCCCGGAGGTTCTCTAATCATCAAAAGGCCCTTTCGAGCGCCTCATCACACGGCTTCATACGCAGGGATGGTTGGGGGCGGTGCTATACCTCATCCCGGACAGATAAGCTTAGCACATAGAGGAGTCCTTTTCATGGATGAGTTTCCGGAATTTCCACGCTCAATTTTGGAGATGTTGAGGCAACCTTTGGAAGAAGGCGAAATTATTATATCCAGGAGTTCCGGTAGTTATATGTTTCCCTGTAGATTTATTTTAATTGCGGCTGGAAACCCATGTCCTTGCGGTTTTTTTGGTACCAATAAAGTTTGTAAGTGTGCTCCCGGCCAAATTTTACGTTACAGAAAGAAGCTCTCAGGTCCAGTTATGGATCGAATAGACCTTTTTTCGTCAGTTCATCCGGTAGATTTGGACAAGCTGAAAAGGTTTTCTTCCAAAAAAGTAAAAGGTGAGTCTTCAAAGGAGATAAAATTTCGTGTAGAAAAGGCTAGAGACTTGCAGAAGGAACGCTTTAATTCCTTGGATTTGGTTTGTAATTCCGAAATGTCGAATAAGGAAATTGGGCGGTTTTGTGGGTTGGATCATAGTGGAAATCTGCTGTTGAAACAAGCTACAGAACTTTACGAACTTTCTGCACGCTCCTACTTTAAGGTTTTAAAGATATCTCGTACAATTGCAGACCTGTCACTTTCAGAAGGTATAAAGGAGAATCACATTGCGGAAGCCCTACAGTACAGGTACAAAGACATTTAGGTTTAATTTGCCCCTCTTTTGGCAAAGAAACAGTTGACTTCCATATAATATGTGTTGTAATATCCGGTTATGGTTAAATTAACAAAGATCTCAAAGGCCTTTTCGGATAATAACAGATTAAAAATTTTGGAATTCTTGAGCGATGGACAGAAGAATGTTACTCAGGTAGCAGACAACCTTAAAGTGGAGGAGAACTTAGCCTCCCACCATTTAAGAGTATTGGCCGACCTTGGTTTTCTAAAGAATAACAAAAAAGGTCGTCAGGTCTTTTATAGATTGAATGATAGGCGCTTTGTTGATTTGGTTAAAAGCATTAGTCAAAACCCCGCTTTTAAAGATTTAATTAAAGAAGCTCTAGAAGATTAATCTATTCGTTTAATCCTTGGATTTTAACTAGGGGAGGCTTTGCGCCTCCCTTTTTTGTTTGTGCCCCTCAATATTTGGGTGTACTTTGGCACCTCACCTTTACGCTATTTTTTCATATGAACTTTTGAGGCAACAACCCACTAAAGCAATGGAGAAATCCGTGGTCCTGTAGGATTAGTAATGGCTCTGCAAGAATTATGCGGGAAAAATCCAACTAAGGTTTTATCCACAGATTTATCCACAATTCAAAAACTTAATAATTCCTTAATCTTTTGCGGGGAATATGCGGGAAAAGATAAGCCTTCGACTTAATATTCTAGTTAGATTGGAATATTGAACTTGCTAATCTGTATTGAAATATATTAGAAATATACTATGGTTTTAAAGGATTTTATATTTCAAAATTTATATTATTTCATTAGTCTTGTCGCTTTACTATCGGGGCTCTTAACCTATCTATACTTTTACAATAGGGAAGTGCTCTCCTATTCAGTAGGTACTGTAGAAATAGAAAATTCTGATATAAATTCCTCTGTTTCAAGTCAAAAAGTTGGCCATATAGTCGTGGATCTTTCAGGGGCTGTAGAGCGCCCAGGTATTTATTCCTTGGATGTAGGTGATCGCCTAGCCGATTTAATTTCACTTTCAGGTGGTGTAGCTAATGAGGTATCTGAAAAATGGCTCTCAAAGAGTTTAAACCTATCCTCGGTTTTGCAAGATCAGCAAAAAATTTACATTCCTTTTGAGTGGGAAGTCTCTCCCAGAGCTCCGGCGTACGAAATCAAGGAATTAGAGGTTTCAGAACCTTTAGTCACTTCCTCCACAACTTCCTCCGTTGATACAACTAATATTTCAGACGGAGCCTCAGAATCCCCTGATATTGCTATAGAGGATACAGGCGGGATAGTAAATGTAAATCAGGCCTCTGAAGAAGCATTAATAGAGCTTCCGGGGGTGGGGGAGGTTACAGCCGGAAAAATTATCGACAATCGTCCTTACACAAATATACAGGAGTTGGGGGAAAAAACCGGTATTTATGCAAGCACAATCGACAAAATTAAGGACTTAATAATCTTTTAATAATCTTATGGTAAAATGCCGTTCTCGTTTTTTTAGTAAACAGCTTTTAAAGCATAACCTTCCGTTTGTTTTGCTTGTACTATTAGTGCTTTCTAGGGTGTCAGGGTTTTGTGAGGGGGATATTAAGGCATGCGCTGAAAGACCTCTGGAATTTAATAATCTCTTAATAATTCAAAAAATTGACCCGTTTTTGGAGAGAATTCGTAATAAAGCAATACAAAGAGCTAGGAAATATTTTCCGAGTCCAGCAAGCGAGCTTCTACTTGGGATGACAATAGGAGTCGATCATTTTAAGAAACTTCCGCAGTTTAAGGAGATGTTGTTAAAAACAGGAACAATTCATGTGGTTGTAGTTTCGGGGTATAACATAAGTTTGGTTTATTCTTTAATGGCCGCTCTTTTGGGGTCTTTCTATAATCGGACGAAATTGTTGATTGGTTTTTCCGTTGCCCTGTTTTATGCTTTGCTTTCAGGATTTGATCCCCCCGTGATTCGTTCCTGGATTATGGGTTCGATCGCATATTTGGGAAAGTATTATGGAAGGTCTTTTCCGACCTTAAGGGTTTTGATTGTTTCCGGCCTGTTAATGATTTTATGGCAGCCTCTTTTTTCGTTTAGCCTTAGTTTCCAACTGAGTTTTTGTGCTACCTTGAGCCTGATTTTGTTTTCAGATACTATTTCCAAGCTTTCCATTACATCAAAAATTCCTGAGTTCTTTAGGGAAGATTTTACTGCGACTGTAGCTGCCCAGATTCTAGTGTGGCCATTAATTTCTATTTACTTCGGAAGGGTAAGTATTATCAGTATTTTAGTGAATACTTTGGTATTGTGGACGGTTCCCGTAGCTACGGTTTTCGGTGGCGCTTTTTTGCTACTGTTCTTTGTTGGGGATTTTTTATCCAGAATCTTAGCCTTTTTTGTCTATATTCCATTAGGTATTTTTGCTAATGCAATCGAGCTTTTTTCTAAGGTGTCTTTTGCCCAAGTGGAGTTTCAGTTTTCTTTAGTTGGATTTGCCGTTTACTATCTGGTTGTTTTGTTTATGAAGGTTCGGCCGTCTCTTTTTGCTAGTTTGGATGTTGGAGAAATCATGGAGAAAGAAGGCCCTATTGTTGCCGATGTCTCCTGATCATGAAAACACAAATCATTTTTTACACAATAGCCCTGTTTATAAAGATTTTACTGTTTTATAACCAATCAAGAGGTAATTACCTGGAAATAGCATTCCTTGACGTTGGGCAGGGAGACAGCATTTTAATAACCACGCCAAGCAAAAAACGCGTATTAATTGATGGGGGAGCGGGCTTCACTGCGGATAGGATTTTAGATTCCTACTTTCCGTTAAATAATTGCCACATAGATGTTTTGGCCCTAACACATCCGCACGCCGATCATATAGAAGGTTTGAACCGTGTTTTAGATCATTGCAAAGTTGACTACATAGTCTTTAATCCCGTGAAGTATGACAGTTACTTGTACGATAATTGGTTATCAAAAGTTTCTGAGTTAGGGGATTCCGGAAAGTCCAAGGTTATCAGTCGCATTGATAGTGAGACACTAAAAATTGATGGGATTACTTTCCATTGTGTTTGGCCAACAGCGGAGGCTTTAGAGAGGAGGTTTTCCAACATAAATAACGCTTCTTTGACTGTATTCTTGGATTACGGAGATTTTGAAGCGTTTTTGTCTGGAGATGCCGAGACGGGGGTTTTGGAAATCATTAAGGAAAGATTAAATGAAGGCGCTTTTTGGTTTATCGATTATCCTTTGGAAGTATATAAAGCATCTCACCATGGGGCAAAAAATGGCTTGGTTAAGGGTCTTTGGACCAAGTTAAACCCCGATGTTACAGTTATATCGGTCGGGGAAGATAACAAATTTGGACATCCTAGTTCTGACGTTATGGATTTCTTCGCAACACAAAAATGCACAGATCTTTCTGGGTTGGAGAAGTTACGTAGCCTATTCGTGACAAAAAAGGGCTTGGTTAAAAGAACAGATGTGGATGGAACGGTAAAAATAAGATACAATTTATCCCAATATGGCCACAACTAAAAATATTTCTCAAAATATGCCCAAGATCTTGAAAGAGGTTGTTGGTAGGGCTGTTAAAGACTGTTATGACAGTGAATTACCGGACTTTACAGTTGCGATTCCGAACGACTCTAGGTGGGGAGACTACGCTTGTAATGCTGCTCTGAAGTTAGCCCCGACTCTTAAGCAGAGCCCCGTTGAGATCGCCAGAAATCTGACTTATAGGTTACAGGGTCTTAGTGAGGAGCCCTTCGAGGGGTTCAAAAACACTTCAATTGAAGTTGCCGAAAATGGCTTTATTAACTTTAAATTATCGAGGCTTTGGTTACAAAATATACTCAAAGACCTATCCTCTGTCGCAGTGAATTATAGGGTAGGGGATTTTGGGTTAAATTACGATCTTTTATCGGGCAAAAAAATAATGGTTGAGTATACAGATCCGAACCCATTTAAGCTTTTCCATATTGGCCATTTAGTACCAAATGCTGTTGGAGAATCTTTTGCTCGTTTGTTTGAATACTGTGGCGCAGAAGTCAAGAGAGCAAGTTATCAAGGCGATGCCGGAATGCATGTGGCACAGTCTATTTGGGGGATGATAGAAAAATTTAAGGATCCTAAAGTAAGTTTGGAGGAAATTGAATCCCTGGATCTAAAAGAAAGGGTGAGTTTTTTGGGCGAATGCTACGCTTTAGGTTCCTCAGGTTTTTCGGAAGACTCTGAAGTTGAAGAAGCTATAAAAAATATAAACTACTTGGTTTACATTTCGGCCCAGGAGAATTTGGAGGAAGCGCGTGGATGGGAACTTCAAGTGGACTATAAAAAATATTTGACCGGTTCCGAACTTGATTACGAGAAGGTTAAAAAACTTTATAACTTAGGTCGCCAATGGAGTCTGGATTATTTTGAGACAATTTACGAACTATTGGGAACTAAATTTGACTATTACTATTTCGAAAGTATGACGGGGGAATATGGCATGAAGATTGTCAATGAATATGTACGACAGGGCATCTTTAGTACTGACAAGGGCGCTATCATTTTTGAAGGCGAAAAACACGGTTTACATACCCGAGTTTTCGTAAATTCTCAAGGACTGCCAACATATGAAGCGAAAGATTTGGGGTTGGTTTACATGAAGATAGCTGACTTTGATTTCGATTTGTCGTATGTTATCACTGCCGCAGAACAGGAGTCATATTTTGCCGTAGTCTACAAGGCATTGGAACAGATAGATAGGGACTTAGCTTTTAAGAGCATTCACGTGTCGAATGGAATGATGACACTTGCTGATGGGAAGATGTCCTCAAGGACGGGAAATATTATAGCGGTTGATGAACTAATTGACCAGTTGGCACAAGCAGCTTGTGAAAAAATGGCGCAAAATATTTCGGGTGTCTCAGAAGAAGAGAGGAGACCTACAGCGACCAAAATAGCCGTTTCCGCCTTGAAATACGCCATATTAAAGCAACAACTAGGGAAGAACATTGTCTATAATAAGGAGAGATCCCTTCAGCTGACAGGAAATACCGGTCCTTATTTGCAATATACCTTTGTAAGAATTTATTCGATTTTAGAAAAGGCGGATTTTACGTGGGGAAGCTTTGATTTAGAAGATATGGGTCTGTCTCAAGAGGAGGAATTACTCTTGCGTAAGCTAACACACTTCAATGAAGAAGTGTGTAAAAGTACTAAGGAATTATTACCCAGCTATCTATGTACTTATCTTTATGAGCTTGCCGGGCTGTTTAACACTCTATACTCTAAAGTGCCAATTCTTGACACAAATGATGACAATTTGCGCAATTTTAGATTGAGCTTAATAAACGGCGTTGGTGTAGTTTTAAAGCAGGGTTTGTATCTCTTAGGAATTGAAACTGTAGATAGGATGTGATTTGATCCCATGGCCACAAGAAAAAGAAGAAAGAAAAAAAAGAGTAAGAATAAGCGTACGGTAGCTAAGCGAAAGAGGGTGCGAAATTTGCGATTTTTAGTGAAATTTATTAAGGGTATTTTTTCCGTTGTAATTTTAAGCGGATTTTTAATTGGCTTGTTTTTATGTTTAGAAAACCTTCCTTTCTTAGTTTCAAAAATATCTTCAAAAATAGGGATATCAGGTGTTGGCGATCTCGTTTTAATAGATAGTTCGCAAAGGAAAGAGGCGGAGGATGGCTCTAAAGAGGCTTTAGGGAGTCAGAAGACCACCCTTACTATTGGTTTAATCGCAGACTCGGAAGGAGATAACGAAAGTTTGGAAAAGGCGCTCGATGGGTTGAATGACAGAAATGTAGACGCAGTGTTTTTCTTGGGAGATTTGACACAGTATGGGAGCCTAGATTCACTCAGGGCCGTTAAGGATATTTTGAATAGATTTGAGCTGAAGGTTTTAATTATTCCTGGCGATCATGATTTGGCAGCTTCGGCGGATGATGGGGATTTGTCAGGGAGAAGAAATTTCAGGGAGGTGTTCGGGGATAACATACATTTGTATGAAAGTAGGGGACACAACTTTATGCTCTTTGACAATAGTCCTAATTTTTCGAAAATATCCGAAGAAGATTTGGCGTGGTTTGAGAATAATTTACCTGAAACAGATTTTGTTATATTATCTCAACCTTTATACCACCCAACTAACCAGAGAGTTATGGGCATGTTTGATGGTGATGTAGTTTCAACTGTTAGGGCGCAGGCAGAGGAGATGCTGACAAAGATCCGGGAATCTAATGTCAAGGCTATAATAGCTGCGGATCAACATTTTTTCAGCAAAAATACAGATCCCGAGCGAGCAGATCTATTGCATATTGTTGTAGGAGCTTTAATAAGTAATAAAGGCTCTTTTAGAAACCCCCAATCATCTAGATATGCAATTTTAAAAATTTACGAAAACGGCAATTATAAAGTGGAAGAAATTGTTTTGTAGTTTATGGATAGGATTCGCGGTATTTTTTTTAAGGTAGTTTTTAATGGATAATTATCCGCTTCCCATTGCTTTTTGCTATACTTACATCGTTGTCTTTGGGCTAGGAGGGGTCGCATAGTGGCCTAGTGCGGCGGTCTTGAAAACCGCTATACCCGTAAGGGTATCGTGGGTTCGAATCCCACCCCCTCCGCCAAACATGTCGCTACGCGACCTGTTTGGGCCAAGCACAATTCGATAGAATTTGCTTGCACTCGAAAGGTTTGTACTCAAACCTTGAGCCCGAAGGAAGTGTAATCGCTTCCTGAGTATTGTGCGGAGCACATTTCTGGACCAATGCAAATGTGAATGAACACGAACATTTCGTTGCACCTCACAGAATGGTAAACCATTCTGTGAAACACGAGAAAGTTTATCGAACCAGCTACAATTCGATAGAATTTGCTTGCGCCAGAAAACTTCGTACTCGAAGTTTGAGTACTTGTGTTAAAATACCTTTATGAAAGGGTTCATTGAGTTTATAAGAAAACAAGGGGTTGTCGGTTTAGCAATGGGCTTTTTGCTCGGAGGGGCAGTTTCTAAAATCGTAGGCTCCTTTGTAGAGGATATTGTTAGTCCGTTTTTAGGCTTGGTCTTGGGTCCTGCGGAAATTCTTACCGATTTAAGTATTCCGATTGGAGAGTCGTCAGTAAAAATCGGTAGTTTTATTTCTAACTTGATAGATTTTGTTATTATTGCAGCCATTGTGTATTTTGTGTTTAAAGGGCTTGGGCTGGAAGATCTCGATAGGAAAGGTGACAAATAGCTTTTTTGGTGTAGGGTGAGTGTAAAAGTTTTATTTTTTAAGCCCCCGTAGTTCAACGGATAGAACACGCCCCTCCTAAGGGCGAAATGTAGGTTCGATTCCTATCGGGGGTACCATTAAAATTGTGCAACAATTTTAATGGGCCAAGCACAATTCGATAGAATTTGCTTGCACCCGAAGGAAGTGTAAACACTTCCTGAGTACCGTAGATTGCTATGCAATTTTGATTTTATTTTCGGGGTGTGGCGCAGTGGTAGCGTGCTCCGTTCGGGACGGAGAGGTCGTCGGTTCGAGTCCGACCACCCCGACCAAAAATCCAGATATCCCCGCAAGGGGGTAACTGGATTTTTTAGTTGTGTGGGAGGACGAGATCGGGTCTACACAAAACTTAGCGAACTAGGCTGCTTAGTCAGGCGTAGTGAGCTTAGTTGTTGTGGATGCTCAATGAGGTGTTAGTGAATTCAAACGAAGTGCAGGATGAACTTAACCGAATTAGTCCCCGAAGGGGGACAATAGGAGGAGCGAAGCGACGAATTGCCGACCACCCCGACCAGCAGGTTTGAGTAGGTTTGAAGACCGTCCTTGGAGAATGACGCACCTAGGCCGAGAACCTTCCTAGAACTCTGCTATACTTGGTTTATGCCCAAGAGAATCCTTAAGAAGGCTCCCCCAAAGCTTCCTAAAAGAAGACGTAATTTTCCCAACCATTTTGCGAATTTGCTTATAGCAACAGGTTTCCTTTTTGTTGCCCTTTCCCTAGGCCCTTTACTTACCCAGGAACTTTGGTTTCAGCTAAAAGAGTTAAAGAACCAAAAATTTATACTCAAGTCACCGGGAGATTCAAAAGGAGGGGGGATAAAAGATAGCCCTTTTGCGCGCTTGATTTCCACAAGGCCTATTAACTTAGAACCTAAAGACCGTAATTTCGGATTGGTAATAGAGCGTCTCGGTGTAAATGTTCCTGTTGTTAAGGACGTTTCGGTAGGCAATGTGGATGAGTATGTTGAGGCCCTGAAAAGGGGAGTAGCGCACGCTATAGTTTCCGACTATCCATCTGAAGATCCTGGCAACGTGTATATCTTTGCGCACGCATCCCTTAACTTTTGGAAATTAGGAAAATATGCGACACTTTTTAATCTTCTGAGGCACTTGGAAATAGGGGATACGGTTCATGTTTTTTATGAAGGACGAGATTTTGTTTACAAGGTGATTAACTCTGAAAAATACAAGGGGTTTAACACTTATCCGATCACCCGACCTGTTTTGGAACCTTTGTTGACCTTGCAAACTTGCGATCCTCCAGGGACCACTTTGAACAGGCTAGTAGTGACGGCTAAATTAGTAGAAGTGCGCTGAAATGTAATTCCTGTCCCGGCTATCTAATACTCACGGTGTATAGATTTGTTTCCGCCTCAGATTTAAACGAGGTTAGAAGCACAATCTTATCTCCTCCGGGAGAGCTGAACACCCTGTTTGAGTAAATCGTATTATTGTAGATCCCTGTTTTATTAGTTCCATCGATCCTTATCAAGAAAATCGCACTACTGCTGGGCTCGCCATTTTCCCCGCTGTTACCGTTGTTGACCTGTGTCGCATCGTCGACGCTTTCATCAAGAGGATTATCTACCATTACCAAATGAAAGCTATCCGCATACCACGACAGTTTTGGTTGTACATCATTTGGGTTTGTAGTTAGAACAACACTTCCTCTCGTCTCACCAATCGGTAAAGGCTTTTCCATATTATAAATTTTATATTCAATCAGCCCTTGATTATTTATTACCTTATCTTTGTACAAAAACTTATTCTCATCTGGCGCCCAGGAAGTTTCCGGATCTAGGGCGATCTCCTTAAGTTCCTCAGTTAAGCCATCCGCCTCCGTAAGCTCCGACTTTTCAACAAGTTCCTTCCTATTCTCCACCACTATCTCCTCCCACTCCGCCAGAATCTCATCAACATCTACGACTGAAACAGATTTGGCACTATCTGATACTAGATCTGCCATGTAGTAGGCATTTTCCGCCTGTTGCACCAAAAGCTCCTTTTCATCAGGTGACCACTTAATATCCAAAGACTCAGAAAACTTAACATACCTTGTGTCCTCCAAAATTACCTTTGGTGTTGAACTGAAGAAACTTATCCTATTGTAATTTAGAGATATAACCCAAACGCCGGGAGTCTCGTCGTCCATTGACAGGTAGGCAATAGCACTCAGGGAAGGGGACATTACCGGCTTTTTCGCGCCCGTATTTGTTAAAGGCTCGATTCTGGGAGTCTTCGAAATCAGAACGGCCGTAATATCAGTTACTAACTCGGAAAAAACCTCAATCTCCTTTTGCCAAGGTGTAAATCCGTTCTTTTTTATTTCTAATAGGTGTTTTCCGGGGATAACTCCTGGGATAGAATCGTTCGTCGCCGTCACAAGTTCTTCGTCCAAGTAAACACTTGCGCCTTCCGGAAGTGATTTAGCACTGATCATTCCTGTAACTTTTATATCAACCTGGCTCTTTTCATCTTTTCGTAATCTGTATCCGGCAGTATACAAATATAGTAAAGTGCTGACGAACAGTATTATTAGTGTGGTTATAAGGCCTTTTAGTAAGTATTTTTTATTCATAGCTTTTATATTCTAGCATTGTTATATAATTTCTGTATGCTTACTAAGAAATTGGCTATAGATTTAGGTACATCTAACTCTATAGTTTATATGAAAAAGAAGGGAATACTGATCATGGAGCCCACAGTTGTTGCGGTATCAGAAGAGTCAGGAAATGTTTTGGCCGTAGGAAGTGAGGCAAAGAAAATGTTAGGGAGAACGCCAGAGTATATTAAAGCCTTTAAGCCCCTGAAAAAAGGTGTCATCGCGGATTATCAGGTTACGGAGGTTTTGTTGCGGTACTTTATAAATAAAGCAATCGGTACTTCCCGTTTAATAAAACCGGACGTGGTAATTTCAATTCCGGCGGGCGCTACTTCAGTTGAGTCAAGAGCCGTTTTAGATGCGGCTTATTCGGCGGGTGCAAAGCGGGCTTATTTAGTTCCGGAACCTTTGGCGGCGGCCATTGGAGCTGGCTTGCCGGTTTCTCAGCCGTCGGGCAACATAATAGTGAACATTGGTGGAGGTACGACGGAAATAGCGGTAGTTTCATTGTATGGCATGGTCACGCACGGAAGTGTAAGGATCGGTGGAAATGATTTCGATGAAGCAATAATCCAGTATTTGCGACGAGAACACGGTTTGATTATAGGGGAGGGGATTTCCGAGGGGGTTAAGATTAGCTTGGGTACTGCGGTCTTACCGAAAACTGGAGATATGGTGGAAGTGAAGGGGCGCGATTCCGTTACAGGTTTTCCGAGAATCGTGGAGGTTTCTTCTGAGGAGGTTAATACTTGTATGGAACGGGATTTGGAGCGTATTGGGAGGGCGATTAAAAGTGTGCTCGAAACAACTCCTCCCGAGCTTTCAGCGGATATTTTAGATAAAGGGATTGTGTTGAGCGGAGGTACTTCACAACTGAAAAACATTGACAAATATATTTCAGATTACGTAGGGGTTCCTGTTCATGTTGCCGATGAGCCTATTTTGTGTGTTGTCAAAGGACTAGCGAAAGTGCTGGATCAGTTCGACGAATTTAGTAAAAGTATGATAAAAAGGTAAAATGTATGTTATGAGTCGCAATATCTTAGGAGTAAAAGTTGATTTTCTTTCAAAGAGCGACGTATTGGAGAAAGTGGATGCGCTTTTAGATACAGGAAGAAATATGGGTGAGGAGGGGACTGTTGATGAGATCGCTGTTAATGGTGGGGAAGTGTCGGTGGATTTGGTTGGAAAAGAAGGTGGCTCAGTCGAGTGGCCGGCCAATACTAATCTCTTATGTACCACTAATCCTGAATTCGTAATGAGCGCTCAGAAAGATCCGGAGTTTAAGGATTTAATCAATGAATCCTTTTTGTCTGTTCCTGACGGAGTAGGGATGTTGTATGCTAATTACTATTTAAAAAACCTGCAGAAGGGCAATTTAATCGGCGATTTTTTTAGGGGGTTGCTTTTTGGGTTGACAGTTCCTTTTAGTGGGGAAAATTCCGAGATTAAGAAAAACTTGGGGGAGCGGATTGCCGGAGTTAGTTTGGTTTACGATTTATGTGCTTTAGCTGAAAGAAAAAACTATTCCGTTTTTTTACTTGGCGGATGGCCCACGGATTTTTTTGGACACCCTTTAAGAGCTCCCGGATATGATTTAGCTCAGAAAGCCGGAGTAGCATTAAAGAAATTGTACCCGGATCTTAATTTAGTTGGTGCTACTTCCGCACTTAGTTGTGGAAAAGGGGATGACGAGAAAACCATTGAGTTTGTTCGGTCCGCGTTAAAAGCTAGAGGGCTGGGCAAATTGGACATACTGATAGTTTGCTATGGTCAGAAAAATCAGGAAAAATGGATCGCACGGAACGGACCTAAAATACCTGTAACTTTAGGTATTGGAGCTGGCGGTAGTTTTGATTACATCTTCGGCACGAAGGCATGGGCTCCTAAGTGGATTAGAAAAATTCATTTGGAATGGCTATTTAGATTGGTGACACAACCCTGGAGACTTAAGAGAGTTTTCACTGCTTTTCCTATTTTTCCATTAAAAGTATTTTTATCTTCCCGTTGACTACTTTTCAACACGCTAATTTAATGTTTTAGCACTCTTTTTGGTTGTTCGTGAATTGTACCAGGGGATATATTCTTCATCTTTTATTTCTTTCCAGTATTTTGAACGTTACGACTATCCTTGTTATTCCTTTTTATGAAAAAGTTCCTGAAAAGTCATTGACACATATGTTCGCGATATGTAACATAAAATTATGAATATAGAAGAAAAGTTATATACTTCCACGGAAGTAGCCGAAGTTTTAGGCGTAAGTTTACGCTCTGTATATCGTTATTTAGAACAAGGAAAGCTTGAGGCAGAGATAAAGACTGCCACGGGCAGACTCCGCTTTACAAAGAAGAACATTACAGACTTCTTATATCCAAGTGGTGGTACGCATTCTCAAGTCAGTTTAAAGCCTGACACAGGTTATTCTGCTGTTTCTCAGACGGAAGTAGCGGGGATTGAAGATACAGACCACTCAGTTGACACATCTTCGGCTGATAAAATTGCTGGAATAGGGGCTGTTGCAGAAACTCCTGAGAAAAGTGACATAAGTGTCGAGATTCCAAGTCCTTCGGAAATAACAGAGAAGACGCCTGTCGCAAAACCCGAGCCTGAGCAAGAAATAGATTGGCTGGCTAAATTCAAGGCAGCGGCCCAAGAAACCCAAGCTGCACCCGCACCAGTACAAGTACCCGCACCCGACACTTCAGCAGATTCCGAAAAAAAAGACTCCATTAGTTTCTTGACCTCCTCCGCGGAAGAAGAGAAGACTCCGGAAATTTCATTTAGGTACTATAAAAGTATGCTCGGTGGTCTAAAGGAGATAGCGCAAAACATAGACAAAGTAGGCAGAAAGTCCGGCGTAGATTACGCTTTTACTTTGTATGCAGGATTGTCCTTGGATAAACCTTTAAAGAAACCATTTTCGGTTTTGCATGCTTATGTCAAACCTTCGACCGAACCTCTTTTTAAGAGAATGTTGCAGTTGGAAGAAACTGATGCGAACAATGGACAGTTGTGTTTGATGTTTACTGAGTCCACAGGTGTATTTGCAAATAAAGTGGAGAAGCACGGTCTTTTTGTAGCGTCGAATGAGCAAATTGAAAATGATTTTAAGCTGTTAGGTTTGGAAGACGAACTAAAGACCTCGATTTAGCTTCATAAGGACAGTCCTGGGTTTACGCCGATACTAAAGGATCGGATTAACCCATAGGGTTGGGGATGGCTTTGCCATGGGGAGAAGTCAGGACTGTCCTTGTCTAGACTTATGGTATAATCAATTCGCTATGATTCAGAAAAAAGCTCCTAAAAAAGTTCCGTCCGCGAAAAATAAGAGGGAAAAAGTACCCACCCATCCAGAAATAAGAGCAAAGAAAGACGCTATTACACCACTAAAGATATTAGTAGTCGGTGCTGAAGCCGCCCCATACGCTACGGTCGGAGGATTCTCCTCGGTTTTAGCCTACTTATCCAGAGAGCTTAAGTCATTAGGACACGATGTAAGACTTTTTATCCCAAAGTTTGGATTTATTGACGAGGAAGAGCATAAGATCGAGATGCTCACTGAAGGGTTGCGAGTGCCAACGGACGATGAAAACAATCCGGAGCTGATGTGTAACATAAAATACACAAAGGATAAGTACGGCGTAACAACTTATTTTTTAGAGAATAAGGAATACTATGAAAAACGTGCCAATGTTTACAGCTATGTTGACGATCCAACTAGATTCGCGCTCCTTTCAAGAGGAGCTTTGGAGTTTATTCGTACTGAGGAGTTTGTTCCTGATGTTATTCACACGAACGATTGGCACACAGGTCTTTTGGCGGACTATTTAAAGACGGCTTACAAGAAGGATCCTATACTAAAGGATATTTCTACTGTATTCACAATTCATAACCTGCGTTATCAGGGTAATTTTGATCATAAGAATGTTTCTGAACTTGACTATGATGATGGTAAATCGGCTATTGCCTCTTTCCTTGATCTTAGATTGAACACCCAGAATTTTATGCGTAGAGGCATTTTATACAATGATGCCGTTAATACTGTATCCAAGACTTATTCTAGGGAGATCCTAACCCCCGAATATGGGGAGGGACTAGACCCCCTATTAATGGAGCTTAAGGGAAAGGTGTTCGGAATTGTTAATGGTTTGGATTATGATGAATTTAACCCGGCTACTGACAATTTGGTCGAACATCCCTTTGATATAGACAGTCTGGAAGAGCGAGACAAAAACAAAGCTTGTTTACAACGAGAGTTCGGGCTTCCGGAAGATGAAAACGCTTTATTACTTGGTTTTGTGGGGCGATTGGATTACCAAAAGGGCGTAGATTTAATAGTTAATACACTTCGCCACGTTTTCGCGGATTACAATGTTCAGTTTGTAGAGGTTGGGGGAGGGGATCACAGTCTAACCAAGATGGTAAAGGATCTTAAGAGGGATTTTCCTGAAAAAGTTGGTATTCATCCGTTAGCTAACTTCACGTTACCTAGAATGGTTTTCGCAGGGTCTGATTGTATTTTATATCCATCGAGATTTGAGCCTTGCGGGATAGTTCAAATTGAGGCGATGCGTTACGGAGCCATTCCTGTCGTTCGTAAAGTGGGGGGTTTGGCAGATACTGTCAGGAATTTTGATACTTTGAAGGGTACTGGAAATGGTTTTGTGTTTAAGAATTTTGACGAGTATTCGCTGTTTGGCCAAATCGCAAGGATTTATGAGCTGTACAAGAACAAGAAGGTTTGGAGGAAGCTGCAAAGAAATGCGATGAAGTCAGACTATAGTTGGAAGCACTCCGCTAGAGAGTATGTGAAGCTGTATGAGAGAGCGATCTCATTTAAGAACAGGAATGACCAGCACATGCACAGGGTTGAGGATTCGATTTTTTAATTAAGCCAAATTCCGCTGTTTCTGAATAGTTTTTCGGAAAAATGTTTTTGTCCTATAACCGTTCCTATGGCGAACTGTTCTCAGTAAACCTCAGCAAATATCCCACATTGACAGCCCTATAATGTTTTGCTATACTAACTCTTGATATTTGAGTGAGGTTTTGTACAGCCCGATCTGGGAAGGTACTCTTAAGTCTTTGGGCAGGAGACTGAGAATCTATCTTCCCGGTTCGGGCTGTATATATTTGTGCTGTTTTAATCACCTCCCTATAACATGAAGCCCGGATTTCTTACAGTCAGCGCGGCTGTTATTAAGGCATTTAACCTTTCCTCCAATCAATTGTGTGAAGTCTTTCCCGCCAAATTTACTCAATCAACCTCAGTTGTTTTACTCAATTATGTTGTTTATAATTTCTCTGTGGAAATAGCAATTTTACTACATTTGTACCAACCTGTTACTCAATCCGAAGAAATTTTCAGGGCAGTATACAAAACATCTTATTTGCCCTTGCTAACTAAAATTGGCCGGTTAAAAGATTTCCATATTTCCTTGGATTTGCCCCTAAGTCTCTTAGAGCAAATGGATCGCTACGGCTATCAGGAATGGATTTCCGATATGAAGGACCTCGTTCGGATAGGGAAAGTAGAGCTAGTTGGGAGTGCCGCGTATCATCCTATTTTGCCGAAACTATCTAAAAATCTTATAGAACGACAGATTATTTTAAACGAATACAGTCTTGGCTACTATTTAGGTACACACCAGAACTTGGAAGGGGAGAGTGCCTTGATGATCAAAAATATCAGGGGTTTTTTCCCTCCAGAAATGGCTGTTAATGAGAACATAGTTTCTATTGTGGATTCTTTGGGATATTCTTGGATGGTTGTTGACGAAACAGCCCTTCCGGAAAAGTTTAAGTATGAAAAAAATTCCGGCGTTTATTCCTTTAAAGACTATCAACTGAAATTAATAGTGCGTAATCGTGCTTTCAGTAATATCCTTTCGTTCAAGCGAGATACTGATTTAACTGATATTAGGGAATTTGTGGACAGAATGTCAAAATGCGAAAACGATTCTTTTGTTGTTGTTTTGGATGGTGAGTTCCTCGGCCATCATTTTGACCAAGGCTTTTTAGTGTTGGAGAGGATGCTTAGTTATTTACGAAACATTGGAGCTGATGTTGTCACAGTTTCCGATTACTTGGAGGACAGGTCTTCTAGATATATCAAGAGCTTAAACGCCTCTAGCTGGGGAGCGAGCGAAGAAGATATGGCAAAAGGTGACATTTATCCCATGTGGGATGGCTTGGAGAATAAGATCCACAAGTTTCAGTGGGGGATTTTGGAGTCTCTGAGTAACTTGTACGATCATGATGTTGCTCCGGACTCTGTAGGTATAGGTTCTTACGAGTATCCTGTTTTGCCAATTTGGGATCCGGAGGGCATTAAGTCCATCCATAATCCTGTTTTAAAAAGAAAAATTGCCAGGGAGGTTTTGTTACAAAAAAGTTTGCACAGCGACCAGTTTTGGTGGGCTTCAAGAAAGCAACTATCTACAGGTGATTTTTTGTTCCATCCTGCTATGGTGCGAAAGGGACTGCAGCTTTTTGAACATTTGGCGGAGATGTACAGTAACAAGAAGGTGCAGGAGGAGGTTAATAAAAACATTTCTGCCATAGGCGCTTTATTAGATGATTTTTCTTCGTCGGATAAGTCTTTATTGGGGGATTCTTCAGTGGATGTAGCTTCTTCATTGAATGAGTCTTCCGCCAATCACAAGTCTTAAACTATGAAAGTTCTACTAGCTGCCTCAGAGGTTTCTCCAATAATTAAGCTCGGTGGTTTGGGGGATGTCGTTGGTTCTTTGCCGAAAGCTTTGATGAAAAAAGATGTCAATATTGATGTAATTGTTCCATTTTACCCTTCCGCCGAAATTCAAGGCCTAAAAATTTACAAGGCTTTAGAATTAAATGTGCCTTTTGACGGACAGATTTATCCCGTAGAAGTACATAAAACACAGATCCCTAATTCAGGGGTTGACACATATCTTCTTAGAAATGCACACTTCTTCAATTTGGGCGGAAAGTCCGCGTTTTTAAATACAGTGTCAGAGACTGAAATGTTTATGTTTTTTAATAGGGCCGTTGTTGAGTTCATAAAGTCTCAATTTAATACTTATGATTTGGTTCATTGTAACGATTGGCATACAGGTATGATTACGCACTTATTGCAGGATGAGCTAGCTGGCACTCGTCCGGCAACGCTTTTTACGATTCACAATATTATGTACCAGGGGGTAGGGGACCCGTCTTTAGTTGATCGTACAGGGTTTGTGCCGGGTCAGCACAGGTTGATCGATTGGGATTTGGAGGACGGCGATATTAATATGATGTTGCAGGGAATTACTTCTAGTGATTATGTGAATACTGTTTCGGTTTCGTATGCCCACGAGATTGTAACTAAAGAATTTGGCGGTGGGTTTAGCGATATTTTGCGCGGGCGCAGTGGAAGATTGTCAGGTATCTTGAACGGACTGGATTATTCCACGTTTCCTAGATATTACGACGTTCATGATGTTGGGGCCGAGAAGTTAAAACATAAGCAGGATTTGCTGAAAAAATTGGGTTTAAATTCTTTGGAAGGTGCTGAAAAAGTTCCCTTGTTTAGTTTTGTCGGTCGTTTGGATCCTGATCAGAAAGGTCTGGATATTTTGCATGATTTGATTGTGGACTTTAAAGATTTGGATTTGGGATTGGGCTCAGGCTCAGGTTCAGGCTCGGAAGGTGGATCGGAATCTGGATCGAAAGGTAAAAAAGCTCCTGAGAAGACAAAAATCGATGAAAAGATCGCAGTTTCTGAAAAGCCAAAGGCCCAATTTATTATTTTAGGTGTAGGCGATCCTGCTTGGGAGAAAAAATTTAAGAAACTAGCTGAAAAACGCCCCGATATTTCTGCGCAAATCGTGTTTGATACAGATTTGGCTCGAGAGATTTATGTAGGAAGCGATTTCCTTTTGGTGCCGTCTAAATATGAGCCCTGCGGTTTGATCCAGATGATTGCGATGTGGTATGGAACCCTGCCGATTGTTCATGGGGTAGGCGGTTTGCGGGATAGTGTAGAAGACGGCATTACGGGTTTTGTGTTTGATAAATACAATAAGACGGCTTTGGCTAAGGCCGCGGGTAAAGCTGTGCGCGCTTATTACAAGAAAGATCGGTTGAAAGTTATGATTCGAAATGCTATGCAGGAGGATTTTAGTTGGGGTAAAAGTGCAGATGAGTACAAGGCTTTGTATGAGCGTGTTGTGAAATCCAGGACAGTCCTTGGTTTGTAGCTCGACGAAGGCATTTCAGAAAAATTTGTTGAAATCTGTTAGGGATAGTCCTTCAAATTTTCTACAAATTCCTTGTATTTAAAGCCTTTCCCTTGAAAATAGTGCAGGACTGTTCTGATATCAAACCAGTCCGTTTCCTTTTCCTGCAGATAACAATTATAGTTTGAATAAGGATAGTCCTTCAGAGGGCCCTCGCAAATGTCCAAAGGATTTTTGTGAACGTACCTTACTTTATGCAAAAGCTCTCCCTCGCTGCGAATGTTCGCCGCTTTATACGGCCCCTGAAATAAATGTCCTACACGTTCGTATTTTTTATTAAAGTACATGCTGTAGAATGTTCCAAGAGAGCGCATGAAATCTTCAATACCTCTTTGTCTCTCGTTTCTCACGATAAGATGGAAGTGATTTGGCATTAGTGAATAGGCTATTAAGGTTATGTTTTGGCTGTGATTTGTGTGCTTGGGGAGGGGTTTTAAACAAGCCCTCAGTTTGTACACGAAATGTTCGTAATCGTTTCTTTCAAGAAAGATTTCACGTTTTTCGACACCTCTGTTGTAAATGTGATAGAACATTCCCAGTTCATATATTTTTATGCGATTTTTCGACGGCACATTTTTGATGATAGTCTTTACTCGCGTTTTTAAAAGGGGGTATATTCTCCTTTTATTGGAGAATTGCTGCTGTTTGATGTTAAGCGCTCCTCGAGGACTGTTGAGAAGCAGGACAGTCCTGGGGATTCAAGCCTTTTATACTTTATCTAAAATATCTAGTTTGACTAGATAATAGGACTGTCCTGCTCACTAAAGCAAAAACCCCACAGTTGTAGGGTTTCTTGCCTTCCTCGAAGGACTGTCCTGCTTACTTCCTTTATTTCAACTCAACTTTAGCGCCCGCCTCTTCCAAAGATTTCTTAGCCTTCTCCGCATCTTCTTTGTTAGCGCCTTCCAGTACAGTTTTAGGGGCGGATTCCACTAATTTTTTAGCTTCAACAAGCCCTAGAGATTGATCCAAAGATCGCACCGCCTTAATCACGCTAATTTTGTTCTCACCTATTTCAGCGAGGACAACATCAAACTCAGTTTGCTCCTCGACAGGTTCTTCAGCACCGCCATTTCCGTTTCCATTCATGCCAGCCATCATCATAGGGGCGGCCGCAGATACTCCAAACTTTTCTTCCAATGCCTTAACCAAGTCGTTAAGTTCTAAAACAGCCATTTTCTCGACCATATCCATGACTTTTTGTGCGTTTTTGCTTAGTTCTACCGATTCCCCGTCCGCTTTTTCAGTTTCCGTTACCCTTGCTTCCTCAGCCTTCGCTACTTTTTTTTCTTTTTTATCTTTTTCGTCTGCCATACAAATACACCTCCTTAATAATTTCTTAACAATCTCTTAATAATTCCTTAATCTTTTGAATTTTTATCCTCTTTTTCAGCAATAGCTGAAAGGGCGTACACAAAATTCCTTTGTGTACCTCCAAAAACATTAACAATCCCTCTTAAAGGAGCTTTTAGGCCCCCAACAAACCGAGCTAAAAGTTCCTCCTTAGAAGGAAGATTGCTCAACTCAGCAATTTCCACAGCTGAAACTATTTTGCCTTCGAAAATTCCCACTATCACGACAGGGACTTCATATGTCTTTGCAAATGCCGCAAGCTTCTTCAAAGGAGCGATTGCATCCTCATATGAAAAAAGTGCTATCACCTGCCCTTTTAACTGTTTGGTTAGATTGTTTAGCATCTTTCCGCCCGCAGTCTTTTTTTCTTTCTTTCCCGAATGGCTTGTTTTTTCCAAAAGCGCCAATTTCATAAGTGTATTTTTGGTGATGGAAAGTTCCGCCCCCTCAGCCTTTATTTGTTTTCGTAACTCATTTAGTTTGTTTGCGTTCAGTCCTGTATAGTCTGCAAAAATGACTGATTTTGCATCTTCCAACTTTTCCTTGAGTTTTACCACTGTTTCTTTGTTTTTTATGTTTGGCATATTTTCTTCTTTTCTTTTTTGCCTTTCTCCGGATGGATGTTTGTCCGCTTTTTTCGCTTTTTTTTGGTAAAGCGAAGTTGGCGTAAAAAAAGACACCCATTGGTGCCGTAGATATAAGAAAAATTTAATTTTATACTTTTTGTTCCTTTTGCTCTTAATCGCTTTTAACTTTTCGCGATTTTAGAGGTTTCAGGATACCTAGACAAGATTTTTAAACTCTTAAAAAGTGATAAGAGCCCTTGTTTTCTACGGCCACAGAGAGAGTTTACTGTAAAGATGGGGGAGAGTCAAGACCTAACAGAATCCTTGTCGAAACCTCTTTCTATTTTAATTGGAAGTCTCGTTTTTTACGAGGGCTTTTTTGTTTTCATAATCCAACTCAGAACTCAGGACAGTCCTGGGCTTTACCTAGCACCAGAGGATTACTCGAATTTACAGAGGCCTATAGGATTAGAGATGCTTTTATATCGGGAAGAAGTCAGGACTGTCCTGAGTTGCTCACTTCCTGAGAACTATTAAATCTATGTAGCAACTTTAATGGCTCAACCAAAATCTCAGCCTCCCTAACCTTAGTTAACAATCCACCAACTCACATTCAAATCTTCTTCCAAAGGTTCGGCCAAACTGATTTCAAATACAGTATCACTAACTGCGCTATCTTCTCCATCAACATCAACCCGCTTGCTTCCAACCGCAACTGGGATTTCAGGTGTCACCATAATCATCGAATCCTCGGTTAAAACTCCCGCCCCAACCCCAACCCTCGCCACAGTTTCCCCCCCTAAAATCACAGCACGCCCGGCCGAAGCCCCAGCAACCCCACCATCAACAGTCTCCACCTCATACTTTTTCGCCCTCACCAGCCCCGCCTCCACCGTTTCGGCAAAGACACTTCCCGCCACTCTTACACTCCCATCCGGCGACAGTATAATCTTCCCGTCAAACACATTCACATTTCCTGCTGACCCCACCTGCAACTTTAAAGCCTGTGCCCCACACAACTCTTCGTCAATAATTTCTCCGGTAATCTCTGAGTAGCAGGATGGTCCCACAATTCCTATACTATTTTCCACCGAATCCAGCTCCATGAATCCAACTCTTAAATCTCCGGTAACAGTCACATCCGATAAAGTAGTATCTCCCAGTACTGTAAAATTACTCTCTGCTATTAGTGTTTGTGTTTCTTCATTAACAGATAGTCCTAGTGCCGCTACAAAGTCTTTAATCTCTTGGAAGATGTTCTCTACGGCAATAAGTATTTCAGGAGGAGTTTTATCAGCGTGGGACTCAGAAGTGGATGTTTCGCCGGTTTCTTCGGTTTCGTCCGATTCGTTCGCAACCTCTTCCGCAAAAACCCTCTCGTCTGCAAATTTATACCAAATATTATCTTTTAATTCCCAAATTTCAATTTTATCCCCATCACCAGAGCCTCCGGATTCACCAAAGCCAACAAGAATCTCGGCAAAAAGGGAATTGCCCACAGCCTCAAGACTTATAACTTCGAACTGAGAGAATTCATCCCATTTTTTTGGCGTTATTATAGTGGAATTATCGGCAAAATCTCCGCCAGTCCCACCGGCAGAACCACTAGCAACCCCACCGGTCCCTACAATCCTAATAATTTCCGATCTTCCATTTCCGTCAAGAAGGCCAATATAAAGGGTATCTCCAAAAACCTCTAAGTCATTAATCCTTATTCCCCCCGCTCCGCCAAAGCTAATTTGACTCCACATTCCATCCAAAGAAAGTTTCCAAAGCTGAGCACCGCTTAAATTGTATGTGCCTATTAAAAGTTCATCATTAAAAACCTCCACGGCTTTAACGTTTACATTTTGAGTTGACCAGTTTGGATTTGCTCTTTCCCATCCGATAGTTTTCCCGCCGACCGCACTGTTACTGTACCGAAAAATCTCAGCTCCCGTTCCTGACGCAAGACCAACATAAAGATACCCGCCAAATTCTTCCAAAAACGAAACTTCGAAGTAAGAACCACCCCACATTGTCGGCAAGACTTCAAAGTCCGGAGCGCCTACAATTTGAACCTCATTGCCCTCCGGATCAGTATAAATAAGATCGCGTTTTTCAACTGGCGTGATATTTTTCCAAGTATTACCATCTGAACTTTCCCAAACCTCCGCCCAGCCCCTGCTGTAGGTCCCCAGATAGAGCTTTCCGTTGTAAACTTGTAAGGCCGTGATCTTTTTGATGAAGCTACCTTCCCATTTTGGAGTAACTTCTTTCCACGCTAAATTTTCAGGGTTTTCCGTTCCATACCGATAAACTTTAGCTCCGCTCGCAACAAAATTTTCTCCTAAGAACTTCACTTTCGGTGTTGTCCAGGGAGCTTGATTGTCAAACCATTCCGGCGTAATATTTTTAATGATTTCACCTTCCGTTTCAAATAAGCTTCCAGTACCGAAAATCCGATTTTCCTCCGCAAAAACGAGTCCCGTAGGAGCCATAAGAGTAGCTATAAGTATAAAGCAAAGCGTCTTCAGTTCAATTTTTTTTATTTTTTTATTTTTCATATTATTTCCTTTTGGTTTAAACAAGGACAGTCCTGACTTCTCCCGACAGCAAAGCCATCGTTAACCCTATGGGTTAACCCAGTCCTTTAGTACCGAGGTAAACCCAGGACTGTCCTCAAATTTTTCCTTTCCCACTGTTTTCTCCGGCTCGGTACCTTGAACTTGACCCTCGGCCCCGCACCTTAGTAGGGGAGCCGAGGCGTTTTTCTTTTCGGCCACCCTGCCTGCCGGCAGGCCACTTGGACCGGGAATGAAACCCTAAGCAATCTTTCTAATCTTTCAGAACTGGCTAACCTTCCGTAAAAAATCAGCTTCGGCCAAGAAAGACTTCGCGCACCACGCAGCCCAATGTTGTAGTTCGTGTTCGACGGCGAATTGTTCAAATTCAGTGAGAACACGCCCGCACGGGCTCCGTTGTTCCAGTTGCCGCCGCGGATCAGGCGAATCAAAGCCGCAAACCTTATGGTCTCACCCCCCCCCCTTTCGAGGCAAACTTTTGTTCGGAGGGCATTTTGTTTTTAGTACTTTTCATCCATCCTCCTAGAATTTTACCAACTTCCAGAACCTTCTCGCAACCGAACCTATAGGAACGAATACTCATAAATTTTAGGTCTTTGGAAACCCGCATAAGAAGTCGTAAAACTTCAAGTTCGGCTCCTATCTCTTTTTGGATCTTAAGTCGGTGATCTTTGTCAAAAGTTGAGTTGGCCGTGACTATAAGCCCTAAAATCTTAAAAGCAGTGTTTTCAACTTTTTGTCCCAAGGTAAAACGCAGATTTTTAGGAAACTTAACTACCTTACGATGAAGCCAGATAGTAAGATCGTAAAACTTAGTGAAAATTTTTAAATCTGAGTGTTCAGACATTTTGAATTTTCCTTTCCCAATCGATATTATAAAGCTTCGCCAGTTGTTCTTTAAGCCTAAAACTATCCGCCCAGTCAAAATGCGCCCCATATGAATTGATGCTCTCAGGCGACAGATTGCCTTTCTTAGCCTTGGCCCAAAAGCGCCTCAGACTTACTTTTCGCACTAGCCGATGGGTGGAAAAAGTAACAAATCCGACGAAATCAACACCCAAATGAGTGGGAAAAACCTGACCGGTGCTTTTTTTCAAATTCAAATCCAGCCTGTCCTTAAGGAACCTACGAATTTCCTCCCGCCACTGGTGAAGAATTGGCTTTTCCGGAGCTAGAATCAAAAAATCATCCATATAACGCAAGTAATATTTGGCCTGCAAACCCCTCTTAATGAAATGATCCAATTTGCTCAGATATATTCCGGCAAATAGCTGAGAAGTAAGATTACCTATTGGTATTCCCTTTACTAACTTTTCGCTTCTAATGATCTTAACCAAAAGCCGCATTAACTTTTCGTCTTTAATTTTTTCCCTCAATAATTTCTCTAAAATTCGGTGATTAATGCTGTCAAAATATTTCTCAACATCGCCGTTGAGCGCGTACTTAGCGTCTTTCTTTCTTAAGAATTGTTGCAATCTTTCCACGGCAGTATGCAGACCCTTACCCTTTCGGCAGGCGTATGTGTCGTAGATAAAACTCTTGTCGAAAATGGGT
>Ga0307992_1000441_pt1 | contig 26823 bp, 26 predicted proteins | sample EllFjometagen133_FD_203162 | JGI IMG/M metagenome (GOLD analysis project Ga0307992, IMG submission 203162) | Marine microbial communities from Ellis Fjord, Antarctic Ocean - #133 | ecosystem: Environmental > Aquatic > Marine > Unclassified | place: Southern Ocean | collected 2014-10-08
TGGATCATATGATTCAACTAAAATTGATCATATTTGGTCCATGGGGACCGGATATAAGATAGCTACTGATGGATCTACTTTTGGAAATCTTTATGGCCTTGCCTATTATCACACCAACAATGGAACTAGAGGTACAATGTCTGCGGGGCATCAAATGGTTTGGGTAACCAATGGAGTCCCTCAGGCTTCTTTAGGTGATTCTGGCATTTGGTCTAGTCTTGATGTTATTGCAGTAGATGATGTTATTGCAGGAGATGATGTTATTGCAGGAGATGATATAGATTTCGATGGGGAATTAATGCCCGATGGGGCAACTTGTACGAATGGACAAATATTAAAGAAAACAGGAAGTGATAATTGGGATTGTGTGACTCTTCCAGGCACTGGTACTACTCCTGCTTCTGACATTACACCAGGAACTTTTGGGGGAACAACTGCGTATACTTTTCCATCGAATATTAATCTAACTACTAATTCATCACTTTCATTCGCCAGAGGTCCTATGATTAAACCCAGTGTTAACGCCGGTCTTCAATTTCAATATGCAGATTCTTATTACTTTGATAACAATGTTGGTATAGGAACAACAGCTCCAACTCAGAAACTTGATGTTAATGGAGGAATTAAAGCTACTAGTTATTATTCAGCTACTTTACAAGGACTTACCGATACAATTGATGTTAGAAATGAGGGTAATACTGGTTATTGTACTATAACGGTAAGTGATGGGCTTATTACTTCTCATGATTGTCCAGACAATGGTGCCCATTATGAATAGGTATCTTTTATGAGATTATTTTTACAAAAGACCTTACTTCTGAATTGGGATTCAAAAAGTAAATACAGAAAGTGACTACTTTTTAAACATCCAAATTAAGTTTAATATGTCCTTTCTCATAGAACAATTTTTGTTAGTTATTAGCTAGTTTTACACTAATATTTTAACAAGAATTGTTCTTTTTATATAGAACCATTTAGGTCTTGACAAAATTCTGTACTTATGATATAATAAAGGCAAATGATACAAAGATTAATACTTGGTATTGTTTTTTTTGAGGGTTTGTGAAATAATATTAAAAATTAATAAATAAACAAAAATATGAAAAAAATTATCTTTTTAGGAGGAATAGTGTTAGGAATTTTTTCTTTAATGTTGGCATCTAATGCCTTGGCTATCTCTAATGATCAAGTTTTGGATCAAAACAATAAAGAATCTAATTCAATTGTTAAGTTGGGTGTTAAAAACACTAAAACTGGTTCTAGTGCAATTAATTTTTTTAAACCCTTAAATAAGTTTCAGGCTATTTCTACTAGTAATCTAAGTACGAATAAATCAAGTATAAATAACACTGCAGTTTCCACATCTATAATTTTTGCTGAAGATGTTTCTGCTGGTACCTTTGGTTTAAATACAGGGGGTGGTAATTATATTTTTCCAGGGAGCGTAAGCATGGTTGGTGGTCTTAACGCTGGAGACATAATTACTAATTCATCACTTTCATTCGCCAGAGGTCCTATGATTAAACCCAGTGTTAACGCCGGTCTTCAATTTCAATATGCAGATTCTTATTACTTTGATAACAATGTTGGTATTGGTATTGCTAATCCAACTGTTAAGTTACAAGTTAATGGTGCTCTTAAAGCTAAAAGCATAATTTCTAATTCATCAGTTAATGCTGAAAGCATAGTTACTAATTCATCACTTTCATTCGCCAGAGGTCCTATGATTAAACCCAGTGTTAACGCCGGTCTTCAATTTCAATATGCAGATTCTTATTACTTTGATAACAATGTTGGTATTGGTATTGCTAATCCAACTGTTAAGTTACAAGTTAATGGTGCTCTTAAAGCTAACTACTATATTGCTTATAATGGTAAATATGGTATTACCAATAGTTACGCTGTTAAAGCTGCTAATGGCGGTAATTGTATTATGGATTTTACTAATGGTTTACTTACCAGTACAGATTGTCCAATTGGTAAAAATCAAATGTCAAACAAATAATATAATTGTTTAAATATAAATGAAAAATTTTGCCTAATGGTGAACTGGGATTCAAAAAGTGGACACGAAAGTGTCTGCTTTTTAATTACTAAGGAATTAGTTTAATCTAAAAATGAACTCTTTTAAAAATATTTTTTTATGACAAAGGTATGCAGTCTGAAATTTGACAATATATTATGCACAAATATTAATCTGAATAGCTCTTGACATTTATTTATATTTGTTATAAAGTTTTTTATACAATAGAACATTAAAACTAAATAAATACATCACATTAATTCACAAAAAACAAATCAGATTATGAAAAGAATTGTAGCTTTTTTCTTTGCGATGTTGCTTATTGTTAGCATTTCCGCAATTGATGCTCAGGCACAGACTTGGGTGAATTACGAAGCTCCGGCCGAGGTTTCGGCTGTTGCGGTTTCAAACTCTTCTTTGTTTGTTTTCGGACAAACAAATTACTTTGAGGCAATTTTGCCTCTACCCGAAAATCCTAATGATATTACTTGGATATCATCTTCTCTTCCGGCCGGTATTACTACTGTGAGCCAGGCTGGCATTGTCGGCGATGAAATTTTTATTCTTATGGGTGATGAGCTTTGGAAAAAACTCGGAGAAGAAAATTGGCATTTTGAATTTGACGGTGTTAGCAACATGAAAGCTGACGGCGAAAGACTATTTGTTTGGTTTGATGACATTATAAATATATACACTGGTAATCAGTGGATATTAGATGGCTCACCAGAACAAATTGCCTGCCTTGGTTTTGAAGAAGATGACATTCTTACCTTCGACTATGACCGTACAATGTACCTCAATGGCCTGTATTGGTCAGGGTTTGAAGATTTCAATGCTATTGAAGTTACCTTGGATAATGGTGTTTACACCGCTGTTGGAAATGTAATTGGCAGTTATGCTGCCTATTACTCCTCTGATCTCGATCATAGCTTTAAATACATTCATGTTTTAAGTTTAGGTGAACTTAGTTCCATTGCCAGTGCTGGTGACAAGCAATATGCTGCCGGTCAGTTAAATGGTAGGGGCGTTATCTTTGATGTCGCTGATTTATCCGATTATACTGTGTTTGATAGCCCGATATTGCAGATACGTAGCAATGGTGGCACTATTGTCGGCATTGATGGATTTAACGTTTATGTTAGAGGACAAATTACCGGAATTAATTCTGGAGCCGTTATTGCGGAGACTGACAATCTTAGCATTGTAAATCCTGTGTGCTATGGGGTGTGGCAAATAAATGCTAAAAATGATGCTGTTATCAACATAAGCAATTTGTTGGGTCAGACGGTAATTACCGTCAGGGTAAATAAGGGTAAAAATAATTTGAACCTAAATTTATCTAAGGGATTGTACATTGTTGATGGTAAAAAAATTATGGTAAACTAAAATGTTTAACCATTATTACCCGGTCCGTTATCAATTAAAATAACGGACTTTTTTTTATACAAAAAATTGGTTTAATGGGGATTTTTTTAAAAATATTTATTTATGATGAGAGTGTGCAATCTGAAATTTGACAATATATCCGCATAAATATTAATTTTGACATTTAAGAATTTTTGTTTTATAATTTTTTTATAAGTAGTTCTTTACAATTGAATATTCATCAAAAAAACAAATAGCCATGAAGAAAAAAACTTCTTTTATTATTGGGGTATTGCTGATAATTATCAGTATTTCCGCCACGTCTCCGGTTCAGGCACAAGCTTGGGAGAGATTTAATTTAAATCAGAGTAATATCACAAGTATCGTTCTGACGGACAACTCATTCTTTGCTTTTGCTAGTTCAGAGTATTTTGTTACTGGTTTGCCTTTGATGGTGGACTCCGAATGGTCCAGCATGATACTTCCTGAAATAGGAATAGTAAAAAATGCGGCCATTATAACCACACCCATTTTTCAGATTTTTGTTCTGATGAACGATAATTTATGGAAAATGGAAAATTCGGAGTGGATCCTCGTCTATCTTGGGGTTGACAATATAAGTGTCTCAATCGACAACGATCAATTATTTGCTTGGAACGGTCGATTGCTCTATTCTTATGCAAATAATGAATGGCAAACCGTATCTCCAGGTTCCAATATTAAAGCCGTTGCTTGTTCTGCTCATGGCGATATAATGATTGCTACGGTGGATAATATCTACTCTGGTAAAAGCGTTGAGAATTTGACTCTATGGTCATTTAGTAACCAGTTTACTATTTCAGATATAGTGGTAAACAATAGCTATTACGCCGCTCTTGGGCAAATTAGCTTGGATGCTGCCTGGTATTCTGCCCCGGTGGAGACATACTATGCATATGATCATCGGCTCACTACCGGTCAACTTGTTTCCGGTGCTGTTGCTCAGGATACAATTTGGGTTATTGGCGTATTGGGTGACAGTGATTGCATCTTTAATACTACTGGCTTATCCAGTCTACAAATTATAGATCAATCAATTATTCAGATAAAAAGCAACGGTATTATGCTGGCAGCTCTGGATACAGAAGGATATGTTTATCTGCATAATAATGGTAGAGGCGTAACTTCGGTTGCTGGTATTGGTATTAAACCAGCTTTGGCGGTGAAGGATAGTATAAGAATTTATCCCAATCCGATTATATCAAGTATATCAAGCCAAGTAACTTTTTTTTCCGACATTGACACTGAAGCAGTTGTGTATAACCAGTTGGGGGAGATTTTGAAAAAAATATCGGTAATGGCTGGTATGAATACAATCTGGGTGAATTTATCACCAGGACTGTATTTTATAAGAGCTAAAAATTCTGTAAGTCAAAAATTTGCTGTTCAATAAAAGAACAATATTTGACTTAAGGTTCATTGTTCAAAATAATGAGCCTTTTTTTATACAAAAGAATTAGATAGGTACTTTTCAGATTTTAGGTTTTAATATTGCAGGCATTTTTTGAATATGTTATAATATTTCTATCCTTAGTAAAGTGAAGGATTTAATTATTTATTTAATATTTATTATGCTAACTACGAAGCGGCGAAGTCCTCGCCTAAGTGGACGAAGTAATCGCCTCTCAAGCTCTAATATGAAAAAAATATCAATTGGTCCTTTGTTGACCATCATCGTTTTAGTGATTCTAGTTGCCAGCTATGTTTACATGGCTTATCAAGTAAACAGCCAGCAGAAAAAATTAAACACTCTACAAATAACTATCGCTCAGGACACACAAACAGTTTCTGGCGTGGTTAATTTTATCAATGCTAGTTTGACTGATACTCAAGCAGCTCAATAATAAATAATTTTTCTCTTTAGCTCGCTTTGCTTATTTGGCAGCGGTGAAGAGCTATATCAAATCATATGAAAAAAGAATTAATTTTTCCTTTAATCGTCGGTTTAGTTTTAGGTGTTTTAGTAATGTTATTTTGGCAGCTAAACGTTAAAATGAACAGCGGTTCTACTCGTTTAGCTCAATTGGAACAAGCTACCAATGCCAACACCCAAGCTGTTTCTGAAATTGTTGGCTTTATTAATCAGGCTACCGGTCAGAATGGTGCCAATGCCCAAGCTCCAGCTGCTAATACAGTTGAATAGTTTAAATCAAATTAAAAAAACGCTCCTGTTTAGGGAGCGTTTTTTAGTACCAATGGTTTTGAGAAGTCCGATAAAGACATTTTTTATACTCTTTTTAATATGCTATAATAAGCATATAATTCGTTTATATGAATAAGAAAGAAGTAAAACTGAGAATAGAAAAATTAAAGCAGGAAATTGATTATCACCGACGGGAATATCATGTTTTTGATCGGGAAACAATCTCTCCGGCGGCTTTGGATAGTTTAAAAAATGAATTATTTTCTTTGGAGAATGAGTATCCGGAATTTATTACATCCGATTCGCCCACTCAGCGGGTGGGTGGGGAAGTTTTGGCTAAGTTTAAAAAAGTTGAACATAGTCGACCGATGATTTCACTTTATGATGCTTTCTCTGAAGATGATATGCGGGAGTGGATAAAGCGGAATGAAAATTATTTACCATCTTTACTTAATACGAAAAATAGTTATTATTGCGAGTTAAAACTGGACGGTTTGGCTGCTAATTTACGTTACGAAAAGGGCTTATTTATTCAAGGGGCAACGCGTGGTAATGGTAAGGTGGGCGAAGATATTACTCTTAATTTGCGCACGATTGAAAGTCTACCTTTAAATTGTCATCGTCCGAAAAAACAAGAATTACAAGCGATTGGGTTTTCTAAGGCTGACATTGCCTTGTTTTATGAACTATTAGATGAAGGCACAATTGAGGTGCGGGGGGAAGTTATCATGCTAAAAGAGACTTTTGAGAAATTAAATTTAAAGTATGCTCAGGTGGGGAAACCATTATTAGCCAATACCCGTAACGGAGCGGCTGGTTCATTACGTCAACTTGATCCGAAAGTGGCAGCCGAAAGGAAACTTGATTTTTTTGCTTATGATATTATTTTAGGTAATTATGAACGGGGCGAAATATTAACTAACCGTGCCCAAGCTGATTTATTGGTTGAGTTATTAGGATTTAGACGAGTGAAGTATAACAGGCTTTGTTCTGGTTTAGCTGAAGTCTTTTTCTTTCAAAAGAAATGGGGAAAAAAGAAAGAGTCTTTGCCTTTTTTTATTGACGGAGTGGTGGTTAAATATGATGATTTAGATTTATGGAATAACTTGGGCGTAGTTGGTAAGGCGCCGCGCTATATGATGGCCTATAAGTTTTCAGCTGAACAGGCGACCACTAAATTGTTGGATGTAGTTTGGCAAGTGGGACGAACGGGAGTATTAACACCGACTGCAATTCTAGAACCGGTAAGCTTAGCTGGAGTGACTGTTGCCCGTTCAACTTTGCATAACTTGGATGAAATTAGACGCTTGGATGTATCTCTTGGTGATACGGTAATTGTGGAAAGGGCGGGGGATGTAATTCCGAAAATAGTTTCGGTACTGACTAATTTACGTAGTGGTAAAGAGAAAAAAATAGCTGTTCCAATTCATTGTCCACGTTGTGATGGTGAAATTAGCAAAGAAGAGGGAGCCGTCGCCTATCGTTGTTTAAATAAAAATTGCTACGCTGTTGCTTTGAGAAAATTGTCCCACTTTGTTTCTAAGGGGGCAATTGATATTGAAGGCTTGGGGCCAAGAATTGTTGAGGTTTTGGTGGGTGAAGGCTTGCTTGAAGATACAGCTGATATTTTCCGTCTGCGGGCTGAAGATCTTGATGGTTTAGAAGGTTTTGGTGATAAGAAAATTACTAAACTGTTGGCTGCCATTGGGGAAAGAAAAACAGTCACTCTAAGTCGCTTTATTTTTGCTCTGGGTATTTTACATATTGGGGAAGAAAGCGCCCAGACAATCGCCGTAGAGCTTAGTAAGCGCATAAAGTTTAATGTAATTAAGCCCTCAGTTTTGTTAAAAACGGCTTTAAAGATTAATTTTGAGACTTGGATAAGTTTGAATGATATTGGTCAGGTGGTGGCGCAAAGTTTGCTTGATTATTTTTCAGCCGAGGAAACCGAAGCTTTAATGCTGAAATTTGAGCAGTTTGGCCTTGGGTTATTGCCACCGCTTAGCATAAGCGGCCCTCTGGAGGGCAAGAGCTTCGTTCTAACGGGTTCTTTACTTGGTTTGACAAGACAGGAGGCAAAAGATAAAATTAAAGCTAAGGGGGGTAAAACTAAGGAAAGTGTCAGCCGTTTGCTTGATTATTTAGTGGTTGGTGTTGATCCGGGTTCAAAATTAAAGATAGCTCGTAAATGGGGGGTAAAAATACTAAGTGAAGAAGATTTTTTAAAGCTATTGCAATAAAAAATACCTCTTCCGCAGAAGAGGCATTTTTTCCAGATATAGTATATTTAGAAAAATAGTCAATTTGTAGTTTTTGGTGGAGAACAGAGAGGTCGGACTCTATTTCCATAGAAACCAGACAAGTATCAATTGTTGATGTTAACTCTAACACTTTACTCTCCGACTAATTTATAGTAGCAAAAGCTAGTTGAAGCTAGCATAAGAATTTTATGAAATTTAAAACTACTGACATACAACATATTGCTGACTTGGCTCGTTTGGATTTAACTCCGGCCGAGTTGAGTATGTACGGAAAACAGTTGTCGGCTATCACTGCCTATATTGATCAATTGCGAGAAGTTAAAGCTGATATAACGATTCATAACTCGGAACCTCATAATATCTGGCGTAAAGACGAAGTGCTTGATTGGGAGGATGCAGAAAAGCAGATGGCTTTAGCACAGGGAAAGCGAGAAGGAGGCTTATTAAAAGTTAAACGTGTTTTATAATATGGATGCACATGTATTAACGATCGCTCAGGCGAGACAAGAATTAGATAGTGGTAATGTGAGTGCGGTGGAATTGACCCGTGCTTGTTTGCGTAGCATTGAAGCTTTGGATGATAAACTTAATTCCTGTCTTTTGGTTGATGCTGAGGGTGCTTTAGCAGCTGCCGAAAGAGCTGATGAACGCTTAGGAAAAGGTGAGCGTGGTTCTCTGTTGGGCATTCCGTATTTGGCCAAAGATATTTTAATGACCAAGGGCTTAAGAACAACGGCTGCTTCAAAAATTTTAGAAAATTATATTGCCCCTTTTAATGCAACTGTAATCGAACGCTTAGAAAAAGCTGGTGCTATTTTATTGGGCAAGACAAATTTAGATGAATTTGCTCATGGTGCTTCAACTGAGAATTCAGCCTATGGTGTCACTAAAAATCCTTGGGATTTAAGTCGTGTTCCTGGCGGTTCTTCGGGTGGCAGTGCAGCCGCAGTGGTGGCTGGTTTATGCTTTTTTGCCTTGGGCACAGACACTGGTGGTTCTATCCGTCAACCAGCTAGTTTTTGTAATCTAGTTGGTTTAAAACCTAGCTATGGACGTGTTTCCCGCTTTGGTCTTTTATCAATGGCTTCCTCAACTGATACGGCTGGACCTCTAACTCGTAGTGTTGAAGATGCGGCTTTGGTTTTATCAGTGATTGCCGGCAAAGATAAATATGACGCCACTAGTCTTGATTTACCGGTGGATGATTATACTGAAGATTTGCAACAGGGGATTAAAGGTTTGCGCATAGGCGTTGTTCGGACTGATTTAAATGAGGGTCTTGATGAAAATATTAGAGAATCTTTTGAGCAATCTTTGCTTGCCCTGCAAAAAGAAGGCGCTGAGATTGTAGATATTGAATTGCCGTATAGTAAATACAGTGTACCTGTTTATTATGTAATTACTCCCAGTGAAATTAGTTCTAATTTAGCCAGGTTTGATGGCATTGGCTGGGGAATGTCGGTTGAAGAATCACAGAATTTATTATCTTTTTATAAAGAGAATAGGGGTAGGGGTTTTGGGCCTGAGGTTAAACGTCGTATTATGCTGGGTACCTTTGCTCTGAGTGCTGGTTATGCCGATGCTTATTATAAGAAAGCACAGGCGGTACGAGAATTAATTAAGCTTGATTTTGAAAACGCTTTTCAGCAGGTGGATGTAATTCTAACTCCGACTGCGCCACATCCAGCTTTTAAAATTGGTGTTCAGGTAAATGATCCTTTGGCTATGTATTTGGAGGATGTATATTTAAGTGGAGCTTCTTTGGCTGGTTTACCAGCCGTATCAGTTCCCGGTGGTTTTGTTAGCGAAGAAGGGAAGGACTTGCCCTATGGTTGGCAGTTTATTGCTCCAATGATGCAAGAGAAGTTACTGTTAAAAACAGCTGCTACATGGGAAAAGATTAATAATTATTCTAAGCGTCGTCCAAATTTTTAAGTTAATTTTTTATTTTTTATTTTATGGAAGCAAAAAAAATCAAGAAGGTCATGATGATGTTAATGACAGTTGCTGTTTTAATATTTGCCGCTGTTTTGTATTTGAATAATCATCTGGATTCTAAACAAAAAAATAGTCAAGCTAATTTACCAAAAGACGAGCTAGTCTTAATTGCCGGGGCTAAGCAAAGTTATCTTAGTTCCAATGGGCCAATTTTAAGCGAAGATGATATTTATGTAGGCAGAAAGGGTGCAGATTTAAAGATTTTTGTTTATGAAGATTATACTGATGTTTTTAGTGCTGAATTAGATAAGTCTTTAGTTCAGGCTAAAGAAGATTTTGGTAATGATGTTTTATTTGTTTACCGTCCCTTTAATATTAAGCATGATGGCGCTGCTGTGAAGGCGGCATTGGCCTTAGGTTGCGCATATGAGCAAAATAAGGGTGATGTTTGGCGAGAGCGCTATTTTAAAGCGCTCGTGAATAATAATCTACCAATTGATAATTTTGATAATTGGGTTGATGGATTAAAATTAAATAAGGATAATTTTCAGGCTTGCTTGATTAATCAGTCAAAAAAAGAAAGAATAGAGGAAATAATGTTGCAAGCTGCCTCTTATTCTGTATATGGAGCGCCGACCATATTTGTTGGTGATGAGATGATTGTTGGTGCTCGCCCCTATCAAACTTTTACCGATTCTAATGGTGATAAAATTGAAGGCTTAAAACAAGTAATTGAAAGACAATTAAAATAATGCTATTTTAGATAGCATTATTGGAGAGTTCGCATAGTGGTCGATTGCGCTCGCTTGGAAAGCGGGTATACCTTAATCGGTATCAAGGGTTCGAATCCCTTACTCTCCGCATATTGACAAAAGTATACTATATTGGTACACTTTTTTGTTGTAGAGAAGGTCATTAAAAAATAATTATTAAAATAGGAGGTAAAAATGATAAAAAAATTTATTAATTTTATAAAAGGTAATGGAAAAATTGCTGGAATTGCGTGGATATTTGTCTTATTAGCCTGTTTATATGGTTTAGCATGGGGACTTACATACATAATTAGTCTAATTAATATCAGTATTATTTTAATTTTTTTACACAAAAATGCTTTGTTATTGTTTATTTTTCTAGCTATTGCAGTTTTTTTATTTCTTGTAACGATTTTTAAAATGATAACTGACGGAATAAAGAAATAAAAGCATAAGAACAGTTTAACGAGTAGATTAAAATCGCTCGTTTTTTATATTTAAAAATTAATAAATAATTATTTACCCAAAACCGTTCCAACTACGTCCCACCCTTCCCGCAACATCGTGCTAGCACGAGGTACTTAGAAACAGAGCTTATTTAGGCTTTGTTTTTGATTTGGAAATCCATTTTTTTATTTAGATTTTCTTAATAAACTATCTAGAGATCCTAAAAAGTAATAAAATGAAGTTGCAAACCTAGGCTTTTGCCTACCTGTTTTCCGATTAAAATTGAATTAAACGGTGTTTGATTTAGTATTAGTTCACTTTTATAATCCCTTTAAAAACAGGCGAAAAACAGTGTCTAGTAACCGTTGTAACGGAGCACTAGTGACCCGCTTTTGGCCTAATTAGCACTATTATTTAAGGTGGTTGTAAAGTAGTTTCTTTTTCTTGTTCTAAAGTTGAAAATGTGATAATTTATAACTATGGGAAATATTCGAACAAAGAAAAAGACGGATTATAAGTTTATAGACTTATTCGCTGGTATAGGTGGTTTTCATTTAGCCTTTGATGATGCGGGGGCGAAATGTGTTTTTGTTTCCGAATGGGATGAACCCGCCAGAAAAACCTATCAAAGAAATTTTGAAAAGAAATCTCCTAAAATATTTAAAGACGGAATGTTTGCGGGTGATATTACGAAAGTTAATCCGAAAGATATTCCTAATTTTGACGTAATTTGTGGTGGTTTTCCTTGTCAGCCCTTTAGTCAATCGGGCTTTAAAAAGGGTTTTAAGGATGACAGAGGAAATTTATTTTTTCATATTGCCGAGATTATAAAGCAGAAAAAACCGAAAGCTTTCTTTTTGGAAAACGTCAGACACTTACTGAATCACGATGATGGAAAAACTTTCGCAACCATTAAAAAAATAATTGAAAAAGATTTGGGTTATTCTTTTTTTTGGAAGATAGTTAAAGCTTCAGATTTCGGTGTGCCACAACATAGGCCACGTTTGTTTATGGTTGGATTCAAAAATAAAAAAATAGAGTTTGAATTTCCAGAAACAATAAAATTAGAAAAAACGATGGCTGATATTTTTAAAGGAAAGTGCGATAAAAAAATTGGTTTCACTTTAAGGGTCGGGGGTCGAGGTTCCAGAATCGACGACAGACACAATTGGGATGCTTATATTGTTGACGGTAAGGTTCGAAAGCTGATGCTTGAAGAAGGGAAGCGAATGATGGGCTTTCCAGAAGATTATATTTTTCCAGTTACTGATGCTCAAGCTATGAAGCAACTTGGCAATGCCGTTGCCGTCCCAGCCATAACCGCTTACGCCAAACAAATTATTAATACTTTGAAGAAATATGATAACGGGAAATAAGGGGGAGTGGAGTGAATTTTATACATTCTTAAAAATTCTCGATGAAAGAAAGTTATTTTTTGCTGATGCGGATTTAAATAAAATAGAAAACAAATATTATCCAGTAATTAATATAATTAGAGAAGAAACAACGTCTACAAAAAAGTTTTATGAACTTGACGAGAAGAATAAAGTAAAAATTTTAAATTTTGATGGAACGTCATTGGGGGTTATAGATTCTAGTAAAATTAAATTAAGCGTTATCAGAATATTTAAGAAAATGAAAAATTCTTCGGGATCTTTTTCAATAGAAGAAGCCGAAGAATTAATTACCGAGCTTAAATGCATGCAAATAAAAGCTGGTAATTCTGATAAAGCCGATATAATAATGACGGTTAAAGACCAGGGGTCGCCAATGTCGGTTGAAATGGGTTTTAGTGTAAAATCTATGTTAGGCGGAGCGGCTACCTTGTTAAATGCCTCTGGCTCAACTAATTTTGTTTATCGGATAGAAGGATTTAGAGGAAATATAGAAGAAATAAATGGGATAGATTCTCGAGCCAAAGTACGAGATAGGATTAAGGCAATAGAAGAAGGTGGAGGAAAAATTATTTTTGATTCTTTATCCAGTGAAAGATTTAAAAATAATTTAAAAAAGATAGATGTCGCATTTACTGAAATTTTAGCGGCCGCTTTAAAGAATTTTTACGAAGGTAAGGGCGCTACGATTGCCGAAACTTGTAGCTTTCTAAGTCAAAATGAAGAATTGGCAGAAAAATATGATTTAAGCGAAGACGATTTTAAATTCAAAATTAAAGTTTTTTTGCGTGCTGTCGCCCTGGGAATGGTTCCTAATAAAGACTGGAACGGTTTAAATGCGGCACACGGCGGTTATTTAATAGTTAAAGAAGACGGTGATGTAGTTTGTTATCATCTTTATAATATGGATGCTTTTCAAGATTATCTTTTTAAAAATACTAAATTTGATACTCCAAGCACCAGCCGACACGGATTTGGTACAATCTACAAAAAAGATGAAAAATTATTTATTAATTTAAATTTACAGATAAGATTTCTAAAGTAGTTATTATTGCTTTGTTTATAATTTAATTAACTTAAAATTATATGTCAAAATCAAAAACTAGCTGCCAGGGAAACGATGCAAAAACTGGAGAATTTACAACAGTGAAAAGGGCGAAAAGTTATCCCAATACTCATATAGTTGAAAGAGTTCTTAAGCCACCATGGTCCGGGAATACAAAAAAATAAATTATACAGTTATGTTGGCATTTTCAGACATTTCAGTTCTGATAGCGTCCCTTACTCTCCGCACCTATAAATAGGCTAATATTAGTCTATTTTTTGTTTGCATTTTCTCAACTTTTACTATACTTTGACTTAATTAAAGTTAAGTGATAAACTTTAATTATAAAATAACATAATTAAAGCTATGAACAATACCTTTAAAGCAGGCATTTTCGAACAACAATATAAATATAAAAGTTTTTTACCCTTTCTAATAAACAAAGAGTTTGTTTGGGAAGATAAAAAAATAAATATGCTTTTAGAGAAAGCTACTAGATATTTAGGAGAATTAAATGCTTATTCTCTGCTAGTGCCTGATGTAGATTTCTTTATTCAAATGCATGTTTATAAGGAAGCTGTTCTTTCAAGCAAAATTGAGGGTACGAAAACAGAGATGGATGAAGCACTGCTGTCTAAAAAATATATTGATTCAGAAAAAAGAGATGATTGGCAAGAAGTTCAAAATTATGTAAAAGCGATAAATTCTGCAATCAAAGAATTAACAAAAATACCTCTCTCAATAAGATTAGTAAAAACTACCCACGAGATTCTTTTATCTAACATTAGAGGTAGGCATAAAAAACCAGGAGAAATTAGAAATAGTCAAAACTGGATTGGTGGTTCTAGTTTAAACGATGCATTTTTTATTCCTCCTCATAATTCTCAGTTGGGAGATTTGCTAAGTGATTTAGAAAAATTTTGGCACAATAATAATCTAGATATTCCTAATTTAATTAAAATAGCAATTAGTCATTACCAATTTGAAACAATCCATCCATTTTTAGATGGTAATGGAAGAATTGGTAGACTTCTGGTAACTTTACATTTGGTAAGTTTAGGTATGTTAAAAAAACCAACTTTGTACCTTTCTCGTTTTTTCGAAATGAATAGAGCCTCCTACTATGACTCGCTAACTATGGTTAGAAAATCAAACGAAATAGAACAATGGATTAAATTTTTTTTAACTGGCGTAATAGAAACCTCAAAGGACGGCATAGCTACTTTTGAAAAGATAATAAAACTTAGACAAAAATACGAAAATACTATTATTGAAAAAATTGGCAAAAGAAGTAAGTTGGTAAAAGATTTATTAATGTATTTATTCACAGATCCAGTTGTAGATATTAAAGATATTGAAAAAACTTTAAAAATTACAACCCCTACGGCAAATGCTTTAACTAAAGAATTGTTGAAAGTCGGAATATTAAAAGAAAAAACAGGATTTTCTAGAAATAGAGTTTTTGTTTTATGGGAGTATTTTAATTGCTTTAACTAAATTTCATTTCGGATACAGTTGATTACTCTCCACAAATAAAAATTGCACCAATATTGGTGCAATTTTTTTAGTGGGCATTAAACTAATTGGAACAAATGTTCTATTTCATTTTTTTGCTTTCAGGATTTTTCAAAAAATTATTTTTTAACACAATCGATCATCCAGGGCGTTTTTCCAACTTTTTTCTAGCGCCACTTTAAAAAATAAGGTTAAAAACTTTATTTTTTGTTGTAAAATAAGTAAAAATTTGAGTTTCAAGACAGTTCGAATCTTCGATAGGAATTAGGGGGTATTTTGTGAAAATTTTATAGGAATATCATCAGTGATTTGTTATAATGGGAGTAAATATATGAATAAAATAAAAAAAGAACAACAAGTGTTAATTTATCAATCTAAATCAGGGGCTTTAGAGATAAAAAGTGACATTAATAAATCCACAATCTGGGCTAGACAATCTCAAATTGCGGAGATTTTTGAAATTGATTATTCGGTTGTTTCTCGACATATTAGAAATATATTTAAAGATGGTGAAATTAATGAAAGAAGCAATGTGCAAAAAATGCATATTGCAAATTCTGACAAACCAGTGTCTTTTTACTCTTTGGACATTATTTTAGCTGTTGGTTATCGTACTAATTCCGCTCGAGCCATTGAATTTCGTAAATGGGCTACCAAAACTTTGCATTTATACATTGTTGATGGTTATGCGATAAATAAGAATAGGATTTTTAAAAATTATCAACAATTTTTAGAAGCGGTTAATGATATTAAAAAGATATTGCCGAAAAATGTAAATATAGATACGGGGAGTGTTTTGGAATTAATTAACATGTTTGCTAGCACCTGGTTGTCGCTTGATGCTTATGATAAGGACTCCTTGACAACAAAGGGTGCGACTAGAAAAAAAGTGGCACTAACTGCTGAGAAACTTTCAGATAACCTAGATAAGCTAAAACAGGTTTTAATTAAAAAAGGTGAAGCAACATCAATCTTTGGTTCAGAACGTGAAAGTGGAGCGATAGCTGGGATTGTAGGTAATGTTATGCAAGCATTTGGTGGCAGGGAGCTATACAAGAGCGTTGAAGAAAAGGCTGCTCATCTTTTGTATTTTATAGTTAAGAATCATCCTTTTGTCGATGGTAATAAGCGTAGCGCCGCTTTTTCTTTTGCTTGGTTTTTGCGCCAGGCTAAGATATTGGGTAAAACTAAAATAACACCGCCAGCTTTGACCGTCTTAACTATTTTAGTTGCCGAAAGTAATCCCAAAGAAAAGAATAAAATGATTAAACTCATTTTAACTATTCTAAAATAATATTTAAATTAGTTCGAATAGCGCCCCGCACTTTCTGCATATTGACAAAAATATACTAATATTGTATACTTTTTTATTATAGATCTTTAAAAAGAAGATTATGTTAGGTTAATTGTTAAATTCATCTGATTCTAGGTGAATTTGGCAATTAATCTAATATTATTAATCTCTAAATTAAATGATTATGGAAAAGAGTTCTAGTAAAACTTTTGTTACAACGATAATGTGTGCATTCTCTACTTTGTTTGTTGTTGTTAGTATTATACCAATAATTGGACCCAGTATCGTATCTTTTGTACTTGGGTTTAATGTGTATAGATATAAAACTCATGGGTTACGTAAAATTCACTTTGTAGTTTCAATAACAATCGGTGAACTAATCTTTTTTATAATTAGCTCTTTAATTATTAAGACTATTATGGAATTTTATAATCCTAAAATATTTTGGTATATAGTTATTATTGGTTTTGTATCAAACTATTTATTTTCTATAATTTTCTATTTTTTGGGAAGTTATAAAGCTAAACTTAAAAAAGCCAAATTTTTGGAAAATTATCAAGCTAAACTTAAAAAAGTCAAAGCTTTAATGGTTTAAGTTTTTTTAAAGGAAGTCAAAATATAAGACTTCCTTTTTTAATTTATTTAAAAATGTTTTTAAAATATCTCGTGTTATTTAATATTAGCTATTTTCTTATAAAAAGGTTTGAATAACGTTTTCTACACTCCTCAGACAGGGACGAAGCGAGTCTAAAAGCTTATTTTGTCCTTTTTTATAGGTATTTTTGTTGGTTTGAACGTGGTTATTTTGGCATTTAGGTGTAGTCCATGTTTTTCTGTAGGCAAGAATTATTTGAAGGCTGATATTTCAAGTTTTTTATTATTTTAAATAAATTTTTTAATTGGAGAATTTAAGGGTTGTTTCGAATGTCATATCAAACTAGATATACTACTTATTTATAAAATAGAAAAGGCGGAAATAGTTGTTTTACTAATTAGATTAGGTTTACATGTTGAACTCTTTTAGTAAAATTTATTGGCCTTTTCACTTATTTCAGTTCAAATAGAGCCCCTTACTCCCCGCGAATAAAAAATTAAACCATTGTAAGGTGTAAGGGTTTGAAAATATCAGACTAAATTAGGATTAATAAAAGATGTTTTTTTTGGAAAATTTTTTTTATAAGTTTGTATATTCTTGAGTTAACTCTTTAAATTGACCCTTCAAACCCTTGTTTTTATTGCTAATTTATGTTATTATATTAGTATAAATCTTAAAAATATGTTGCCAAAATTTATAAAGGCATTTCTTTGGTCTAGTGATCTAGAGAAAATTGATTTGCAAAAAGATAAAAAAAGAATAATTCTAAATCTTTTAAATCTCGGCTCTAAACGGGCGACTGATTGGCTTTTTAATTTTTATCCGAAGGTTGAGATAAAGAAAACTCTTATCGATTATGGTGCCAAAGGTGAATTAAGTGAAAAATCTTTAAATTATTGGAGTTTGGTTTTAAATATTAATCAGAAAGAGTTAGTAAAATCTCGTTTATAATATGTTTTATAATATTTTAGATAAAAAAAGATTAGCCATTTTGCCTCTTTTAAAAAAGTTTAAAGCTGGTTTTTATTTGGCTGGTGGTACGGGGCTAGCCTTGCAATTGGGTCATCGCGATAGCATTGATTTTGATTTTTTTTCACCGCAAGATATTGATACGCAAAAATTATTTTCCACTATTAAAGAGGTTTTTAATGGCCATAAAATACTAAAGGTCCAAGAAGAAAAAAACACGCTGACAGTTTTTATTGATGATAACATAAGATTAAGTTTTTTTACCTATAAATATAAATTGTTAGCTAAATTAATTAATGAGCCTTATTTTTATATTGCTTCTATCTTAGATATTGCTTGTATGAAATTAGCGGCTATAGTGAGTAGGGCAACTAGCAAAGATTATGTAGATTTATATTTTATTTTAAAAGAGGTGCCTTTAAATAGTATTTTAGGTAAACTAGATAAAAAAATGCCAGAACTAGAAGTTAATTTAGTTTTGAAAAGTTTGGTTTATTTTAAAGATGTTAATAAAGAAGCAATTAAGTTTAAAAATAATAAGAATATAGATTGGCAGAGTGTTAAAGATTTTTTTAAAAGGGAAGTTAGTTGTCCAAAAAAATTAGGCAACTAAAAATATCAACTTGGGGTTGAAAAATAAAACAGGAAAAGAAGTTGTTAGTGGTAAAAATTTTAAGCAGCTTAGTGACGACAAAAGGAGATTAATTAAATCTTAATATGTGCTAAACTACAATAATATGAATTATTTACAAGAAATAGGACAAAGAATTTTACCTTGGTTTTTAGCTCATGGCCTGAAAGTCATCGTTATAGTTTTAATCGCTTATATCGTTCATCGTTTTGTCGGTGTATTAATTAATAGATTGATTAGAAAAATGGTGGTGGCTGATCGTTATTTAAGTAAAGAGTCAGAGAAGAAGAGAGAAGATACGTTAATTAGAATTTTTACCGTATCAGCTAATATTACCATTTGGCTTTTAGCCATACTAATGGTCTTGCAAGAACTGGGCTTGGCCATTGGTCCACTTTTAGCAGCTGCTGGTATCGCTGGTCTTGCTTTTGGTTTTGGTGGGCAGTATCTTATTCGTGATTTGATTAGCGGTTTGTTTATCATTATGGAAAATCAATATCGCATTGGTGACGTTGTTTGCTTTAATGATACCTGCGGCGTAGTGGAAGATATTAGTTTGCGTATGACTACGTTAAGAGATATGGATGGGACCGTTCATCATGTGCCTCATGGTGAGATTAAAACTGTGTCCAATTTATCTAAAAATTTTGCCAGAGTTAATTTAAATATTGGTATTGGCTATAGCTCAAATTTAGAGCAGGTTATTGCGGTGGTAAATAAAGTGGGACAAGAATTAGCTAGTGATATTGATTGGAAGGATAAGATTATAAAGGCGCCACAATTTTTACGGGTTAATGATTTTGCTGATTCTGCTATTACCATTAAGATTTTGGGTGATACTCAGCCTTTAATGCAATGGGAGGTAACAGGGGAATTAAGAAAGAGATTAAAGATTGCTTTTGATAGAGAGGGAATTGAAATTCCATTTCCGCAAAGAGTTGTGTATCAGGCAAAGTCTTAAATTAAATATTTTAAACATTAAATCGCCGCTCCGGTGATTTTTTGTTATAATGTTGCTTATATGGAGGTAAAAATTGAGAAAACTTGGCAAGTGAAGTTACAATCCGAATTTGATAAAGATTATTTTAAGCTACTTAGAGAATTTGTGCGTAGTGAGTATTTATCGCAGGTAATTTATCCGCGACCAGAGAATTTGTTTAGAGCTTTTGAACTTTGTCCTTTTAATCAGGTTAAGGTGGTTATTCTTGGTCAAGATCCTTATCATGGCTCTGGGCAAGCTCATGGTTTAGCTTTTTCAGTGGAGGCGGGTGTTAAAATCCCCCCTTCTTTGATTAATATTTTCAAAGAATTGGAGAATAACTTAGCTATAAAAAAAGAGGGTGATGGAGATTTAAGTGCTTGGGCAAGACAAGGTGTTTTATTGCTAAATACTACACTAACAGTGAGAGCGGGGCAGGCAGGCTCTCACCAAAGACAGGGTTGGGAGATTTTTACCGATCGTATCATTCAAATATTATCAGAGAAAAAAGATAATTTAGTTTTTATCCTTTGGGGCGCTTATGCTCAAAGCAAGTTAGAGTTAATTGATAACTCTAAACACTTGATACTGAAAGCTGTTCATCCTTCACCCTTATCTGCTTATCGTGGTTTTTTTGGTTCTAAACCATTTAGTCAAGCTAATAATTATCTTAAAAATAGAAAAATTAAAGAAATTGATTGGAGTAAATAATATGAATAAAAATTATAAATATTTTAGCGCTATCAGCGTCTTTTTTGTGGCTGTGCTTTTAATATCTAACGTTGCTTCGACTAAGATAGTTGACTTTGGTTATTTTGTTTTTGATGGGGGCACTTTTTTATTTCCCTTAAGTTATATTTTTGGTGATATTTTAACTGAAGTTTATGGCTACAAAAAGACTCGACAAGTTATTTGGTTGGGCTTTATTTCTGCCTTGTTAATGTCGCTGGTTTTTATTGTGGTTGGGATTTTGCCAGCTGCATCTGATTGGCATAATCAAGATGCTTATAATAAAATACTGGGCTTAGCTCCTCGTATAGTTGTGGCCAGTTTAATTGCTTATTCTTTTGGTCAATTTTTTAATGCTTTTGTGTTAGCCAAGATGAAGGTTTTAACTAAGGGAAAATGGCTCTGGACACGTACCATTGGCTCGACTGTGGTAGGGGAATTGGTGGATAGTTTTTTATTTATTGTTATTGCCTTTTTTGGTATTTTACCCAATTCCTTATTGATTACGCTTATTATCTCAAATTATATTTTTAAGACGCTTATAGAAATTTTATTTACTCCCTTAACCTATCGCGCGGTTAATTTTCTTAAAATAAAAGAGAAGGAGGATTATTTTGACAGGGGAACAAACTTTAATCCTTTTGGTGCAAAATAGGCTTTTTTAGCCTAATAAAAGGCATGGTTGACATATATATATTTTAGTGATAATATCAGTTTACTTGTACATTGTAAATTAAAATAAACCAAAAATAAATATTGTCATGGAAAAATTATTATTATTTTTATTTTTAATCTGTGGCCCTCCAATGTGGGCTCAGGCAACTTTTTCTAATCAAAGTAATGAAAATGTATCCCTTATTTATGAGGGTAAAACTCTCTATGTAGAGGCTAATGCGGCTGTTGTTTGGCCCGAAATTCCGATGGGTGAGTTTATTGCCTATGTGTATAAAAAAGCAAAAATTGACAGCGTGGATCTAATAAAAAAGATTGGTTTTGTTAGGTTTAAAAATGAAAAATCTTTAGTCATTTTTTCTGATAAGACCCAGGCTATGCCAGTCTATATTCATAATTCCCGGGAATGTAAAATCTTGATAGAATATGGTAAAAATGCTGTATTTATTGCGGCTAATAGCACCAGTCTCTTGCCCGATTACTATATTTTACCAGATTTCATTTCCACAATATTGTGGACTGAATATTGTGATGATGAATGTGGTGATAAGATACAATCCTCAAAATTAGAATTCAAATTAACTAAAAATGGTTTAGAGGCTGAATTGTAGGTTTATATTTATACTTGTCCTGATGGTTATTACTATCAGGACTTTTTTTAATTTTTCATCTTTTTGACTATACGGTTTTTTTATAGTATTATTTAGATAAATAACAATTGTTTAATTGCGTAAAATAAGATTAATTATTAACTTTAGTTTAAATTTATGTTGAATCTTTTCCGTCGGTCTGAAGCTACTAAAAAAACAACTTCTGATGAGGGTATTTCTTCTCCAGAAAAGGAGTTGGTTAATGAGGTAAATCATGAAAATGATGCTCCAGGGCTTGAAAATGTTCCTGCAAAAAAAGAAACTGTTGGCGATGTCTTTAATGAGTTACGCCGAGTGATGATTATTAAGCAGGAGTTGGGTAATGATATTAGTCCGGAAGAGGTAGAACAGGTGACAGGTATGTCTCTAGAGGATTTCGGTGAGTTTTTAAATGGCGAAGAGATAGATATTAAGGCTAACGGGGGACAGCTTATGGAGACCCTACAGTCTGCTATGGAAGCAACTGATGGCGAGATAAAAGAAGGAACTTTAAAAAAGTTTATAAAAAACAAGACAGTGCGCGTGGCTTTTGTTACCCTAATGCTTCTATTGAAATTTGCTCCGCAATCACAAGGAGCGGAATTGCCGGTAAAGGATAAAACTCATAATAACACTGAAGAATCGTTTGATCATCAAAATAATATAGAGCCAGACAATACTTATCATCCCAGTCTAGATGATTTGGACAATGGTAATAAGAATAATTTAGATATTGAATCTGATGCTAAGCCTTTGGAAAGCAGTATTATTGAAAGTGGTCGCAATGTTCAATTTGATTTAACTAATTATTTTGATACAGATTCTGATAATATTGCTGAAACATCCAAAGCTCAAATTGGCGCAGATTTTGAAAAGTTTTTAGGTCAGATTACCGCTGATAATATTGATGATATTCTTAATTCTCAGCTTGTTATCTATGGTTCAAGTGATGAACGTGAAACAATGAACGAAAAATGGCAGGGACAGAACTTTAATTTAACTAAAGCTCGCTTGACCTCAGCTGAGAATATATTACACGAAGCTCTGCAAAGTTTTTCTTTTAATGGTATTCCCGAAGATAAGGTTGATGATTTAAAGGCTATGGATTTTAAATATGATATGCCTCGTTCACAAACTGGTGCTGAAGCTGGTGTAGATTATATTACAGACCGTGTTAATCCAGATAGTTCGGATGGTCATAATTTTACCGCTGAAGAGGTGAAAGATATGAAAATTAATAATCCGGATAAATATAAACAGTTGTTAGATGATGGTCGTAAAGTTATTTTTAAGGTCGTTGTTGATAATAGTGAGGATGTTAAAAAAATAGAGCCAAAAAAGATGGAATTGGAGCATCCAGAGGAATCTATTGAATTAATGTTAACACCTTCTGCTATTGAAAATCTAAGTGATTATCAAAATGTGACTCTTATTTTTGATAATAGTCCTTCGGTTGCCAATTCCTATAATTATATGGCTGATGTTATTGATAATCAGGATTTTAATGGAGTTAAAGTTGATTTTGCAGTTTTTTCTGATAAGATGGGTCATACAGAGACTTATAAAAATTCACAGGAAGTGGTGGATGCAATTAAAGATATTAAGTATAACGGGAATAATGAAGAAAAGAGTATTAGTTCAGCTATTAGTGCTATTAAGCAACTTTCTGATAATCAAAAGAATGCTGTCTTTGTGATGACGGATGAGAATTTTCAGGATGTTAGTCAGGATAAATTAAATGAATTGCGTTCTCAGGCTCGAGAAAAGAATGCTGATGTTTTCTTCTATTATGCTGATGATGACAAAAAGGTTGTAAATCAGGTGTCTTTAGATGATATCGAAGCTTCTTATCAAGATGCAGTTTATAAATTATTAGCACCAAAGATTGCTTCTGAAATAAGTTTACAAGAAAATAAAGTGGCAGCTCTAGAAAAGATTTTAGACAATCATCAGGCTAAGTTAACTGATTTGGAAAAACTAGCTCAGAAAGGATCGAGCAAGGTTTATCAGAGAGGCTATCAAGCCGCTCAGGATAGAGAAGTGGAGTTATTGGCGAACATTGAGCAGAACAGAGAAGCTTTGGAGACATTACATTCCAAATGGGAAAATAAATCATTTGATGATTTATTCGCCAGTGATGTATTAAAAGATATTTTTGATGGAAAGGGTGGCCGTGTTAAGTTAGACTCGAAATTGGTTTGTACAGTCAGCGGTGAAGAATTGGGTAGTCCGGCTATGCAGCTAATGGCTGATAGTCAGATTGCTAACTAAAACTGTATTTTTAGATTTGACTGTTCCTAAAAAAAGGGTTATTATCAATCGGTAGGCAAAATTACGCCCTCGGCGTAATTTTTGCTTTAATTAATCAAATTTAAGCTTTTATTTTGACAGAAGATTTAATTATAAGGAAATATGGAAATTAGAAATATTGCCATTATTGCTCATGTTGATCACGGTAAAACTACTTTAACCGATGCTTTGATGCGTCAAACTGGGATGTCCAGTGATGAAGTGAGTATGGATAGTAATGCTCTAGAACAGGAGCGTGGTATTACCATTTATTCAAAGAATACCTCGGTTTTTTATAAAGATACTAAAATTAATATTGTTGATACCCCTGGTCACGCTGATTTTAGTTCGGAAGTTGAACGTATTTTGCGTTCCATTGACTGTGTATTGCTATTGGTTGATGCACAAGAAGGGCCGATGCCACAAACTAAGTTTGTTTTAAAAAAATCATTGGAATTGGGTTTAAAGCCAATTGTTGTTATTAATAAAATTGATAAACCAGCTGCTCAGCCAAAAGAAGTGGTAGAAATGGTTTATGAATTATTTTTAGATTTAGGTGCCAGTGATGAGCAGCTTGAGTTTCCGGTAATTTATGCTGCTTCCAAGCAGGGTTTTGCTAAAAAAGAATTAAATGATGAATCAGATAATTTAGACCCTCTTTTAGATTTAATTATGGAGCACGTTGCTCCAGCCTCGTCTCCTGAGGCCAGTGATTTGCCTCTACTCGCTCAACCATTTAACTTAGCTTATGATAATTTTTTAGGACGTTGTGCCGTTTGTCGTATTTATCAGGGTAAAATTAAGTCTGCTCAGAATGTATTTGTGGAAACTTTAGCCGGCAAAACTCGTCCTCGCAGAATAACTAAGTTATTTACCTTTAAAGGCGTTGGTCGTGAAGAAGTACAAGAGGCGGAGGCCGGTGATATTATTATGGTAGCTGGTTTACCTAACATCTACATTGGCGAAACTATTGGCGAAAATGCTGAACAATCAGCTTTGCCCGCTATTAAGATTGATGAACCGACTATTGCTTTGAACTTTTTAGTAAATAATTCACCTTTTGCTGGTAAGGAAGGGAAGTTTGTTACCAACCGTCAGTTAAAGGAGCGTTTAGAGAAAGAATTGGAAATTAACGTTGGTTTAAAAATTGATTTTTCTGAGACCAATTTCTATCGTGTTTTTGGACGCGGTGAACTACACGTCGCTATTCTATTAGAAAATTTGCGTCGGGAAGGTTATGAATTACAGGTTTCTCAACCTCAGGTAATTATTAAAGATATAGATGGTGTTAAATCTGAACCCTTTGAAGAGGTTACCATTGATGTACCGGAAGCTTTATCAGGGGTGGTAATTGAAAAGATGTCTAAGCGTAAAGGTAGAATGTCTAACTTTAAGACAGAGAATGGACAATCACGCATTATTTTTGATATTCCGACTCGTGGTCTTTTGGGTTATCGCAATGAATTTATAGTGGATACTAAGGGGGAGGGCATTTTATGTGCTCAGTTGTCAGGTTTTCAACCTTACGTTGGTGAAATTGAAAAGAATGAACTTGGTTCAATGGTTTCTATGATTGTTGGCAAAGCTTTAGCTTTTGCTTTATGGAATTTACAGGAACGGGGTGTTTTATATATTAGTCCCAACACTCAAGTCTATGAAGGTATGGTTATTGGTAATGTTTCCAAAGGCAATGATCTGACTGTTAACCCCATTAAAGGTAAGCAACTAACCAATGTTCGTGCTTCTGGTTCTGATGAAGCTATTCAATTGATACCACCAATGCCATTAACCATTGAAACTGGTTTGGGGATGATGAACGGTGATGAATATTTAGAAATAACCCCGTTAAATATCCGTTTGCGTAAGCAGTTTTTGACTGAAATCGATCGGCAGCGTGCTAAACGAGTTAAAACCGAATAACTAAATTTTTAAACTAATTGAGTTTTTAAAAAGCCCTGTAGAGGGCTTTTTTGCTGTTGTTAAGTAATTTTATAATATTTTTTCTAATCTATTATCCTAAATAGTATATAATTAGGCTAGTATAATCGCCTAAATCTATGGTAATTAGAAGATTAGTTCAAATAAATATTGAAAAAACCTTGTTAGTCTTTTTTAGAACAGTAAATTTTGTTTTTTAGTCAGTAAATTTTAGACTGGTTTTAGGCTAATTAATTAGACCTATTATTAGACTAATCAACTTAGAAATATTAGCTATTATTCATTAAAAAATAGAGTTGGTCTTAAAAAAATATTGTAAAAAAATAAGAACATTTTTTTTGTAAAATATTTGTTTGTATTAGCCTGCGTGGGGTTATTTTACGAGCTGGATTCCCTAGCTATAAGTGGAATATTTGCTTATTTTTTTAAAATAAGTTATAATAATTATTGTAAAGATAATAATAACAAAATATACTTTATATTAGGTAAAAAAAGCATATTAGTGTTATTTATTTTTAAACCTGTAGGTTTAAAAATTAGTATTTTTTTTAAGCCTATAGTATTAAAATATGTTAAATAGAAAACTACAAATTGAACAGCTTGATCGAAAAATGAAGCCTTATAAACGCTTAGCTCCATTGTCTTTTACGGAATCATGGATTAAAACCGTTCGTCTTGCCTTAGGTATGTCCTTAGCGCAACTGGGCAAAAGGATGGGTATTACCCCTCAAAGTGTTAGAAAAATGGAAGAGAGAGAAAAGAGTGGTACTATTAGTTTAAAAAGTTTGCGTGAGGCGGCCAAAGCTTTGGATCTTAATTTGGTTTATGGCCTGGCTACTCAGGGTAAAAGCTTAGAAAAGATGATTGAAGATCGTGCTACTAAATTGGCATCTCAGATTGTAGCTAGGACCCATCGGACCATGTCTCTTGAAAATCAATCAAATTCTTGCGCCCGCTTGAATAGAGCGGTCAAGACTCGTTCTGTGGAAATAATTAATTATGATCATAAAAGACTATGGGACTAAATTTTAATTATCATCAAAGTCAGACTTTATTAAGCGAGGAGAAAAAAGAAGGCTTAAAGATTTTGAGTATAAATACTCGTGAAGAATTGGATGAATTTGAACATCATAATATTGAAATGGCAATTTCTTGATTACAGAAGCAAAAATTAAC
>Ga0307992_1000442_pt1 | contig 26809 bp, 25 predicted proteins | sample EllFjometagen133_FD_203162 | JGI IMG/M metagenome (GOLD analysis project Ga0307992, IMG submission 203162) | Marine microbial communities from Ellis Fjord, Antarctic Ocean - #133 | ecosystem: Environmental > Aquatic > Marine > Unclassified | place: Southern Ocean | collected 2014-10-08
AGCGGCCCGCTACGTGCAATTCTGCCGAAACTCTGCTTGTGGACGAAAAGATCGCCAAAGATTTCCTGCCTAAAGCATTAGCTCAATTACAAGCAGCCGGGGTGGAGATCCGTGGATGTGCCAAGACCATTATGGCCTACGATAATAATGTCATTCATGCCAGCGAAGAAGATTATTACGCCGAATTCCTCGATCTTGTGATCGCGGTAAAAGTGGTGGAAAATATCGACGACGCCATTGCACACATCAACAAATACGGCTCCGCACACACGGATGCCATTATATCTCAAGAAAAAACAGCCACGGAGCACTTCATCCGGAATGCCGACACCGCTTCCGTTATTGTTAATGCCAGCACACGTCTAGCGGACGGAGGCGTCTACGGTCTGGGTGCTGAGATCGGGATCTCTACGGATAGATTGCACGCAAGAGGACCAATGGGACTTAAAGAACTGTGCACATATAAATGGATTGTGCTTGGTGCGGGACACTTGCGGGAATAAACGATGAACGCCTGCCGGCCGTAGCCTTGGCGAAGGCTGGATGAATGATGAACGATAATCGTAGGGGTTGGACATGTCCAACCCTTTTATTTTGTGTGTTTAATATTTTTGAAAATCGCATTCTCAGAAAGGTACGGAATCCCGAAGCTCAAAACATCTCTCACAAAGACACAAAAATAATATAGTCATCCTGAAACAACGGCTATTGGCTGTTGGGTTCAGTCCGTCGGCTGACGGAGTCCCGTAGGCCGTGCCATTCCGCCCCGATGCTTCGGGGTAGCGTAGGATGGGAGACCTCTGCGAGCATTGCGATACAGGAAATATTGACCTGACGATCAATTGACAATTACGAAATATATATTAAACGTAGGGGCTCGACATGTTGAACCCTTTTTTTTAAGCGTTAATATTTTTAAGAATTGCATTCTCTGAGAGATCCTGATCCGCCAGCTGGCGGACAGGATGATGACCTTAACATGTCATCCCGGAACCCCGAAGCTTCGGGGCCATGGGAATTTTATCCGGGATCTCATCTGTTTATCACTCCTTCATATTACGGAGCAATCCAATTATTTAGATCCCGGATATGTTTGCCATCGGCAAACATTCCGGGATGACGTGGTTTGGGGTTGTTTTCCATCGACCCCCGATCCCGATGCTTCGGGGCTCAAAATGACATACTTTGTTGTTTATGTCTTACATTTTACGTCTCAGCTCTTACGTGCTTGCGGCTACTTTTGAAATATCCTTTGATTCAATACTTTTATTGGCACTCTTTTTCTCGATTTTGCGAGTGGCTTTAATTTTCTTGGGTATGATCTCAATCTCCAGTCCGACCGCATCGGCGATCTCAACCATTTTACGAATAGTAAGATTTGGAGTTTTATTGAACATTTGAGATACAGCCGAACGAGATTTTCCGGCCCTTCTTGCCAGATCGGCTCTACTAATATTATTTGCATCCATATAGGTTAAAAGATAATGATAAAATTCATTAATAATACCCCAGGCTCTCCGATTGGGATTATCTTCTAAAAATTCCGCTTGGATCTTATTGAAGAGTTCTTCTGAATTCATTTTCATAGTTTCTCTTTTTCCTTTCCAATTCTTTATAGAATGAATCTTTAAAAGCATTTTTCTTTTTTACTGCGAAATCAAAAAAGATCAAATTCCGCCCACAAGTTTGAAAGTAGAATAATCTGTTGGGCATGGGCCGGATCTCTCCATAAGAATATCCTTTTAATGATCGTTTGATCTTTGGAGATCGATAATTGATATTGCCTGCCATCCTGGCAATGAGATCGTATATTAAATCTCTCATATTCCGATCTAACTCATTGAGTTTTTCCAACACTTTAGATCTATTGTTTTCAAATACAAGATAGATCTTTCTAACAGGAATACCATATTTTGATGGAATATTTAATTCTTTAAACGATATTTTCTTTTTCAAAGATCACTCCTATATGTTAAGGTATACTTTAACATTTTGCAAGAATAATTTGTATATGAAAACAATGTAGCAGGATCATATTGTTTCGCTTTTCCCTCTTGAGCAGTGTTTATCTGGGATAAAATTTAGATATTTAACTTTAAAGTTTCAATATAGAATATTGATCTGTGATGTGCGTCACTTATACAATTGACAATTGACCCCGCTTCGTCAAGATTTCCAGTCTTCGCTGAAGCTACGACATGGCATGGCGCAGGGCAGGCAAAGGACAATTGCATAATAATTATTAAACGTAGGGGTTGGACATCCTTCTTCGCTAAAAGCTACGCAGGATAAATGTTGAGCCTTTTTATTTTAAGCGTTAATATTTTTGAGAAGCGCATTCTCTGAGAGGTCCTGGATCCTAAAGCTCAAAACATCTCTCACAAAGTCACAAAAACCACAAAACCACAAAAATAATATAGTCATCCTGAAACGCCCCCGAAGCTTCGGGGTCACCGGCAGTATTTTCAGGATGACGATGTTAGCATGTCATCCCGAGCGTAGCCGAGGGATCTCAAACTACAGAATAAAATGAAATGATTCATAATCTTATCAAGGGAACTTTATTAATAAAAATATTTTTGTAAAAGTATTTCTAATAGTGGGATTTTGCAAAGTAGGATAATGGATATTTTACATTTCTGAGTAATTTGAGATCTTTCGACTACGTTCATCAGCCTATTGGCGGCTGAACTTCGCTCAAGATGACATATTTTGTTGTTTACGTCTTACATTTCATTATTATCTGTGTAATCTGTGGTTAGTACATAACAACTTTGCAAAGCCATGAATAGATCCCTCGACTACGCTCGGGATGACAGTTTAATTTACGTTTTATTATTATCTGTGCAATCTGCGAAATCTGTGGTTTTATTACTCTTGATCCCCCAAATTTTCAATTGTCAATTATTACCAATCTCCGTAAGTTCTGCCACGATCAATCATAAAGGAATGACATGACAAAAATAAAAAGTATTGGCGTATTAACCTCCGGCGGGGATTCACCCGGCATGAATGCAGCCATTCGGGCCGTGGTGCGCGGGGCGATCTATCACGGACTTGAGGTCTACGGGATCCAACGTGGGTATCAGGGCATGGTGGATAACGACATGGATAAAATGGAATCCCATTCGGTCAGCAACATCATTCAACTCGGTGGTACCATTCTAAAAACGGCGCGCTGCAATGATTTCATGACCTTTGAGGGACGACAAAAAGCTTACAACAATCTCAAAGAACGCGGGATCGATGCACTGGTCGTGATCGGCGGGGACGGCTCTTTTGCCGGTGCGGAAGAATTTGGTAAAGAATTCGATCTGCCAATTGTGGGCATTCCCGGTACCATCGACAATGATATCTGTGGTACGGAATACACCATCGGATACGATACAGCGCTCAACACCGTGGTGGAAGCCGTGGACAAGATCCGCGACACTGCTTCGGCGCATAATAGATTATTTTTTATTGAAGTCATGGGGCGCAATGCCGGATTCCTGACTTTGCACGGCGGGATCGCGACCGGCGCGGAAGCCATTATGGTCCCGGAACTCACCAACGATTATGATATGCTGGAAGTCTTCCTGCAAAATGCACACAAGAAACATAAAACCAGCAGTATTGTATTGGTTGCCGAAGGCGATGAGATCGGTGGCGCGCTCAAGCTTGCCGAAAAGGTCAAAAAAGAACATTCGGAATATGACGTTCGTGTCACCATTCTCGGCCACATCCAACGCGGCGGATCCCCCTCTGCAAGAGATCGGGTCAATGCCGGACGTATGGGTGTCTCAGCCATAGAGGCTCTGCTCAAAGGCGAGCACGGTATCATGATCGGTCTCATGAAAGGCCAGATCGTGCACAATCCTTTTTCCCTTTCCAAAAAACAAAAACGTCCGCTGGATGAGAAATTGTTGGAGTTGATTGGGATACTTTCTATTTAGAGATCGGAAGAAGAATACCTCACACACTTGTCCGCCGTAGCCTTGTGCGAAGGCTGGAAAGGCACTAAGAACACAAAGACACAAAAATAATAAGACGAAATCCACTAGCGGGTCATCCTGTCCGTCAGCTGACGGGGTCCCGTAGGCCGTGCCATCCGCCCCGATGCTTCGGGGTAGCGTAGGATGGAATATCTCCGCGAGCATCGCGATACGCGAAAGATTGACCTGACGATCAATTAACAATTACAAAATAAACATTAAACGTAGGGGCTCAACATCCTTCTTCGCTAAAAGCTACTCAGGATAAATGTTGAGCCCTTTTTTTATGAGCATTAAATATTTTTTGGTGAAATTAATGTATTAAGGGTAGAGACGCGATTAATCGCGTCTCTACCCTTAATATTACTTTTGCTTTAATTCTCAGAGAGGTCCTGATGGTTTTGTTCACCTCACACAGAGGCGCAAAGTAAACAAAGGCACAACCCACTCGCGGGTCATACAGGAAAAAACAGCGCATGTCATCCCAGAACCCCGAAGCTTCGGGGCCACAGGAATTTTATCCGGGATCTCATCTGTCTATCACTCCATTCAATTTGGGAGCAATCCAATTGTTTAGATCCCGGATATATTTGCCACCGGCAAACATTCCGGGATGACGTGGTTTGGGGTTGTTTTCCACCGGCAGTATTTTCAGGATGACCCTTCTTCGCACAAGGCTACGAAGGGCAGGCTAGGTTTGGGGACTCACGGACTTTGTTTCAGGATGACCCTTCTTCGCGCAAGGCTACGAAGGGCAGGCTATGTTTGGGGGTCGCTTACCACCGGTCCCCGATGTTTCGGGGTTCCGGAATAACAATTATGATGCTTTTCATAATTAAATGAAATATATTTTCTTATGCAAAAATTACTAAATTTAATAAATAATTCGAATTACCTCGTCGCCCTCACAGGGGCTGGCATTTCAACCTTATCGGGCATTAAAGATTTCCGCGGGAAAAACGGTATCAACAAGACCGTGCCCGGCCAAAAGATCTTTGACTTGGGACTTTTTTATCAGAATCCATCTTTTTATTATGAGCATACGAGAAATTTTATTTACAATTTGGACGATAAAGAACCCAACATCGTCCACCGTACATTGGCCAAGTGGGAACAGGAAGGCTTGCTCAAGGCAGTGATCACCCAGAACATCGACCTTCTGCACCAAAAAGCGGGATCTAAAAATGTCATTGAGATCCACGGTTCCCCCGCTGTGCATCATTGCATCAAATGCTGTAAAAACTACACGTTTGAAGATGTTCAAGACCAGCTAAGGCACGTCACTGTTCCTCATTGTGATGCGTGTGGAGGCATCCTGAAACCGGACATTACCTTTTACGGTGAACCACTTCCCTCAAAAGCGCTCGATCTGGCAGTGCAGGCATGCGAACGCTGCGATTGTCTCTTGGTTCTTGGCTCATCTCTTGTGGTTTACCCGGCGGCTGATCTGCCGAATATCGCCCTAGACCATGGTGCAAAATTGATCATTGTAAATGAACAGCCGACGCACTTGGATGGACGAGCTGTTTTAAAGTATGAGGATTTGGGAGACGTTTTTAGAGCGCTGAACAAGAAAACTATGAATGATGAACGATGAACGCCTGCCGGCCGTAGCCTTGGCGAAGGCTGGATGAACGCCTGCCGGCCGTAGCCTTGGCGAAGGCTGGATGAACGCCTGCCGGTCGTAGCCTTGGCGAAGGCTGGATGAACGCCTGCCGGCCGTAGCCCTACTGCGCCGACCTGTCCTCCATAGCCCCGAATTATTGCGGCGAAGGGGGAAGTAGCTCGGCTACGAAAGCTGTACCTTGGCGAAGGCTGGATGAATGCCTGCCGGCCGTAGCCTTGTGCGAAGGCTGGATGAACGATACCTGCTCTTCGAAGCTTTAGCGTAGAAGAGAACGATGAACGATGAATGATAAACGATGAATGATAAACGATAAACGATTAATCCAATCGCGGGTCATCCTGAAACGCCAGTTAATTGCTGGCGGGTTCAGCCCCGAAGGGGTCCCGTAGGGAGACCTTCGCGAACATTGCGATACACGAAAAATTGACCTGACGATAGACATTTCTAATAGCTTTAATAATTTTGAGAATCGCATTCTCAGAGAGGTCCTGAAACAAGTTCAGGATGACGACCTTGGTATGTCATCCCGGAAAAATTCCATGGGAATTTTATCCGGGATCTCATTTTTTGATCATTCCATTCTATTACGATTCTAACAATTCTATAATGCGTTTCAACTCATTTTCCCGCCTCAGATCAACCACGATCAAGCTATCCAAACGGCCATGCTCCCTGAGTAGTTGAATTTCGGCACTCATAGGATGATCGTCCAGCCAGTAAAAGTCCGAATGAAGATCGATGGCATCTGTTTTCAGCGTTTGCCAATTCGTTGCTTTAACGGACTCAAATTTACCCATTGTTTCTTTATCAAAATATGCGGAAAGAAAATCCAGAACGGGACAGTTATCTCCCTTGCAATAGCTCGTCAGCCAATAACAATCAAAATGTTTTATCACATAATCAATTAATTGAACCGCGCCGAGCGCCGCTTGCGTTTGCCAGGAAATAAGAAGCACTCCATCAATATCTATGTAAATCTTTTTCATTTGTGATTATTTTATTACTTAACTCTAATACTACTTTTATCTTTTGCTCTCCTTCGCCGAGGCTTCGGCGAGTCTACGACCTTTTGCCTTACGAACGCAGTGAGGTTGCCATCGATGTCGAGGTAAAGAGTTTTTATTAAGTTTAACATGATTTGCTACTTTGAATATATGTTATTTTATTGTGTCCATGATTTTACATACTTTATGGAAATAGAAATATGAAGACTTATCGGGAAGCTTTTTTAGTTTGTTTATAAAGCCCCATTGCTGATTCTCGATTGTTAATTCATTAATGCTTTCATCATTATAATATTCGATTAGCGATAAATCATTTGCTAGAATTTTTGCAACAACATATGCTATTCGAGAAGAAGCCGCAAGAGCATTGTCCAATCGAAATACTCCACTCATTAAATAACCCGTACCAAAAGATTTAATACCTTTTTGAAGTTCAATAAATTTTCTTTTTTCATCGTCTGTACCCCTTCCGCGTTTGGCAATTATTAAGCAGGTATTTATGGTATCTAATAATGCATCTTTAATTTTAAAATCATTTCCACGATACTCAATTCCTTTTTTAGCAAATAATTGATAAGTATTTGCTACTATATTGAATTTTTCAATTTTTTCAAATAGAGAACTTAAGTCAAATAGTTGTTTGATAATTTCCATCGATGTAGATTTCTCTGATTTAAAATAAGGTATTCCTATTGTGTTAGGAGCAAAAGCTGTTAATTTGTCCCCGGTAATTGAATCAATACTCGGAGCTTTAACCAAAGTATCCTTATCAGTTTCTATCCATTTATTATCAATTGATATATCAACATGCTCAGGATATAAAGATTTCTCAATCAGAATATCTAATAATATTGTTCCTGAACCTTGTTTTTTTGAGTCATAGATAAACTTATAATGAGCTTTGGGTACACCCTTTTTATAACTTCTATGCTCCTGTAATTCCCATCGGGAAAATTTGGAATCCTCAATAATTTTATTAATAATTGATTCCAAGTCTTCTTTTTTAGCTGTACTGATAATATCTATATCAATAGAAAAACGTTTACTTTCCTTTAATAAAAGCACTAGGCTCGTTCCACTTTTAAATACAAAATCAAGATTATTGTATTCTAATCTTTCAAGTAAATGAAGCGCATAGATCATTTTTTCAAGAATAATCTTGTCGATTTTAGAATGTTCGGCTTGTTGTTTAAAACTATTAAACCATTCATCAGTAAAACAGTGGTCTTTTATCATTTTATATAAACCTTTTCAGTAGAATTAAAATAATTGTGTATTAAATTTTTAATAATCTCTTTTTTACCTCTTCTACTCGCATAGTTAATAAGGATAGTTTGATCAATTACATACTTTTCAAACGCATTTCTAAAAATTCTTTCATACTCTGAACCCTGAATGAAATAAAATAGTTTATCATCAGAATAAATATCTACTAAAATCTTTTCTAACGACGGAATATTGAAACCACCTTGCTCATTATTATAATTTCTCAAAGGTGAACGACTAATCAAGTTTTTTAATACAATTGGTTCACTACTTTCAGCAATATAAAAATTAATTGATTTAACATCAGGGTTAATAAAAATATCATACCTAAAATTGTCTCTTAAATCGTAGTATATTGATTCAACAATATCTTTCTCAGCTTCAATAATGGTGATTTTTTTACTAATTAAATGTTGTGAAAATTCATTTAACCAGCTTGTTTCCCAGACACAAAACTTTACATCTTGATATCGTTTAGCAATGAAGTTAGCAATTTCTAATGATCTATTATCCAGTAGCGGTTTAAAAATGGGCTTTTTTGATATTATGTAAGAACTTCTTTTGATTGGTTTTATTATGTTATTCCTCTTAAGATCATAAATACGCCAACTAAAAGTACTTTCTTTTAAATCCGGCTCAAAACTTTTATAAAAATCATATAACTCTTTTCTAGAAATAATTTCACTATCGTTAAACTTTTCAATTAGTTTATTTTTAATAAATTTAACCATCTCGCCTCCAGTTTTATGCTAATATAATACAATTTGGTTAATATTGGTAATCAAATTTTTACCAGTATACTAAAATATTGGTTAATATTTGATCGCGGGCGTTTAAAAGCATAGACTAATTATTTGAAGATACTGGATACATTTATTAAACTAATCCTATTTAACATACTTACGCGTAGCATTAGTATGTTAGGCTAGGTTACTTATCTTTTCTTAATGTTTTGAAAAATTAAAACGTTTTAAAAGAATCAAACCGTTCTTCCAATCTTTCTTGATCCGGCCAGTCTTTTTTATGATTTAAAAAATATTTCAAATATTCTTCAGTTTCTTCCTAGATAAGCATAAATATTAATCAAAAATAATGAAACTTCTCCGCCATAAAGGATGTTTTCGCCAACCATCAACGAATCCTAACTTGTAAATAGGTACTTGTTTATTTTTCTTGAAAAGCTTGATAATTTCTTTTTTTAATTTATAGTCATCAAGCCTATTACAAAGATAAACCATGGTGGATATTATCAAAAAAAGCTTCTTTTCCTGAGCTGATAGTTTTCCATTGGATGTTCTAAACATTTCATTATTTAACCATGGATTATTAGAATGTCTTAAATTGCGTTTTGGGCGTTTTGACATTGTCCTGCTCCATAATCTGGCATGATGTGCAATTATATTTCTAACATAAACGATAGCTTCTAACCAACTAGATAATTCTCTTTGAGTAAGTCCAAAATCATTTGCAATCCTAGTTTTTTCAGGCAGTTGATGTTTTAAGTTTTTATAATATTTTGACAATAATCCCATGGAGGCAACCTCCATAATTTTCCATGCCTCAGGATCTTGACCAGAGAATCGTTGTTTATGGTCTTGTGCAAAAACTTCTTTGCTATAGCTAAAATCTTGTAATAATTTTTGGCTATGTTGTGAATGTTTTACTACATCATCAAACAAATTACTATTTAAATACCATAAGGGTCCATAGGATAGAGACAAATTATATATCATCTTAGTTCTTAAAGATATTTCTATAGATTCAATGGCTTTAAATAATATTATTTTTAATTGCTTGTCAAATTCATAGCGATTAACAACATTTTTAAAACACGCATCTTGACCAAAAACATGTTGCGAAGTATCAATTTGCATATCCCACCAATAACCCTCAAGCCTATAATAACTGATTCTTGAAAAAATCTTCTCAGCATAATTATCATTATTAAAAGTCATACCTTGGCTTTTAAGTAAAGTTATTTGTTCTTCAATGATTTTTGCTGTTTTTCTTACCATAAAAAAAAGGACCCGAGAGCAGTTCTTATGGGATGCAACACGGGTACTGTTATTGTAACTTATAAGGATTCTTATCCTTATGCAAGTATTTTCTCATTTCCGAGTTGTTGCGTTTCATGAGTAAATATAATATCAACTATGCGAAGGTTAAATAAGCGTTTTCAAGATGTGATACTCATCACATTTTTTACCAGATTACACTCCCACCTTCTTACCCCCTCACCTTCTCACCCTCTTATCTCTCATCTCTCATCTCTCCAGCCTTCGCCCCGAAAGGGCTATGGCAAGGCACAGCGCTGGACAAGTGTGTGAGGTCTTTTACGCGATATTTACTTCAACAATTCTATAATGCGTTTCAATTCATTCTCCCGCCTCAGATCAACCACGATCAAGCTATCCAAACAACCATGCTCCCTGAGTAGTTGAATTTCCGAACTCATAGGATGATCATCCAGCCAATAAAAGTCCGAATGAAAATCAATGGCATTGGTTTTCTGCCTTCGCCAATTCGTTGCTTTAACGGACTCAAATTTATTCATTGTTTCTTTATCAAAATATGCGGAAAGAAGGTCCAGAACGGGACGATTATCTCCTTTGCAGTAGCTCGTCAACCAATAGCAATCGAAATGCTTTGTCACATGATCAATTAATTCAACCGCTCCGGGAGCAGGCTGATTGTGCCGCGAGGTTAAGAGGACGCCGTCGATGTCGAGATAGATTTTTTTCATGGAATGAATATTATAGATAAAAAGTAGATTAGCAATGATTAATGATTGATTTTAGGGACAATACAGTATGACCTTATTTAAAACCTTTATAGCTTGCTTTTTTTCCAAACTTTCTTGCATCAATTTTATGTGCTTTATCGTGTGCTTTTTGATCTGAAAACACAAATAGGTTTTTTCTTGAATTATCTTGTTTATTTCTGTTTTTATGATGAACAACAGCACCTTTTTTTAGAGGACCTCCTGTCATTTTCTCCGCAACGATCCGATGAATAGGTTTACTATCACTTTTTCTTCTTTTATATCCACCTCTATCTGTATATGTACTAGATAAAGCGTTTGAAATTCTTCTTAATAAACTCATTTATTTATCCTCATTTTTCTTCTTAAACTCTTTTATCCTTCCCCTATCCTCATTCTCCTTATCGCCCTTGAAATAAATCTCAAGGAAAACAACTTCTTCTAATTTGGGGAAGAATGCATAGATCACTCTTAAACCAGTTTGGTTTCCTCGTCCGGGAATAGATCGTGAAGCGATCTTTCTGATCTTATAAAATTGCAGGTCTTCGGTGTTTCCAGCACCTTTGATTTCTTCTACATTGTGACACATGCCCTTTACATGACATAATTCAATGGCGTTTTTCTTTACGCGTTCAAGATCTTCGGCAAGCGTTATGTATCGCTTAGCGAGTTTTTTGAAATCCCGATTGAATTCAGGTAGAGTTTTATACTTCATCATCGTAGTGTCGCTGTGAAAATTCAGGTGTGCGGTAGAATACGGATTCATAATCGATGACGTGTCCGTCTTCGGCCGTGATCCATGGGACATCTTTGTGAGAGTATTCTTCCATTTGTTTTGCGTTAAAGTCTTTAAAACGTTGAATATTATTATCTATGAGCCCTTTTTCACGGGCCGACAGGTTTTTTAATTCTGCTTTTCTTAAGGGCAGGAACTTCTGCTGTTCGTATTGATAGCGTTTTGCCTTTACGGACATCAGATCGCCCTGCTCTTCCATTTCTTTCACAATATCAGGGAAAGCAGGCGGTGTGGGACCAAAATGATTTTTAATATAGGTGGCTCCCATTAACTGTTCCTCATATTTCTCGTAGTAATCAAAATCAATGAAGTAAAGCAATTTACATAGTACGGCCTTACCCACATTGGGACGAGCGCCGATCTCCTCAAGGATATACAGCAGAACCTCTTTGAACCTTTCCACATTCTCCTGAGGAACGGAAATTCGAATTTCAGGGTGCTTGCTTTTTTGTTTACCGCTTCCGTCTTTTTCCAATACCACGCTTGGTTTAGGATTAAGTCTTTCTTCAATAACATCTTCGACATTCATTCCGTAGAATTTTGCCAGTTTTTGTGCCTGGGATACATTTAGTAGTTGTGTCCCCTTCTCAATTGCGACATATGTTGGTCTCGAAACTCCAATGACTTTTGCTATATGTGCTTGAGTTGCGCCCTTTTCTTCACGAAGCATCTTCATGAACGAACTCATTTTTTTTCTCCTTTATCTTTTATTCCTTTCAAAAATCACAACAATATAATATATGTCGTAATATTTTACAAGTATTATGTCGTATATTTTTACATTGCGTGTGTTGGTATTATTTATATTCGGTGACGGGTGTCACATATTAGACTGAATTAAAAACCACAAATCTTTCTTCCAATCTCTCCTGATCAGGCCAGTCTTTTTTATTATCGGGTAAAATAATTTTCTGATTATCTAATTTCTGAATTCCATACTTCAACATGGGGCCATCGGTTTCAAGTAGGATATCCTCGCGAATTTTGATTTTATAATCAGGCGTAATACCAATAATATTTCTATCATAAGCTGTGTGGTGAATTTTACAAAGTGATAAACCATTTGTTACTTCAGGAACTCCATGAACCTCGGAATCTGGAATAATATGAGCAGCATCAAGAAGTTCTCTGTGTTTTAATCTACATAATGAGCATTGGCATTGATATGCCTGTAGGATTCTTTCTCTAAATATTGTTTGATGTATTCTTTGTTTAACTTCTCTTGTCACATATGATCGCCTAATATCTTCAACTTCATACTTTTCTTTTGAAATATTCAATTCATCAAACTTAACCCTAAATTTTAAATTGTTAATATCATCACTTGATATATACGCGGGAAACTGCGCCATATATCTTTGGGTAACAGTTTCAATAAAATATATCAAAGGAATTTGATATTTCATTGCTTCTCGAAGTCCAACATTATCCCTATAAAGAGGATTTTCACCACAATAACTGTATTCTAAATACTCACCGATTTGCTTATCATTATATTTACTTCTTAATGTTGTTGTAATGGATATAGGATATTTACAAGCAGCTGGTTTCCAAATACCTGGTTGATTAACAAGTGTTATTGTTTTATTTTGAAAATCAAAGCCTCTTTTAAGGACTTTCCTTGGAATAGAATTATCATATGTATTGTTTAGTTCTCTAACAAAATCAATTGCTGCAATTCTAATTTGCATGTCTTGATCTAAATTATACATATTGATTCCTAATCCGTCACCACCCTCACCGGCCTGTCCATATCATATTCACTCATTTGATCACTTATAAGTTCGGCTTGTTCATAAACAAATTTTATTGCTTCTTTGCGGCCTTCGGGTGGATAATCGTATTTTTTAAGTAATCGTTTAATTGTTGAACGCATTCTAGCTCGTGCAGATTCTTTTAATTTCCAATCTATCGTTCTACTTTTTCTTAGCTCTTCAGTTAATTCATGCGTCATTTCTTTTAAAATATCATTTGAATAGAAGTCTTTGATGTTCTCGGGTTTGGTAATGGCGTCGTAAAAGGCGACTTCTTCGGTCGTCAGGCCCAATTCATTTCCTTCTTCGTGAGCTTCACGTATCTCCCCTGCCATTTTCATGAGTTCTTCAATGACTTCGGCATTGGTGATTAGACCGTTCCGATATTGCCGCATGAGCTCTTCCATTTTTTCGGAGAATAATTGAGATTTCACTAAATTAGTGCGCTGGTAAACTTTAATTTCATCAGCCAAGAGTTTTTGTAACATCTCGGCAGCAAGATTCTTCTGATCCATTTTGCGGATCTTTTCAAGATATTCGGGATCAAAGATGGAAAATTCGGGCAAATTCTCAAAAACATTGATCACGCCTTCACTCTTGATACTGGCTTTGAGCAGTTCGTTGATGCGTTTATTGATATCGTGAATGGAAAGTTTGCCCAGGCCAGTGACTTTTGACACGCCCGCTCTAACTGCATCGAAGAATGCGGAGGTTATCCGTTCTTTATCGGTCAATAAGGAGCGACAGAGTGTCTCGGCTTGTTTGAGTGCTGTGGCTTCTCTGAGATAGATCTTCTTTTTATCTTCATCGGGCAGAATAAAATCAATGCCGTTGGCAATACAACGAGCACGCGCCAGATCACTCTCGCCATAAAAAGCGGAAAAATCAAGTCCATGCATCAAGTCTGAACAAATTTCCAGTTTTTCTTTAAACTTTGGCAATGCTGTTATGCCAATATCGTTATTTCCAACAAAACCTTTGTCACGATCGGTATAGTCCTTCATGGCTTGCTTGAGAGCAGAGGCAATGCCCACATAATCGACGATCAATCCGCCTTCTTTGTCTTTGTATACCCGATTCACCCGCGCAATGGCCTGCATGAGTGTGTGTCCCTGCATGGGTTTGTAAATGTACATGGTGTTCAGACAGGGAATATCGAACCCGGTGAGCCACATGTCGACGACAATACAAATTTTGAGCGGACTGTTCGGATCTTTGAATGTTATAGAGAGTTCATCGCGCTCTTTTTTATCGGGAATGATGTTAAACCATTCTTCGTCATCACGATTGTCTTTGGACATCACAATGGCCAGCTTGTCATGCCAGTCCGGATGTATTTCGAGCAATTGCTTGTAGATCTTCATGCCAATGGGACGTGAATAAGCCACGACCATAGCCTTTCCGGCTAAAATATGCTTGCGGTCGTCATAATGTTTAAGGATATCCTTGCAGAGCTCTTTGATGGTCTCGGGCGCTCCGAGGATAGCTTCCATGTTTCCCAACTCACGTTGAGAACGGATAATATGATGTGGCTCGGCTTGGAGTGCCATATTTTCGTATTCTTTATCAATTTTTTTAAGAATGTGATGCTGCAATTTCAATTGCATGACCCGACTTTCATAAAAGATCGGACGGGTTGCCTCATCTTTGACCGCCTGGGTCATGTCGTAGACGTCAATATACTCCCCGAAAATCTCCTGCGTGGAACGATCTGTGGAATCGATAGGTGTGCCCGTAAAACCAATAAAAGATGCATTGGGCAAAGCATCACGAATATATTTTGCCATACCGTAGCTCAATCGACCGCTTTCGCGATCCACTTTTGCATGCAAACCATATTGCGAACGATGGGCTTCATCGGCGATCATGATGATATTACGTCGATCAGAAAGCAGTTCCGTGCCTTCTTCAAATTTCTGCATGGTGGTAAAAATAATCCCGCCCGCTTCTCGTCCATCGAGAAGTTCCTTTAAATGCGCCCGACTCTTTGCCTGAACCGGGGTTTGTCTTAGGTGATCGGTAGCTTTGGAAAATGTGGTAAATAATTGATTATCCAGATCATTCCGGTCGGTAAGGACAACCAAAGTCGGATTAGAGAGCGGTTGTGCCAGCATAGTAGCATAAAAAACCATGGACAAGGATTTGCCAGAGCCCTGGGTGTGCCAGAACACACCGGCCTTGCCGTTGGACTGCACGGCATTCAGCGTGGTGCCGACGGCTTTATTGACGGCAAAATACTGATGATAAGCCGAAAGGATTTTCACGGGTTCTTCATCTTTATCGCCGAGAAATAGAATGAAATTCTTTAATAAATTGAGTAAACGCGTTTTATCGAACATACCCCGGAACAAGGTCTCGAAATCGATGGCGCGTTGTTCTTCTTTAGAGCCATCCACCGACTTCCAGCGCATAAAGCGATCTTCATCGGCTGTGATGGTGCCCGCTTTGGTCTCCGCCATATCTGAGATTACACAAAAAGCATTGTAAGTAAACAACGAAGGGATCGCCTGCCTGTAATTTCGGATCTGCTTGAACGCCGAAGAGGTATCCGCCTGCTCGCGTGAACAGCTTTTTAATTCCATGATAACCAGCGGAAGTCCGTTGATAAAAATAATGATATCAGGACGTTTTTCCGCGATATCTACGACGGTATACTGATTGCAAATGACAAATTCATTTCGATTGACATGCTCATAATCCACCAGCCACAAATGCGTACTTTTAGGTCCGTTTTCATAATAATCCACTTCCACACCCACGGTTAAATAATCGTGAAAAGTCTTATTATTCTCGATCAAATTCGGGGATTCGGCCAGCATGACCTTACGAACAGTTTCATTTATAGCGGCTTTGGGAGCGTGGGGATTAATGCGCTTTAATTGGGGTCGCAGAACATCTTCCAGCACGACCTTGCGGTAATTACGTGTGATCTCCGGACCGGGTAAGTAATCGTAACCCAGCTCGTCAACAAAGAGCTCGATCAGAGCGTTTTCGTAATCGTTTTCTATGAATTTGTAGTGCATGGTTTAATTATTGTTTTGTGTTTTTAACGAACTTTTTAACGAACTTTTTCTCCGTACTTTTCTCCGAACTTCAGTCCAATTTACAGCGTAGTTTTCTCCTCAGTTTTCTCCTCAGTTTTCTCCTCAGTTTTCTTCCGAATTCAGTGTGTTTATTACTTTCCAACACCCACCCTTTGCCGAGCCAATTCGTTCTATTCTATTATCTTTTTTAAGTTTAACAATCTGTTTTTCAATCGCACTACTTGTTACACCTACTGTCTGAGCAATTTCTTTCATTGTTATCTCGGGATTATTTACCATTAGCTTCAATATTTTTCCCTCAGTTTTCACCGAACTTTTCACCGAACTTTTCACCGAACTTTTCTCCGTAGTTTTTAACGAGCTTTTTACTGTAATATTTTCAGTGAATTTTACTGTCTTAATCAACTCTTCTCGTTTAATAGTTGCTTTAAATTCATACCCTGCTTCATCATTCTCAAAATCAATTTTCGACCATAGTTCAATAGCACGTTTTACGCCGGAACCAATACCGCGATAGGGTAAAAGGCCATTACTTACAAAAGAAGCAATAATGTTGTTACGAGTATTCGTTTTACCTTGCTTAATCAAATCTACGGTTAAATGATTGGGAAGATCACCTGGGGAGATAATTTCTATTCTGTTATCAAAAATAAAGATCCTAATTGGAGCCGATATAAAATAATCGCGATGTGTTAGCGCATTTACCAGCAATTCTTCAAAAACGCCTTCGGGGATCTCGAGTTTACCGGGTGCATTTACTCCCTGACCTGCCTGAATATTTCTCAAATTTCGTTTAATAAAGGACAAAGCCTTTGAATACATGGCAGGTAATGGACCCTCAATATTTTCATCGTCTATAAAATTAGTGGCATGAATATCATTACCCGGAAAACGAATTGCTTTGATAACAAATTGAGGATATATCAATTCTGGATGCTCGGCAAAAAGCAGTACACCTGCTTTATTCAATTTCCCTTTATCTGTTGCCAAATTAATATTTTGCAAAATTTGTAATAGCTCTTCATTTGACTCAGGATATTCCTGATGATACTTTTCCTTTAGAAAGTCGCGAAAACGCAGTTTGTCAATTTTATCAATCCCTGCTTTTGATTCTTCCTCATCGCCACGATAATCCCCGGCTGACTGAAAAAGACGCAATATTTCTTCTCTGCTGGTTATTTTTCTTTTATCGGATCCTTTCTTGATCCAGATGACACCGTTTTTTACAATATAGGGTTTATATTTACCCTCGGGAACTCTTAGTACAATAACAATATTATCATTTGGTACTTTGATATTTTCAGTTGTTACAGTGAGTGGGCTTTTAATATTCTGACTTGCCACATTGGAAATCATTTGGTTTAAACGGTCAACTTCATCCGTAGCTAAGCCCGGTGTACTTCCGTCATTAGCCACACCAATATAGATTATCCCACCTTGCGAATTGGCAAAGGCTGCCATTTCTGCTGCCAGACTGTCGGCACTGGTAATTTTTTCTTTAAACTGCCTTGTCCCATCTTCGAGTTTGGCCAGTTCTTTGAGTAGTGTGTCTTTATCCATATCTTTGTCCCCACAATGATAAATTGATAAAAGAATTTAGTTTATTAAAAGATTAAAAACAAATAGACATCTCAGTCATCATCTGTTAGTATATTTCCCCCAATTCTCTTCCGCAAACCCTCTCATTCCCCTTCCTGGACTATATGGGGGATATATTTTACTGTATTTTTCTTCTGCGGTATAAAAATCATCATCTCCGAAAAAACCTATTGAAGCTAAATACAGCAAACCAATAGTTGAAGACCGGGACATGCCCAAATTGCAATGGACAAGAACCTGTTTCGCATTTATATGTTCATTAATGAAATTTATGGCTTTATCAATAATAATGTCTGATATATACTTTGGATCCGGTGCATCAACTAAGTTTAAATACAATCTGTTTGGTCGTTCGGCAAAAAGATATTCCGGGTGATCTTGGGGTGCTCCTCTGCCAGTATAGCCCAACAAATTACGATGATATGGTTCTTTACAGGCATGAATTACTGCCAAATTATCTTTACCTTTAATCTTATATTCGTAATCGTCTTGATTGCCAATAAAAAGGTTTTTATAAATTTCTTTCATGTTTCTTTCACTTGATTTTCTTCATCAACTTGATATTTACTAAATTCAATTAACTTTTTATAAAAACCTTCTGTCCCAACAAGATGCATATGATAACATGAGTAATAATCATTTAAGAGACCAAGAAATATATTTGTCTGATATTTATTCTCATTTAAATCCTTGTAGGTAAAAGTAAAACTAAATAAAGCATCCTTATCTATGTTAATATTTTTAGGGATTTTAATAATTAAATTAAAATTCAGTGAATCACTTATAGCAAAATCACCCATATGAATATTATTATAAATTTCACTCTCTTTTTCTTCAAACGTATCATTTTCATCATCAGTAATAAAGAAAAGATCATCGTCATCATGAACATCATCAAGAAGCTTAATTCCCTTAATATCCAATTCTGCCGCCACTCCATAACCAATATTTTTAATTTGAATATGTTTTCTAATTATTGTAGCTGTTTCCTTATAACCTTTATTATAAAGTATATAATAAATCGGATTTACGGCTTTAATACAATTTTCAGTTTTTTCTATAGTAAGACAGGGTCTTTTACCTTCCCTATTTTGATTCTGTATTTGTTTATTAGTGTTTATTGCTGAAGTTCGTGTTGAAATAATAATACCTAATATTGTAACTAATACGGTCGCAGCAGGCACCCACCAATATGCATTCACTGCCCACCAATTTTGAGATACTTCATTTGCTAGAGCTACAAATATCGTGTCCATCTACACCTCCAGCTCCCCGCTCATCAATTTGGGGAGCAGCGTGTCGCGGGTTTGTATAAGTTTTTGATTTTCTTTTTTAAAATTGAGAATTTCTTCAAATGTTGATTCAAACATTATTTGGAAATCTTTTATAATATGTTCAAGCGGAATTACAATATTCATTTTAGAAAATTGTGTTTTATTAAGATTGGGGGTTGCACTACCACTTGATGCAAAATCAATTATTTTCTTTTTTTCAGTTTTCATTACGAAATAACTAAATACATAACGCTTTGGGATAAAACTGTTAATTTGCTGATTAGTTAAACAACTTTCAGATGCAATTCCCACAAGACCTGGCGTTGCAATACAACTAACCATAATACTTTGAGGTGGAATTATGCTTCTATTTTGAGAAAGTGCCCCTTCTTTTGAAAGTTTTCTTTCTGTTTTGTCAATATAACTTCCCTGATGAAGATCTGGGATTGTCACAAATTGTAGATAATCTCCAAATCTATTTTTAATATTTGCAGGAGGGGTTTTACCCGTAATGATTTCACCATTCTTAGCCAGATCACTTACTGTGCCAATTTTCCAACCCTCAGGAATCAACCCCAGCTCATTCTCAATCATCTTACCACCACTGGACTTATACGGCCGTCCTTGAGCATCGGGAAAGTCAAAATCTACAAACCAGCGCTTAAAGATGGACTGCGCGATCTGTTCGAGTCTTTCGCTTGTTTTTCGGTTGTTTTCGATCTTATCGTCGAGAGCGGAGAGAATGTCCGCGATGCGGCGCTGGGTGAGGAGAGGGGGAAGGTTAATAATAATGCTATTTAAAGAATTTTGTGATAATTTCGGTTGTACAGCGCCCGTAATAAATCCTGAAATATCTAAATTTTGAAACAAATAACATAAATACTTTGTTTCTGAAACTCCAAATTTACCCTTAATTATATGTGCATGATTATTAACCCAAAATTTACCATTCGCTATAAATGCTATAGGTGTTTTTCTTGAGTTTAAATTTTCCCCATCTTCACTAATAAGGAGAAATTCACCATCAAAAAGATACTTCTCAACATAATCAACAACACCTGATGCACCATAATAGGGGAACTTGCCTTTTACTCTTTTTAATTTTGATAGAGGAATCCTTTTTGAATCAAAATTTTCAGCAATTTCTCCAAACAACTTTTTTTTCCAATTATTCATTTGGTCCCTCAATAAAGAATCGTTTTTGAACTGTATGAGGACTAAATGCAATGAAAGTATTATTCTCTATTAACATGCTATTTTGTTTATAAACATCTAATAGCTTAGTACTCATTATTGCAACTATTGGTTCATTCTTTGTTTTTTGAGTATATATAATGAAATCTGGTCTTTCTCTATTTCCTTCTAACATTTTAATATAAAAATCTGCTGTAAAAGGTATAAAAGGTTTCAATTTTTCTTCCACATACAAATAATTACCCATTATAGATGTATTCTCTATAAAAAATGATGTTATTACATCAGATTTTTCATCAATTATTTCTTTATTTTTCAATGATACTTTGTATTTAGGTATTTTTACTAAATGCTTATTGTAATTACTGTACAAATTCTTCTTGAAATTTTCAAAATTAGCCTTATTATCAATTCTATCAGAAATATGTCCCTTTTTATCTTCTGTAAAATATTCTTCTACTCTTTTCTTAATCCTTGAAGTCTCTTTTCTTTCAAGACTTCCTTTAATTTTAACCTCAGATGAATCAATCATAAAATGCTCAAAAATATAAACGGTATTATTCTTCTTCGCATAAAAATCCGGGTGATCAAAACTGACCATAATATTTAATAATTCGTCAAATGTTTTACAAAATTTAGCCGCTTCAATATCCAAATTTGCGTATAATATTTGATTATTATTACCTGAAAAATAATTATTAATAATATGTTCTAATTCGTTTTTCATTCCATTAGTGCTTTAATTTCTTTTTCTTTAAATATTCCAATTATCTCTTTCAAAGTTTTGTACAAACCAAGTATGGTTAATTCATCAAATCTATTTATAGTATGTACTTGATTATTTCTCTGTTTTCTAAGAGCATGGAAATAATTTAAATCTAGCGGGTCCAATTGATGAGAATCAATAAGATTTTCAATTAACTTATACAAAGAATCCTTATGATTGTTGGTTTTATCTCTTAAAAACATTTCTATTGCCAAACATATCATATTGGATGCGGCTAAATCCATTCCGAACAGAAAACAACCCATACTTTCAGCAAATGCTTCTTGAGCTTTACCTTCAAGTAGCTCATAAATTTTGTGTAAATTATATTTTTCAATATCCTTTTTTCGAGATATTACTAAATCTTTCCTTTCTTTCAATAAAGGATCATATGATTTTAATTCTTCTTCTTTTTTATTTAGTTTTTTTGTTGTGTCACTAGTAGTATACAACAGCATACCCAAAAAGACACCCAATAATCCTTCACCAGCCATATTATTTCCTATATTTTCCATCCAATAGATTCTAATTGCTTCTTCACTTCTATCTGCAATTTATCCCCTGCGTCAAATAGCTCGCCTAACTCACTGCTTAAGCGCTTCATTTTATCGTCGAAGGGTTCCATATCCTCTTCTTCGGGAGCCAAGCCCACATAGCGACCGGGTGTAAGGATGTAGTCGTTGTTTTTAATTTCATCTAAATCAACGACTTTGCAGAATCCGGCAATATCTTCGTAGCTTTCATCGTTTTGCCAGTTTTCAACTGTATCGGCTATTTTTTTGATATCATCTTGACTGAGTTCCCTCAGTTTACGAGTGACCAGTTCACCCATATTGCGAGCATCTATAAAAAGGGTTTTACCTTTGCATTTTTTATTGCGGGAAATAAACCACAGACAAACAGGAATCTGTGTGGTGTAAAAAAGCTGTGAAGGCATGGCGACAATACATTCCACCAGATCGGCTTCAAGAATACCTTGCCGTATTTTCCCTTCTCCTCCGGCTTGTGAAGAAAGTGAGCCGTTGGCGAGAACCAGTCCGAGTTTGCCATTGGGTGCCAAATGGTGGATCATGTGTTGCATCCAGGCGTAGTTGGCATTGGCACCGGGAGGGGTCCCGTAATGCCAACGTGGGTCATCTTTCACGCGTTCGACCGGCCAGTCCATATTAAAAGGCGGATTCGCCAAAACAAAGTCCGCTTTGAGTTGTTTATGTTGATCATTTGTAAAGGTATCGGCATTGTATTGTCCCAAATCCACTTCAATGCCACGAATAGCCAAGTTCATCATGCACATTTTCCAGGTAGTGGGATTGCTTTCTTGTCCGTAAACGGAAATATTTTTCAGATCGCCGCTGTGCGCTTCAATAAATTTAGCCGACTGCACAAACATACCCCCGCTTCCGCAAGCGGGATCGTAGACTCGGCCTTTATAGGGTTTGATAACTTCAACGAGAGTTTGCACCACGCAAGCCGGTGTATAGAATTCACCCCCACGACGGCCTTCCTGGTCGGCAAACATGGTCAGGCAGTATTCGTACACGCGCCCCAACATGTCCTGTTCTTCCTTGCCGTGCATTTTGAGGTTCGAGAAAAGATTGATCACCTCACCCAAGCGCCGTTTTTCCAATTCGGGTCGGGCATAATTCTTGGGCAAAACGCCTTTTAGTTTAACGTTCTTCGCCTCGATAGCGACCATAGCATCATCCACGATCATTCCGATCTCCGGAGACAAAGCATTATCTTGTAAATAGGACCAACGAGCTACAGGAGGGACGTAAAAAATACCCTTCATCGTGTATTCGTCCTTATCTTCCTCAAAACCTTCGCCTTCGGCGAGCAATTCTTTATAACGATCTTCAAATTTATCGGAAATGTATTTCAGGAAAATAAGTCCGAGCACCACATGCTTATACTCGCTGGCATCCATGTTGCCGCGCAGTTTATCGGCAGCTGCCCAAATTTGTTTTTTGAAATCATCGGTGTAATGGTTGGCCATTATATAACCTCTTTATACTTTTTTCAATAGGGGTCTGAATAATTTATCAAATTTCATAATATAATTTTCAAGCCAAAGAAATTGTTCATTCCATTGGTTCTTATTTGTCATATCACCCGTTTGTGTCAATAAAACAACAGATTGTTTCTTGTCATCCCGACGCGTCCATTGAATATCTTTATCAATTACTTCAAATGATTTATCAATAGATGAATTTTTCAAGGCATCAAAGTTCTCTTTCGCATTGTTACCCATTAACCATAGCCCAACACTTAATGTATTATCTCGAGCACTGGTCCCAGCCGCCAGTGTAAAATCACTTTTTCCTATAGCAATATTCATATAATTTTGCGGCAATGGTTTAGGGGTTCTGATTTTACTTCTTTTGTCTTTAAGGTATTCTTTAAATGCTTGCCAATATTCAAGTTGCAACAATTGGGTATCTGTAAGACTATGGGATAGTGCTGATTTTCTTACGGATCTCGTCCAATCGTTTGGTTTAGCAATCAACTTAAACAAAGGCGCCGGTTTTGAATCACCAATTTTAAAGAGTTCAATTTCAATTCCAAAAAAATTAAAAGTATCGTTTGTGATACCGTTTAGCCAGTCCAATGCTGCGCGGTGTTCTTCCGTAAATTTCTTTGCTATCCATACGATGGAAACAGCATCTAATCCAGCAGCATAAGTCATTAATTGACCTAAATGTGTGTGGTCAGTTTTTTCGAGTTGATTTTCAATTAATACATAATTGCCGGTTGCCGTATCAACACATAAAATATCTGCACGAAACGGACCCACATTTTCTTCCTGACTTTGAACCTCTAAATTAATATCAATGATTTCACTTAATAATTCTATATTTTCTTCTCGGGCCAGCCAGGGTGTAAATTCGGTATCTTCTTTCTTCCATTGTTTGCGAAGATCAATTTTTTCTAGTCGTCCTAATTCCATATTTCTCTCCAAATTTAATTATTTAGGATAATCGATTAAGGTATGGTGAGAACATCTCCCCTCAATACCTGTTTTTCATAAACATGCTTAATCCTTCAATAAGAAGAAAATTTATAGATAAGCAGGAATATTAACAAGAGATGATTTTTTAATTATGTGAGCTGTGTCACAGTTTTATGATTGTTTTTAAAGCACTTGGGAACAAGTTATGAGATATAAGATATGAGATATGAGATATAAATAGAATATTTTATTAATTATCAATTCTATTAAGAATAATTTTTGGCTCAATCTGTAATTTTGAGAAGGCAAACCATTTCTTGCCTAGGTCTTTTAAGGAAGCACCGATATGGTATATGTCTTTTTCATCGATGATCAGAAAACGATCGTGGGAGCGTTTAAAGATATTGATCTTAAGAGAAGGAAATTGTTCATTGAATCGTTTTACGGCTAATTCTTCTTTTACATAACCGTCTTAATTAATTTTTCATTCTCAAAATACTCATGCAATACTTTTCTTTTGCCTAAAGCAAATAGTTCCAAATTTTCATCTCTGTATTTACTTATCGTATAATTCCATTTTGTTTTCATCCAACCATATTTACTGTAAATGCTGGGTTTTTCGCTTTTCAGACCTTCCAAAATTTTACTTTTTAAACGTTTCATATGTTTAACATAAGCAGTATCGGAAGGAAAAATAAGTTCTTGATTCCAACAATCAAAATAGTCCAAATAAAAAAAGTCATCTTCATCGTTAGAAATAAGATTTTCGATTTTCTTAATTGATACCAAATCATTTATACTCTTGGGCAGGATAATTCGCGGACTATTAGCAGCTTTGCTCTCCAATCTATATGCTTTTACCAGAGCGGGACCAAATAAAAGTTTATCGTTATGATACAAAAGTCCATAATAAATCCCACCACGTATCAACAAATCATACTTTAATAATTCAATCTGCAGATGGAGTAACTCCTCTAAAAGATACTCAAATTCTTTATCCTCACTAATATCAAAAGAAACAACAATAGAATCAGAAAATTGAGTTATTTGACGAGTTGGAGCCGCATCTTCATCAGGCTCATCAATTGCCAATAGTTCCCTTATCCTAAGAAATGCCTTAGATAAATTATTTATTTGATTATTTTTTGGGGTTTCAGTTTTCTTGATTTTTTCTGCAAATCCCAGTATATCTATAAAAGCCACAATCCTATTGTCATATTTTATTTCTTTTGTCATGCTTCCTCATCTTGAGATCACATTTTGTGATTTCAAGATTATCCTTTCAATTCTCTAGCAATAATATATAGAGTTTTAATTACTTCATTTTGTTCCGAAGCTTGTCTTTCTAAATATTCAATTCTGTCTTTGAGTTTTATATCCTCATCCAGTAGGTTTTGAGTTTCCGTAAAAGTATTTACAATATGTCTTGTCACATCATGAGCAGCCTGCGATCTAAGCACTGTCGCCAATAAAAGTATACCTTTGGGAGCAAAAGCCTTAGGCGGATAACGAACACCTCCCCAATTTGAGATCACATTTTGTGATTTCAAGATCTTTCCTAAATCAGAAAACTCATCTTTGCTTAAAGTAAAATAGTCAATCCCTTCCTCAAATCTCTCAATGTTTCGTTTTAATTGTTGATTTATAATCCTCGTTTCTGTTTTATACATACTCGCAATATCCCGATCAAGCATGACTCTTTTCCCTCTAACCGTATAAACCAAATCTATCATATCCGATTGAATGACACTATTGTGATTCTTGAGTTCATCGGTATACTGTTTGGTCATCTTGTAATCCTCGTCACCTTATATAAATATTAATTAAAGCAAATTTATAGTTTTAATCAGAATTTCACAAGGGATAATTGGGGATGGAACCTCACACACTTGTCCTTCGTAGAGCAGGCCTTAAACCGCTAAATTTCCAAACCCCTAAATTTGTGTCCTGGGTCACATTTAAGCCTTATCAGGTATCATATGATACTTTATTCTTGTGATAGCGATCGTTTATTGCGATATTGGGGCATAATCATTGAAAAGGGCGTATGAAAATGAAATGTCCAACTTGCTTCGAGGGAACCCTTGAGACAAAAAAGGGTGATTACATAGAAGGTAAATATACTGTTGAAAACACTGAATGGAAAGTTTGTCCCAATTGTGGTGAAAAGTTCTTTGGTCCTAAGATCATGGAGGGTCTGGGCAGAGCATTTTATGTAAATAATGATCTTATCTTTCCTGAGGAAATAAAACGACGACGTGAAAGCTGCGGAAAAACTCAGCAAGAACTTGCTGATGCGATTAATGTATCGGCAAACAGCATTAAACGCTGGGAAAAAGGTTCATATATTCAACCTGAGAATAAAGATAAGCTTATGAGGGAAATATTTGCCCAGTGGGAAAATAAAAACCTTTCAGCTAAAAGTATTAAATATTGGATCTATACCTTAATGGATAAAAATTATTCCGCCCCACTTGCATGTGCAACTAATACAGAGGGCAATGTCTGTAAAGAAAATGAGAAAGATATAAACGAAATAATTAAAAAGATTAAATAATGTACGATTTATGTGATATCCGAACCTATGTAGATTCTATTGTCGAGTTATGCAAACAAGCTCCGGATAAACCGCTCGATATTATAAAGATCACTAAAATATTAAATCTAAAATTGACTTATTTCGACAGAGAATCATTGGACGAAGATGATCAGAACATCAGGGGAATCCTTGACTATAGTAAAAAAATAATATATGTCCGCAATGAAAAAGTTGAGCCAAGAATGCGATTTACTTTTGCTC
>Ga0307992_1000444_pt1 | contig 26774 bp, 29 predicted proteins | sample EllFjometagen133_FD_203162 | JGI IMG/M metagenome (GOLD analysis project Ga0307992, IMG submission 203162) | Marine microbial communities from Ellis Fjord, Antarctic Ocean - #133 | ecosystem: Environmental > Aquatic > Marine > Unclassified | place: Southern Ocean | collected 2014-10-08
AAGATGATTTGGTCAAGGTTTTTTTAGATATAAATCCAGTTTCTAAAGGACATTTATTGGTAATTCCTAAACAACATTTTGAGAATATTTTTACAGTCCCAGACAATGTTTTAATAAGAATCACTCAAGTTTGTAAAAAAATGGCTTTACTCTGCAAAGAAAAACTTGGAGCGACAGGAGTAAATATTGTTAACGCCTCTGGGAAAGACGCCCAGCAAAGCTTTCCTCATTTACATTTTCATATTGTTCCAAGATATAAAAATGATGGATTAGATTTGTGGTTTCATGGCAAATCAAAAGATATTAACGAAATAAAAGAAATACAAGCAAAATTACTTTCTTAGTAGAAGATTTTTACTTTTGTGGTTTAAAAAATATAATTTGCTTTTTCTATAATTTTTTAGATATAATATATATAGCATAGAACATTAAAAATCATTTTTAAGGAGGAGCAATGCCGAATCCAGGGATTTCTCACAAGAAGTTAGTAGTTTTTTCTGGCTTTGTAAGGGCAGGGAAGACTCATGCAGCGAGATTAGCGACATTGGCGCTCGGAGCAGTTTATCTGAGCACGGATATTATCCGAGAACAACTAATTAATGACGGAGTAATTCCGGCTCAAGAAAGATATACCGTAGAACGTATGAAACAGGTTTACGACGAACTTTTTGCTAAAGCAGAAAGCAATCTTGAAAATGGGAAAAGTGTCGTTTTGGACGCAACTTTTACTAAACAAGAAAGCAGAGATCGAGTTATAAGATTGGCCGAAGAAACAGAAGCTAATTTGTTCGTATTTCTTGTGAAATGCGACGAGGCGACAATAGAAGAAAGAATAAGGACAGGTGTTATCCATCAAGAGATCACTGGTTCTATTTTTCCGCCTGTTAGATACGATGGAGATTTTAGCGAAGCCGGAATAGAGGTTCACAGATTAGTAAAAGAAGCTTTTTCACCAATTAGTTGGGAACACACGATTATAGACGGCACAAAACCGCCATCTAAAATGTATCTACAGATAAGCTCTATGTTTGCTTCTTCCAATCCCTTATTTCCCTTGAATTAAGGAATATGCGCCGCCCTCGGCTTGCCGGGGGCATTTTTTATTGCCCTTTTTGGTTAGGCAGGATATAATATAAAATCTTAAACATTATTGTAACAATGTATGCGTAAAAAACTTGCTACCTTTATTTTATTCGCATCAGGTATAGTTCTTTTTATTTTTACCCTTAAAACCGTAGGTTTGCCACAAATAAAAAATACCTTATCTTTACTAAATTTTTGGCAATTAATTTTGTGCTTAGTCACCATTTTCCTTGGCATAGTTGGAGTAGGCGCCTTTAAATGGTGGATAATTATAAAAAACAATACAACAAAAGCGCCAAAACTTTCTAAAATTTTTTGGATAAAATGGATTGGATGTAGCATTAGTTATCTGACTCCCGCTCCTTTATTCGGGGGAGAACCAGTAAGATTCTATATATTGAAAAAAGATAGCGAGATTCCTTCAAGCACAATTGTTAGCTCCATTATTCTTGATAAATTGACGCTCGTGCTGATATCTTCAATCTATTTTTTCTTAGGCATATTTTTTCTTCTATTCTATTTAAATTTATCGTGGCTTAGAGAGATAATATTTTTTGGAATCTTATTTTTTGCTATATTAATATTTTGGTATTTATTGCGGACAGCAGGAAAGATTTCTTCGGAAAAAGGACTTTTTATTATTTTAATGGAACGACTTTCTTTAGATAAGCTTAAATTTGTTAAAAAACATGAGCAAAAGATATTAGAAATAGAAAAGGAGATAGTTGATTTCTTTAAACTACCTAAAAAAATAATTTTTCAAATAGTGTTTTTGGCAGCCACAGAAGTTGCCCTTGTCTTGGCAGCATGTTGGCTTATTGTCTTTTTTATGGGACAAACATTGAAAGTTCCTAAGTTATTTGCTATAAAGAGTATAGTAGATTTATCTTATGTTGTTCCTTTTCCGGCCGCTTTGGGGAGTTTAGAAATTAGTCAGGCATTTGTTTTCCAGGCATTAGGATTTAGTTTAGCTACCGGCGTAGGATTCAGTCTAATTCTAAGAGGATTGAATATAATAATTGCTTTTTTGGGTCTATTAGTTTTAGCGTGTTTCCAATTTAAACTCTTGGGCAAACGAATTGTTAATTTTTTCTCTAAATTTTTATCCATATGAAAAATATTTTAAGTAAAAGTTTAATTGCTGTTATAATCATTGTAGGTGGTTTTGCTATTTTTAATTTTGGATTTCAGTATGGTTATAATCAAATTCCAGAAGCTCCAAGTAATTTACCTCCAGACGCAGACATTACTATTCTGTGGGATGTTTGGGACAAGATAGAAACAAAATATGCTGACTCTGTTGATTATCAGAAAATGATCTATGGGGCGGCTAAGGGACTAGTAGCAAGTCTGGGAGACCCTTATTCTGTTTTTATGGAACCGGAAGATAGTGAGATTTTTAAGGACGATATCTCTGGCGCATTTGAAGGAGTGGGAATGGAGATCAGCATTAAAGATGGCCAATTAACAGTAGTGGCGCCCTTAGAAGGCACGCCGGCCCAAAAAGCAGGTATTTTATCAGGAGATAAAATTGTAAAAATTGAAGATACTTTTACTCGAGATATTACATTAAACAAGGCAGTAAAGATGATTCGTGGAGAGAAGGGGACTAAGGTTAAGTTAACCGTTTATCGTGAAGAATGGGAGGATACTAAAGATTTTGAGATAATAAGAGGCGTTATACAAATTCCTTCTGTTAAATGGGAAATTCTTGAAAATAATACAGCCAAGATAACAATATACCAATTTTCTGGCAATTTGAGTTTTGAGTTTACCAAAATAGTTGATAAAATAGTAAATGATGATTCAATAGAAAAAATTATTCTTGATCTTAGGAATAATCCAGGAGGATTATTGAGCGAAGCGCAATCTATTGCTGGATGGTTCTTGGAAAAAGGAGATATCGTTACTATCGAAAGTTTTGGTGAGAATAAGGAACAAAAAGAATACTTAGCAACAGGTAATGAATTGTTAAAAGATTATCCTTTGGTTGTTCTAATAAATCAAGGAAGTGCTTCGGGAGCAGAAATTTTAGCTGCAGCAATAAGAGAAAACAGAGATGATGTAAAATTAGTAGGTAAAAAATCTTTTGGCAAAGGTTCGGTTCAAGAACCAGTAAGCTTGCGAGGCGGTTCATTGCTGAAGATAACCGTTGCCCATTGGCTTACGCCAAAAGAAAACTTAATTGATAAGAAGGGCTTAGAACCAGATGTGGAAATAGATATGACAGAAGAGGATTATCAAGAGAAAAGAGACCCACAATTGGAAGAAGCAATTAAAATATTAAAATAGATTTTATGAAAGTTATACTTCTAAAAGACATAGATAAATTGGGAAAAAAATATGATATTAAGGTAGTCAAAACAGGATTCGCGATGAATTCTTTAATTCCCAAGGGCTTGGTTAAACCAGCAACTAAATTAGCGCTTATGAATATTGATTCTTTAAAAAAGAAAAAAGAAGAAGGAGATAAAGTAGAATTTATTCAAACGCAAAAAATTGCGTCTGAACTTGATGGTCAAGAAATAGAATTTTTTGTAAAAACTGGAGAGGATAAGCAACTCTTTGAAGCGATTACGCCACCAAAGATTGTGAAAAAATTGCAAGAGATTGGTTTTAATGTTAAAAAAGATCAAATAATTTTAGAGAAGCCGATTAAAGAATTAGGAGAATTCTCAATAAAAATAAATCTTGACCATCAATTAGAAGCCAAGATTTTAGTAATTATAGAATCAGAGAAGGAAGAGGAAGTAGGTAAAGAGATTTAATTTTTTAATTAGTTTATTTCTTCAAATCAGATTTTATTTTTTTTGGCAAAATTGATGTTGCTTTTTTTGATACACAAACAGAAACAATTTTGGCCCTTCTCTGTGAATTGTCAAATCGTCTAATTCTTTTTGTGCTGAATTCTACTTTTCCTTGCTTTATACTATAAAGAGAATCGTCTCTGCCTCGTCTAACATTTTTACCAGGAAGAAATTTTGTTCCTTTTTGTTTGATAATAATCATCCCTGGACCAACCTCTTGTCCACTATAAAGCTTGACTCCAAGATATTTTGGTCTTGAATCTCTTCCCAATTTACTTGTTCCACTTGCTTTTGTTTTTGACATAATATGAATATGATATCAAATAAATTAAAAAAAGTCAAAGGAAATAGGGATTTTCTAATTCTTATTACGGTAATTTTTTTAGCTTGTCTGTTTTGTTTTTCTTTAGGTTGGTTAATGGGTAAAACACAAGCCAAACAACCATTACAATTTCATTACGAAGATGCAAGATCTATTTGATGAAAATTTGGAAAAGCAATTTTTAGAAAAAGCCCCCTTGGCTGACAGAATGAGACCAAGGGATTTTAAAGATTTTTTTGGACAAGAAGAATTAGTTGGCAAAGATAGTCCACTTTATAGAGCTATTAAAAACGATAATTTAACTTCTTTAATATTCTGGGGTCCTCCTGGTTCTGGGAAAACAACCTTGGCAAGAATAATCGCATCTAAGACAGAAGCAGATTTTATAAAATTTTCAGCCGTCACGACTGGAATCAATGAGGTAAGAAAATCAATTGCGAAAGCTAGAGATCGCTTGAAATTTCATGGACAGCGAACGATTCTTTTTATTGATGAGATTCATAGATTTAACAAAGCTCAACAAGATGCTCTTTTGCCTTTTGTAGAAGATGGCACAGTAATTTTAATTGGAGCGACAACAGAAAATCCTTCTTTTGAAGTAATTTCTCCACTTTTATCTCGTTCAGCAGTTTATATTCTAAAGTCTCTTTCTTCTGATGCATTAAAAAATATTTTAAATAGAGCATTAAAGGAAAAAATAAGTGGATTGGGAAATTCGAGCCTAACAATTACAGAAAAAGCCATGGAACAATTGATAAGTTTCGCTGATGGTGATGCGAGAGCCGGGCTTAATGGTTTAGAATTTGTTGCCAACTATTTCAAAGGGGAAAAAGGGAAAAAGATAGAGGCTGAAAAACTCTCTCAAATTTTAAAAGAACATGCTCTCCGTTATGATAAGAAAGGGGAGGAGCACTATAACGTGATTTCTGCTTTTATAAAAAGCATGCGGGACTCTGATCCTAACGGAGCGCTTTATTGGTTAGCCAGAATGGTAGAATCAGGAGAAAATCCGCGATTTATTGCTCGGAGGATGATTGTTTTTGCTTCTGAGGATATTGGAAATGCTGATACCCAAGCGCTTCAAGTCGCTTTAGCCGTATCTCAAGCAATAGAATATGTTGGATTACCTGAAGCTCAGATTAATTTAGCTCATGGGGCTACTTACTTAGCAACTGCGCCGAAAAGTAACGCCTCTTATTCTGCTTTATTAAAAGCCAAAGAGGATGCTAAAAAAGGTTCTTTTGGGGTTCCGCTTCATTTACGAAATGCGGTGACTAATTTAATGAAAAAAATTGGTTATGGAAAAAATTATCAATATGCTCACGATGCTCCAGATAAAAAACCATCTCAAACTCATTTTCCTAAAGAGATTGGGGAACAGAAATACTATCACTTAGAAAAATAATTTTTTTATTCTCCACTTACCTATATACATTTAATTGTTCTTGACAATTATGAATTTTGTGTGGTATAATATACATAGTTTGTACATTATATTAGTTCAAAAATAAAGGGGGATACGATGTATGATTATCTAGAAATGAAACGATGGAAGAAGAAGCGTAAGCCGAAGTTTCCAAAGTTAAAGTTTCCGATAAAGCCGTGGCCGGTGGCAAGTAAGTTGATTTGGTTTTTGTTTAACACAGCGAAATTAGCATTCGTGAAAATGTGGATAGGAACATTTGAGCGAGTTGTTTTAGATGCCACTGGTATTCGTAGGCCACAGGGGATACCAAAATGGCCACAACGCATTATCTTTTGGTTATGCGGAGTGAACGTAGTAAGTTTCCTCTTTTCGCTATATTGCCTTTTCGCAAAGAGCTATTGGGGCATATTAGCGATAGTTGTGGCGATGATTTGTCATATCGTTATATGGATTTGGTTACGGAGGAATTTTCCTCCTGTGCCTACTCCGTGAGAGTAATTTTTCCTGGGCGTACACAACGACACTTCTTGTCGTGTGATGCCCAGGAATCTTTTTTTCCCTTGTCATCAATTTAAAACAGGGCTATTCTGAAAGCATGGATAAAGAAAAATTTCTTGATTTAGAATATCAGGAAACAAAACTTAATAGATTCTTGAACAGCTTGGAAGACTCTGCTCGCCGTAAAGCGTTCCATGCATTAGAATTGGCAAAAAAAGAACACGATGGTCAATTTCGCGATAGTGGAGTCTCTTATATCATTCACCCCATTCGCACTGCCCTTATTCTACCAGAAGAATTAGGCATTCAAGATATTGATATGTTGTGTTCAGCATTGTTGCATGATTCCATTGAGGATGGACATGGAAGCGTTGAAGAAATTAAAAGAGTTTTTGGATTAGAGGTGAGTCGTATTGTTGAGAAAATAACAAGGCCAAGATCAAACAATGAAAGCGAGGAAGAAAAAATAAAAGCAAAGAGAGAAAAATTTAAGCAAATCAGTCAAGAAGATGAGAGGGTTCGGATTATAAAGCTCTGCGATGTACTTGATAATATGCGATCAATGGATTTTATAACGGAAATTTCGCCAGCTAAAAATAAAATAATTCGCTGGAAGGAAGAATTAAAGGATTGCGTGTTACCAATCGCCGAAGCAACAAATCAGCATCTTTTTGAAGAACTTAAACAATTTATTAATTAAATATGTCTAATTTTTATAACCCAAAAAGAACATACAGTATTTTTAAGCCAGGTCAGACGGCGCCTTTCAAAATAAGTCGTTCAAAGATAGACTTATTTTTACAATGTCCTCGTTGTTTCTATATGGATAGACGATTAGGTGTAGCTAGACCGCCAGGGTTCCCATTTAATTTAAATAATGCCGTAGATACATTATTAAAGAAAGAATTTGATATTCATAGAGTAGCTAAGTCCCGCCATCCGTTGATGGAAGAATATAATATTGATGCAGTGCCTTTTCAGCATGAAAAGATGGATGAATGGAGAAATGTGCGAAAAGGGATTCAATATATTCATAATCCAACCAATTTATTGATTATGGGCGCAATAGATGATGCTTGGGTTAGTCCGAAAGGAGAATTACATATTGTGGACTATAAGGCAACATCTAAGAACGGAGAAGTTACCTTAGATGCGCCTTGGCAGATTTGCTATAAACGGCAAATGGAAATTTATCAATGGCTTTTTAAGAAAAATGGATTTAAGGTTTCTGATATTGGTTATTTTGTTTATTGTAATGGAAAAGCTGACAAAGAAGCATTTGATAAAAAGATTGAATTTGATATCAAGATTATTCCATATAAAGGAAATACCGATTGGATAGAGCAGACGATTTTAGATATTCATAAGTGCTTAAATCAAGACAATATTCCAGAGATGGATTCGGATTGTGATTATTGTCGTTATAGAAAAGTTGCTGCTCAAGAGAGTTACAAGTTTTCAAAAAAATAAATAATGGGTAACCAAGAAATAAAAATTTCTCCAAAAGCATTGAATTTGTATTTTGAATGTCCCCTATGTTTTTGGTTGGAAAAAAATAAGGGAGTTAAAAGGCCAGCACCTTTTCCTTACGAGTTAAATACTCAAGTAGACGAACTTTTAAAGCATGATTTTGATGAGTATAGGGCTAAAGATGGATTACATCCACTTGTAGAGGCAAATAATATTCCAGCTAAACTTTTTCAGAATCAAAAATTGTTAAATGAGTGGAGAGACAACTCAAAGGGTTTGTGTTATTACGACGAAAAACTTAAAACAACTCTTTTTGGAGTAATTGATGATATCCTAGATTTTGGACAAGGCAAGTTAGCTCCGTTTGACTATAAATCAACCGGTAAGAGTGTTCCAAAAATTTATGATCGTTTTCAACTCCAAATGGATGTTTATACTTATCTTTTAGAAAAGAATGGTTATTCAACGCCAAGAAAAGGAATCTTGGCTTTTTATGTTGTGGATAAAGAAAATTCTTTTGAAGATAAATTGCCTTTTAGAAAAGAGATTCATATAATTGATACAGATCCTTCATATATTCAAAGAGTTTTTGAAGAAGCAGTTGAATTTTTACACAGAGATGTGCCTAAACAACATAGTCCGGAATGTTCGTTCGGTAAATGGCTTGAGCAGTCTGTAAAAAATTAAAGAATGTTTAGGGTGTTAGCCCCAAAGATTAGTGTTATGTTTTGGGAGGAGAATACAAAAATAAAAACAGATAGTTTGGAATTTAGACGATTTTTAGCTGAACAAATACTTTTACCTGAAAATAAATGGGACAAGAGATTCAAACAATATGTCCAGCAAAAAGAGAATGATTTATTACAAGAAATTCCTAAACGAAATTTTGAGGAAGAACAAGAATGGGACTTTCAACGATATCTTAAGTCCTTAGATTTAAAAAAACAGGACTTAATCAACAAAAAAATTCTTGATTTGGGATGCGGAGAAGGGGAGTTTGTTAAATATTGTTTAGGACATGGTATCAGCGAAGATGTATATGGCTTGGATGTTCAATTAGAGGTAGAAGAAATTAATCCAGGTTTTAGGAAATATTTTCTAAAAGGAAATTTTGAAGAGGAATTACCAATCAAGGAACTTGATTATATAATTTCTGTTATTGCTATAGATGCACCGAATTCTGAAGAAATAGAGAGAGATATCAGAAAAATTTTAGTTTTAGTCCTTATGGCAATGAAAATTGACGGAGAAGCAAGAATTTTTCCTGTTCGTAAGACAGGAGCTATAACTGGGTTAAGGACAATTGAATTTTCGTGGAAAAAGTGGATAGAAGTTTTGCAGGATTTAGCAAATAAAAAATTGATTAATTATGAATTTAAACCAATAGACATCGGGGTAGCTGGCAATAAGCCAGATGTTTGGTTGGAACAGGTTTTGATTATTAAAAAGAGACATTAAATTCATGCAAAAGAAAATTTTAATTTTAAATATTTTTCTTTTTTCAGCTTTGGCCATCTTAATTGTTTGGGTGATTTTGCCAGATGCGAAAGTGGAGGAAAAGTATGACGAAATAAAAGCTGATTCTTCAGAATCAATGCCAAATATTATTATTTCAAGTCCGATGAATGGAAAAAAAACAAAGTCTCCGATATTGCTTCAAGGGGAAGCAAGAAATAATTTTGAAGGAGAAGTAAATTTTCGTCTAAAAGAAAAAGAAGGGAAAATTTTAATAGAAGATTTTTTGACACTTAGTGGCGCTGACTTTGGAGAGTTCGGCACATTTAAAAAATATCTTATTTTTTCTAAGCCAGAGACAGAAGAAGGGATTTTAGAGATTTTTTATATTTCTCCAAAAGATGGTTCGGAGCAAGAGAAAGAATCAGTTGTAGTTAAATTTGAATTAGAAGAACAGTGGCTGGAAGTTCAAATTCAAAGAGAAGGGGATGGAGAGGGTGTAAAGAATGGCGACAATTTAGTTGTTGACTATATAGGGTTGCTAAAAAATGGCACAAAGTTTGACTCAAGTTATGATAGAGGAGAGCCATTTGAATTTATTTTAGGCGTAGGCAAGGTTATTAAAGGTTGGGATTTAGGGATTTTAGGAATGAAGAAAGGCGAGAGACGAAAAATAGTAATTCCACCAGAGCTTGGATATGGTGAGACGGGTGTCCCTAATAGTCCGATTCTGCCAGATACAATTTTAATTTTTGAGGTTGAGATTTTAAAAATTAATAATAATTAAGGTCAAAAATCGCGAAATTTATTTTTTTAATAAAAAATTATGGCAGAGAAAAACGAAAAAACAAAAATTGTATTTGGTTTAATCGCAATAATTGGAATTATGATATTATCTTATATTCTTTTTCCAAGTGGTTATAGAAAAACTCCAGTTTCTATTGAAAAAACAAGTAATTTAGAGGAATATAGCGAGGAAAATGATAAGTCAGAGAAAATAGAAGTTGGCTCAAGCGTTATTGAGGAAGAAACAGATAGCTATATTATTAATGTCCAATATCCAGTGATTAACGGTTTACAAAACGAACAAATACAAGTAGGTTTAAATGAAAATATTAGAAATTTTATTAATGAATATACAAATGATTTTAAGGCAGGAACAGAAGAAGCAGAAATTTTTGAAGAAATGAAAAGTGGTTTTTATATTGAGTTTCAAACAAATTATTTATCAGAAAAATTTGCAAGCATTAAATTCAATGGTTCAGAATATTATAGCGGAGCGGCTCACCCGAATAATTATATTTTAAGCTTTAATTATAATATTCCCGAAGATAAGGAAATTTTGTTAAAAGATTTATTCTTACCTGAAACAAATTATTTAAGCGTACTCTCGGATATTTCAAGAAAAATACTATTTGAGCGGTTTGACGAAGATTTAGGCGTAATGCAAGGTTGGATTGAACAAGGTACCGAAGCGGAAGAGGGAAATTTCCAAAATTTTGGTTTTACCAAAAATTCTTTAATTATTTATTTTAATTCATATCAAATTGGACCAGGTGCCATCGGAATTCAAGAAACAGAAATTCCTTTTGAGAATTTAGGCAAAGACATTGACTTAGGGATAATAGATTCCTTAATCATTTGACAATAGGGGAGTAAAATGTTATTATTGTAACTGAAATAATAGGTATTTCACTTTTCTAAAAAAAGGAGGCAGAACATTGAAATTTAAAAACAGAATAATTGGCGCAATCTATGGTTGGAAGCATGGTCCTGAATACGACAGCTTAACTGGACTTCACACCAGAAGTTATCTGGAATATGAACTTTGGTCTAAGGAATCGGAAAGAGCTAAGCGTTATGTCCATCCATTAAGCATTATTTTTCTTGATATGGATGGGTTAAAGCTTATTAACGATTCTATGGGTCATTCTGGGGGAGATAGAGCGCTAAGAGGTCTCTCGGCAGGGATATTGAGACAAATCCGTTCTTCCGACAGTTTGATTAGGTATGGAGGAGATGAATTTTTACTCCTTCTTCCTGAAATCGATGGCGTCCAAGCAAGGATATTAATGGATAAAATCCAAGAACATATGCCGAAAACTATTAGATTCAGTTTCGGTGTAGCCGAATGGAGAGAGGATTCTACTCTTGCAATACTTTTACAAGAAGCAGACAAGGAATTCTACCAAGAGAAGAAGGGAAAAGGAGTGGGTCAAAAATGATACAAAAATTATGGCGGGTGGCTGTTTCAGCACCCGCTTTTATATTTTTTAAAAAATAGATTAATATTATGCGACATTAAAAAGATTAGAAAACCCAACGGGGTAGGCGAGTAATCAATAATCAATTTGTACCATGATATTTTCTATGAATTTCTTTAAGTTGAGGTCTCGTGATGTGGGTATATACTTGAGTTGTGCTAATGCTACGATGGCCCAAAAATTCTTGAATAATTCTTAAGTCAACACCTTTCGTAAGCAAATCCGAAGCAAAAGTGTGGCGAAGCGTATGGGGTGAAGTTGCAATGGGTAAACCAGTCATCACGACATATTTTTTAATTATTCTTTCTATCGTCCGCGCTGTTAGCCGTGTTTCTACTCTCCGGCCCTTATAACCGATAAAAAGCGCTTTATTTTTATCTTTTCTTGTTCTTAAGTATTTTCTAAGCCACGAAATAGCTCTTTCCGAGAGAAAGACAGTTCTGGGATAACCGCCCTTACCTATAATTCCAATTTCTAATTCTTTAATATCAAATTCAACTCTAAATTGTTCTCTGTTTAAAGCAACTAATTCAGCGACCCTTAGGCCAGTAGAAAACAAAACTTCTAATATTGCCTTATCTCGTTTTCCCATAATAGTTGAAACGGTGGGCGCCTCTAAAAGTTTTTCTACTTGGCTTAGAGTTAAAAAGTTTACTTTTCTTATTTGATTTTGTCTTGCTAATTTAATTTTTTCTGGAGGCAAAGAAATGATATCTCTGTCTGCAAAAAAAGTTAACAAGGAACGCAAGGCAATTAGATAATAATTTTGAGTATTCCTTTTAAGGGGTTTTTTATTTTTTTGAGTATATTGTCGCGATAAAAATGTTTTATATTTAAAAATATGTTCAGGAGTTAATTCGTGAGGTTTTAAATTATCTAATTTATTAATTTCTATCCATTGAAAAAACCTTTTTAAAAATCTTGCATAGTTTTCTTGGGAATTAGCGGACAGTCCTTTTTCTATGTCTATCCAATCTAAAAAATCTGTTAAATGTTTTTTGATTGGTTTGTTGGATTTTTTCACAATATTGGTGGGGGAGGCCCTAATTGCCTCTTATGGGGATTAATAGTATTCTTTAGTCGGTTAAGGGTTATTATGCGACTATCTATCATCTATAATACTCCCTATAACAAGGGGGTGTCAAGGTATATCTATAGATAAAGATCTTTTTGACCTCTATTAAGAACATTTTTTAATCTAATTGTATTTCTTTTTGTATATAATAGTCAAAATGATTCCATTGGTACTCAATCCATGGCTTTATTTTTGAGAACCACCAAAAACTTATTTTTTCTCCAATATTTTTTAAAAAAGGTATAAAACCATTAATCCTTTTTATTGTATTTTTAATTGTTTGCAGAATAATTCCAACCTTTTCTCCAAAATTTTGTTGGAAAGATTTAACTTCCTCTGCTCCCGGTGGAGCAATTTTTGTTCCTTGCGCCAATAAAATATTTTGACAGGATATAAAAAACACTAAAAAGAATATTAAAGCAAAAGTAATATATTTTAATTTATCCTCCCCTATCATAGCTTTAGTTTATTTTAGCTTGAGCTTGTTCTAAGCGTTTTAATGTTTTTTCTTTTCCTATAATTTCTGCTATATCAAATGGCGGGGCTGACGCTTTTTTGCCGGACAAAGCCACCCTAAACGGCCAAAGAACATATCCCCTATTAGCGATGTCCATTTCAGCGGTTTTTTGGGCCAAAATTTCCTCTATATTAGATTTAGTCCAACTATTCTCTTCAATGCCCGTTAGGGCTATTTTTGTGGCTTCTAAGGCCATTCTAAGCGTTTTTTCGTCCATGTTTTTCCATAAAAGCATATCTTTTGGATAATTCAGCTCTTTTTTAAAGAAAAAATCTACTAAATCAGGAATTTCAGATAAAAACTTTAATCTTTCCTTATAAAGTTCAATAATTTTTTCCAATAATTCTATTGATATTTTTTCTTTTGTTCCAAAAATTAGGTATTTTTTTTGTAATTCTACAGCTCCTATACCAGGTAGAACCCCACCTTTTTCAAAAATAGGTTGAATCAGGTTGTCCTGGATTAAATAAGGTAAACAAAGCTCAGTGATTTTAGCTGTTGATTTATTACGGATATAAAAACCATTCAGCCAATCTAATTTTTTCAAATTAAACATGGCCGATGATTTTCTGCACCGCTCTAGTGAAAATTCTTTAGCTAATATATTCAGAGAATAAATTTCTTTTTCTCCACCGGGATTCCAACCAAGAAAGACCATAAAATTTATTAAGCTTTCGGCCAAATATCCCATATCCTGATATTCAGTAATTGAAGTTGCTCCATGCCTTTTACTTAATTTACTTTTATCCGGTCCTAAAATTAATGGAAAATGACCGTATTCTATGAGAGGTAAACCAAGCGCTTCCTGTATTAGGAGTTGTTTTGGAGTATTAGATATATGATCCTCACCTCTTAAAACATGGCTAATCTGCATTTCATAATCATCAATCACGACTGCTAAATTATATAGTGGAGATGACTCGCTTTTTGCGATAACAATATCTCCCAGTAGAGAGGTATCAATTTCTATCTTCCCCTTGATCAAGTCATTAAAACTTATTTTTTTACTTGGTGTTTTAAATCTTATTACCGAGGGTCTCCCCTCTTCTATATATTTTTTAATAGTTGATTCTGAAAGATTACGACACTTACCCGTATAATGAGGCGGTTCGCCAATGCTCATTTGATATTGTCTTTGAGCATATAGTTCTTCTTTACTACAAAAACAATAATAAGCCATTCCTGTTTTTAAAAGTTTTTGAATATATTTTTTATAAATTTCTTTCCGTTCGCTTTGTCTATATGGACCGAATTTACCGATATACTCTTTTGGATTTTTAGGATCAATTCCTTCGTCCCAGAAAATTTTTAACCACTCTAGTCCATCAAGAATATCATTCTCAAATTCTTTTTTTGACCGTTCTTCGTCAGTATCTTCCATTCTTAAAACAAAAACACCATTATATTTTTTAGCAAAAAGATAATTAAAAAGAGCAGTTCGCGCAGTTCCTATATGGAAAAGTCCAGTAGGCGAAGGTGCAATTCTAACTCTTGGATTTTCTATTTTTTTTGCTATAGCTTCCATTATTTTATTCTATATTGCTTTCGTGGTATTTTCAACTTTTTGATTGTTTTTTATTTTGACTTAATCAAATATGTAGCAATAATTTCAGCCGCATTTGGTTTAGAAAAAGCAAGTGCAGCATTGCTCATTTTTTTAAGTTTTCCTGGTTCAGAAAAAATTAACATTATGTTTGAATAAAGCAATCTGGGAGTTGGGTTTTTAGATTCCATCACCATTGCTGCTCCATTACTTGCAAAAGCATGAGCGTTTTTTGCTTGATGATTTTGACTTGCTTCGGGCAAGGGAATCAAGATGCTTGGTTTACCAATTGTAGCGATGTTAAAAATTGATCCAGATCCTGCTCTAGAGATAATTAAATGACTCATAGCGTAAGCATGTTTTAATTCCTCTTCGTTTAAGAAATTAATTGGATGATAATTTTTAATAAGATTTTCTTTTTTTATGATTATTCTTGCAGTTGACAAGATTTCATTAAGGCGTTTTTTTCCACATTGATGAATAATTTCAAAGTTTTCCAAAAGTTGTGGAAGCATTTGGAGAATAATATTATTAATTCTCTCAGCGCCCTGAGAGCCACCTAAAATTAGAATAATTGGTTTTTTGTCTTTTAATTCAAAAATTTTCTTTGCTTTTTCCCTACTTCCATTAAGAATTGTTTGTCTTATTGGATTACCGGTAAAGAAAATTTTTGAAGAAGAAATATTCTCAATTTTTGTTTGTTCAAATGATGTGAAAATTTTTATCGTAGATTTAGCAAATATTTTTGTTACTCTGCCAGGAACAATATCTGATTCATGTAGGAAAAATGGAATTTTAAGTTTTTCAGCAGACCAAATCACAGGGAAAGATCCGTAACCACCTTTTCCAAAAACGATATCTGGTTTTATTTTGCGGAGATATAATGATGCCTGAATAAAACTAATTGGAATTTTGAACAAGATATCAATAATATTTTCAAGTATACTTTTAGGAGTAATATACCTCCTAATCTTGCCAGCAAAGATTGTTTTTACTATAACTCCCTCATTTTTTAAGAGCTGGAGACCTATTTCACTTTTTGGACCAACAAAATAAAGATTAAGCGGATTAATTCTTTTCTCTTGTTCCGTTTTCTTGTTTTGTTTTTTTAATTCTCTAATTATTGCAATAATGGGAAAGATGTGTCCCCCACTACCGCCACCCGTAAAAAGTATTTTCATAAAAAATAATTAATTATTCTTTGGCGTATTTTGAAATATTTAAAAGAATTCCTACGGCGATCAATTCAACAACCAAATGTGAACTTCCATAGCTTACGAATGGTAAGGGAATGCCCGTAAGTGGCAATATTCCAGTTATTGCTCCCATATTAATAAATGCTTGAGAAACAAGCCAGAAAGTAATTCCTATTGCCATAAGCTTTAGAAATGAGTCAGAGCATTTTTTGGCTATCTTAAATCCTTGCCAAGCAAAAACAAGGAAGAGAATAACAAAGATTGTTGCTCCAACAAAACCCGTTTCTTCTGCGAATATAGCAAAAATCATATCTGTCATTGGTTGAGGTAAAAATCCAGCCTTTTGAACGCTCAACCCCAATCCCCTGCCTAAAACTGTTCCTGAGCCAATAGCAATAAGAGATTGTTTGAGTTGGTAACCAGTACCCATTGGCTGAGTATTGGGTTTAATAAAAACAAGAAATCTATTGAGGCGATAAGGGGCTGTTTTTATCAAAATACCCAAAGACCCCAATCCTGCAAGTATTAAGATAGCCGTATGGTATAACGGAGTTCCAGCACTAAAATACATTATTAATGTGGTGGTAGCAATGATTACTAATGTGCTTATATCTGGTTGAGCAATCAATAGTGCAGAAATTGTTCCTAAGGATATTATCAAGGGAAGAAATAATTTAAATTTTTGGTTCTTTTTCTGTTTTTTGCTATGACGAGATAGCCACGCGGCAAGATATATAATAAAAGAAAGTTTTAAAAATTCGGATGGTTGAAAGCTAATTGGTCCGATAGAAATCCAGCGTTTTGCTCCACCTAACAGCGTTCCTATTTTTGGTAGAATAACCAAAAGCATTAAAGCGAGAATTACAAATAAAAATGGTAAACAAATCTTTTTTAAGAATTCTGGCTTAATTTTATATGCTAAAAATCCCAAAATTCCACCAGGAATAAATCCATAAAGTATTTGATGAATAAGATAAAAAAAAGAATTATCAGCATTTCTTTGAGAAATAGCTATAGAAACTTCCGCTAAGATTATAAATCCCAAAACAATCAGTAACAAAATACTTACAAGTAAAATAGAATCTGGTTTTTTATCTTTTTTCATTTTTGGCTAAATTTTTAACATATTTTTTAAATTGTTTTCCCCTATCCTGATAATCATCAAAGGTGCTGAAGCTTGCGCAAGCGGGAGAAAGTAAGCAAGTCTGTCCCCTTTTTGTATATTGAAAACACAATTTAGTTGCTTCTTTCATATTGTTTACAAAAAAATGTTCTGGTTGATTTTTTTTTGTTTCTTTTGAAATCTCTTGCCATATTCTTTTACCCTCTTTTGGAAATAAAATAATATTTTTTATTCCTTTTTTTATTATTATTTTTGCAAGCAAATTGAATTCAGATTTTTTTTCAGAGCCACCCAAAATTATTGTTCCTACATTTTTTAATGAGTTTAATGCGGCCATAGTTGCTTCAGGAATCGTTGCAGCAGAGTCGTTATAAAAATTTATGCCTTTAAATTTTCCTACAAATTCTAAACGATGCTCAAATCCTTCAAAATTTTTGATTGATTTTTTTGTTTTTTTATTGGAAATTTTGAAAAGCGAGCTTACGATTTCAGCAGCCAAAACATTGCAAACAAAATAATCAGAAGTTTTTTTGGATCCAAATGCAATCTTTTTTGCTAAACTTTTTTCTGCTAAATTTTTAATTTTCTGGAAATTTTTGTTAAAAATAAAATAATCTGTTTTTGTTTGCCATTTAGCAATATTGGCCTTAGCTTCAAAGTATTTTTTAAAATTTTTAAAATAATTTAAGTGATCGGAATAAATATTAAGAAACACAGCAATATGAGGACTAATTTTTAGATTTTCAAGCTGATGAGAAGAAAGCTCAAATATAAAGATTTTTTTCGTTGGTTTGTCTATCCAATAATCAAGAACTGGTTTTCCTATGTTTCCCACTAATTCTGTCTTTACTCCATTATCTTTAAAGATTTTATAAATTAAATTAGCAGTTGTCCCCTTTCCCTTAGTGCCAGTTACTCCAATTGTTTGTTTTTTGTATTTTTCAAGAAAAATTTCTGTTTGAGAAGTAATTTTTTGTTTTGCGAGATAAGGTAAAAATAGTTTTTTAGAAATACCCGGAGTTTTAATAATAATATCATAATCTTTTACCGATAGAAGATAACTTTTTCCCAAGTGCAGTTTTGTTTTTCTATCTTTCTTTATTAATTTTTGGATAGTAAAAGATAATTTATTGAGAATTAATTCGTCTGCCAATCCAATTCTTTTATCTGGAAATTGTTTTCTTAAAAACCTAAAACTGGACTCTCCCTCTTTTCCGAGTCCCAGTATTAAAATTCTTTTATCTTTTAATAAATTCAGTTTCACTTGATTAACAATATCATAATTTATTCTTGAAATAAAGAAAAAAGCGCTTTACTACAATGGCAAGTGCTTAATAAAAATTATTTTTAAGAGATAATATTAACCCAATAGGCGGATGGCAATACCTATAATAGCAACCACTAAGCCAATAACCCAGAAACGCATTGTTACCTTATAATGAGGCCAGCCCTTAGCTTCGAAATGATAATGAATCGGAGAGGCAAGAAAGACCCTTTTTTTGAAAAACTTTTTTGATAATTGTTGAATAATTACAGAAGCCGCTTCAACGACCAATAGGAAAGCGATTATTGGCAGGACTAAAACCGAATCAGTCAGAAATGCGACCATCGTAAGGGCAACACATAGACCCATTGTTCCAGATTCACCCATATAAAAACGAGCTGGAGGAATATTAAACCACAAAAAAGCTAAAACAGCACCAGAAATAACTGCACAAAGAGCAGCTATATCAATTTGTCCAGTAAAAAGAGAAATAATGGCGTATGCGCCAAAAATTGTGGCAAAACTGCTTCCAGCTAAACCGTCTATTCCGTCAATTACCCCACCCGCATAGACCGCCATCATAACTAAAATAAAGAAAGGAATATACCATGCACCAATTATTAAATCTCCATTACCTGGGATATGTAAGCTCGTCCATCCTAATTTTGAATAAAACCACCAGCCACCAATCAAACCAATCAAAAAAATAGAAGCTAAACGATATTTTAAACTCAATCCTCCGCCAACATAACGACCCTTGCTTCTGACTTGAAGTAAGTCATCAATTAATCCAACAATAGATGCGGCAACCATACCAAACAATGGAAGCCATGTTTGCGAACGGCTCAAAAAATTTAGTTTTTCTAAAATACTGCCATCGAATTCTGTGAGCAAAAAGAAAATAACGGCCATAATTAGAGGTATTGTCCAAATCAAAAGTCCCCCAAGACGCGGAACTTTAGTTTCTGTTTCTGAATGAAATTTTTTAAAAATTGGCATTTCTCTTCCATCAATAGATTTTTCTCTAACCTTCTTTTTCCAGAGTTTATGTTTATATAAAAAATGAGTTAAAAAAGGCGTGGCTAAAATTGCCATGATAAAAGAAATCGCTCCCAAAGAAAGAATTTTGATAACACTAAAGCTTAGCTCGGTATCTTCAAGATGTTGAATAATATTTCCTACCATATAAATCCTTTTTCAAGCCAATTAATAATTTGTTTCATTTCTCCAAAACGATTATTAGAACCTAAAATTATAGAGACCAAATATCCTTGTTCTGATTTTGGTTGAGGTAATATAATTAAAAGGCATTGTTTTGCCTTGGGTGTTTGACCAGTTTTTCCACCAACAATATTTGGAAATTCTTCAAGAAGTTTATCAGTAGTTTGTGCTTTATGATGTTGATTTCCGTTAGACAGGAGAATCATATGTTCAGTGTTTTTTGTAATTTCAAAAATTTTAGCTATTTTTGCGTCAGTCTTAGCTTGTTCAAGAATATATTGAACAAATTTAGCCAAATCATCAGCTGTAGAGTAATTATATGCTTGGTTTGGGAAATCAGGATCTAATCCAATTGGGTCAACGAAGTGCGTGTGTTTAATCCCAATTTTTTTAATTTCAGAATTCATTAATCCTACAAATTTTTTCTCTCCGATAATTTCAGCTAAAGCCCTTGCCGCATCATTACTTGATTCAACTAACATTGAATAAAGAAGTTCGTTTACCGTAAATTCTTGTCCAACCCTAAATTGTCCTTTTTCTTCTTCAGTATCTACTGCTCCTTGTGTAATAATAGTTTTTTGTTCTAACTCGTAGTTTTTAAGAACAACATAGGCGCTTACTATTTTACTTAAACTTGCAATTGGAAACATTTCTGAAATATTTTTTCTAAAAATAATTTTATTTTCAGCTTCTTCGCTTTCGGTCGCCAAAACGATTGCTCCCTTTGCGCTTAATCCTTCCAGATTTCCAATTCTCCAATTACGAAAAGGCTTTAGATGTGAATAATCAATCGGAACATTTATCAATGCTGCATTGTAAATATCTTTTGTCTTTTGCCAATAGACATATTCATTCATTATTTTGCCTATCTTGATTCCACTAAAAATAAAAAGAATTAACGCAAAAAGAACAAATATATATTTTGCTTTAATCAATTCAATCTTTAAATTAGTTTTTGTCTTCCAGGTTTCTATTTTCATTATTTCTTTTCTTTGGACAAAGATTTTCCAATTACACTAATACCAACCTCCTTGAGTTGTTTTTCTGAAACCGTTGAAGGAGCATCCATAACTGCTGTAATGCCAGATGTTGCTGTTGGAAATGCAACTGTCTCCCTGATGCTTTTTTCGTTGAGTATAGTTTGTAACAACCTATCAAGTCCGGCTGCGATACCTCCGTGAGGAGGAACTCCATATTGAAAGGCCTCCAGAATGTGTCCAAATTTATTTTCTACCATTTCAGAAGAATTGCCTAAAATTTCAAAAGTTTTTTTCAAAATTTTTGAACTATGATTTCTTATAGACCCACCCATAACTTCAGCACCATTTAGCACTAAATCGTATTGTTTAGCCTTGAATTTTAGAAGCTCTTTTCTACCTTTTGGGGAAGTTAATTCTTCTATACTCATTTTTTCAAATTTTTGTAAATCAATATCTTGGAGAGCGGTGAATGGATGGTGAACAGCGTCAATGGAATTATCTTCTAAAATTTCAAACATTGGGAAATCAACAATCCAACAAAAAGCCAAATCGTCTGTTTTTTTATTTTTTCGCAGATCTGGCCTATCGCTTCCATAATTCTTCATCGCATCTTGATAGCTCAATCGTGGAAATGGTTTCTTTTGAATATTCTTTTTAAATACATTTTTTACTAAATCAATAATCATCTCTTCTATTAGACACAGAATGTCCTCTTGTTCAATAAAACTCATTTCAATATCAACTTGAGTGTGCTCAAATAAGCGATCAGCTCGTAAGTCTTCATCTCGGAAAACATGAGGAAACTGGAAGTATTTTTCAAAACCAGCAATCATTAAAAGCTGTTTATATTGTTGTGGACTTTGCGGAAGCGCATAAAATTTACCAGATTGTAATCGCGAAGGAACTAAAAAATCTCGTGCGCCTTCGGGCGTAGATTTTGTGAGAATTGGAGTTTCTATCTCCACGAATTCTTTTTCAATTAGAAAATTTCTAATGAAATTCGTGGTTTTTTGACGAATAATAATATTATCTCTTAACCTTTTTCTTCGTAAATCTAAATATCTATATTTTAATCTCTTTTCTTCTTTTATCAGATATCCGTCGTTATCAATGGGAATAGGTAATGTGTCTGCTTTTGATAAAATTTTTATTTCTTCAGCAACCAACTCAACTTTTCCGGTTAATAGGTTTTTGTTAATCATTTTTTCGGGTCTTTTGTTGATAGTTCCGATAATCTCCACAACCCATTCTGGCCTTAATTTCCTTGCTGTTTTTAAAATATTTTCGTCTAGATTAGACAAAAATACCGTTTGCAAAATACCGCTTTTATCCCTTAAGTCAATAAACACTAATTTACCATAGGAGCGACAAGTATCTATCCAACCAGCAACTTTTACTTTTTCCCCTATATTTTTTGATGTTTTCTCTACTGAAGTTCTTTTCATTTGAATTTTGATTATATGTATTTTTTTATTAATTCTACTATCTCTGACGGAACATAGTCAGTTTTTAAAAAGTAATCTTTTACATCAAGTCGTTTTGCTCTTTCTCTATAATTTTTGCCTTCAAGGTTAGACAAAATAATTACTGGTGGAATACTCCTTTTTTCTTTTTTCATTCTTTCTAAATAATCAAGTCCATTTTCCTCTGGTAAAATAATATCTAAAAGCATTAAATTAATTTCTTTATCTTTCAAGAAAATCTCCCCTTCTTTTACTGTCATTGCTTGGAAAACAACAAAACCTTCTTCTTCAAGTTTTTTAATATACATTTCTCTTATCATTTTTTCATCTTCAATTAAAAGAATTCTTTTCATGGGTTTTCCAATATTAATCTATTTTTTATTCTACACAAGATTAGAAAAAAAATCAAAGCCATATTAGGGTAATCTAAGCTTTGCCTTTTTGCCCGAATAGTTATAAACTATACTAATTATAAGATTGTTATTATGCAAAAACAATACGATTTCAAGAAACAAGAAATAAAGTGGCTAAAATTCTGGGAAAAAGAAAATATTTTTAAATTTGATCCTAAAAAGTCAGGTAAAGTTTTTTCTATTGACACTCCCCCGCCAACTTTTAGCGGTAAAATGCATTTAGGCCATAGTTTTTCTTATGCGCATGAAGATATCATAGCTCGTTATCATAGAATGAAAGGAGAAAATGTTTTTTATCCTTTCGGCGTTGATGACAATGGCTTAGCCACAGCTAAGTTAGTTGAAAAAATAAATGATGTTCGTTTTTTTAAACTTAAGCGGAAAGAATTTGTCGCTCTTTGCCAGAAGACAATAAAGAAAATTTTGCCGGACTTTACTATTGAATGGAAACGATTGGGAATGTCTTGTGATTTTTCAAACATTTATTCGACTATGAGTCCAGAAGTTCAAAAAATAAGTCAAGAATATTTTATAGAATTATATAAAAAAGGAAGAATATATCAAAAGGAATCCCCTACTCTTTGGTGTCCAGAATGTCAGACAGCCATTGCTCAAGCAGAAATGAAAGACAAAGAGATAGAAACATTTTTTAACAATATTGAATTTGAGCTTGAAGATGGAGAAAAAATAGTGATTGGCACCACCCGTCCAGAATTATTACCGAGTTGTGTAAGTATTTTTATTAATCCGCGAGATAGCAGATACAAGAGATTAAAGGGAAAAACAGCAATTGTGCCAATTTTTGGCCAAAAGGTAAAGATTATAGCAGACGAAAAAGTTGATCCCAAAAAAGGAACTGGCATTGTAATGTGTTGCACTTTTGGAGACACAACAGATGTTGAGTGGTATTTTAAATATAAATTGCCTTTAAAAATATCTATTGAAAAAGATGGCCGACTCAATCAACTGGCTAAAGAATTCGTTGGATTGAAAATAAAAATTGCGCGCGAAAAAATTATAGAAAAACTAAAAGAGAAAGATTTAATCAAGGAACAAAAAAAGATTATTCATAATGTAAATGTTCACGAAAGATGTGGAAAGGAAGTTGAGTTTTTACCAACTCGTCAATGGTTTATTAAATATTTAGATCTTAAAAATCAATTCTTGGAACAATCCTCAAGGTTAAATTGGTATCCAGAACATATGAAGATTAGACTTGATCATTGGATTCAAGGGCTTGCGTGGGATTGGTGTATTTCTAGGCAAAGATATTTTGGTATTCCTATTCCTCTTTGGCGTTGTGAAAAATGTGGAAGCGTTATTCTCCCAAAAATAAGCGATTTGCCGATTGACCCTATTCACTCTAAACCAGAAGGAAGATGCAAGTGTGGGAGTAATAAATTTGTTCCAGAAAAAGATGTTTTAGACACATGGTTGACCAGTTCTTTAACTCCAAAAATTGGCTTGTCTTTGATCAAGAATAAAAAGATTCGTGATAAAATGTTCCCAATGTCATTGAGACCCCAGGCCCATGATATTATTAACTTTTGGCTTTTTTATACTCTTGCTCGTTCCTATCTACATTTTAAGAAAAACCCATGGAAAGATGTAATAATTTCTGGTTTTGTTTTAGACCCAAAAGGTGAAAAAATGTCTAAATCAAAAGGAAATATTGTAGAACCCAAAGAGATTATTGAAAAATATGGAACGGATGCATTGCGCTTTTGGGCCGCTCAATCTGCTTTAGGAGAAGATTTGAGGTATAGCGAAGATGAAATTAAAATAGGAAAAAGAACGGTTACAAAAATATGGAATGCTTCAAAATTTGCTTTAATGCATGTTAAAAATTACTCTCCAAGCTTTAGTCATACGAAATATCTTCAAGACGAAGATAAGTGGATTTTAACCAAACTCTACGAAACGACAGAAGACTATATGGAAAAAATGGATAAGTATGAGTACTCAAAGGCTAAAGAAAAAATAGATAATTTTTTCTGGAAAATTTTTTGTGATTATTATTTAGAGATTATTAAATCAAGAGTTTACGAACCACAAAATCAAAGAAATTTAAAGGCCGTTCAATTTACTCTTTATACTGTTGTTTTGTCTGTTTTAAAATTTTATGCTCCGATAATGCCTTTTGTCACAGAGGAAGTTTATCAAAATTATTTCAAAAAAAGTGAAAAGGAGAAAAGTATTCATTTGACAAAGTTGCCGAAAAAAGAAAAAAAGCTTTATTTTCCAAAAATTACTCAAGATTTTGAATTGGCAGTTGATACAATTGCTCAAATTAGAAAATATAAATCAGAACACCAACTTTCTATGAAGGCGGAGATTGATAATGTTTCTATTACAACAAAAAATAAAACTAAAATAAAAAAATACTTGCCCTTAATCGGCAAGCTAATGTCTGTAAAAAAGATAGAGATTAAGTAAATTGTCAAAAATTATATTTCATCCCCATTGCGTCTTTGACAAGAGCCATAGTTTCAACAACGGAAAACAATCCTCCGTTAAAATAAGCTTTCTTCTTTTGTTTCTTTTCGCGCCTTTGCTATAAGGGGTTTAACTCCAGCTAAATCTTCCTTTATTGTTTTCCAGAGGACTTTTTTATTTATCCCAAAATATTCGTGAATGAGCTTGTTGCGCATTCCGGCCATAATTTTCCACGGAATATCAGAATACCTCTTTTTTACCTCTGTTGGCATATTCTTTGAGGCCTCTCCAATAATTTCAAAATTTCTGATTACAGCATCAACGACCTTAGAATCTCTATCAAATTCATCAAAGGTTAATTCTTTTATATATTTTTCTATTTTTCCTATCGCCTCAATGATGTCATCTATATAGAAAATATAATCTCTTTTAGGCATAAACGGTTTCTTGAATTATTCTTTTTCTAATTCTTGGTTTTAGAGCATCTTTCATTACTAAATCAACTTTTATACCCAATTGTCTTTTTAGAAAATATTCGAGCTCAATAAAAGCAAAAAGTCCAATGGGTTCAGAGAATTCAACCAAAACATCCAAATCACTTGCCTTTTTTTGTTTTCCAGTAACATAAGAGCCAAAAATCCCAATTTTTTTGACTTTAAATTTTTCTTTTAAAAACGGATCTATTTCTTTTAAGATTTTTTTGGCTTCCTTGAGTTTTATCATGACTGTATTATAACAGAATTTAATATCGGCAGCAAGTCTTTAGAATCTATATTTCATCCCCATTGCATCTTTGACAAAAGCCATAGTTTCCTTGGCTCTTTTTTCTGTTTTTACTCTCCCTTGCTCTAAAATTTCTTTAATTAATTTCGGTTGCTTGGCAAATTCAGCTCTTTTTTCTCTAATTGGATCTAAAAATTCATTAAGCATTTTTGCTAATTGTTTTTTACATTCAACGCAACCAATTTTTCCCGCCTCGCACAATGGTTTAATCTCTTCTGCTTTTTTCGGAAAAAATGCTTGATAATATTTATAGATATTACAAACTTCCGGATGTCCTCTGTCATTCAAATGAATTTTTTTAGTATCAGTTATGGCTTTCATCAATTTTTCTTCCACTATCTTTGGAGAATCAGAAAGAAAAATAGCATTATTTCTTGATTTGCTCATTTTTTGACCATCTAATCCCGGCAATGTCGGAACTTCACCCAAAATTGCTTTAGGAATTGGGAAGACGCTTCCAAACAAACGATTAAAACTTGAAGTAATTTCTCTTGTCAATTCAATGTGAGGCAGTTGATCCTTGCCTACTGGCACAGCGTCTGCTCGCACGATTGATATATCAGCTGCCTGACTAACTGGCCAGCTGACATAGCCCAAGCTCGCTCGCTTAATGCCCATACTTTTGATTTGCTCTTTAATCGTTGGATTTCTTTTGACTCGAGTTAAAGTGGTAAGCATTGAGAAAATTAGACCTAATTGAGAGATTTCAGGTATTTGAGATTCTACAAAAATGGTGGCCTTGTTTGGGTCAATGCCAACGGACAAATAATCTAAAACAATTTCTCTAATATTGTTTTCTATTTCTTTTGACTTTAGTAATTTATCTGTCAATACCTGATAGTCAGCAAGAATAAAATAACAGTCGTATTCGTCTTGAAGAGCAACTCTATTTTTCAAAGAGCCAACAAAATGACCCAAATGCAAACGCCCAGTAGGCCTGTCTCCGGTTAGAATAGTTTTCTTTTTTGCGGTTTTTTTCTGATTTTGGGTAAAGACCCTTGACAAGTTTTTCATAGTAGTATATAATTTAGTTAAGTATAAGTCCTCGGCAATTGGCTATGGCTGTTTATAGCTATGGTTATTTGCGAGAAGAGGGCTTTTTTTTAAAAAAGCTTAATTTTTTCTTTTGTTTTTTCTTTAATTACTTCAATAACTGGCAAAAGAATCTTGTATGGTTTCACAGTTTCTTTTTTAAGGGACTTTAATAAAGATTTCTTCCAAACTTGCCTTAACTCTGTATTGATGTTTATTTTCACGATGCCATTTTTAATGGCTTTTTTTATATCCGCCTCTTTTGTGCCTGAACCGCCATGGAGAACTAAGAACACAGATATATTTTTATTGATTTCTTTTAATAAGTCAATATTTAATCTAATTGGTTTGCTAAATGTGCCGTGAACATTGCCGATATTGATAGCTAAACTATCTATTTTAG
>Ga0307992_1000445_pt1 | contig 26747 bp, 16 predicted proteins | sample EllFjometagen133_FD_203162 | JGI IMG/M metagenome (GOLD analysis project Ga0307992, IMG submission 203162) | Marine microbial communities from Ellis Fjord, Antarctic Ocean - #133 | ecosystem: Environmental > Aquatic > Marine > Unclassified | place: Southern Ocean | collected 2014-10-08
CCATGTCCAGCCCCTTCTGCAAGATCTTCCATCTGAGTGATAAGCGGGTGCTTATAGGTCTCAGCGTAATTCATGAGGGGCTCCCAGCTATGTGGTTGACTCATACCCTCTATATGGACCAGATTGGTGTGTGTCGCGTCACGAAAGCCCTGGGTAAGGCCCTTGGTCCCCTGCACCAGGTTGATCCGACTATAGGGACGTGGGAGGTTTGTATCCTGAACGAGATAGATGGTTTTTCCATTTACGGTGCGGAGAAGAGAAATATTCACATCGCCACAGTTAAATTTGACTTTAGAAAATTCATGATCTGGACCAAGATGTTCCTGGGCGAACTCATGGAGACCCCGGGCATTGGAACTCATGGAAACGAGATAGTCAAATCTATCGCCCCTGCTGACATTCATGCACTGGGCAATGGGTCCTAACCCATGAGTAGGATATAGATTCCCATTACGGGCAATAACTTCATGCGTCCACCAGTCCCCTTCGTAGGCAGATCCCAATAAATTATTCCGCATATCATGACTGTAAGCACCCTCTCCATGGAGAAGCTCTCCGAAGACCCCCTGTTGAACCATATTATAGATCATCATTTCTGGTTCCATGTAACATACATTTTCCATCATGACGCAATGTTTGTTGTACTTCTCAGCCGTCTCCACCATTTCCCAGCACGCTTCCACAGTGGTAGCTGCAGGGACTTCAGTAGCTGCATGACTGCCATTCTTCATGGCCTCAACCATGACTGGGACATGCCAGTTCCAGGGAGTTGCTACAAAAACCAGATCCAGGTCCTCCTTTGCGCACATGCGTTTAAAGTCGGTCTCACCTTTGAAATATCCTTTAGGTGCTTTCTTACCAGCCTCAATAGCCCATTCCTGCATGCGTTTGACCTTATCTTCAACCAGGTCACAGACAGCTATAATTTCCACACCTTCAATGCGAAGAAAATTCTGAAAATGGGCAGACCCCATATTCCCTACACCAACAATACCCAATTTGACTGTCTCAATGGGACCCACTGTTGCCGCACCTGGTTTTGTGGATATCTCCTTCGCACAACTGGTCAACGCAGCGCCAGCCAATGCAGTACCAATCCCTACGGCAGATCCCAAACGAATAAAATCTCTTCTTGAAAGATCATTCCCAGCTGATTTAGAATTTTTCATGGCCTTGTCCCATCTCTATGCGGATTTAAATAGACTTATGCTGTACATGTGGATGTCTGGCTAATTTTTACTCAGAGCAGACAATCTTTTCCATGACCAATCCAGCAGCCCCTAGAAGATTAGATGCATCGCCCAATTCAGACTGAACGATGGTTATACCTTCAGCAATTTTGGGATTGGTATATTGAGTAATACATTTCTCGATTGAGTTGGTAATTAATTTTCCTGCATGGGAGTGTTTCCCTCCCAAAATGATGATTTTGGGGTTAAGAATTTGCATAACGATGGCCAGACAGCGTCCGATTGAATCTCCTGATTCCTGCAAGAGACGGATAGAGAACTCATCCCCCTCCTTGGCCACATTCACAATTTTTCGGGCAGTGATCTGGTTTAGATCATCGGCATAGTCATATGCCAAGAGAGATTTTTCACCCTCTTTTAATTTTTGGATGGCGATTCGGGCAATAGCTTCCCCAGAGGCTACCGTTTCCAGACATCCATATTTTCCACAATGACAGGCAACACCGTCAGGATCAACCTGGATGTGTCCAAATTCTCCGGCAAACCCATTACCACCCGTATAGACCTCACCATTGAGGATGAATCCCATTCCAATTCCCCACCCTAGATTAATGATGAGGGCATCACCAGCATTTTTGGCAAGTCCAAAGTGATGTTCTCCATGTGCCATCATGTTGACATCATTGGAAATTACGACAGGCAATCCAAATGTTTCAGACAGAAGCGTCCTTATGGGTTTGTCGAAATAATTCAGGAAGGAATAAGTCACACCCTTCTCAGGATCAACAAATCCAGGGATTCCAAAGCCGATTCCCAGGATTTTATCTATTGATAAACTGGTTTCTTCCAACATGGAAAATACGTTTTCCTTAAATAGTTGCATAAAACCATTGTCACCTTTAAAAACAGAACTTCTAAAATGACGGTGGCTCAGAATTTCCCGGCCAAGGTTCATGATAGCTAGTTTTGTATTCAGGCGTCCAGAATCGACTGATAAAATGTATCCAGCTTGGGGGTTGAGATGGTATTGTGCTGATCTCCTTCCCCCTGAGGAACGACTTTCACCATCCATGAGAACAATATTATCCGACTGTAGCTCATCGATAAGCTTAGCAGCAGTTGGAAAAGTAATATTGAGCAGCTCAGAGAGCTCCTTGAGAGTTGATGAGCCTTCATAAAATAAAAACTTTACAATTGCTTTTCTTCGCGGGCTTGTTACAAATTTCAATTTCTTAGCCTTCTCCTCATCGATACTTGCTTGAACCAGTACTGCATTCATGATTCACCGCTATTCATCTACAGCAAAACAAGGGAGCCTGATATTCAAAATAAATATTCTTAAACGTGAGGTTAATATAGGAGAAGCTTGCTCAATGGCAATTTCTTATTAAATATTCTTAATATATGGAAACTATATATTATACTTCTTAATATCGTGAAATATTTCTCTAGATATGGTGAGATTCCATATATAAAGAAAATGGGCATATCCGAAGATGATGCCCATTCCTGATTATCTGTATTGGTGTCGGTCCCCCGACCAGATTATGCGTTGGTGATGACACCCAATGGTTTTCTGGTCTTCCATTGACCCCTGGTGAAATCTGGGAAGTCAACTGGCTTGGAACGATCTGCAACTGACAACTCCGTTAATCCAGACACGACAGTCCAGTCAGCAGCTTCATAAACATCCATGTCTGTTGGCAGTCCATTCCGCAAACAGTAGATAAGACGATAGTCTTCAATAAAGTCTGCTCCACCGTGGTTGGCGCCTTCTGCCATTTTTTCCATTTGAGTAATAAGGGGATGTTTATACTTATCCTTATGGGTCATGAGTGGTTCCCAAGTATGAGGAGCAGTTAAGCCCTCGATATGAAGGAGATTCTCACTGGTCATATCACGGAAGCCCTGAGTGAGTCCTTTGGTTCCCTGAACCAGATTGATGCGACTATAAGGTCTGGGCAGATTCGTATCATGAACCAAATAGATGGTCTTTCCGTTAACTGTTTTTATCAAAGAGACATTGACATCACCTTCCAGATAAGTAGCCTTGGAGAATTCATGATCAGGTCCTACATGTTTCTTGGCAAATTCCTTGAGTCCACGTGCATTGGTGCTCATTGAAACGAGGTAATCAAAGCGATCTCCACGACTGATGTTCATACACTGGGCAATGGGTCCCAAACCATGAGTTGGATAGAGATTTCCATTGCGGTTCATGTGATGATAGATGCGCCAGTTGCCTTCATAGGCACTCCCTACGAGATGATTCCGAAGATCATGGTTATAGGCACCTTCTCCATGAAGGAGTTCACCAAAGACACCTTGTTGGACCATATTGTAGACCATCATTTCAGGTTCCATATAACAAACATTCTCCATCATCTGACAATGCTTGTTATACTTTTCAGCTGTTTCAACAAGTTGCCAGCATTCCTCGATGGTAACACAAGCAGGTACTTCTGTGGCAGCATGACTACCAGTCTTCATAGCTTCAAGGAGAATGGGAGCATGCATGGCCCAGGGTGTCGCTGTAAAGACAAGATCCAGGTCCTGCTCTGCACACATACGTTTGTAGTCTTCAGGACCATTGAAATAACCTACAGGTTTCTTTTTGCCAGCCTCTACACTCCAGTCCTGCATGCGCTTCACTTTGTCCTCAACGAGATCACACACTGCAACAATTTCCACACCCGGTATTCTGAGATAATTTCGATAGTGTTGTGATCCCTGGTTCCCCACACCAACTAGGGCCATACGTACGGTTTCAATGGGATCAACCTTGGCCGCGCCAGGCTTGGTGGACAACACCACCTTTTCTTCTTTTGCACAGCTATTAAGAGCAATTCCTGCAACTGCTACGCCCAATCCTGCAGCACTACCCATACGGATAAAATCTCGTCGACTTACTCCACCTTTTTCCCCATCTTTTTTCTCAATTAAATCTGACATTCCTAATCCTTCCTAGTTGTTCACTGGTATAGCTTCAAGTAGCAGAGCATGTTCAAATTTAACTGATAGCTCTGTCGCTCCCCCGCTAACCATTCCATAATCAATATTATTTACATAATCCCTAATGGCATATTTTTGGTCTATCTGCAGACCTCTTAACTGGACTGACCCTTCAAATGATTCGTTGTAAAAAGCGTAATACATTTCAGCGCCCTTTTGAACGGCATGTGTTTCAGGGAAATCGAATCCAATATCGTATAAATCACCACGATAGTTACCCTTGGGCAACATCTTCTCAGTGTAGATGTTCAACCACTTCACCCATTCAACTTCCTTCTCTGGAGTCAGAGCAACATCTGATTTTTGGGCTACATTATTGCGATCATAAACAGGTTCCTCGGGTGGCCAGGTAAACTTGGTTCCAACAACACCACCTACACCCACAGTTGAGGCAAAATCAGATTTATTGTCACTCAATTCCACATGATCGCCATAGTAAGGTGCATTGCGTCCCATGAGAGCTTTAAAAGTTTTGCCTTTGAGGCGAATCTGCCATGAACTCAGGGGATCACTGGATACGGGTTGATTGAAATAAGGCATGGAAAAGAAACTATAGGCGGTTCCGCAGGGACATATTTCAATGACGGCGTCAGGCTTTATTGAGCGAGCGGTATCATAGATATCCTTGAAAAAGGCTGCCATCTGTTCCACAGATTCTTCTGGACGGTCATGATGATGGGCTGGGTTATAACATGGTGGTGCACCATTCAGGTGCTGACCATCAATCTTGAGACCATCATAACCCCATGTAGTCAATATTTTCTTCACCAGTTCTTTTGTGTACTCACGCACAGGTGGATAAGCTGGACACAGATAGTAACTATTCCACCAGGTTATATCCTGGGTGCTGCCATCTTCGTTCATAAGCACATAATCTGGATGTTCTTCAAGAAGTTGTGTACCGGGATCTACAGCGAGGGGTGCCCACCATAACTTGGGTCTCAGTCCATTCTTGCGAATTTCATCTGTAAAATCTTTCATCCCCTGATCACCTGTAGGAAACTTGTCCTTAAGTAGATGCCAATCACCCTCTGCGTTTTGATATCCATCATCGAGGACAGCCCATTTGTAGCCCATCTCAGCCACCTTGGGTAGGGTGTTGTAGATTTGATCAATTTTAAAATTGCGCTCATAACCCCAGGCACACCAGATGGGTTCATAGCTCGTTTCAGGGAAGGCATCAAAGTGGATGCCCCGATCAATCATCATCTGACGATAGGTTTCCAGGGCATTAAAATAATCACCTCTGTGGAAAGCCAGGAACGTGGTGAATGTTTCAGTGCTTTCGCCTGGTTTGAGCACGGTATCATGAACATACTTCACAGCAATACGTGCACCAGTTTCATTGGAATATGAGGTTGGCAGCGCTACGAGTTTGGCTACCATCTCAAGGTGACCCACAGCAAGACCATAGTCAGGATTCCAGACGTCAATCACTGGTGTTCCGCCACCATAGTCACTGGCATTCATACCCATATAGTTGGCTTGTTTGAATCCATCCTTCAGGGGGAGCACCCAATCAGCCCGTGTTTCATATGACCCACTTTGATAGGCGTAGAAGGGCACTTCCTGAGTTTGTGCTGGATCAGCCTTCAATGTGTAGGCGTGGTTTTTCCAGGCCTGGATAGTGATAGGGTCAGAAGAAGTATTGGTGTATGTGGAACTAACCACAATAACACCTGGATATTTGGCATAGGCTTGATAGGTAACCGCTTTTTCAAGCCCATTACCCAACCCGGTAACCGTGACCTGAGAACCTTTACCGAGCTCATTCTCAATTTCTGATTGTCCCATATCATGAAAGACGAAAGAAGCTAACCAGGCATCATCAATTTTCACTTTTTCTGAAGGACCAAAGGGACTCAGTTCAACTCCATCCAGAGTGCTCAGTCGAGTTTCTAATTCATTATTTACCTCAAGTTGTAAGTCGCCCGTTTTTAGCTGCGTGACAACTTCTGGAATAGTGGAACAGCTCATCAGGAAGCTCCCTAACAGCAAGCCTATTAATACTCTTGAAACTAATTTTCCGTCCATTTGAATCATCTCCTTAAGATAAATGTATGATTTAATTTTTGACTATACATCCCGTGCGCCAGGATCCGTTTTTACAGGATAACAGGCAGCACCTATTTCTTCGAGAGCAGCACAAATTTGCTTTTCTCGTCCTGGAGCAAGGATGGCAATGGTACCACCACCCCCAGATCCGTTAATCTTAGCGCCGAGGGCACCGACTTCCAGAGCACGATTTATCATAAGATTAATCTTTGGAACGGTAATCTGAAGATAATCTCGTAAACGCTCGTGATGTTGATTCATAAGCACACCAATCTCTTTGAGGTCGAGCTGATCTTGTTTGAGGTGCTCCAGGGCCTGACGGGTAATCTCATGATTGGTGACTGTGGCATAAAACATGGGAATAACCGATTCAGGCAATAGTTTATAATAACTTTCCAGGTCTTCTACGCGGACATCAGCCAATTTAAATTCTGGATCAATCTTAGTTAAGATAGAGATTGCTCTTTCAATAGTGGGGCGAATTCTTCCATGAACTTCCAGAATCTCTTTGGGGATCATGGAGTTGGCCAGAATGAGTCCATCAATACCTTCTCGCAGTGTTTGGACCTCGTATGTTGTTGTATTGATATAGATGACTTTACCCATGCTGACAGTATAGTGATCCATCATGCCCCCGGGTTCGCCATGTTCCAGAACCTCTGACTGATATGCCAACATGGCGATATCAGCAGTGTCTAATTCTTTTGAATAATTGTAAAGTTTGACAAACAGGCGTATGAGGCCAACAATCATGGCACTTGAACTTGATGAGCCTGCTTTATAGGGAATATTGCCGGAAAATTCTATATGGCATCCCGTGTGAAAATTGACGCCTTCTCTCCTGAGGACTCTAATAATTGAGGCAATGTAATCACGTGGTCTCAAGACCTCAAATCGATCCTTTAAATCAACCAACCGGGTCTCATTGATATCAGGCATGACAATGGTCATCTTTTTATCTGAATTGAGTTGGCCTGAAAAATTTATGTGTCGATCTATAGCTGTCGCAATAACGGGTAATCCCAGATAATCCTGGTGCTCTCCAAAAAGACAGATTCTGCCTGGTGATTTTACCTTGATGATTGGTGTTGATGTCATGAATTATCTTTATCCTTGAGAAAAATACTCACACTAAAGTAATGAATAAAAACGTAGAAAAAGGGGAGCCCAATAACATGGGCTCCCCAGTAAAACGGATGTACTATTTGAGCATGATCATTTTACCGCTGGCAACACCATTGGGTGTTGAGAGGCGATAAACGTAGACACCAGAATCAACAGACTGGTTATAGTCGTTCATTCCGTTCCATGTCACTTCATTGGCTCCAGTATGTCCTGCACCATTATACAGGCTGGCCACTTTCTGACCGAGCATGTTATAAACGTCAAGAGATACATTGCTAGCATCCGTCAGATTAAATCTGATCGTTGTGCTAGGATTGAAGGGGTTTGGATAGTTGCTAATCATGGCAAACTCAGTAGGAACTACATCATAGTTTTCATCAATAGCTACTGGAATAGAACGTTGTGTTCCGCCAGCTCCAAAGCTGAATAAGGCAGTTGCTCCACCGATATCATCTGGGAAGGCATCTGCACCCCAGTTGACGGTTTCTTCAAATAATGCAAGGAAGTAGAAGCTTTCATAGAAAGTTCCAACTGCGCCAATATCTACACGTGGAACAGCAATTTCCATGGCATTGTCATCGTCATTAAAGGCAACCGAGTAGCCGCCACCCATTAATTCATAATCCTCAGCGGAACCACCAACACCAATATAATGTTGGATAGTATCTAGTGGATTTAGAGGACGCAGCCAGTAATCACAACCAGTGGCCCACCAGTCCCATGTGAGACCAGTCTCTGTTGAGAGATCGGTATCAAAGAAGAACTGAACGACACCAGGTACGGTTCCATCAACAACATCAGTGTAAAGACCATCTTCATTAATGTCTAAGCGTACATAGACATACTCATCATCATAGGCCAGGTAGACATCTTTGATATCAAGTGCTGCGAGATCGCCGAAATCGCCAGTTTCTTCAGGAAGTGAATCTCCATCCATCAATTCGCCAATCGCCCAATCAGACATGTCACCGTTGATTGTTTTGGTTGAGCTAAAGTAATAGTCTACAGTAACGCCACCAATATCATCTGGATATGCATCTGCACCCCAGTTTACGGTTTCTTCGAAAAGCAGCAGAATACTACAGGAAGCATCAATTGCATCAAGTCCAACATCTACACGCGGAACAGCAATTTCCATGGCATTGTCATCGTCATTAAAGGCAACCGTGTAACCGGCACCCATTAATTCATAATCCTCAGCAGAACCACCTACACCAATATAGTGTTGGACAGTATCAAGTGAATTTAGAGGACGCAGCCAATAGTCACAACCAGTTGCCCACCAATCCCAGGTGAGACCCGTTGCGTTTGACATATCACTGTCAAAGAAGAACTGAATGACACCAGGTACGGTTCCATCAGCAACATCAGTGAGCAGACCATCTTCGCTAATGTCGATACGTACATAGACATAGTCTGCATCGTTGGTCACGTATAGATCTTTGATATCCAGTGCGGCGAGATCACCGAAATCGCCAGTTTCTTCAGCAATGCCTGGGGCAACATCCAGCATCATAGCTGAAGTCCAGTCAGACATGTCACCATCAACGGTGATAGTTGCGCCAGAAGCAAAAACTGCCATAAGCAGAATACTTAGCCCAACCACTGTAGTTCGTAGCATTTTAAGCATGTTACAACCTCCTTAGGTTATTGTGATTATCACTTTATGGCCAATATCTTTCCAGAGGAAAGTATTTGACCCTTTTCTTGGTTACTTGTTGTTAATCGATAAATATAAACGCCTGATGCAATGGAATGGTGTTTTACGTCATTTCCACTCCAGATAATCTGGGCATCTTGAGTAAGGCTAAACTCAATTTTTTGAATAAGTTTGCCCCGTATATCATAGATGAACAATTGACCCTTTTCCGCTGAACCTGTATAGCTATCCAATCTAAATGAAATCGAATTATTAAAGGGATTAGGGAAAGCCGAAAGCATGGTTTCCCGAGGTAAAACCACATCGTCTAGTGATTGGGTTACCAACTCAACCTCATAACTATGCGTGGTATAATTATCGGGGGCAAAATCATCTGGACCCAGATCCACATTATCATTCACATTAAAAATAAATTGCAGTGTAAACCCCTGCATGTCAAGGAGACCCAGCGGGAGATTGGCTTCAAAACGATTTGTCTCTATATTTCCAGTTTCCAGATTGACATTGTTCACAAACTCCCAACCCCACGAACCGTCTACACCTGTATATCGGAACAGTGAATAATTTTCTACCATGTAGTCAGCGCCCAGGTTTGATTCTCCATAATGAAAACCCGTTGTGGGATTATCATCAGTATCTAGAAACATATGGTAAAAATAGGTTCCCAGTGCTGGGGCAACAGCATAACTAGTGGAGAAGTATAGCGTGTTTTTATCAACGGCGACCCAGATATCCTCAAGGTCGCAAGCAGGAACTGGAGCATCACCTGTCAATTCAGGAACCTCATCTAAACCATCTAAGACTTCTATATCGGACCAGTCCTCAAAAAAACCATCGGTAGCCATGTTGGTCGGGGTATTAAGGGATGTGGATATTTCAACAATCCTTGTGTTCCCATCTGTATGAGCATCTGTGGCAGAATCGGTGGCTCTGAGAACTGCATAGTACTGTGTATCCATAGTCACATTGGAAATCGTATACTCCCAATCCAGAACATCTGAAGCGGTGGGATTCACCATCATAAATCCAGAATCATCAGAAAGGTTTGGGGAATCGTTTTCAAAATATAGCTGGTAGGTAACGGGACCAGTTTGGTCCACTGCAGCATCCCAGTATAGGGTAACCTCACTGCTATCCAGGGCATGATAGAGGATTCCAGGTAAACCTGGCCAGGTCGGCGAATTGTTGTCAACAGGGTGGTTATGATAGGTATCATACCGAATCTCATTGAGCCACACCGAGCTTACTGCCGTCAACCAATTCTGGTCAACCTCAGTATATTGAATCTCATTTGCCAGGAGTGTTTCATAATCTGATTGATCAACTGATACATAGTCAAGGGCTACAGTTATAAACCCATCAACCTTAGCTCCTTCTGTATTAATGATGGGTGCCCATGTATCTCGGGCTCCCTCAAACCAGGGACTCATAATGCCTTCGCTAAGATCCCAATCCCACCCCAGATAGTAACCCTCATACATATAGGCATTGATTGAACTGCGGATTAAATCCTTGTATGGATAGGCAGGTAATGCTGGATGCAAATATAAGGACGGGTTATTGGCGAATAGATACTTATCCGGATAGGAGGTTCTTAGAAAAGCCACATATTCGGCCATGCCCCCTGCAGTCCATCCATAACTACCACCCCAGCTGGCAGGTACGGGCATGCCAATGGTATCCAGAAACAATCCATCACAATGCTTTTCAAGCAGGGTATTGTCCAAACGAGCAGCATTAAATTCCCACCAGACTGGATCACCTGCATTCACATAATAGCTGCTCCAGGTGCCATTCATATCTGGCTCACCATCTTGATCATAATCGTCTAGAAAATAGGAAGCATAACCAGAATTCTGATAGATGGTATCTGTGCCATTGAAGTAGACGGGACCTGTTCCATCCCCTACTTCTTCATTATGGTAGGTTTCACCCACACTCACATATCCAAAGACCAGCACATCATCATCAGTACCAAGTACATCATCAAAACCATTTCTGATGTCCTCGACCTGTTCGGCACTAATCTGGTTGGGCTCCAGAATAAAGAGATCGAAATATTGAGCCTGCCAGACCTCGGTAGGACCAAAGGAACCATAATAACAGAAGTAATCCATATCCGCTGTTATTCCAGGCAAAGGACCTGTCAACTGAGCGAAGCACAGTGAGGTCATTGACAATATGGTAATACCCAATCTCATTGTTCTGGTTTTAGTACTTTCCCTTCCCTAACGGATCACGACAAATTTCTCATAAACATCAGGCAAGGTACTTTCATCTAGATTACGGCAGTCAGTAATATATGCAATATAGACACCACTGACGATACGCTGATTGGAATTACTCAGCTGATCCCAAGCTTCATCACCGCTACCTGTCGTGTGATCCAGAGTTTTGACCAGATCTCCAGTAGCATTGTAGATATTTATAGTACAGAAGGCAGGAAGATTGATGAATAATATCTTATTTAGGTCACCAGTAAAATTCAACTCTCCACCTGACAGGATATATGGATTTGGGACTACCCTGACACTATCATTGTGAGTTGGTGCTGGTTTGAAAGATACGGCACCAGTTGAGGTCCGATTCTGGAAATGTGAACTCTCCAGGGGTCTGCCAGGAAAAAGCCCATCATTTTGTGTTCCATCATCTACTGTGGTCACATAGTAACGATAATTTTCACCACGAATGGCAGTTGTATCAAGGAAATCAGTTATGTTTGGACCCAATTCAGCAATCTTTTCGTAAACGATACCTTTGCCAAACTCATCTTCCTTGAAGTTGACGAGTTGAGCACCAAGTTTACGATAAATATTGTATCCTGCTAAATCTGGTATGCCTGTTACAGGATCTGGTACGGCACTCATGTCCTCCCACTCAAGCTTGATAAAACCACCACCACTGCTCACTTCTAATGCAGGCGACGGTAAGGGTGCAGGTACTGGCTGATCATTGTTCATGCGATCCCAGGCCCACCGTGCACGACTCAAATAATCATAGAGCGAATCCAAACCCGTTCCGATAAAATCACGCTTGGCATCATCATCAAAAGTAGCACCTGGTTCATCACGATACCAGCTCAGCCATTCCTGACCTTTGGTTACGGTTTCATCATAGTCCACACCACCTACACCAACAGCATAGACGATGTCCACATCTTCGCCATAACTAAAATCATAGGGTCCAAGACTCATGTAGATATGGTCACTCTTTTTCCAATGGCTATTACCTGGATCTTCCCAATCTGGTGGATGCTGTTTTTCTCCCGTGGAGAAAAACTCATAGGAAGGTTGCCCGCTAAAGGTATTCGCCCAGGTTTCAAAAATATCTGCAATGGCCAGGGTTTGGGGCATGCTTGGATCATCACTGGGGTCATCGGATGCTTTATCAGCATGAATGAGTGTATACCCAGGAAACTGGTAAGACATGAATTGTCCTTTGATCTCATGCTGGAAGCTTGGATCGCCAGTATCATTAAAATACTTACCACCTGATTCCAATGTGGCAACATCGGTATCATCACCATCCCAACCATAGACTAATAACATATTGGAGCGTTCATCATCCACGCCAGATGGATACAGAGGCGTTACGGATTCCCAATCCATCCAGTCATCATAGGCATCTCCGCCCCATCTGCTACCGTACATAATTTCTTTTTGTCCGGCAAAACTGGGGATCATGTGGTATCCAATCACAAAATAGACATTGGATAGATCCTGTGATGGATAGTCAGGATCTAAATCCAGAAAGTCCGAGTCTCCCGTATATTTGAAATTCAGATGATAGATCACATAATCATCATGGAACTCATTTGCAAATGAGAAGGTTTTCTGAGTAACATAAAACCCAGGAGTGGATTTCAATACCAGATCGATTTCTACATCGGACATGAGTGAATCTGACACGACTCCGTTAAAATCATAACCATCATTCTTTGAATCCACGGTAATCGCCGGAGGTGCATAGCGTCGATATTCATAGATACCCCAAGGAGGACCCTGATCTGCCAGATCACCCAGAGATGTATAGGAATTGCTATACTTCTCATTTGTGACGATGGTGGTATCATGGGTGCCACTGGTTGAATCGATGAGGTAGGAGTCATAGGACTCCACATTGATCAGAACACGTGAGAACTGAACATTCTCAGAATCGTAAACACCCTGAGGCCAGCTTAGCACAGGTTTTGTTGGTCCTGATGTATCCAGATATAGCGCTGTATCAATACGATGCTTAAGCTTACCCAAATCATGGAATCGACTGCCCACATAGGTTTGGGCTTGAAGTATGCTGATCAATGAGGTAAGCAGGATCAGATTTATTATTCTTAGCTTTTTCATGTTTAATTCCTGATCCTTTAAAATTGAAACCGCATACCAATCTGGACATCCCTGGGATTCAAGAATTGAGTCCATGAATACCAACCCAGTTCGAGATAATCCTCGTCATAGACTCCATATTTATCATCACCATGCTGATCCCCTGTTTCAAAGGGCAGCTTCAGGGATGATAAGTAGGACGTATAGCGTTCAACATTGGTCAAACGTTTCTCATTAAATAGATTTGATATCGTGGCATAAATAACCAGATCTCTACTCCCAAACTGAGTTGATTTTTCTATCGAGAGATCGGTATTTGTCCAATCCACTGATTCTACCCATTGACGGGCTGCCAAGGAGGCTGTTTCATCCAGGATGAATTTTCCACCATCAGACCAACCTGTGATAAAGCTGGCTCTCCAGCTGCCCAGAGGATAGATACCTGCGATTTTGCGACCAAAATTATGCGGAGTTGAAAAATTCAGATTTGCCGAAACTGAAGGAACTGCATAGGGTCTGATTTGTTCGTACTGTAAGCGAGCTTCATATTCAAGCAGCTTATCTTCATAGATACCGATTTCACCCGTCCGTCCTCTACTCTCCTGTGTGTATTCAAAGGTTGTGTAGAAGGTAAACCATTTCCCACGATTCTTTTCGATCCGAAATTCCAATCCACGAATATCACGGTATTGGTTGTTGGACCAGGTATTAATCTGAATATCCCCCGTTCCAAGTTGACCATTCTTGATTTCTAGAGCCACAACTTCGTTGGAAACATCCTTATAGTAAGCACCGAGGTGAACCAGATATTTTTTGGCAATACTGTGCTCATATCCAACTTCATACTGGATCGTTTTTGGGAAATCCAGATCCAGATTTGGAATCGTCTGAGAGCCACCAGGCTTGACATTGAAGTAATATCTGGGATGGGCAACCTGGTAGAAGTGACCGTAATTGAAGTAGACTTTTGCATTCACGGAAATGGGATGTGAAATACCGATGCGAGGGCTAAATCTTACTTTACCCGTGTTCTCATCCGTTCGTAAGGAATCAAAGCTATTCCCAGCAGTGTTAAAGTAACTTGAGGTATAGTCCGAATTGAAAGGATCATCAAGATTAAAAGGACTTTTTCCCGGATCGTAATAATCTGCACGAAGACCGAGATTGGCAACCATACCTTCAAATTCCAAGCGATCCTGGATAAAAGCACTACCCTTGATTGGATTCTCAGTATAGTAAATCCATTGGCTGGGGGCTTCTTCGTAGGTGTAAACCCCACCACCACTATTTTGCAGCTCGCGTTCTTTGAATTGAGTTAAGCTTACATCCCAACCAGTTTTTAACTGATGACGTTTATTCAACTGTGAGACATAGGTACCATGAAAACGAATGCCTGTATAGGTAGAGTGATTTTGTCCACGACCCAAACCACCCAGAATTGACTGATTTGGCTGATCCCATTGTTCAGCCCCATCACCGAGATGGTTACGAGGACCTTCATCATAACCGGTACCTGCGATAAAATGGATCAGAGTTGTGTCTCTGTCATCCATGGGTTCCTGGATTGTTTTATCCGAAGTATACTCCAGCCCCATATCCATATAGGTAGAAGGAGAAAAGATATATGACATCTGCAAACCACCAACATAGCGGGTATTCTGAATAGGGTTAAAGGCACCCTCAGCCCACATGTAGGTCGGTGAGTTTAATAAATAGGACATGGAGTAGACCGAGCCACTGCTTCCGTTCAGTACGGCTGGTGAGGCACCATAAACATCGCCTCCCCCAACACCATCTTCATAGTTATACAGATTCATGAGACGGAATTTCAATTTATTGTTCACCCTATATGTCAGTTTGAGCTGACTTACTGCGTTGAAATATGCTTTACGGCTCAGTGGCAAATAGTACTGGGTATTCTCAACTCTTTGGGAATACATGAAACGCAGATTGTTAATGGGTGTAGGACCCGTAAAAGTCAAATCTGCAACCATATCTGGAAGATTGCCATATTCAATATCGCGATGACGCCATTTCCAAATTTCCATGGCTTCCTGAGGTGTGTAATCATTGGATTCAATGTTGTCTTTTGCATTATTAAGGGCGACTTGATTCCAGCCCACAAAGGCAAAGGGGTAGTCACCAGTCTCAACATCCTCTTTGGTAACACCAGTAAAGGCTTTATCACCAGCATATACCTCCCAGAAGGGACCATCAGGGGCAAAAGGACTTGGACCAAAATGCTTCTTGGCGGCAGGACTGATCCGGATATCTCCGTTGACAGAGATACGATCTTTTCCTTCTTTGGTCACGATATTTATAAGACCTGACCGAACTTGACCGTATTCAGCATTAAAACCACCAGAGAGCACTTCAATCTCTTCAATTGAGGACATATTGATGCTTGACATAGGGATTTGTGTACGCTCATTCATGAGGGAAACACCATCAACAATGATATTGGTTTCATCGATGCCACCACCACGAATACTGAAACCAGAACCATCTTCACTAGATTCTGCTGAGATTCCCAATTGGGTGGCAAGCACTTCATCAATGCCCTCGAGAGGCAGTGATTCAACATCCTCAGCTCTGATATAATATTTACTGGCTGACACATCCTGTTTGATGACCTCTCTTTCAGCCACTACAATAACTTCTTCTCCTTCGAGACTAGCACTAACCATCTCAAAATTGGTGGTTGTCGTGCGATTTACAAACACGATGACCTGCTCCATACGTTGATTGGCATATCCAATCTCGTTACAAGTCAACGTGTATACACCAGGAGAGATATTAAGAAGATAGTAGTCTCCTTCTATATCTGTGGCAGTACCAGCAATCCGATCAAGAGGAGTGGCAACACCACCATCCCAGCGTTCGATGAGCATAATATTTGCGCCAGGGAGTGCCTCACCGCTCACTGTATCATAGACACGACCTGATATTTTACCCGATCCCGCGGCAAAACTCAACATTGGAATTAATACCATAAGTACGATGGCATACTTTGAAATACGACGAATATTTAATTTTAGTTTCATCATGATGTCACCTATTGTTGATATCCGGTTGAACCAATGTAAACCCTTTGAATCATGCCCGGATCTTCCGTGGCAGTGACTTCCATATCGTCAGCAATATTTGAGAAAACGATGACGAGATTGATACCTGACCAGGCCATGTAGTTGGCTGTGGGCACAATATCTCCAGGGAAAAATTCTACGAGAGCACCCGTATCGTGGTTGTATTGGTACAGGATACTGGCATCTTCTGGAACAAAGTAGATATTGCCATCTACATCAAATTCCAGACAATAGACATTGTCAAATTCATCCATAACGACTTCAGTTTCTCCCAGCGTATTCCCAATAATCTGGTTGCGGCTAATAGCTGCTCCCTCTTTCTGATTGGCCTGGGTCACATATAGATATCCATCCATAATCTTGCAACTGGTTGGTCTGGAATATTCGATCAATTTGTTGCGCAGAGTCGTATCAGCGAATGAACGACCACTCATGGGTTCCAGGTAGATACCACCCTTGATATCAGTGATGGTTGTATCAAATAAATCTTCTACAGCTGTGATCACCTCTTCATAGAATCCAAGACTTGAATAATACATATCACCAGTTGATAGATCAAATTCTATGGAGCTGGGAGTAACTACATCCTTAAGCTTTTTGCTGAAGCTTCCTGAACCATCACTGGGTGCCCGGGAAATCCATCCCGTTTCACGACCACGTCGCAGATTCGAGCCCCATATTGAATCTGTTGCAGCATCATAGACCAGTGATCCAAGGACAGTTGAAGTTCTGACCACCTCAACTGAATTATCCAGATTTACTTTGTAAAGACCTTTGCTCCATCCACCTGTAGCCTGATTCACAATAAAGTAAATCGTAGAATCCGGTGCAGTCACAATACCGGCAGGCCAGTAAACCGTATCTGTCAACGCTTCCAAAGCTCGATAAAAAGTAAAACTCAGCGAATCATCAACCAGAATACCTGAAGTATCAGGTGTCTGACCTTCCCAATAGCCCCATAACTCGCTGCCCTTTACACCAACTTTTGGCAACACAGTTTTATCATTTACCATGGGTAGCTGGACTGTGAGCTCTGTTGCTGAAGCAGCTTTAACCACAGCAGGTGTTGGTCCAAAAAGAACCAGATTCTCTTCAGGAGTTGTTGAAAAATTTTCACCTGTGATAATGGCATTCGTACCGGCAAAACCAGAATCTGGTGACACATTGGTAATCACAGGAGCAGGTCCACCTGTTGGATGTGGATTTACCCAGGAAGAACTTTCCTCAGTGCAGGCAAGCAGCACGAGAAATGCTAAAATGCTGAAGGAAATTTTTATTAGTGATTTCATGATGTCCCCTTCCCTATTTCACTGACAGTCCAAGTGTGAACAAATGGACTGGATTGAAGGTTGAAAAATTATTGAAGGCATAATCGAACTCAAATGCCATAGGACCCAAATGATGTTTAAAGCCCACACCCAGGGTGAAGTTCTCATCATCATAGTTGGTCTTATACCCAGACCTGAGAGCAATCATATCGTTAAACATGTATTCGATACCCATATGAATTCTCTCGGTATAATCTCTGGCATGGATCAAATCGAGTGCAACTGTCATTTTCTGATTGTTCAGACTCAATGGAGCCAATACATCCATGGCTGTACCCAATCGAAATGTCAACGGCAGCGGAAATGATTCCGCCACATAGCTCTTCTCCTGAGAAAAGTTGGTGAGCGACATTCCTATACGTAAATCGCCATAGCCTGGATAAAACAGTGTTCCCAGATCAAAGGCTGGCACACCAAGCTTAGCTTCAACTGCTTCCCACTTGCCGTTTTGTAAGTCATTACTAGTAAATGCAGTGCCCAAATCTTCGTAGCAATACTTAAGCATACCCCCAACCGTAAATTTTGTACTTATCGCTGATGAAATTCCCAAACCTACAGCCAAACCCGATGGGGAAAAGGTTCCGATATTCATAAAGCCATCACTATTATTAGCTCTAATCGTGCCATTTAATTTACCATAATTAGTGCTTACTAAGCTCTGGGTCAGCACCATTCGGTCATTAATTCTTATTCCGCCACTGAAAGCCATGTGGTGAATACCAGCAATCCAGGAAACACTTGAAATAGAAAACCCCGTACTTTTAATATTGGCCATCCCAGCGGGGTTCCAAAATATAGATGTTAAATCACCATCCATGGTGGTGACAGCACCACCCATACCAATGGCACGTGCGCCAACAGGGATGGAGAGCCATTTAAAGCCAGTTTGGGCTAATTTTTTTACAGCCCATACATTTTGCGGTAATACCATAAAAACGAGTAGCGTTATTACCAGTAATCGTCTGGATTTCAACATGTTTGCACCTCTATGCGTTAGAATCTTCATATCTTATTTCAAATAGGTTGCTTTTTGTACAGTGGATTCGTTATAAGTACTTGCTCGAATAAAATAAAGCCCACTTGAAATTGTATTATCAGGCGTCCACCTCGCTGTATAGCGTCCAGGAAAATATTCTTCGCTAGAGATAGTGTCAACCCTTTGTCCCAGTTGGTTAAATACTTCGAAAGAAACCGGGGCTTCTTCTGTCACTTTGAATTCGATGGAATAACTGCCATTGAAAGGGTTTGGATATCCCTTAAGGATTTCAAAAGATCCAGGTCTCATTATTTCCGGTTCTGTATCAATATTTGTCGCTTCAATAAAATCGAATACCAAATCGCCGCTATAGTTGTCCCCTGGCGCACTGTTGCTCACAGTAAGTGTATGACCTAAACTATTGTAGCCTGTTTCACTTTCCCAGACGCCCTCGTTTGCCAGATGAATTGCATATTCCTGGCGATAACGCAGGGCTTCAACAGGATCCGATAGATGCAGAAATACATCGTAATTGCCTTCAGGAAGACTCGCTGGAATACCTGCAGTAACAGTTACATCAACAGTTTCACCTGCCATCCAGAAACGTGGATCCTCATTACTAATCAAAGCATATTCCATGTCGGTATCTTGATTACGAATAACAATTTCAAAATTTCTTGGGTTGTATGGACTAGCGAATCCTTCATTAGTAATGGTGAATTCACTGGTGAGTATACCCCCAGGCTTAACTTCATTTTGGAGACGACCTGATTCAATCACAAATCGATAGCCCAGCCTCCGTCGAATTTCATCCCAACATCCATTGGTTTCCCAGCCATTAAGTACAGTTTTATGATAGTCACGATTGAGGACAGACCAATGCATACGGTTCAAATCAATGAGAGAATTATCACATTCTGAATAAGCACTTGGATTACAAGTTTCACCACCCTGTGGCACGTATCGATTATCAAGATTCAGATAGGTTTTGTCGGCTTCAATATTGCCATATGTTCCATAATCAGTTGGATTGGCCAGGAAACAATCGTTGTGAGCACCAGTACGAGCACGAAAGGATTGAGAGAATGCCGAATCCAGAGACAAGGGTTCACTGTTTACGAATATTGACCTTTTATATCCAGGAGTACGAACAACCACAGCTCGTTCTGGAGAGAGTTCAGATAGTTCCTTATACAGCACAGCCCTGCGATCGGCTGTGTTTGCCAGGTCATTACTGGAGTAGTACCATTCTCCCCAGGCACCGATAAAGCCGGCTTCGATATATGCAATCACATCAGCATTTTCACGCCAGATAGGTCCGAGTTGTTCAATATGGGTTTCAATCCAGGCCAGAGAAGCGTCTGCACCAGTTTGACTATTGGTGTAGCTATAGCGCATCACCAGTTTGATCCCACCTTCTCGAGCAGCTGCGCAGTCATTGCCAACACGTATGAGAAAAGTTGCGGATAGGCTATCTGTTCGGAAAGAACCTGTATCGTAGATCCGCTGAGCAATAGTAAGCCCATCATTTCTTAAAGTCGTCGCGTAACTAACTGAAACTGCACTACTCTTATAAGCCGACAAGCCCCTTTCAGGATTCAGAAATATTTCATCTGTAGGGGTGTAAGTGAGGTCACTGAAAGTTTGCCCCAGAGCGAGAACAGAGAATGTGCAAATTAGACACAGTTTGATCAAGTTGGTCATTGCAATTCCTGCTTTACTTTTTTCTCAAGCCACACTACACCACCACGACTTATCGATGGCAAATTAGCACTAAGTCCAAAATTGTTGTATATTGATTCTATTGTAGATACCTCCCCTAGATAGGGCAAATATAAAATACTATCCTCCTCATTACCATTGATAAATAAAACCTCAACACCCTCCTGGGGAATCTGGTTACTATTCTTGTCAGCAATAAGACCGGTGTAGTTGGCAATAAATACATGTGGCTTTCCATCAACAGAGGCGATATGAGTTGCCACAGATGGTTTTGCTCTCACTAAAACAGCAGGATCATAGAGTACACCTTCAAGTACAGCCCTTTGAAAATTCATAAGATGATCATTGCAGATATTCATCGACCAATCACCGGAATGGGCAGAAGTATCAAAGTGTTCATGGGCAATTTTATAGTAGTTGTCGCCAGAGGGTTCAACATGACGAACACCTTTATCTAATACTTTTAGTGTATTGACATCCAATAACTTACGGTCAGTTGAATATTGTCCAGTTTGACCAGATATCATAAGGGAACTGCCCTTTTCTGTCAGCTGTGTAAACCCATCCAACTCTTGCTCATCGATGATGCGCGCTTCAGGAAGCATGAGGACTTTACCCTTAAACTCAGCTAAAGTGCGTGGCGTGATGATCTCATATTCAATGTGAGATTGCATGAGTAAATACAGCGTTCCCTTAAAGGCTTCCATGTATTCAGCAGTGAAATAATCCCGTGATTTTGGGGAGAAATATACGCCCACGGGTGCTATGCTCTTCCTGGGTTGGAAGAAGGTATTTTCATGCTCAGAGATCCATTTATAAACACGTGCCCGAGTATCATAATCATTTGATCCTGACATGACATGGCCGCGGGCATCATATGGATTCGCTCCAGACATGATCTGGGACATAAACATATTTTCCATGGCATCAGAAGCCTGGATGCCTTCTTCTTCATCCCAGGAATAACTTAACATCCAGGTAGCTTTGCCATCTGCAAATGCACGGAAGGAGAGCATGCCAGCCATATAGGTAAACCAATCAAGAGGTTCACGTCCAGCTGCCGTGTAACCACCCTCGGAATATTCATGGGCAATCGCGTCAGAGACGGCATAGAGCCTGTATGTATCAGCACCGACAATGATGGCAGCTTCCCCTAACCCTGGGTATATCTCAGGGATTAAGAGGCAGTTTGGATTGACCGATTGGATATTTTTGCGAGCTTCGTCAACAAATTCTGTAATTGCATCCATACGAAAATCGATCCATTTGAGAAAGTTGGGGTCATCATAATTACCCAGATCAACATCTTTGAATGCATCAAGACCCGTGCGTTTCTTGAATTCGGCAACAGTATATTCATCAAAGCTGGCCCAGGTATCGGTCCAACCATCAAAATGAGTCATCCAATAGGGTATATCCAGCCAGAGACCATCAATGCCTGTGGCGGCAATAGCTCTGATATGCTCCATCCATTTCGCACGCCATTCAGGGGCAAAAGGTGAAATCCATACATCTTCATCCCCACCAGAAATCCAGAAGGCATCCTTCTCACTAAATATGGCAAGATTTCCGTCCTTATCAGCTTGAACCCAGTCTGGGTGATCTTTATAGAATGAGTGTTCCTTTTCATCAGCATTGGCCGTAATACATTCCATTCCAGCGATGTAAACAAAGGCGTAGTTATCAGTTGCATGGGCTTGGACAGCCATTTCTCTGATAGCTTCAAGTTTCTCAGTAGGATCAAGCCAGCTATCATAGCGCCCAGGAATATCATTGTCGGTCTCAATACCAAACACATGGGTTTCCTGAACTTTTTCCATGATGGCAGGAATTCGATCTTTGCTGAGACCGTGTCCAGCCATCCTGGTTCTGTGGGACCAGTGGGCAGGATCTGTGACTGCAACTGTAGCGCTGTTGGTTGCTGGTGCAGGAACGGTATCTGTACTACACCCCAATATTGTCACTATCAGCGACACGCAGATAAGAAGGAGGTAAGGAATCTGTTTCACAGTCACAATCCGCGCCCTAATCGTTGGCCATCAAGTAGGCAGATAATACGGCTAGAACCATACCTGCAATGAGAATTGGTTGTGGAATTACTGCGTAGATGATCAAACTCAGAATAATGGTAATAACAGGACCCCCGGCATTGACCAGAGGACTTACGATCATAGCCTTACCGTAACGGAAGGCATAGACAAGGCACAAGGCACCCACAGCATTCAATGTCTGTATTAAATATGCCAGATAAGGTCCCTTGAGCCCCCAGTTAATAGGCTCTGAAAAATCGGTCATAAAGATGGCAATCGGCACCAGGAGCAAACCAGTGACCATCATGTAGAAGAAAATGCTTTCAGCTTTCATGGTTTCGTTGGCAAACTTCATGACATATGCCTGGAAACCCCAAGCTGCAAAGACCAATAGGGACATAATAAGCCAGAGTGAGCCCGTCGTACCGGAATTCTCAGGTGGTGAATAAGAAAGTAGAATGATGGCTAAAAGAGCTGCACCAATTCCGATCCAACCACGTCTTGAGGCTCTTTCCTTCAAAAAGAAGAACGACAATATGATGGTCACAACGGGAGACATGGAGATAATTGGGAATATCATATAGGCTGGACCCATTCTAAGTGCTTGAAACAGAATGAGTTGTCCACCTGCACCGGTAAAACCAATGATGGCCCCAAGGAGAATAGAACGCTTGTCAAATTCTAGTTTCCAGTCGATAATTTTGAGCGCGACAATCGCAGGAGGAATCATGGTCAATGCCCATACTACATAGCCTAATGTGGCCGGAAAGCCCGCTTTCTCGGTGATTTCAATAAATGCGCCCCAGATGCCCCAAAAACTTGTGGTAACCAATGCATAAACGAGCCATAGTCTTGATTTCATTAATATACTCCTGCTGTAGGTTTGTCAATTCCACATGCCCGGGCATAACTCAGCAGAACCTGCCGAACCTTGCCCTGCATCAGTGCAATTGGATCATTTCTTAAACTCCCCTCTCGAATCTGGGCATACTCAACTGGCATGTACTGACTGAGAAGTGGAAGTGGTATTTGACTTGTAGATAAATTTTGAATGAGTTGGTTCAGGGATGCCTGGATTGCTTCCATGGGCCAGTAGTACCGAATTCTATCACTTAAACTGAAAAGATATTCGTATTGATGTTGTGAAGCATCTTCGGAATAATGTTTTTTCCAGTACTTTGGTTCATCGTTCATTGTGGAAATAAGGGTTGATCGAAGGTCTGATGGCTTCCATCCCGAATTTAAGGGCAGCAATTCAGATTCAATTTGCGCAAGAGCGACAATGGCTTCTCGAAGCGCATAGGTTAGCTCAGGTCCCACTTTCAATATAGCAAAATGATCGATTACAAGCTTTCTCAGCCCTCCGGGCAGTTGATAGTCTGTGGAATGAGCTTCGAATAATAGCGATTCATAACCCTCAATGAGCTTGACCAGACCTTGCGCCTCTATTGACTTATACTCAACAATTGACTCTGAGCCGAACTCAACACCAGGTTGTACCACGACAGCAATAACCCTGTCCCAGGCTGATTCTAAATTTTTCTTAAGAAATAATTCTTTGTGCACAGCTATAGTTTCAGAAACATCCTCAACTGACGTTGGTATGAGTTCATCTAAGCCTTCCTGGGCACCTCCAGGCACTGGAACTTCCGTTCCAACCACATAGACTGGTGAGAAAGATTGACTTGAAGGGATGGATTGTTCAGCTATTGCACATAATTCAGCTGCTCTGGCGGCAACCACAGATGGATTCAGCGCACCAGCAGGATCATCCTGACAGCGCATAGATGTATCGAGATGAATCTTGCTGAAACCAGCCTTCACATACTCAGATACAAGGACACGGGCATTTTCCATGGCTTGCTGGGCTGGAAGATCCTGCCAGGCATTCGGACCAAGGTGATCTCCACCGAAAATGATACGATCCTGTGGAAAGTTTGCTTCCCCTGCCATCCCCTGAACATATCCAATGAAGTCAGCCGGCTTCATACCTGTATATCCGCCATATTGATCGACCTGATTTGAGGTGGCCTCAACCAGGAGCAGACTATCATCGGTTTTGGCCTGAGCCAGCGAAGCCTTGATAACAAAGGGATTGGCCGAACACACTGAGTAAATACCCAGGGATTGTCCTGCTTTATGCTTACGGGTCAAATCTGATAATGAGTTATAATGCATAGTGGTCAGGAGATAAAAATATCTTTCCCATTTTCAGCTAAAAATTCAAGCATCTCTGCTTTATTGGGCGAGGCAGTTGCACCTCCGGCCCTTGTGGTTGCAATGGCACCACAGGCGCTGCCGGATGCCAGACTATCCTCTGCGGATTCGCCATTCAGCCAACTTGCCAGGAATCCACCATTAAAGCTATCCCCTGCCCCAGTAGTATCTATCGGCGTTACTTCATAGACACTTGTTTTATACCGATCACCCCTCACATTGGCTATGCAACCATCACTTCCACAGGTGATCACGGTTGTCTTGGCATAATGGGAAAGAAAATCCAGCGCTTCTTCAATTGTAGGCTTGTGAGCAATAGACATAGCTTCAGATTCATTGGGCAAAAAGACATCCACGTATGGCAGCACTTCGAGGATATCCTTCTCATATTTTTCATCTGGATCTGGACCTGGATCAAAGGAAGTGGTCATCCCCATGTCTTTGGCTCGTTTGAACATCTCAGCACATGAATAGCGCATACCAGGCTGCAAATAGTAGGATGAAAAGTGAAGATGCTTGCCACGCTTGATATAATCGAAATTTACATCAGCAAGATTAAAAGTCTCCATAGCGCCCATATAAGTCATCATGGCATAATCTTCAGGATATGAGAGGGCAACCGTGATACCTGTTTTTTCATCCGGCATAACCTGTATTCCGCTACAGTCAACACCACGATCGCTCAGAGTATCTGTGACAATTTTTCCAAGGTAGTCATTACCCAACTTACCTATAAAACCAACTTTCATTCCAAGATGAGCAATATTGGTAGCAAATATTGCTGAGGCACTACCCATGGTAAGGAGCATGCCTTTGGCCAACTTCTCTTTGCCCATTTCAGGAAAACCCTGAGGTTCACTAAGAATGAGATCAGCGTTTAATTCACCAACAACAACTATATCAAAATCGCTCAATTTCTATCCTTTCGGCGTTAAAATGTAACAACCTGGGTCAAATTTTTGGGTTCGTCTGGGTCCATGCCCTTTTTGAGAGCATTCGAATAGGCCAACTGCTGAAGGATCGGCATCGTCAGGACTAAACGGGCATTTTCATCAATTCTGGAGTTCAGCTCCACAACATAATCCGCGTTGGCGAGAATGTCTTCAGTGGCAGATTCACAGATAGCCAGAGACTTGCCACCCAGTGCATTCATTTCTTTCAATAACTTGGTCTCGGCATCTCCCGTTTTATCTGAGATGAGATAAATGATCAAGGTATCCTCATCAACAAGTGCCATAGGACCATGGCGATATTCAAGACTGTGATAAGCTTCCGAATTGGCCACTGACATTTCTTTGACTTTCAGCATACCCTCGCTGGCCAACCCAAAATGAGGACCTTGTCCCAGATAGATAAATTTTGTAAAATTATTGGCAGATATGATCTGCTCTGGCAAGCCATCGTATTTTTCCATGAGTTGTTTGCCAACCTGGGGGACTTGGGCCAACTGATCAAAGAATGCCTGATTCCCAGAATATCGGGAGGCTAATATTTGGAGCTGGAGCAACATACTGGTGAAGGATCTGGTCATCACCACACTTTTTTCATCAGCATTAGGAATGAGATATCTGTATTCTCCCATTTCAGACAATGCACTGCCTGCCCGGCAGGTGAGGGAGATACGGTTTGTCCGATACTTGTTCAAGATATCACCGGCTCTTAATATTTCGGTGGTAGTGCCTGAGCGAGAAATTAATACCGCTGAGTCCAACCCACCTGGATTGGCGTACAAGTCTGCATAAAATAGAATGTCGGCTGAAGGAATGGCTTGAGCTTGTAGCCCAGTGACTGCTTTCCACATGGCTGCTGCACTTAGGGATAAATAATATGAGGTTCCTGAGCCAATAAATCCAAAGTTGTGATCTGCAGATACTTTGATCAGTTCTTGTATACTCTCATCTACACTTGAGTGTCTATCTAATACTGACTGCCAGATTTCAGGCTGGGACGTGATTTCAATTACAGTATGTTTGGTCACTTCTCTTCTCTCTTCCTAATATCAGCGTGGTACATTAGACCAGAAT
>Ga0307992_1000447_pt1 | contig 26637 bp, 22 predicted proteins | sample EllFjometagen133_FD_203162 | JGI IMG/M metagenome (GOLD analysis project Ga0307992, IMG submission 203162) | Marine microbial communities from Ellis Fjord, Antarctic Ocean - #133 | ecosystem: Environmental > Aquatic > Marine > Unclassified | place: Southern Ocean | collected 2014-10-08
CGACAGTTATTATGCCTAATCCTTGTCCAAGGACTAAAACCATGTCTTTTTGTAATATCCCATGTATGGTCCAGAGTGAATAGGCGACAAGGGACAGTACCATAAACGGAGTTGAGAGACCGTCGGTTGATTTACGATTATAATTCTTTTTGATTTGATCTGGTAGACCAATTACTTTAACTAGGATACCAATTGCTAGTGTCAGGAAGCCGATAGCGCCCGCGAATGTAATTGTTTGTAATAAGCTCATAGTATTATTTTTATTTTTTTAATAGCTCTGCATTTAAAAAGTCCTGAATAAATTTTTTAATTTCAGGTCTGTCTGCAAAAGGATTTTTTCTTCTTGATTCATCATTGCAATAAGTGAAGCCTAGAACATCAGCTGTGAGCGCTTCGCTCATTTCTTCGCTAATTGGAATTTTTTTATTATAATCTGGGTCATTGCTTTCAAATTTATTATTGTCGCCTCTGTAGGTTGATGAATAATCAGATATTGGTGGATGCTGTTCTGCTAGTTTTGCAAAATGCATCATGGCTTCGTAGCCGTTAATTTTTTTTCCGTTTGGAAATTTCAGAGTGTGATTTTTCTCATACAGTAATGGTTGAACAATACTATGACCAATTTCATGAATAAAGCCTTGTGCCAAAACAATTTTTCTAATTTTTTCAGATACTATATCTTTTGGGATTTTGTATAAATAAACATTAGCAGTTAATTCCTTTGTTTCGTCTTCTTTATTGTAGTCAATATACGAAGGAACAATTGCAGTGGGTGATAAGGCTTCTATTTGGTTGTGTGTTTCTTGAGGTTGTTTATTGGTTGAGTTTTTATGAAACCAGGCAGAGGGTTTTCCTATGACTTTTTTCATGATTGACCTATTCCTGGCGTTCTCTGGGAACATAGAAAAAAGTCCACCTAATTCTTTTTCTGATAATTCAATTAAATCTTTATTTTCAATTGGACATGGCAAATCAATTTCTGGCACTTGTGGCATTTCTATTTTAGAACCCCCATACCAATCAAGGGTCTTTTTCATGTCTAGACCCGAAGTTTTATCTTTTTCATTTGGTATATATTTTTCCATATTTTTTATAATAATTTTAAATAATCAAGTCCTAGGTATCCATTTTCAACATCAGTTAATTCACCGCTACGTAAATGGTTTCTGAAATCTTCAATGGACATTTTTATTACTTCGGCAAACTCAGTGTCATTTAATTTTTGATCTCCAACCTTTCGGCAATTTGTGGCTACGAAATTGTAGCGAAACATAGTGGAGTAGGCACAGTCGTGGCTAGTTCCAACGAGCTCTACATCCCCAGTGTAGCCAGTCTCTTCAAGTAGTTCTCTTTTGATAGCATTAATTGGCTCTTCATATTTGTTGATAGCTCCACCTGGCATTTCGAGTAATACTTTTTCCATTCCAGGTCGATATTGTTTAACGAGAACTACATTGTTATTTTCAGTTAAGGCCAAAACACAAACCGCAGGTCCTTCGTGTTTTATATCAAAATCATGTATTTTACCGTCAGGTAATCGAAAGGTCTTTTTTAAGAGTTTTCTAAATCCTGCGCCAAATGGTTCTTCTTTTATCTTTTTCCATTTCATAGATAATTTTTTCTTTCTTTAATTTTAGTTAAAAAAGAAAACATATTTATATATTACTATTATATCAATTAATCTAATATTGACAAATTAATAAACATTGATTTGAATTAAATAAGAAAGTATTTTAAAACCCCCAATAGGTTGACAATTATTGAATTATTTGGTAAAAAGAATAATCAATTAGATGAATTTTCACATACAAAAACAAGCTAAAGGAGGGCAAATTGGACATTAAAGTAAAACATGGTAATCGTATTGCTATTATTGATGACAAGACTGGGACAAGAAGTCCCGAGGGTAATGTTTTCGAAATTGATTACGGCACTGTTACTGTAACTGTAAATGGTGAGCGTATAAACTTCGATGGAGAAACCATGAAGGGCAAAACTGTATTTGGCCCTTGCACTCTTGAAGTTGTATAAGGGTGAAAAAAAAATTAAATTTTCAAAAGCAAACCCGTTATGTTGTTTATATGCATATCGGGTTTTTTATTTGTTTATGAAAAAAACAACTGATTTTTATTTAGATTATAAGTACTAATCACTAACATTAGAAAATAAAATAAATTAAGCATTAATTATAAAGAAGCATTGATTTTTCAGCGTATTATATATATAATGAGTTTATAACAAATTAATCACGCTTTTGCGTGTTTTTTCATAATATTATGAGTATAATGACAAAAATATTTGGTGATCCTAATGAAAAGATCATAAAATCGTTACAACCTATAGTTGATAGCATTAATAATCTTGAATCAAAATTTGAAAAACTTAGTGATGAAGAGCTTCGGGGGATGACTGCGGAATTTCGAAAAAGACTTGATATCAATCCGCCAGCTGGCGGAGAAATATCTCAAGAAGAGATTGATAAGAGAGTGGATGCGATACTGCCAGAGGCTTTTGCTGTAGTGCGAGAAGCGTCCAAGAGGGTTCTCGGTATGAGACATTATGATGTGCAACTTATCGGAGGAATCATTCTACATCGAGGGCAGATTGGTGAAATGAAAACTGGTGAAGGTAAGACCTTGGTTGCGACGGCTGCTCTGTACTTGAATGCACTAGTTGGTAAAGGTGTGCATCTCGTGACTGTGAATGACTACTTGTCTCGAGTTGGTGCTGGTTGGATGGCTCCAGTGTATGATGCTCTTGGAATGTCTGTTGGTGTTATAATCCATGACTCAGCTTTGGTATACGACAAGAGTTTTACAGACGACACTCAGTATGATCCACGTCTTAAGCACTTTTGTCTGGTTACTCGTGGTGAAGCATATCAGGTTGATATTACATATGGGACCAATAATGAATTTGGTTTTGATTATTTGCGAGATAATATGGTGCCAACCCTTGATCGGATGGTACAGAGAAGTTTGTATTATGCGATTGTTGATGAGGTTGATTCTATTTTGATCGATGAAGCTAGAACTCCGCTTATTATTTCAGCGCCAGCTGAGGAGTCAACTGATAAATATTTCAAATTTGCTGAACTTGTGAAGAGGCTCAAGGAAAATACAACCAAGCAAAAAGATGAAGAGCAGAGTGAAGAAGAAGAGGATGGTGACTATAATGTAGATGAAAAAATGCGATCAGTTACGTTATCAGAAAGTGGTATATCAAAGATGGAAAAATGGCTTGGGATGGATAATATATATGTGAGTGGAGGAATAAAAGAGGTCCATCATATCGAACAAGCTCTCAAGGCTCAAGTAATGTTCAAGCGAGAGAAGGACTATGTGATAAAGGACGGTGAGGTTATCATCGTGGATGAATTTACTGGACGCATGATGCATGGAAGACGATATAGTGAAGGTCTTCATCAAGCGATCGAGGCTAAAGAAGGAGTAAAGATTCAAAGAGAGTCACAAACTCTGGCTACTATTACTTTTCAAAATTATTTCAGAATGTTTACCAAACTTGGAGGTATGACTGGTACTGCTATTACCGAGGCTGAGGAATTTTCAAAGATTTACGAATTAGAAACTATTGTAATACCTACTAATAAACCAAATGTGAGAAACGACATGAATGATCTCATCTATAGAACAGAAGAGGGTAAATACAAGGCTGTTATTGAAGACGTGAAAGAAAGAAGCAAAAAAGGTCAACCTATTTTGATTGGTACTATTTCTATTGAAAAAAATGAATTGCTTACTGATATGATGGAGCGAGAAGGCCTACATCCTCAATTATTAAACGCTAAAAATCACGAAAAAGAAGCCAAAATTATAGCTCAAGCTGGAAAACCTGGTTCTATTACTATTGCTACCAATATGGCTGGTCGTGGAGTTGATATTATCCTTGGTGGACCTTCGGAAGAAACTGGCGAAATGGATAAAGAGGAGCAGGAAAAAGTAAAGAAATTAGGCGGGCTTCATGTGATCGGAACTGAACGTCATGAATCTAGACGTATCGATAATCAGCTTCGTGGTCGTGCCGGTCGTCAAGGTGATCCTGGATCTTCTCAATTTTATGTATCTATGGATGATGATCTAATGAGAATATTTGGTGGCGACAAGATGAAAAACATAATGACAACATTGCGTGTACCAGAAGACATGCCGATTGAGAACAAAATTATTTCTAAATCTATCGAATCAGCTCAAAGAAAAGTAGAGGGACATAACTTCGACACTAGAAAACATTTGGTTGAATATGATGATGTTATTAATAAACACAGAGAAACAATTTACAGTCGTCGGAAAGAAATACTTGAAGTTTTAGGTAGTGGTGTCATTCTGGAGGGAGAGAGTGACGAGCGATCGATAGAATCTCAAGACTCTATTGCTTCGCTCCAAGATAACAAGGGTCTGTCTAAGATTATTTTAGATATGGTTGAGGGTGAGATAGAGCAGGTGGTTAGCTTCCATACTGTGGATGATAATATCAAAGAATGGAATCTGGAAGAGATCTATCAAGTAGCGTCTACTATATTTCCAGTGGAGAAAAAACTACAAACTGATATGGGGGAATTTATCAAAGAAGACAATAAATTAGACAAGGCTAATGCTCGAACTGCGATTATTGAGTACTTATTTAAATTAGCAAATGAAAAATATGATTTTATTGATAACAAATTCAAAGAGGCAGGGCTGAAGTTCGCTGAGATTGAAAAGAGTGTATTGATTCGTTCTATAGATACTTTATGGATAGAACACCTTGAAGCTATGACTGCTATGCGGCAGGGAATAGGTCTACGTGGTTATGGTCAACGTGATCCATTAGTAGAATACAAAAAAGAAGCTTATGGACTTTATAATGAGCTTAATAATCTAATTCAAAGACAAGTGGTTTACTCAATATTCAAAGTAGGAGATGTAACTGAATTCGGTTCTCCTAGTATCATTGATAGAGCCGCTAGCTTTAGCGCTCCTTCCAAGGTGATGGACTCAGGCTCTTTTTCTTTTTCTGGATTCAAACAAGGTGGTCAATCAGATAACTCTAAGTCTAGTGATATTGTGAAGCCGAAGATGAAAGATGAAGAGGGCAATAAAGTGGGCAGAAATGATCCTTGTCCTTGTGGGAGTGGGAAGAAATATAAAAAGTGTTGCGGTAAATAAATACTTCCTTCCTTCTTTGTTATCCCGGATGAGCGATAGCGAAGATCCGGGATCCAGGGGTAGTCCGTAGGTTTGTGAATTTTTAATAATCGTTTAGAAATAATTAATTTTACTTTTTGAAAGCAAAAAGTAACAAAAACTTTTGGGGTGAACAATTCGCTATTGCGCCAATTGTAATTAATATGCGTCTAGCAGGGGCGCTCAGTGTCTCACCCCAAACCCCGGGAGGTTTTTAAACTATTTTTTGAAATAATATTTTAAAATAATATGAATACGAAAAAAGTTATTATAATTCATGGTTGGGAGACGGATCCTAGTTGTAACTGGTTTCCTTGGTTAAAGGCGGAATTAGAAAAGATTGGTTGTGAAGCGATTGTACCGGAAATGTCGAATACGAATCATCCTCAAATGACAGAGTGGTTGAATTATTTGGATGAAGTGGTTGGAGGGATTAATGAAAATACTTATTTTGTTGGACATAGCTTGGGTGTGATTACAGCTTTGCGTTACTTAGAACGACAGTCATTTGATACCAAGGTTGGTGGGGCCGTGCTTGTGGCTGGTTTTCCGGATGTGATTGGGTATCCTGCATTGGATAATTTTTTTGTGACTCCTTTGGATTTTGGGAAAGTAAAAAATAAAGCTAAGAAGTTTGTTGTTATTCACTCTGATAATGATCAACATGTCCCACTGATGTGTGGTGATATTTTTCAAGATAAGCTTGAAGCAGAGTTAATTGTAATAAATAATGGTGGTCATTTGAATGATGGAGATAGATCCTTTGGGTTTCCTTTGGTTTTGGAGAAGTTGAAGGAGATGTTTTAATGTCATGTCAAAAATAAGGGTAAAAACAGCAAGTTATTAATAATTTAGCCGTAATTCGTAATTCGTAATTGAAAATTGATAATTGATTAAAGGCTTGCATTTATTTATATTATATTTTAAAATGTATCTACATGTTAATAATATAGGGGGTATTTTTATAAATGCCTTTTATTTTATCAAAAAGTACTTAATTACAAAAAATTACAAATATGTCAGAAAATATTATTCAAAAGATACTAAAACCATCTGCGCGTGGAAGAGTGTGGCAGATGTTTATTGTTATTATTTTATTAGTTTTGATTGGAGGATTAATTGACGCTGGAAGTTATTATAATAAGGGAGTAGATGTGATAAAAGCAAAAACTGGAGATACTATTGCCTTACCTTATATGAAAGAGGTTCCTTTTCGTTTAGGTTTGGACTTACAAGGTGGTACTCATTTAGTCTATGAGGCTGATGTTAGTCTAATAGATTCAAAAGACAAAGATAGTGCGGTAGAGGGTGTAAGAGACGTTATCGAAAGAAGGGTAAATGTATTTGGTGTTAGTGAGCCTTTGGTGCAAGTAAACAAAACTACGGCTGGAGATTATAGAATCATTGCAGAGCTTGCTGGAATAAATGATGTTAATGAGGCTATTAAGATGATTGGAGAAACTCCTCTTTTGGAATTTAAAGAACAAGCTATGGAGCAAAGAGATTTAACTGAAGAAGAGATCGCTCAAATAGAAGAATATAATAACAAAGCCAAAGAAAAAGGAGAAGAGGTGCTTGGTAAGGTTTTATCTGGCGGTGATTTTGGAGTTTTGGCAAAAGAGTTTAGCGAAGATGCTAGCACTAAAGACGCAGGCGGTGATTTAGGTTGGATAACAGAAGATGTTAATAGCGAAATAGTGAGTATTGTTAAGAATTTAGAAATAGACAGCACTAATAGCGACATTATTCAAAAAAGTGCTGGTTACGAAATAGCGAAACTAGAAGAAAAAAGAGAAAAAACTGATCCATTTACAAATGAGGCAGAGAAGGAAATAGAAGCTTATCATCTTTTGCTTTGTTATGAAGGGGTGGAAGGATGTGAGAGTGGTTTGAGTAAAGATGATGCTTATACCAAAATCAAAGAACTAAAAGATCAAGCTACGCCTGAAAATTTTATAGATTTAGCTAAAGAAAATTCACAAGAGCCAGGTGCAAATGGCACAGGTGGTTATTTAGGATGGTTTGGAAAGGGTATGATGGTGGAGCCTTTTGAGGATACTGTATTTCCACAAGAGGTAGGTACTGTATCTTATGTAGTTGAAACTCAATTTGGTTATCATATTATTTACAAAAAAGATGAGAGGAATATCATTGAATATAAAGTTAGCCATATCTATATAGATAGAATGACAGAGGCGGAAATCCTAGGTCCCCAGGATGATTGGAAAAATACTGAGCTAACTGGAAAATATTTAGATAGAGCAGTGGTATCTTTTAATCCAAACGATGGTTCTCCTGAAGTATCTTTAGAATTTGATAGTGAGGGTGGAGACTTGTTTGCAGATATTACCGGCAGGAATGTCGGTAAGCCAGTAGCTATTTTCTTGGATGGTTATCCAATCAGCGTTCCAAACGTGAATGAAAAAATAACTGGTGGTAGGGCTGTTATAAATGGAAGGTTTAATCTCGAAGAAGCTAAACTTCTCGTACAGAGACTTAATGCTGGTGCTTTGCCAGTGCCGATTGAACTTATTAGTCAAAAGACGGTTGGTGCTAGCCTTGGTCATCAATCAGTATTAGATAGTTTAAACGCATGCTTGATCGGACTTCTTTTGGTGGCGATATTTATGATTTTGTTTTATAGATTGCCTGGTATTCTAGCTGTTATTTCTTTGACTATTTACGGTATATTAGTGTTAGCAGTGTTCAAAATCTGGTCAGTAACGCTTTCGCTCGCTGGTCTTGCTGGATTTATATTATCAGTTGGTATGGCGGTGGACGCTAATGTTCTTATATTTGAAAGATTTAAAGAAGAACTCAAAATGGGTAAGCCACTACTAAATGCAATTGACGAAGGATTCAAAAGAGCTTGGCCGTCAATTCGTGATGGAAACATCTCTACATTAATCACGTGTGTTATATTGTTTACTTTCTCAACTAGTATTGTGAAGGGGTTCGCTATTACACTTGGACTTGGAGTACTCGTATCTATGTTCTCAGCAATTGTTATCACCAAGAACTTACTTTCATTGATACTCGGGAGATGGGCTGAAAAACACACTTGGTTACTCGGAGTAAAAAAGAAAAATAATAATAACGAAGAATAAAAATATGTTTAGAATAATACAAAAAAGAAAAATTTGGCTTAGTTTCTCTAGTCTATTAGTAGCGATCTCTGTATTGTTTCTAGTTATTTGGGGGTTAAATTTCGGTATCGATTTTACTGGAGGTAGTTTGCTGGAAGTTAAATTTTTGAATGAAAGACCGGGTGTTGATCAAGTTCAAAATGTATTAAGTGATTTAGACTTGGGTAGTTTAATTGTCCAGCCAGTTGGAGAAGAGGAACTAGTATTGAGATTTCAGGATATTACTGAAGAAAAACATCAAGAAGCTTTAGCTAAGATAGGTGAGATTAAAACATCAAGTGAAGAATTAGTTCAATTTGAAGAGCTCCGATATGATTCGATCGGTCCATCTATCGGAAAAGAATTAAAACAAAAATCAGTTTATGCCATGCTTGTTGTTTTGATTGCTATTATTATTTATATTGCTTGGGCTTTTCGAAAAGTATCCAAGCCAATTGCTTCATGGAAGTATGGTATGTCTGCAATTATTGCTTTGTTTCATGATGTATTAATTGTATTAGGAGTATTTGCATTCTTGGGGCAATTCTACGGCATAGAAATTAATTCAGCTTTTGTAGCTGCTATTTTGACAGTATTAGGGTACTCAGTAAATGATACAATTGTTGTGTTTGATAGAGTTAGAGAAAACCTACCAAAGAGTGAAGAGGACTTTGAAAATACGATCAACACAAGTGTGAATCAAACAATTACTCGTTCAATTAATACTTCTGTTACTACTTTATTAGTGCTTCTTTCAATCTTCTTTTTTGGAGGATCAACTATTAGAGATTTTGTATTAGCTTTATCAATCGGTGTGTTTATCGGTACTTATAGTTCTATCTTCTTAGCTAGTCCTACTTTGGTTCTTTGGGAGAAGCTTAAAAATAGGGGTTAGTTGATATATTTTAGATTATATATTGAAATTTGTCTTCCAATTGGAAGACAAATTTTTTTAGAAGAAATTATTAATTATCGTCCCCTCTCCTGGACAGGAGAGGGCTAGGGTGAGGTGGAAAAGGTTGTGAATTAAAACAATTTTTTTCTTTCATTATAATCTTCGTTACCCCTCACCCCAACCCTTTCTCGAAAGAGGGAGAGGGGGATGACTGCTTGACTATGTGTAAATAATAATATATTATTAACATATGAAGAAAATTTTTGCGCAACAAACTCCACCAGCACCAAACTCAATTTATCAGTTTGGGAGTTTTGTTATGTAAATAAATAAAAAATTTTTATGAGACGACCCAAGCGGGTCGTTTTTTAATTGGAAAAAAAAGGAGGGCAATATGCAGAAAAAAATAGACATAGCTCGAATAGGAGGTCATTTAAAAGAAGTAAGAAAGTATATTGGTGGTTTATTTGTGACTGTGCAAGCACAAATAATTAATAACAAAGCAATATGTCCAGTGTGTCATGAAAAATATCGATGTTATGGCGAGGATGAATGCCTTTGCACAAAATGTCGGATATCATTCTTTGTATATTACTGATTTTACATCATTTTGCTGTCTTATTATATTTAATAAGACAGCAAAAATCTCTTTTGACATGAGTATTTAATTAAGTTAAAATAGTATTAATTAATAAAAAGGCTGTATACAATTTTTACACAGCTTTTATAACAGTAACATTATGCTTCAATCACAATTATTTACAAAAACTCGTAAAGAAGCCCCAAAAGACGAGATATCGAAGAATGCCCAATTGTTAATTCGGGCAGGTTTTATTAACAAGGAAATGGCAGGTGTATACTCATATCTTCCTTTGGGTTTCAGAGTGCTTAATAATATCGAAAATATTATTCGTGAAGAGATGAATGAGGCTGGAGGACAAGAGATCTTTATGACATCTCTCCAAGAAAAAGAGATATGGGAAAAAACAGGTAGATGGAGCGACAAAGAAGTAGACAATTGGTTTAAGACAAAATTAAAAAATGGCACCGAACTTGGTTTGGGTTTTACTCATGAAGAACCGATAGCTAAGATTATGAAGAATTACGTCTCTTCTTATAAGGATCTTCCATTTTGTGTTTATCAGATTCAAACTAAATTTCGAAATGAAGAAAGAGCTAAAGCAGGATTACTTCGAGGACGAGAATTCAAAATGAAAGATCTTTATTCTTTTTCACGTAACAAAGAAGAACACGATGAATTCTATGAAAAGATGAAAGAAGTTTACATGAAGGTATTCACTAGACTGGAAATGGGTGATAAAACATATTTAACAATTTCTAATGGTGGATCTTTTTCAAAATATTCATTTGAATTCCAGACATTATCAGAAGCAGGCGAAGATATGATATATATAGACGAGAAAAATAACATTGCTATCAATGAAGATGATTATAATGATGAAGTTTTGAAAGATTTTAATATTAAAACACCAAAAGAAGAATTAATTAAAGAAAAATCTATTGAAGTGGGTGATATATATTCACTGGGATATAAATATTCAGAAGCTTTTGATCTGAATTATAAAAATGAACAAGGGAAAGACGAATTAGTGTATATGGGTTCTTATGGTATGAGTCCAAGTAGGCTCATGGGTTCTGTAGTGGAGTTAAATAGTGATGATAAAGGTATTATGTGGCCTGAAGCAGTAGCACCGTTTAAAGTACACTTGGTTTCACTGAATCAAAATGAAGAAGCAGAGAAGATATATAAAGAATTACAGAAAAATAACGTAGAAGTGTTATATGATGATAGAGATGCAAGTACTGGGGGAAAATTAGCCGACGCTGACTTGATGGGTTGTCCTATTAGATTGGTGGTTAGCGCCAAGACTTTAAAAGAAGATTCAGTTGAAGTTAAAAAAAGAAGTGAAGAAAAGGTTGAATTAGTTAAGATAAGTGATGTGGTTAAGTTTTTGAAATAATCGTATTTTTAAGTTGCTATATGGATATAAAAGATCTATCAAAAAAAATTTTAGATTTAGTTAGAGAAAAAGGATTTGGTTTAAAGCCAGATGAGATAAATGTAGGTGAAAAAATTGCCTTGATACATAGCGAACTTAGCGAGGCACTAGATGCGTATCGGAAGAAAAGATTCGAGGGTGCTGATAATTTCGGAGAAGAATTAGCCGATGTTATAGTGAGAACCTTACACTTAGCTGGTATTTTTGATATAGATATAGAGAAGGAGATAATAAAAAAAATAGAATCAAATAAAGATAGAGAGTGGGATTGGGAAAATTTGAATGAGCAGAATAGCTTATAATTAAATTTCGTTACGCGTTACGCGTTACGAGTTATATGATAAAGTGTTAAACAAACTTTTAGGAAAATTTAGTCAAGATTTGGGGATAGACTTGGGTACCAAAAATACCCTTGTTTATACTGCAGACAAAGGGATTGTAATAAACGAGCCATCAGTAGTGGCTGTAAATATGCGAACTGATGAAATCTTAGCCGTGGGAGAAGAAGCTAGGAAAATGGTTGGTAAAACTCCTGCTCATATCCAAGCTATCAAACCATTGGTGGATGGTGTTATTTCTGATTTTGAAGTAACTGAAAAAATGATTAAGTATTTTATCGACAAAGTGCATAGTGAAAATTTTACTCTTATGCCTAGACCAAGAGTTGTGATTGGCATCCCGCTTGATATTACTGAAGTAGAGAAAAAAGCCGTGGAAGACGCGGCTAAGTCAGCTGGTGCTCGTCAGGTTTATTTAATTGAAGAATCAATGGCGTCTGCAATTGGCGCTCGTTTACCAGTAGCAGAGGCGACGGCTACAATGGTCGTCGATGTTGGTGGAGGTACAACTGAGATTTCAGTGATATCTCTAGGCGGAGTAGTTACTTGGAAATCTCTTCGCACAGCTGGGAATGAATTTGATAGTAATATTGTTGATTTTGCTCGAGAGGAGTTTAATATTTTGATTGGAGAACAGGTAGCTGAGAAAACAAAAATTAGAATTGGTTCAGCAACGCCCTTGAAAGAACCAATGGAAATGGAAATTAGAGGTAGGGATTTAATCAATGGTCTTCCTAGAGCAGTTCAGATTAGTGATTCTCAAGTTCGAGAGGCATTAAGTCGAACAATAAATCTAATAATTGAAAATATAAAAATAACTTTAGAAACCACTCCTCCAGAATTGGTGGCTGATATTTATGAAAAAGGGATATTTTTGACTGGAGGCGGTGCTTTACTTCGAGGTTTAGACAAAGAGATCGCTCAAGCTACCAAAATTCCAGTACGGATTGCCGATGATCCTTTGACTTGCGTGGTGCGCGGTGCTGGTATGCTTCTTTCTGATCCTGAGTTGTTAGATAAAATATTGCTTCCAGGAAATGATGGTATGTAATTGTCAAAGTTAAATTTATCTAGTAATTACCAAAATTGATATGATAAAAGTAAGCTACAAAAGAATATTTCAAATAGTAGCAGTGATAGTGCTGCTTATTTTTTTTCATTATACAAAAATCTTGAGTCCGCTTGAGAGAATTATTATTAATATTATTAAGCCTTTTTCTGGAGGAGTGTATTCTGTGAGTTCTGATATTAGAGTTTCCTACAATGATCAGGGGGATAAAAGGGATTTGCTGAATGCAATAAATCTTTTAGAGGAAGATAATAATCGATTAATAGCAGAAAATTCTAAATTAAAATCAGTCCAAGAGGAAAATGATGAGTTAAGAAAATATTTAGACTTCTTTGACTTAAAAGAATATAATTATTTAATGTCAAATATTATTGCCGAGGGATTAGTGGACGATGTTAGTATAAATGAAAATAGTTTAATTATTGATAAGGGAAGCAATGATGGTGTTGTTCTAGGCTTACCAGTTTTGAATGCTCAAGGCATAATGATCGGTAAAATAACAAAAGTTGAAAAAGATGTTTCCAAGATAAGCTTGTTAACTAGCGGAAATTGTAAAATAGCAGCCTCTATTCAGGGAGAATCTAATACAATTGGTGTGACTGAGGGGGAGCTGGGCTTAACATTAAAAATGAATTTTATTCCACAGAAAGAAGAAATAAAAATAAAAGATATAGTTGTTACTTCTGGATTGGAAAAAGAAATACCGAAAGGGCTTGTCATCGGAGAAGTAACTCAAATAACTAACAACAAGAATGATATCTGGCAAAGTGTGGTGATAGAACCTTTGGTTGATTTTCGAGAACTGGATATTGTTACCGTTATTACACCCTAGAAATTTTTCAAATAATTTTTTAGATATGTATTATAAAATTTTCTTCAATATAATATTAATATTATTAGTAGCTATTTTTCAGATTTCTTTTGTGAATAATTTACCCCTATATTTTAATCAAATAAATATATTTCTTCTTATTTTGATATTTATTTTGAGTTTGACCAATTTTGAATATATAGCTTGGTGGTCTATAGGTATAGGGCTGATATTAGATATTTTTTCTTTTTATTTTTTCGGTGTTTATTTAGTTTCTTATTTTTTGACTATATTACTCATAAATTATTTATACAAAAATTATTTTACTGATCGTTCTCTTTATTCCTTTTCTATACTTATAGTTATTTCTATAATTTTTTATGAATTTATTATTAAAACTTTTTATTATTTGTTATTTTTAATAAATAGTAAAGAGGTTTTTTTTCTAGTTAGTGAGATTTTTTGGTTTAATCTTTTTTCTGAATTAATAATAAATTTATTAGCAATGTCAATTTTGTTTTATATTTTTAGCTTATTGTCAGAAAAATTAAAACCTGTTTTTTTAATAAAAAAGTAATGAAAAATAGATTTAAAATAAAAAAAGAAAATTCTGACAACCCTTTTGTAGTACAAGAAGGCAGGTATAAGAAAATTGAGGGTTATTCTTTCCGAACTAGCTGGATCGAAGATTCCTACGTTGATGAAGCGGGCACAGGAGAGATTGTTGGTAATAGTTTTGATGTTGGTAAAATTCGTTTTATTGTCTTTTTTGTATTATTTTTTATTTCTTTTATATTTTTTCGCTTAGTTCAGCTTCAAGTTGCAAAAGGCGATTATTATTACGGCATGGCTGAGGGAAACCGTATCAGAATCGAAAGAATAGAAGCAAAAAGGGGCGTAATTTATGACAGAAATATGATCCCATTAGTTAGAAATGTTGCTAATTTTTTATTATATTTTGTTCCATCTGATTTACCTAGAGATCCGATAGAAAAAGAAGAGCTAATAAAAAATATAAGCAATTTAATTGACGGTATCGATGAAAAAGAAATCAACGAAAAATTAAGCAAGTTGGAAATCGGCACCTTGGAATCTATGCAACCTTTATTTATAGTTGATGACATAGCTTATGAAGCAGCTATGAAACTATACTTGCAATCTCAAAATATGCCGGGCGTTGTTTTGTCGAATAAAAGTAGACGTGAATACAATTTGTACGCTGATACTCTTTCGCATGTTTTGGGTTATACGGGAAAAATTAATGAAAAAGAACTTTCTCAGTATGGAGATGAGTATTTGATGATTGATTATATTGGAAAAACTGGTGTTGAGTATTTTTGGGAAAATGAATTGAAAGGTAATAGTGGCAAAAGACACGTCGAAGTCAACGCATTGGGTAAAAAGAGTAAAATACTTGGCTCTGAGGAGGCAGAAGATGGGCATAATCTGGTTTTATCTATTGATGCCTTAGTACAGAAAAAATTGGAAGAAATACTTGTTTCATATTTAGAAAAAATTAATAAAGAAAAAGCTTCTGGCGTGGTTATGAATCCTAATAATGGTGAAATAATCGCCTTGGTAAGTTATCCAGGGTATAATAATAATTTATTTGCGCAAGGCATAAGTCAGAATGATTATGATGAGTTGATAAATCGGACTGATAACCCATTGTTTAATCGTGCAATTAGTGGAGAATTTCCTTCTGGGTCTACTATCAAGCCAGTAATTTCGGCGGCAGCTTTAGAAGAGGGTATAATTAATGAAAATACGTCCTTTAATAGTGTTGGAGGCATCCGAATAGGTCAGTGGTTTTTTCCGGATTGGAAAGCTGGTGGTCACGGAATAACAAACGTGAGAAAAGCCATTGCTCAATCTGTAAATACATTTTTTTATTTTATTGGTGAAGGTTATGATAATTTTGTTGGACTCGGAGTGGATAAAATTGTTAAATATGGACGTTTATTTGGCATGGGAGAACAGACCGGTATAGATTTGGTTGGGGAAGCGTCTGGCTTCCTGCCAACCAAAGAATGGAAAGAGAAGACTAAGGGAGAAATGTGGTATATAGGTGATACTTATCATATGGCTATAGGTCAGGGAGATGTTTTGGTCACTCCTCTTCAGGTTGCGTTGTTTACCAGTGTATTTGCCAATGGAGGCAGTTTGTATAGACCTCATATTGTTAAGCAATTACTAAATAGCAATGATCATTTAGTTAGCGATATTGATACTGCGCCTATTCGTGATGGTTTTATTTCTGATCAAAATATTGAGATAGTCAGAGAGGGAATGAGACAAACAATTACAGATGGATCAGCTCGAAGTATGCAATCTGTTCCGGTGGCCGTAGCTGGAAAGACAGGAACTGCGCAGTGGTCAAGTAAGTATGATTATCATGCTTGGTTTACTGGTTTTGCACCGTACGAAAATCCAGAATTGGTTATAACCATATTGGTTGAAGAGGGTGGAGGTGGTGATGTTGTTGCCGTTCCAATCGCAAGAGAGTTTTTGATTTGGTATTTTGGAGAGTATAAAAATGAATAATTTTTATAGTAAAAAATAAAGCGGTCCGACCTCTATATAGAGGTCGGACCGCTTTATTTGATTATCACCTGCGTAGATATTTACGTAGGTGAATAGTTTTTAAGAAAATATTATTTTAATCTCTTCCTCATTCTCATATGTTCATCCTGAATATTATCCTGAAGTCTACTTTCGTCTATTAATTGGTGGATTCTATTTTTTATTATAAATTCTCCATTTATCATAAGGTCTCTGACAGTGCGACCATTATGGGTGATAATATTTCCTAGTAATGTAATTGGATTATTTTCGTCATATGGTATGAACCCTCTATCTTTTAGTTTCCAAAATATTAAATCAGCTTTCATACCAGGTTGTATTTTGCCTCTATCAGACATATTTAGAACTCGAGCTCCATTTATTGTCATCATCCTAAAAAGATAACTAAATTTTAAGGTTTTTTTATACAAATGCGTTAAACGAGCCTGGTATGCTTCGGTTAAAATATCTAATCTATTTTTACTCACCACACTGTCAGTGCCAAGCGAAATATTTTTGAATCCTTTAGCCTCGATAAAGTCCCAAATAGGAAAAACGCCACTTTTGTGAATTGCATTTGATGTGGGTAGATGAGCTATGCCGACGTTATTTTTTGACATTAAGTTTATATCTTTTTTATCGACATGTAATACATGAGAGGCGATCGATCTATTGTTTAGTAGTCCAACTTTTTTCATGAGCATGGTTTCGTTTAATCCGTGTTTTTTTATAGTTTCTTTTGCCACAAAAGGACTTTCAGCCATATGAAAAGTTACAAGCGCGTCATATTTTTCAGATAGATCTCTTATTTTTTCTAAAATATTAATTGGGGTTTTGTATAGATAATGTAGAGAGATAGCAGGAGTAGAGTGATATGAATTTTGTTGTTTTAGAATTTTTTCAACCATTTTTGGATTATTGCTTGGTCGAGAGTTGCTTACAGCACTAACAGCGTTAAATAAATTATGATGGCTAGCCTTTGATGCTATTTCGTGTGCTTGAAAACTTGGTCCATGAGTGAGCGTAGTGGTGATTCCATTTTTTTGTTGTTCCGTCAGATCACCAATTGATGCAATAGCAAGAGAGCTATCAGTTTCATTTTTTTGCCATTTTGCCATTTCGTTAATAGTGCTATCAACTTCTTGCCCCTCGTCTAGCATCATTGCACTACGCAGTAAGTACATATGAATGTGAGCATGAGTGTTTATAAGTCCTGGCATAACAACTGTTCCACCTCGTTTTCCAGCGTCATAGACTAAATCATATTTGGATTGATTGAATTTTTTAGATGGGATTACGGCTGTAATTATTTCATCTTTTATTTCGATGGAATAATTTTTTAGCGTTTTTATTTTGTCTTGTTCATCACAAGTAAAAATAAAAGGTATATTGTGAACAAGTATTTTCTTGTATTTTTCCTTGTTGATAATATAACGGCTGTGTTCTTTGTTTTCTTTGGTCTTAATTTTGGTGGGTTTTAATTTTTTAAATAAAGTATTGCTCATATTTTAGTTGTTATTTCCGTCCAAGGCGGATTCGCCTTGGACGGAAATTATTTATTTATTCCCATTCAATAGTACCGGGTGGTTTGTGGGTTATGTCATAAAAAACATAAGATATTTTTTTTGTATCTAATATTTTTTTTGTTATTAAATCAAGTATTTTATTGTCCATTTTGTAAAAATCAGCTGTCATAGCATCTCGTGAAACTATTGGGCGTAGTACAATAGATTCTTTGTTGTTATTGTTTGTAATAGGCACAAGAACTACAGGAAATTGCCAAATTTCTTTATATAATTTATTTTCTTTTATAGATTTCATAACTATATCATCAATTTCTTGGAGTAATTTGATTTTTTTTTTGCTTAATGATAGATTCTCAGAAGAAAGTGAAAAAGATTTTTTTTCTTTTGGATTCAGCAGAAGTAGTACACGATTAATATCTTTTATATTGTTTGTGATTTTTGAAGACAACGTATCTAATTCGTTCCAGTTTTTTGTACCCCATATAGCTAGAGGATGCGCATAAGTTCTGTTGTCGCCCTGCACCCCGACAGATTTAATAGGTATTATTTCATGGTTAATTTTATTAGAATTATTATTTAAAACATCAGCAATTTTTTCGTTTTTGGGTATATTGTTTTGATTAGAGTTATTGTGGCACAAACATCTAATGGCAAGACCTGGACCAGGGAAAGGGTGGCGATTTACAAGTCCATTGGAAAGACCAAGCAGACTGCCAATTTGCCTTACTTCGTCTTTGTAGAAATCAACTAAGGGTTCTATTATTAGTCCTTTTTTAATTAATTTTTGAATAGAGTCTATTCTATTGTGATGTGTTTTTATGGTGTCAGCATTTTTTGAGCCTCCTGTTTCAATAATGTCAGGATAAATTGTGCCTTGACCAAGAATCCAGTTTCCTGATTCTAGTTTTAGATTTTTTGCTGCCATATCTTTGGCATCTAGGAATGATTGTCCGATGATTTTTCTTTTTTCTTCAGGATCAAAAATATTCTCCAATCTATTAAAAAAAAGTTTACTAGCGTCAATTGTTTCTAGATTATGAAAACCAGCTTTGTCAAAATTTGTAGTTATTTCCTCGGATTCATTTTTTCGCATAAAGCCATTATTGATATAAAGTCCTTTTACGCGATTTTCTCCAAGGGCTTTTGTAAGCAGGGCGAAGGCCACACTTGAATCAACCCCGCCGCTTACTAATATAAAAACTTTTTTATTATTAACTTGTTTCTTTATTTTTTGTAATAGATCGTTAATTATGTCTTCTACTCTCCAGTTTTTTTCAGCTTTACAAATTTTAAATATAAAGTTTTTCAAAATCTTCATGCCTTCTTCGGAGTGGTTAACTTCGGGATGAAATTGAAGTCCGTATATTTTTTTGTCTTCATTGGACATAGCCGTGATACCGCAATCCTCAGTTGAAGCAATGCAATCAAAATTGTTTGGTAAATTTTCAACTGAATCACCGTGACTCATCCAGACAGTGGAGTTATCTTTTATGTTTTTGAGAAGTAGAGATTTGTTTTGTAGTTTTAGTTCTGACTTGCCATATTCTCGAGACTTACTTGGCTTTACAGCCCCGCCTAAATTATGGGCTATAAATTGGTGTCCATAACAGAGACCTAGAATAGGCACGCCAAGATTAAAGATTTTTAAATCAGCTTCGATAGAGTTGTTATCGTTAACAGATTGAGGACCTCCAGAAATAATAATTCCAACGACATCGTTTTTTAATTCTTTTGGGGAAATATCGCTTGAATAAATCTTTGCAAGTACATTCATTTCTCTTATTCGCCTGGCTATTAAATGGGTGTATTGGGAACCAAAATCCAAAATTGCTATATGTTTCATAGAATCGTTGAAGCTATACAAAGCCTTTGCTTTCTGTATAAAATAAGTTATTATAGTATATATTACAATATTATTATTAAAATTACTTTTATGCAAGAAGCTTTAACTTTTGATGATGCGTTATTGGTTCCGCAGTATTCAGATATTTTACCAAAAGATACAAATACTGAGAGTCGATTTTCAAAAAATATCCCATTAAAATCTCCTATAATTAGTTCTCCTATGGATACTGTTACTGAACATGGTATGGCAATAGCTATGGCCTTAGAGGGCGGTATTGGCATAATTCATAAAAATCTATCCCTTAAAGAGCAAGCTGAGGAGGTGAGACTTGTAAAACGTTTTGAAAATGGATTTATTAATGATCCAATTACAGTATCACCAGATGATACTGTTGATTTTATTCATTCAATTTTCGCTGATAAGGGCTATAAAAAAATTCCAGTAGTTGATGATAGCGGTAAATTATTAGGTCTCATTACCGAGTTTAATTATTTTTGGCCTCAAGATAAAGATTTATTAGCCAAAAACGTGATGACGAAGATTAAGAAATTAATTACAGCTCCATCAAGCACAACGTTATTAAAAGCAAATAATATTATCATCAAAGAAAAACTTTCTATACTTTGTGTTGTGGATAGGCAAGGCAAATTGGTTTCTATAGTTACTAGAAAAGATTTGGAAAAAAATAAAGATTTTCCTCGTGCCAATAAAGATTCACATAAAAGATTATATGTTGGCGCTGCTATTGGAGTAGGCGATGAGATGATTGCTAGAGCTAAAGTATTAGTAAAAGCTGGAGTTGATGTTTTAGTAGTGGACACCGCTCACGGTCATTCCAAAGGAGTTATTGGCATGGTTAAGGCTCTTAAAGAAGATAAGCAAATAAAGGACGTAGATGTAGTAGCTGGAAATGTTGCTACCAAAGATGCAGTAGGTGCTTTGATTTTAGCTGGCGCTGATGGTGTAAAGATTGGAATAGGTCCTGGTTCGATTTGCACAACTCGTATTGTGGCCGGAATTGGCGTACCTCAATTGACTGCGATTATGGATTGTGTGAAAGGCAAGGGAAATAAAGATGTAGCAATTATCGCAGATGGTGGAATCAAATATTCTGGAGACGTAGTGAAGGCCTTGGCTGCTGGAGCTGATTCGGTAATGATTGGCAGTCTTTTGGCGGGTGCCGAAGAGTCCCCCGGAGAAACTGAGTTTATAAGTGGAAAAATGTATAAAACATATAGAGGTATGGGTTCACTTGGGGCTATGAGTAAAGGATCAAAAGATAGATATGGTCAAGCTGACATAAATGATGCTGATAAATTTGTACCAGAAGGTATTGAGGGCAGGACTCAGTACAGAGGACCGGTTGATAAAATTATTTATCAATTAATTGGAGGACTAAGAAGTGGTATGGGTTACGTCGGAGCTAAAACTATAAAAGATCTTCATAAAAAAGCAAAGTTTGTAAAAATTAGCTCAGCCGGACTAAAAGAAAGTCATCCTCATGATGTGATTATCACGAAGGAGGCACCGAATTATTCTATAGATTAAAATAATGTCTGGAAAAAACAAATTAGCACTCTCTTGACACGAGTGCTAATTTTGTTATAATTACTATTAAGTTAAAATTTTGAATAAATGGACGATAGAAAGCAGGAAATACTTAATATAATAATAAAAGAACATATTAAAACAGGTGCGCCAGTCGGGTCTTCTATTGTTGTAGATAGGTACAAATCAGATATATCTTCAGCTACTATCAGAAATGAAATGTCTAGTTTGGAAAATGATGATTATATTATTCAGCCACATACTTCAGCTGGAAGAGTACCGACTGAAAAAGCGTATAGGCTGTATCTAGATAATTTGAAAGAAAAAAAAGTGAATGATCAAAATGCTAAAATCTTGGATCAGAATCTCAGTAAGGCAGATGAAGATAGTTTTAAAAAAACCGCTAAAGAATTAGCAAGATTATCAGGCAATGCAGTATTTTGGGCAATACATAAAAATAATTTATATTATACAGGGATATCAAATTTATTAACTCAACCAGAATTTATTCAGACTAATTTAATTTTAGATATATCTGCTGTTATCGATAGAGTGGATGAGATTATTAGTGAAATATTCGAAGACATAAAAGAGGAGCCGGAAATATTAGTTGGCTCCACAAATCCTTTTGGAAATTTCTGTAGTACCATTATAGTAAAGTATAAAAAAGATGATAATATTGGCTTATTTGGAATACTTGGTCCGATGAGAATGGATTATGAAAATAATTTAGCATTAGTAAATTATATAAAAGGGAAATTAACATAGAGACGCATAGCAATGCGTCTGTACGGATAATTTAAAAAATTATGAGTGAGAAACAAGAAAATATAAGACCAATTGTAGGTGCTTTTATTTTTAATGAAAAAGAGGAATTGTTTTTAATGAAATCACCCAAGCGGCACGATAAATATGTTTGTCCGGGTGGAGGAGTGGATTTAGGAGAATCCCTGGAAGATGCTGTTATTCGAGAAATAAAAGAAGAAACAAATATAGATATTAAAGATATAGAATTTTTGGGAGTAGACGAAGATGTTAATCTTGGCAATGATGTTTATACTAAAAAAGAAAGTCATTTAATATTTTTTGATTACAGGGCAGTTGTTAAGAAAAATAATAAAATTATTTTAAATGAAGAAGCTGCTGATTATAAATGGTTAAAACCAGAAGAATGGATTAAACGCGGTAATTTGGGTCGGCCTACAGAAAAATCAATTAAAAAATATTTAATAGAAAAAAAAGAAGGTTTTGAAGGTCAGTATAAACGTGCATTGGCTGATTATCAAAATTTACTGAAGCAATCTGCTAAAGAAAGAGAAGAATTTGTAAAATATGCTAATGAGCAGTTAATATTAGAAATAATTCCAGTTTATAATAATCTAAAAATTTCGCTAGAACACGTAGATAAGACAGTTGAAAAAAATGGTTGGCTCGAAGGAGTAAAGTTTGTAACTAAGCAGTTCAAAGATATTTTAAATAATCTGGGAGTAAAGGAAATTGAAACTAAAGGAAAAAAGTTTGATCCAAGTATTATGGAAGCATTGGAAGGTAAAGGCAAGAAGGTAAAAAAAGAAGTAATGCCAGGGTATATACTCAAGGAAAAAGTGATAATGCCCGCTAAAGTTATTTTAGAATAATTTTAAAATTAATAATAAAAATATGTCATTAATAAAATGGAGACCAATATTTGATAATTTTGAGGATATGGATAAAATGTTCTCAGAGTTTATGCCTGTAGCAAAAAATTCAGTCGCAGATTTTACTCCAGCTATAGATATGTATGAAGACAAAGAGAATGTTATTGTTGAAACGCAATTAGCTGGAATTGATCCAGAAAAAGTAAGTATTTCAATTGATAATGATGTTCTCTCTATAAAAGGAGAGAGTGAGAAGCGTAGCGAAGTAGAAGATAAAAATTATTATAGAAAAGAAATAAGAAGAGGAGGTTTTTATAGAAGTATTCCATTGCCAGCTCATGTTTTGGGTAACAAAGCTGTTGCTGAAGCTAATGATGGAGTCTTGAAGATATCTATTCCAAAGGCATCAGCTAAACAGCCAAAGAAAATTGAAATAAAAACTAAGAAGTAAAAGTAAAAATATCCGCCCAAGGCGGATCAGCCTTGGGCTGAAAAACTAAGAAAAAATAAATTAAATATAATTATTAATAAAAAAATATTATGTCTTCACGAATAAATAGTGTAAATGTGACTGTAAAAAAAGACGCTCCTAAAGAAAAGGCAGCGCGTAAAAAGAAAACAGTAAAGAAAAAAACAGTTTCAAGAAAACAAGTTAGCTTGACTCAGGATGTTCCTCCGAAGATTGGTGCTAGTAAATCTAGTAATCAATTTGCGAGTTTGTTAATCTCAATAATTATCACCGCTATTGTAGTGGGTGGAGGAATATCTGTTATTCAAAAATTAATTAGCTCCAAAAACGTAATGGAAGCTAAAAATGAAACAGAAAGCGTGAAGTCAGAATTTCAGTCAAAGCTTGAAGAGTTAAAAAATAAACTTCAAGGTACAGAAAGTGAAAACGAAGAATTAAAAAATAAAAAGGAAAAATTAGCTCAAATTTTGAGTAAAGCAAAAACTGAATATATAAATCAAGATTTAGGGATTAGTTTTTCTTATCCTGCTAGTTTTGGTGATGTGACTGTTGCTTATGAAAACGGGGATGCTGGGAGAAACTTCATAGGAAGTTTCTCAGATTTTGATAAGCTTGTTTTTGGAGGAGTAACAGAAGATTATAGCGTCATAAGAAAATTAGAATTAATCGATACTCAAGGATATCGAGTGAGAAGCGGGAAATATTATTTCAAGTCAATTGGCGAGGGGCCAGATCTATATGAATTTGAGCCATTTAAGATTTTAGAAGTAGATAATACTGAAATTCCAGTGATTGATAAAGAGGATTTTTTAGTAAAAGAGGATAGTGGTTTGACTTTTGATGAGGTTATAGCAGATGAATCTGTAATCACTGAAGTTTCGGTGGACAAAGAAAGAAATAGAATCCTTGCATTGGTAAATTTGGAAGGAGAAGAATTCACTGGAATGGCTTTCTTGGATAATAATACAGAGGCTTTACCATTAAGTAATTTTGAAGTAATATTGAGTTCAATAATTATAAATGAGCCAGTGATAGATAGTGAAATAGTGGAATAGTAAAAAAGTAAATAGTTAATATTTTTAAATTAATAATATAATCATAAATCGTTATACGTCTGCCTGCCGGTAGGCAGGTTATGCGTTGCGAGTTATGCGATATAAAAGATATGAGTAAAATTTTAGGAATTGATCTTGGAACCACAAATTCAGCCATGGCAATCATAGAGGGGGGTCAACCAAAGATATTAGAGAATGCGGAGGGAAATAGAACCACACCTTCAGTTGTAGCTATTTCAAAAAATGGTGAGAGATTAGTAGGTCAAACTGCAAAAAGGCAGGCAGTTACAAATCCAGAAAATACAGTTTATGCTGTAAAACGTCTTATTGGCCGTAAATTTAACGATGAAGAGGTTCAAAAAGATTTAAAGAATTCACCATTTAAAATTGTTCAAGCAGGAGAGGGAGTAAAAGTAGCTATGAACGGAAAAGAATATTCTCCTCAAGAGGTATCAGCTATGATTTTGTCAAAATTAAAAGCAGATGCCGAAGCTAAAATCGGAGAAAAAATAACTGAAGCTGTTATTACTGTGCCGGCTTATTTTAATGACTCTCAAAGGCAAGCCACAAAAGACGCTGGTAAGATTGCCGGACTTGAAGTGAAACGTATTATTAACGAACCGACTGCGGCGGCCTTGGCCTATGGTTTTGACAAGAAAAAAGGTCAACAGATCGCAGTGTATGATCTTGGTGGTGGTACTTTTGATATCTCTATATTAGACGTATCTGAGGATACAGTAGAAGTGAAATCAACCAATGGAAATACTCATTTGGGTGGAGAAGATTTTGATCAAATAATCATTGGTTGGATAATTGATGAGTTTAAAAAAGATCAAGGAATTGATCTAGGTAAAGATACTCTAGCTCTTCAACGTATCAAAGAGGCAGCTGAAAAAGCCAAGATTGAATTATCTACAACCATGGAAACTGAAATTAACCAACCATTTATAACTACTGGTGAAGACGGTCCGAAGCATCTTGTAATGAAAATGACTCGTTCAAAATTGGAGGAATTAGTAGGTGAATTAGTAGAGAAAACAATTGAGCCATGTAGGGCAGCTTTGAAAGACGCCGGATTTGATGTGAAGGATATCGAGGAGGTAGTGATGGTTGGTGGTATGACTCGAATGCCCTTGGTACAAAGTAAAATCAAAGAATTTTTTGAAAAGGAGCCAAATCTTGGTGTGAATCCTGATGAAGTAGTAGCGATGGGAGCTGCTGTGCAAGCTGGTGTTTTGCAAGGAGATGTGAAGGATGTTTTGCTTTTAGATGTAACACCATTAACTCTTGGTATCGAGACATTAGGTGGTGTTTCTAGTCCTTTGATTGATAGAAATACAACTATCCCAACATCCAAATCTCAGACATTTTCAACTGCAGCTGATGGGCAAACTAGTGTAGAAATTCATATTTTGCAAGGTGAGCGTCCAATGGCAAGTGATAATAAAACTCTAGGTAGATTTATTTTGGATGGTATTCCAAATGCTCCGAGAGGAGTACCTCAAGTAGAAGTATCTTTTGATATTGATGCTAATGGTATTTTGAATGTTAAGGCTTCAGACAAAGGAACTGGTAAAGAGCAGAATATAACAATTACAGCTTCTTCTGGATTAAGCAAAGAAGAAATTGAAAAAATGAAAAAGGATGCTGAAATGCATGCTGATGAAGATAAGAAAAAGAAAGATAACGTACAGATTAAAAATGAAGCTGAAGCAGTAGTTTTTCAAACCGAAAAATTATTGAAAGAGTCGGGTGACAAAATGAAAGAAGAAGATAAAAAAGAACTTGAAACAAAATTAGAAGATCTTAGAAAAGTAAAAGATACTGATCAGCACGACGAAATAAAAGCAAAGATGGAAGCAATGAACGAAATAGCTCAAAAGATTGGCGCTGTTATGTATGAACAAAAGCAATCTGAGGCACAACCTGGCGCTGAAGGTGGAGAATCCGCCTCCGCTGAAGCTTCGGCGGACAAGGGAAAGGATGATGATACTGTGGTTGAAGGAGAAGTTGAAGAAGATAAGAAAGAGGACAAGAAAGAAGAAAATAAGGAAGGTGAAGAGAAGAAATAAGATTTAATATTTTTTTTATAGATTACCCGAGCAGATCTCGGGTAATCAATTAATGATAATAAATTATTATTTTAGATTTATGAATAATAAATTAAGGGAAATTGATTTTGGAGAGTCTAGTTTTGCAGCAAATCCTGTATCTCAAAATGCTAAGATTGTTTTTCCAAAATCATCAGATATGGAAATAAATGGAGCTCAATTAAAATTAGAATTAATTAATTATAAAAAAATATTAAAAGAAGAGTTTTCCTTACCTGTATTAATTACGATTATTTCTTTATGGATACCAGTTTTTACTTCTAATTTTAATGATATATTGGGCTTTAATGGTGAAACAGTTTACATTATTTATGTTGTCCTAGTTGTTGCTCTCTCAGTAATTTTATTATTAAAAATTATTAAAATTATTTTTTTAAAAATAGTTAAATGTTTGTATTTTTTTAAAATATTAAAAAATAGATATGTTATTAATTTATTAGA